>Ga0207954_1000475_pt1 | contig 13653 bp, 13 predicted proteins | sample CryBogmetaGMA0M_FD_184547 | JGI IMG/M metagenome (GOLD analysis project Ga0207954, IMG submission 184547) | Freshwater microbial communities from Crystal Bog, Wisconsin, USA - MA0M (SPAdes) | ecosystem: Environmental > Aquatic > Freshwater > Lake | place: Crystal Bog, Wisconsin, USA | collected... | reverse complement strand
TGCGCCATCGAAACCAGAGAAATAATTTCCGGGACGTGCACTACCGAGGACTCCAAATGAAGTAGAGCGACCCCAGGTTGCTTCGATAGCAATTGGTACTGATGATGCGAAATTCGCACCCCAAATGTCTACAGCAGCTTGGAAATCTTTCTTCGCCCAATCTGGAAAGTTCTTATAAGTAACCTGAAACTTAGATTTCTGTTCGATGTTGGCAACTTTTGGAGGACGCGTTTGTGTTGTTCCATTTGCCTTACCCGAATAGGTATTGCCCCAGACTGTTGATGGTGCTTCCTTAAATTGCGAGAGCGCATGTGACTGCACTGGAGTAAGAAGCGCAAGAAGTGTGACAAGAGCGCTGATGACTCTTAACGAATAGCGCCTCATAGCGGGCAACGCTATCAGGGTGCGACAATTGCGTCATGGTCACCGTCTATTCCCGTCACGGCTGCCACCTTTGTGAAAATGCTGTGAATACCTTAGAAAGTCTGCGCGAAGAACTCGCATTTACGATTGATGTTATCTATATAGATGGAAATCCAGAACTTGAAAAGTTATATGGCAATGAAGTTCCGGTGATACATATAAACGGTGAACACCATGATTTCTACAAGGTAGATCCAGAACGCTTTAGAACTTCCCTTGAAAAACATCGTCGGCATCAATAATTCGATATGAATAACCTTGCTCAGCCAAGAATCGTTGGCGGTTCTGAGCAAAATCTTGATCGATAGTGTCGCGTGAAACAACTGAATAGAACTTAGCGCCACGACCATCTGCCTTCGGACGCAAGATACGACCGAGTCGCTGGGCTTCTTCTTGGCGTGAACCAAATGCGCCCGATACCTGAATCGCAATAGTTGCTTCGGGAAGATCTACCGAAAAGTTTGCAACCTTTGAAACCACAAGACAAGTGACTTCACCACTTCTAAATGCTGCAAAGAGTCTCTCGCGTTCTTTCTGTGGAGTATCACCCTTAATCAATGGCACTCCAAGAGTTTCAGATAAATCATCGAGTTGGTCGATGTATTGACCGATCACGAGCACTTGTTCATTTGCATGATGCGCAACGAGCTCTTCGACGACATTGCGCTTGGTGCGAGTTGTTGCACAGAAGCGGTAACGCTCTTCTGGTTCAGCAGTTGCATAGGAAAGCCGCTCTGCTTCAGTGAGATTAACGCGGACTTCAATACATTCAGCAGGGGCGATATATCCCTGTGCTTCGATTTCTTTCCAAGGAACATCGAATCGCTTTGGGCCGATAAGCGAGAAGACTTCGCCTTCCATTCCATCTTCGCGCACCAACGTCGCGGTTAAACCAAGTCGGCGGCGAGATTGAATATCAGCGGTAAAGCGGAAGATGGGTGCAGGAAGTAAGTGCACTTCATCGTAAATAATCAATCCCCAGTCATGAGTATCGAAGAGATCAAGGTGGGCATAGACACCATTCTTCTTCTTTGTCATCACTTGGTAAGTAGCGATAGTTACAGGGCGAATCTCTTTCTTAGATCCTGAATATTCGCCGATTTCATCTTCATTAAGTGTTGTGCGCTTGAGTAATTCATCGCGCCACTGTCGTGCAGCGACCGTATTGGTAACGAGAATCAAGGTAGTTGCTTTGGCATGTGCCATTGCAGCGGCTCCCACAATTGTCTTTCCGGCGCCGCATGGAAGTACAACTACACCAGAACCACCATGCCAAAAACCTTCAGCGGCATGCTCTTGATACTGACGAATCTTCCAACCATCTTCTTTCAACGCAATCTCGTGCGCTTGTCCATCTACATAACCTGCAAAATCTTCGGCGGGCCAACCTAAGCGCAGAAGTGATTGCTTGATCTGACCACGTTGGCTGGGATGTACAGCGATGGATTCTTTATCGATGCGCACACCAAGCAGTGGGGCAATCTTCTTCGCGCGAATGACTTCTTCAAGAACGCCAGTATCAGTCGTAACAAGAATGAGGCCGTGCACAGGATCTGCCTCAAGACGAAGTCGTCCATAGCGCGACATCGTTTCTGCAACATCGACCAGAAGTGAATGCGGAACTGCATAACGCGAATATTTAATAAGTGTGTCGATTACTTGTTCAGCATCATGGCCAGCAGCGCGTGCATTCCAAAGTCCAAGATTCGTTAAACGATATGTATGGATATGTTCAGGTGAACGTTCGAGCTCTGCAAAAGGCGCGATAGCTCTGCGACATTCGGTAGATAGAGGGTGGTCTACATCAAGAAGAATTGTCTTATCGCTCTGGACAATCAGTGGGCCATCGGTCATGACAACAAATCCCTAATGAACGCATGTAGAAAATCACTGCGTTCTTGCATGGAAGAGATACTTACCCATTCATTAGGTGCGTGAGCACCTCCACCAACTGCGCCAAGTCCGTCAAGGACTTGCGCCCCTGCTGAAGCAGCGAAATTGCCATCGCTAGCCCCACCCACTTCTGCAGATCCAAGTGGCTTCATGCCAAGAGATACAGCAACTTTCTCAGCGCGTTCGTATAAAGCCTGTGTCGAAGATGGTTGAAGCGGAGGACGATTGAGCCCACCAGTAATTTCTAAACGCGCCTTTGGATTTACCGGAACAAATTTCTTGATTGCCGCATCGACTCTTTCGAGTTCAGCTTGTGAAAATGAACGAGCATCGATATCGAGTACCGCTAAATCTGGAACTGTATTTGTTGTATTGCCAGAGTGCAGAAGCGTCGGAACAACAGTTGTGCCATGTTCAAGGTTTTCGAGCTGTGCCAGCGCCAAGATTGCATGCGCAATTTCAGTTGTTGTGTTGACTCCCTTTTCAGGTTCAAGTCCTGCATGTGCGGCAAGACCATGCACTTTGATTTGGTACATCGCTGTGCCTTTGCGACCAGTCTTCACTTTGCCATCAAGTGATGCTTCCAGAACTAATACCGCCTTTGATCCAGCAGAAAGTTCTTTGATGAGCGCCTTCGATGCATGACTGCCGGTCTCTTCATCAGTTGTTGCAACTAGCGCTACTGATCCTTCAATTCCTTTGAGCGCATAGAGCGCTTGAATAAATCCAGCTTTCATATCGAATGTGCCGGGACCGCGAAGTACATCGCCCTTGATCTCCCACAGCGGTTGATAAGAACCTTTAGGCCAGACAGTGTCGAGATGGGCAAGTACTACTACTTCTGGTTTTTCAGCGCCCCACCAAAAAACTGGACGACCTTCAATCTCTTTAATCTGCGCAGGTATACCGAGAACACGCGTTGCAATATCGCCCGCTAATTGAACGACTGAACGGCATGCCTCAAGATCTTCAGTCGGTGATTCACACCGAACTAACGCTTCAAGGGCTGCCAACATGGGCTCAAGTCTGCCGTATTCGGCACCTTTCTCGCTTGTCATAAAGCTGCAACCCCCGTAATTCGCGCGATTCTGAAGGTTTGTACTTCGCCTGTTGCATGATCGCGCGCGATCAGCGAGCCAGCAGATAATTTCAGTGGATCAATTATTCGATGTGAGACCAATCCATTGTTATCGGCATAACCAATGGAGAGTGATTTATTAGGTTGGTTCTGCAGGTAATCGCTTAAGAGTTCGAGAGTTTCATTGGCAGTTGTGCGCGGAAGTGAACCCAATGCTTCGGTTGCAATATTGCGCATCGTGCTCTGCTTGCGACTTGATTTTTCGCCGGTGCGAAGAGCGCGCAAAGCATTTTCAATATCGTTTTCGGAAAGTCGGTCAAATTCTCCAATGATTCTTGGAGGGCGCGCCTTTGTCTGCGCTCGTTGAATACGAGGTCCGCTTAACAAGAGTCCGCGCGAATCTTCGCCAGCGGGTAAATAACCACAGCTTCGTAATATGTTCATCGCTTCTGCCGCATCGTGGCTACAGATGAGTACTTCAGGAGCAATCTTTCGCAGCCCTAATATTTCTAATCGCTTATCACCGAGAATTTGTGTAATCAGCGTTGCATCTTCGCAGCGAATAAACGACGCAGTATTTCCGACTCGAAGTTTTCCATGCTTCTTTGCAACATCGGCGATCAGATATTCAAGCGGTTGTGGCATAGGAGTCTTTGATGTCTTCTTCAGGAACTTTGAGATCTCTTCGCCGGTGCGGCCGTGATCAAGACCGCGGCGAATTGAACTTTCCGAGAAGCGGAAGACCGTTGCGCCACCGCGAGATTCGACATCAGCGATCAAGGCAAGCTCTTGCGCAACTTCATGTTCGAGCGGGCCAGGTGCAATAGCGGTGTTATCGCTCTGAATAAGTATGTGATCAACCGCTTTGGGCAAGTCTGCATTGATTGAATCTGTATCTTCGCCTGCCAAGAAAGCAGCGCCATATGCAGAGATAACGCCTTGACCTGTGATGCCGAGCCATTCTGCTTCACGCAGAGTCCACGTTACATAATCTTTTTGCAATCCACCTGATCGCTTGGAAGGTGCGAGCCACTGCGCTGCTGCAAAGAGCGAATCAAAATTTGGTGCAATGTGCGAATTGTCTTGTAGTAATTGCAATGTAAGGCGACGAGTACTTGCAGCTGACGAGCGATCGAGTTCAGGGCCAAGCGGTGCAACGCTCTTGCTGCCTTCTTTTCCAACAAGACCTGACATGCGAGATGTTGAGTACCACGCAGTTGCCAATGTTTGCCAACGTGTTGCGGCATCTTGGGTCAACCAAATATCAAATTGATGTGTCGGAAGAATGCGATCATCAGGATCGATGGTTAAGAGACCCGCAAGATAGGAAACTTCTGCAACAAAGGCTGCACAACTTTCTTCGACGCCCAGGTGAAGTGAAATCTCTTTCAGGTCGCGAACTCCGAGACCACCAGATCGAAGTGCAGAAGCAGGTTCCTGTGCCCAGAAATTGAGAATCTCTTCAGTCCATCGAAGATATGTTGCGATATTTGCAATCGCTGCAAGTTGCACGTTGCGCGCATCTCGCTTGTCACCGCTTACTGCTGGTTGAGACGTGACGCATTCTTTATGCACCTTATTGCCACGCAAGTAAATTGCGACTTCCTTTGGCAAGACAACAGTCTGTTGATTAAATGGAACAAGGAATCCTTCTTCTAATAACCATTGAACACCTGCACCTGGTTTTTTGATATCGCCGATTGTGCCGCGCGGCGGACCCCAAACCATGGCATCAAGAACTTTCTTAGATGCTGCTGGGGCTTCATCTAACTTCTTTAATTTCAACTTAGCCATCGATGATGGACCAAGGGCTGCAATCTCATTACCGAGTACCTCTTTTAAGGTAGTAGGTGTGCGTAATCCATCTTTATCGGAATAAACGAGGCCGCGTTCAACCAAGCCCGGAATAACAAAGAGCGCAGCTTTATCTGAAAGTGCGGCAACTTCTTTTTCGGTAAAAGGTTCATCAAGAACTGCGCAGACTTCCAATACCTGAAGTTGCCATGCATTGAGCCCATCTACTGCACGAGCCAAACTGGGTGCAGATGATGCACGTACTGCAAGGTTGGCGATATCCGGTGGAACGGGAGTAACAAGATCGGGGCGATGAGTAAATATGGAAATCAACGCGGCATCATCGAGGCCACGTAAGTAATCAGCGAAAGAGCGAATTTCCATAACCTGCCAACGATAGCCGTTGGTTAGGCAGGTGCGCTAATTGGTATTGAGTGCGCAGTTGTGACTAGCGCTTACGCGGCGTGAACCAGGTGGCAATGGCGGCAAGCCTGCTGACTGCTGGTCCAAGTAAGCGGTTAAGGAATCGTGCACGTCGGAAATCGTGGATCGGCCAGCCTTCCGCAAGTGCGCGGATGCGCAAGATTGCATCAGGATTAATCGCACATGGATGTCCTACTGCTTGCAAGAGCGGAATGTCATTGTGGCTATCGGAGTACGAATAGCAATCTTCTAAATCAAAATTCTCTTGTGCAGCTAATTTCTCGATTGCTAGCGCCTTCTCAGTTCCGTGAAGAAGCTTGCCATCGAGTTCGCCGGTGTAAACACCATTTTCAATGCAGGCCTTGCTACCAAGTGCACCTGTTAATCCAAGGCGCTGCGCAATGATGTCTGCCATATCTTGTGGTGCCGCAGTAACGAGCCAGACTTCTTCGCCTTTATCTAAATGCGACTTAGCAATTTCAAAAGTTCCTTGCCATAACTTGGGAGATACAAACTCGTCATAAATTTCTTCAGCGACTTTTTTAATGTCATCGACTGCATGGCCACCAATAAAATCCGTTGCAGCTTTCTGATATTTCTCGATGACTTCTTTCTTCTCAGTACCAGTCATTCGGAATCTAATATTGGCGACAACGAAACGTGAGATATCAGCTTTGGTGAAGAACCCACGCTGATACATGCCTCGTCCGAGAAAGTAGAGAGTCGACCCTCGCACGAGGGTGTTATCTACATCGAAGAAGGCTGCTCGTTTCGATGTGAGTGCCATGTCACTACCCTATAGATAAGGCGCCTTTTGCGACGCTTTATGCTTAGCGCCATGAGTTCCACTGTTCACGTAGTCCGCCACGGCGAGGTAGAAAATCCCAACAAGATTCTCTACGGTCGCCAACCTGGCTGGCGTCTGTCGCAACGTGGACAAGAGATGGCCGAAGTTATCGGCGATTGGTCTAAGTCACTTGATCTCGGTGCCATTCATGTATCACCGTTACAACGAGCACAAGAGACAGCAGCTCCGATTGCGAGAGCACATGCGTTGACGATTCACACCGATGAGCGACTTATTGAAGCTGCCAATGTATTTGAAGGAAAATCTTTTGAATTAGGTAGCGGCGTTCTGAAGCACCCAAAATCATGGCGCCATTTGTATAACCCGTGGAAGCCATCATGGGGTGAACCATATGAAGAACAGATTTCACGCATGCTTGCCGCAATCTTCGATGCAAAGAAAGCAGCTAATGGCAAAGATGCTGTTGTAGTTTCGCATCAATTACCAATCTGGATTCTTCGTAGCGCTATCGAAGGTCGCAGACTTTTACATGACCCAAGAAAACGCGAATGCACCCTTGCATCTGTGACCAGCATTCATTTCGATGATGAAGGAATGATTTGCGGTACTTCATATTCTGAACCAGCTAAGCACTTACTTCCGCAAAAATAATATGAAGAAATTAGCCCTTGCCCTCGTACCCGTCTTGCTTTTGACTGGCTGCAGCAACGGTGGAGCTTCAAAGGCGCAACAAAGTTTTATCGCCGGAAGCGGTGCAGTTACAGAAATCAAAGCATCCGATCGCATTAGCGCACCGGCAATATCTGGAATGACTCTGCAAGGCACAACTTTTACATTCACCGCAGGCAAAGTTGCAGTGGTAAATGTCTGGGCGTCGTGGTGTTCACCATGTCGAGCAGAAGAACCAACTTTGTCTGCACTTGCGCGTAAGTATTCTGATGTTCAATTTATCGGAATATTGACTCGCGATAATCCAGTAAATGCTGAAGCATTCACACGCAAGCGCAATTCGCCATATCCAACACTGATTGATGATTCGATTTTGATTGGTTTTAGAAAATCACTCCCAGCAAATGCAATTCCGACAACAGTGATCATTGATAAGAAAGGTCGCGTTGCCGCACGTATTTCAGGTTCAGTCACGGTTGCATCTTTGAGCCAGCTCATTGAACAGGTGAGCACAGAATGACAAATTTTGTTGTTAACCACATCTTGGATGGTTTCTTAATAACTGCATTTCCCATCGCCGTCATTGCGGGTCTGATTTCATTTCTATCTCCATGTGTATTGCCACTGGTACCTGGCTATCTCTCATTTGCTGCTGGGTTTTCACAAGCCCGCGGAAAGATATTTTTAGGTTCAGCGCTCTTCGTTGCAGGATTTAGCGCACTCTTTATCTCTTACGGCGTTCTCTTCGGCGAACTAGGTGCGCGTATTGCAACCAATGAAGAGATCATTACTCGCGTACTTGGGCTACTGACGATTCTGATGGGTGTGATTTTCTTAGGCGCTTTTCCATTGATGCCAACTATTAAGCCCCGCATCTCAACAACAGGTGGATTAATTGGTGCACCCATCTTGGGATTTCTCTTTGGTGTGGGTTGGACACCATGTATTGGTCCAGCTTTAGCAAGTGTGGAAGCTCTTGCCTTTCAAGAATCTAGCGCGGTGCGCGGTGCAATTCTTTCCTTTGGGTATTGCCTCGGACTTGGAATTCCATTTATTGCCACCGGACTCTTTCTCGATAAGTCACAGCGCCTTCGCAAAACTATGGTGAAGAGCGGTGCAACAATTTCAAAGATTGGTGGAGCACTTCTGATTGTGATTGGAATTCTCCAGCTGACGGGACTATGGACGAACCTCATGATTGAGATGCGCAATCTCATCTCTAACTTTGCGCCGGTGATCTAATGAGCGACCACGTAGAAATTCCAGAGCTCGGCTTCCTTGGTCTAGCGCGTTACGCCTGGCGCCAATTAACAAGTATGCGCACAGCGCTCATCTTGTTGATGTTGATGGGTGTTGCAGCAATACCGGGTTCTTTGATTCCGCAACGCATCACCAACCCAATGGCAGTTCGCGATTTCATCACTGTCAATCCGCAATTATCGATTTGGTACGACAGATTCTCACTCTTCGATGTTTATGGATCACCGTGGTTTAGCGCAATCTACATTTTGCTCTTTATCTCGCTGATTGGTTGCGTATTGCCGCGCAGCCTCGAGCATTACAAGGCGATGCGTGCTCAACCACCTACAACTCCAAGAAATCTAGCCCGGCTTGAAGAGCATCAAACCTTTACAAGTGACGGCGACGTCATGGAACGTGCACGTACCTGGTTTAAAACCAATCGTTTCCGTACCCGCGAAGAGAACGGTTCGATCTCTGCGGAAAAGGGTTATTTACGCGAAACCGGAAATCTACTCTTCCACCTTTCGCTCATCCTTATCTTGATTGGCGTGAGCTTTGGTTCGCTCTTTGGAATGAAGGGTGAAGCAATCGTCAATGTAGGCGAACGCTTTATTAACGTTCCAACTTCGTATGACACTCTGACTTTTGGAAAACTGACTGGCGATAAGTCGCTTTCACCTTTTGAAATTAAGGTAGATAAGTTTGTTGCGCAATATGACCCACAAACAAATGCACCAAAGGATTACACAGCGTGGGTGACTGTCACAGATCACGGTAAGACGTACAAGAAAACGATTAAGGTAAATAAGCCACTGACATTTGGAAATACTCGCGTCTATTTGCAAGCAAATGGTTATAGCCCAATTGTGACAGTGCGCGATTCAAAGGGAAATGTCGCACTGCAAGGACCGGTTCCATTCCTGCCACAAGATGGAAATCTGCGATCTATCGGTGCAATTAAAGTTCCTGATGCGGATCCTCAGATTGGATTTGTTGGTTCATTTGTTCCCACGAATTCTCGAACACCAGGACAAGGCGCCACATCGCTCTTTCCTGAGTTGTTAGATCCCAAACTTCTCTTCTCGGTATGGAAGGGAAATCTGGGTCTTGATAATGGAGTTCCACAATCTGTCTATCGCCTCGATACAACGAAGCTGACAAAAGTTGGATTAGGGTCGGTAAAACCTGGCGAAACATTTACCTATCCTGAGGGCTCCATCACATTAGAGACAGTTGTGCCGTGGATTAACTTGCAGATCGTTGAAGATCCCGGAAAGAAGTATGCGCTGGTCGGCGGTATTGTTGCTGTCCTAGGCCTCTTATCTTCACTCTATGGTCGTCGGCGCCGAATTTGGATTCGCGTCGCAGGATCAGAAGTTGAAGTTGCAGGACTTGCAAAAAATGGAGCACCAGGACTCGACGTTGAGATTCAGAGCTTTGTAACAGCTGTTAAGGGAGTTCAATAATGCAGACGACATGGGCATACACATCCAATTACTTTGTGTATTCAGCGATGGCATTATTTACGATCTCATTTATCGCTCACGCATTCGAGACAGCATTTGCAGTTCGTGCACCAGAAGCTGCAGATACCACCGAAGGTAATTTGCTCGTCAAGACGCTCGATTTTAAACGCACTGAAAAGACAGCTCGCGTTGCAACTGCCATGATGATTCTTGGATTCTTACTTCTTCTTGCTGGCGTCATCTGCCGCGGTATTTCTGCGCACCATGTGCCATGGGGCAATATGTATGAATTCTCAATTACCGGGGCACTTGCCTTCACTGGTGCTTACCTTGCCGCTCTTCGTAAGTACGACCTACGTTGGCTCGGAGTATTTGTATCGTTCTCAGTTCTGCTTACTCTCGGAACTGCAATCACACTTCTCTATCGCAATAGTGCGCCGCTTGTTCCAGCGCTTAAATCAACGTGGCTCGTTATCCACGTAACGTCAGCAATTATTTCTGGCGGAGTGTTCCTTCTCGCCAATGTAGTTGCCGCTTCTTATTTGTATCTCGAACGTGTTGAAAGCCGCGGACCTCGTCCGCTCTGGCTGCAACGCGTTCCATCACTTGAAGTACTCGATCAACTTTCTTATCGTCTTGTTGCATTTGTATTTCCACTCTGGACCTTCGCAGTTATCGCCGGCGCAATCTGGGCCGAAAGTGCATGGGGTCGTTACTGGGGCTGGGATCCAAAAGAGACCTGGGCCTTTATTACCTGGGTTGCATATGCGGCGTACCTACATGCACGTGTAACTGTTGGTTGGCGCGGACGTCGTGCAGCGTGGTTATGTATCTTTGCTGGATCTACATTCTTATTTAACTACGTATATGTAAATGTCTGGGGTACTGGAAAACATACCTATTCAGGTCTTTAAATACTGCGTAGGAAATCTGGATCATCATCAGGCGGAAGAATGCGCTTCTTTGCCTTCTTCGGCCCGTTGATACTTTGTGCGCCGCGTCCAATAAATAAGTAAGCGATTGCACCGATAGTTCCGGTGAAGAAGATAACGAGCAACCAACCCCACTTAGGAAGCTTTTTGATTTCGTAATCTTCGCGACGAGCGCAATCAATAAAAGAGTAAAGAACCAAGGCGAGCGAAACGAGAAGTAAGAGTCCTTCGAACTTAATCATGGCCAGATTCTACTGGTTAAAGCGCAAGGCCCACGGCGAAGGTGAGCGCGAAGAGAAGTTGCAATTGCCCAGTTTTGGCAAGAAGTGGAATTAAATCTTTACCGGTGGCACCTGCCATCACTGAGCGTGAAATACCAATTGCAATGGGTAGCGTCACCACAACAATGAGCGCCCATGGCTTCAAAGTAAGAGCGGCAAAGAGATAAGCGCTTGCGAGCAGCACTACTAAGAAACGGCGTGAATTTTTATCGCCAAGTCGAACTGCAAGTGTGCGCTTTGCAACAAGTAAGTCCTGCGCGCGATCGCGAATGTTATTAATTGCAAGAAGCGCGCAAGCAAGAGCGCCCATTGGCACTGATGCAGAAAAGGCTAACCAGGTGAGTTTCAACGTTTGAACATAATAGGTACCGACAGTTGCAATGATTCCGAAGAAGATGAATACCGAGACTTCTCCTAAACCTTTGTAGCCATAAGGATTCTTTCCACCGGTATATCCCCACGCTGCTGCGATTGAGACAACGCCAATCAAGATAACCCACCACGATGAAAGAGAAGCAAGCACTAATCCTGCAACTGATGCTGCGCCGAATGAAATGAAAGCTGCACGTTTTACCGATGCAGCACTCGCTAATCCTGAAGCTGTAAGTCGAGTCGGCCCGATGCGATTGTCATCAGTTCCACGGATTCCATCAGAGTAATCATTTGAATAATTAACACCCACCTGCAGCGCGAGGCTTACAAAGAGTGCGAGCAGCGCGCGAAAGGGCTTCCAATCAGAACCAGCAGCAACAGTTGCAACCAATACAGGTGCAATCGCTGCGGGAAGTGTGCGCGGACGTGCTCCTTGAATCCAGATATTAATTAGGAGCCTCCATCGCCAATTGAATTAATTTGGTGCGGTCAACCTTACCGATTCCGATAAGTGGAAGCTCGGGCAAGTGCAGGAATCCTTTAATAGATCCTGCAGGACCAAATTGTTCTGTCAGGTATGTACGGACATCGCTCTCGGCAGGAAATCCTTCACCGGCTACTGCCACATGTAAGGCATCGCCCCATTGCTGATCTTTTACTGAAAATGCTGCAAATGATTTATGGGGGAAGTGCTTGTGTAGCGAACTTTCAATTTCGCTCAGTGAAATATTTTCTCCGCCGGAAATAATGACATCATCACTTCGACCTTCAACAATGAGTTTCCCATTTTCGATACGACCCAGATCAGATGAAGTAAACCAACCATCATGAAAAGTTGTCTCCCACAGCGTTGGTGCACCGATATAGGTGTGGGCGACAACTGGACCTTTAATAGCAATTAACTTCTCTGGAGTAATTGTGATTTCAACTCCATCCAGCGGAGTTCCGTTGTACACACATCCACCAGAAGTTTCAGTCATTCCGTAGGTAGTGACCACATTAATGCCAGCAGCTTCGGCCTGAAGATGAAGTTCAGTAGTCAGCGCCGCTCCACCAATAAGCACAGCTTTGGCATCTTGAAGGTGTTGCAAAAGCGCGCTATCTCCATTGAGGGCTTTAAATAATTGAGTTGGAACAATTGCCGTGAAATCAACACGTGGATATTCACCAACCTGGTTGCGTAGATCAATCGGTTCACTGCCGAGTTCAAGTGCGCGGACTAAGACGTTGATAGCTGCAATGTGAGTTAAAGGAAGCAAGAGTGACCAAGTGTTTCCGAATTCAGCACCTAAAAATCTATTCGATGCCTTTGCTGAAGCAAGGATTGCACCTGCGCTAAGGCCTACTTCTTTCGAGATTCCAGAACTGCCGGTAGTTGCAACAACAATGCTGACGCGGGCAGGAACTTCGGTGCTTTCGACCTTGCCAAATGCAAGGGCTGGGCCATCTGAGACCAAGGCCTTTGCGATACGAGCCATCAATTCGCTGACTGTCCATTCGGGATTAGCCGAGCGAAGTTCTCGTTGTGCGTTCTGCTCCATTGCCCGCGTAGGCTATCGCTCGTAGACCAAATGGAGGAATCGTGAGCAAGCCTATTAAGCGTGATTTTGGTGACCGTGCTATCCCTAATTGGGTGACAGGTCGCGGGGGAGAATCATTTACCGACATCACTTATGAAGTCGCTGATGGCATTGCAAAGATCACGATTAATCGTCCAGAAGTACGTAACGCATTTCGTCCACAAACAATTATTGAATTGAAATCTGCATTTGATCTAGCTCGCGACAATGCAGAAGTCGGCGTCATCATTCTTACCGGTAAGGGCGATGAAGCATTCTGTTCTGGTGGCGATATCAACGTCCGTGGCGATGATGGATATCTCGGCGATGATTCACTCGCACAGCAAGGTGTAGGCCGCCTCAATGTTCTCGATCTTCAAGTACAGATTCGTCGTACTCCAAAGCCAGTCGTTGCAATGATTGCAGGATGGGCTATTGGCGGCGGACATGTACTTCACGTTGTCTGCGATCTTTCGATCGCGGCTGACAATGCAAAGTTTGGTCAGACAGGTCCGATGGTTGGTTCATTCGATGGCGGTTACGGTTCAGGACTTCTTGCAGCAAGTGTTGGCCAGAAGAAAGCTCGCGAAATTTGGTTCCTAACTCGTCAATATGATGCTCAAGAAGCGCTTTCAATGGGACTTGTTAATACTGTTGTTCCTCTTAAAGAACTCGAAGCCGAAACTGTTTCATGGTGCCGCGAGATGTTGCAG
>Ga0207954_1000470_pt1 | contig 13719 bp, 10 predicted proteins | sample CryBogmetaGMA0M_FD_184547 | JGI IMG/M metagenome (GOLD analysis project Ga0207954, IMG submission 184547) | Freshwater microbial communities from Crystal Bog, Wisconsin, USA - MA0M (SPAdes) | ecosystem: Environmental > Aquatic > Freshwater > Lake | place: Crystal Bog, Wisconsin, USA | collected... | reverse complement strand
CACCTCGTTCCGCTCCAGCCGCTCTCGGTGTCCACCGCGCGAGGCACCGCGTCGGCGGGCGGTCGCTGCGAACGGAGCCACCCGCGAAGGTCGCTGGCGAGGTCGTCGGGCAGGCCGGTGATCTCGATCGAGGCCGCGAGGTGGCGTGCGCCAGGGACGGCGTCGATGATCACTCGGTCGCCATCGGTGCCGGTTTCGACGGTAGCCGTCGCTTTCGCATCGGAGTAGCCTGCGTGCTGCAGTGCGAGCGTGGTTTTCTCGACGACCGCGGCGAGATACGCCTTTCGTGTCGTCAGCGGGCTGGTGAGCAACAGCAGGCCGTTGTCGTTGGCGAGCGACCGCGCGAGGAGATCGGGGGCGGGTTCATCGACGCCGCGGATGACGTATTCCCGCGCGGAGGCGACGGCCGCCGTGGCGGCGAGGAAAAAGAAGAGGAGTCTGCGTGCAGCACCGCGCATGAGTCACCCGCCGGGAAGCGAAACGCCAGGGCTGGAAGATAGCGGCCTGAAACTCAGCCGCAAACGCCGAAAACAGCGGGGTCTGGCGGCGGTTCGCCCCACGCCTTACGGCGTTGGGCTTGGACGGTGGTTCAGAAAGCCGACCGGCCGTGAGGCCGCGGGCGTCCCCCCACTCGGAAGGCGGTGTGTGGTGGTGGTTCGCCCCACGCCTTACGGCGTTGGGCTTGGACGCCAGCCGGCGCCGGCGCCGAGCTCGGGCGGGACGATGAAGGTATCGATGCGGAGGTCGTGCGTGATGAGGGATGGTCGTTGATGGGGTTACAGTGTGGCGCCTTGAGTGGCCGATACGTCTGTCCGCGAGGAGAATCTCGGAGCCGATGGCCGGAAACCTCTATATGCCAGGGCCGACCGTCTCGACCGTCCGCGCGGCGAACGGGGCCGTGCTGGCCGTGCCCGCCGGATGGATTCTCGTGCGCCCCGGCGATCCGGGACTGACTCGGCGGGTCAAGGCGGCAGGGGACCACTGGGTGGTCCAGGAAAAGGTCGGCCGGCGGACGTTTTCGCGGGGCGTGTGGGCGGACCGAGCGACGGTGGAACGGATCCAGGCCGAACTCGAGTCGGAGCGATCAACCGACGCCTATGCGAAGCGACAGGCATCGGCGGCGCGGCGACGCGACGCAGAGCAGGCCGAGTATGTGGAAGACTTTGCCGCGGCCGTGCGGGCCTTCCTCGGGTTTCACGAGCGGCATGCGACGCTGGCCGAGCGGCTCGCGGCGGCCGTCACGTCGCATGCCACGCCGGTCGGCAGCGGCACGGTGGCCCGCACTGAGCGAATCCCGATCGAACGGCGGGCCGAGGCGGCTGTGATCGCCTGGATGCGACACCAGACCACCGCCTACGACTCGATGAAGATTCCGCGGGTGAAGGGGAAGCGTCGCGAAGTCCGCCGGATGCTCGCCGCGCGGTCGAAGGAACTGCTTGCCCGCTACCGGAGTGGCGAGCCCGCGGTCGCGTCGTGCCCGCTTGGATCGGCCCTCGTAGGCGAGGCGACCGAGCAGATTTGACAGGTCGTCCCGACCGGAGCGAACTCCGTTTTGGTGCTACCAGAATGGAGTAGGCTCCCGAATGGATCGCGCTCTTCAGCGGCTTCTTCGGATCGACCTGCCCCCACGGCAGTCAGCCTTCCTCTGGGGGCCGCGAAAGGTCGGCACATCGACGCTTCTCAGGGATGCATTTCCAGGCAGCCTGAACTACGACTTTCTGAAGACCGATCTCGCGCTCGCTTTCGGAGCCCGGCTGGCACTCCTGCGGGAACAGCTGCTCGCCCGCCCGTTCGTCGATCTCGAGCGGCCGATCATCCTCGACGAGGTGCAGAAGGTTCCTGGGGTGACGGCCTTCTGCCATCGCATTATCTCTCCGACCATCCACGACGGTCGCTTGACGTGTACGTACGGGACTATCTCAAGGAGGAGGTTTTCGACGAGGGGCTGACGCGAAACGTGCCAGCGTTTTCGCGGTTCTTCGACACGCTCTGGGCCGGTGAGCTGATTTCCTGAGCGAGTCTCCTGAGCGAGCAACGCTCCAGGGGCACGATCGCGGCGTTCTACGGCTCACACTTGATCCTCGCGCGTTGGAGGGCCACCGCAGCCGGCCGGCGACATGCTCGGCGCCGGCGGGACGTGTGAGTTCTCTGCTCAAACGCTTCGGAGCGACCGCCGCGGGGCACACGTCTCACCGGCTTCTGCGCGTGCCTCCGATCCGGCCGCTCCCCCTTCCGGAATCGCAGATGCAAGCGATGATGACGCCAGCCCAATGCGAACCGGGAAGACACACAGGTTGAAAACCTGTGCTACGAGAAGAGGCTGATACACGCGCGAGGATCAATTGTGACCCGTATGAGTCCAGCCGCACGTAGCCTCGGGGCGCGAGCCGTCGGGACCAGCGTCCGTTCGGCGCCGGGGTCAGCCGGCGGAGAGTCGCTTGGGACCGGCGAGCGACGTGTTGGCGGCGAGTTCCCGCTGCGAGCGGCGGAGGGCCTCGACTGTGCGCGACTTCCGGCGGCCGGTGCGGTCGTGGAGCATGCCCTGACCAAACTCGATGAGGCTCTCGGCCGAGATGTCTTGTGGCGGCCGGGCGAGCGTGTAGGCGGCCACGTTCGTCGCCACCCGGTGCACGAAGCCCTCGGCGGCGAGTTTCTCGAGGATCTCCGTCGCCACCGGCTCGGGCAGGCCCGTCTCCTCGACGAGCGCGGCGAGGGGCACCGCCTTGCCGGCCTCGAAGCCCTCGGCGATCGCCTCCATCAAGAGCAACACCGACGAGGCGTCGAGCAGCGCGGAGCGGGAGCGGAGCCGCGACACCTCGTCGATCTCGTGGCGGCCCCCGAGTCGCTGGACGATCGCCGCCACCTCCACGCCGAACAGGATGCAGATCCACATCGCGTAGGTCCAGAGCATGAGCACCGGCACGAAGCCGAGCGGGCCGTAGAGGTGGCTGAAGGAGAAGGCGTTGTTGATGTAGGCAGCGAGGCCCACCTTGCCGATGTGGAGGAGCACCGCGGAGACGAAGGCGCCACCCACCGCCGACCGCCACGAGACCTGGGTGTTGGGCAGCAGCACAAATGTGCCGAGGAGCATGAGCGTGATGATGCCCACGCTCCAGACCACGCCGAGCACGTGGATCAGGCCGGCGCGGGCCTCCACCGAGGCGATCCACCGGCCCACGTGGCTGTCGACGACGAACAGCAGTGCGATGCCGAGCGGCCCCACCGTGAGCACCGTCCAGTAGACGGGCATGCGCCGCAGCCAGGAGCGGCCCTGGGGTGCGCGGTAGATCGTGTTGAAGCAGTCCTCAATCGTCACCATCATCGCCACGGCCGCGTAGATCATCGCGGCGAGGCCGAGGAGGCCGAGCGTCTCCAGGTCGATCGTGCCGAACTTGCTGATCATCTCCTCGAGCCAGGTGCCGAGCGACACGGTGTCAGTGCCGGCCGTGCCGTCGGCGGGCATGATCCGGACCGTGTCGAGGCCGGCCGACTGCACGAGCTGGTGGACGAGCGACTGGAGCTTATCGATCCCCTGCATGCCCTTGAAGAGTGCCGTGCTGACGATCGCCAGCGGCATCAGGGCAAACAGCGTGTGGAAGGCGAGGGCGGCGGCCATCTGTAGGGCGCGGTCTTCCTGGAGCCGCCGGCCGCCGACCCGCGCGAGGTCGTACCAAAACCGCGCCGTCGCCTGCCAGTGCGTCAGCTCCTCGCGGGGATGATGGATGACCCGGGAGATCCAGTCGGCGGCGTCGCGGATGCATCGGCGAATCATGGTGCGGCCCGTGGGGTGGCGAGGGGTCGCCTCAACTTTACCAACACCCGGGTGACTGCTGCGGCCGAGATCGGCTATTCTTCGCCGGCGGCGGCGTTCGGCCGCAACCACCCCGTTTCCCCCCCGAGGAGTTCCTGCTTCCGATGTACGACACGCTCAGCGAGACCCAGGGCTGCGACCTGCTGTCGCGGCTCTTTACGAAGCGCGGTTACGCGATCAAGCGGAACGTGCAGTTTCGCGAGTATGGCGTGGAGTTTCACATCGACGGCTGGGATGCGCAGGCCCGGGTGGGCTTCGAGTTTCTGACGAGCGAAGACGAGGATCACGACGACCTCACGCTCGACGAATACAAGGAACTATCGGCGGCTCAGCGACGGGGCGAACTGGCCGTGTTCATCATCGACGAGGTGGAGCCGCTCTCGGCGGAAGACCTCGCTGCCGAGGCCCACGAGTTTCTCGACGAGGTGGCCGACGCCGCGCATGCCCGGCTCAAGGCCAAGACCCGCGGCAAGAAGGCGGCGAAGAAGAAGCCCGCGGCGATGAAGAAGAGCGCATCGAAGAAGAAGCCGGCGGCAGCCAAGCCGGTCGTGAAGAAGGTCGGCAAGAAGAAGGTCGTGAAGAAGGCCACCGTGAAGAAAGCCAAGAAGAAGGGCGGCCGCCGGTGAGCGGCGCCGCGGGCTTCGAGGCAGGGCCTCCGGCAGTCGGGCTCGGCCTCTGGAAGATCGAGCGTGACCGCACGGCCGACGTCGTCAACGAGGCGATTCGCATCGGCTACCGCCACCTCGACTCGGCCTGTGACTACGGCAACGAGGCGGAGGCCGGGGAGGGGATTCGCCGGGCGGTCACGGCCGGCCACTGCCGCCGCGACGATCTCTGGATCACGTCGAAACTCTGGAACACCTACCACGAGCCGTCGCGGGTGCGAGCCGCCTGCGAGCGGACGCTCGCGGACCTCGGCCTCGACCAGGTCGACCTGTACCTGGTCCACTTTCCCATTCCACTCGAGTTCGTGCCGTTTGAGGAGCGCTATCCGCCCGGCTGGGTTCGCGACCCGGCCGTGCCCGCTCCCCGGATGCATCCGATCGAGGTGCCGCTCGCCGACACCTGGGGGGCGATGGAGCGGCTCGTGGAGACAGGGCTCGTCAAGCGGATCGGCCTGTGCAACTGCCCCGTCGGCGTGATTCGCGAACTGGCTGCGCGGGCCCGCATCGCCCCGGCCGTGCTGCAGGTAGAGATGCATCCGTTTCTGGTGCAGGAGAAGCTGCTGCGATTCTGCGAGGAGTCGGGGATCGCCGTCACGGCGTATTCGCCGCTGGGCGCCGGCTCGTATGTGCCGCTCGGGATGGCGACTTCGGAAGACTCCGTGCTTGGCCATTCGGTGGTGAAGGAGATCGCCGCGGCCACCGGCCGCACGCCCGCGCAGGTGGTGCTTCGCTGGGGTGTCCAGCGGGGCACGTCGGTGATTCCGAAGACATCGCGGATCGAACGACTCGCCGAGAACCTCGCCGTGGAATCGTTCACGCTCGACGACGCTCAGATGCGGGCCATCACGGGGCTCGACCGGTACTGCCGGTTCAACGACCCGGGCGTATTCTGCGAACACGCCTTCGGGACGTTCTTCCCGATCTACGACTGACGCGGGTCACACATCAGCCTCGCGCTTTCGCGAAGCTCGGGCAGCCCCTCGCACCATCATCCCGTAGCACAGGTTTTCAACCTGTGTGTCTTCCCGGTTCGCATGGGGATCGGGTGTGGTTCCGGAAGGGGGAGCATGTCACCGGCCGGCTGCGGTGCCGTGACGACGCGCGAGGATCACGTGTGAACCGTCTGACGCGGCGGAGGTTCGCTTCGGCCACGCAGAAAAAAAGCTGCCGCCCCTTGCGGGGCGGCAGCCGTAGGAACCACTGATTCGTCATCTGGACGGCGGGGATGGACTGAGCCACCCTCGTCGCACCGCGATGGCGGGATTGGTGGGCTGCGTCAACGGCAGGCCCGTCGACTCGCCGCTATCGGCGCAGCCCTCCGATACAGTCACATTGCGTCACTGAATCACCTCCTTTGCTACGAGGAATCCCAGCCGTCGCGACCACTGCGGGATCGCCGCCAGGCGGTTCATTCCCCGGCCGTCACCGGGGACCGTTACTCCATAATAGAGCACCCGCGGGCCGTGGCGAGCAAGGTTTTGGTCGGGCACGTTACCGCGACCGGGGCAGCCGGCCGAGAAACAGCGTATTCCAGCCGCCGCCGCCGGCGTGGACGGTCGCCCGCTCCGTTTTGACGGTGAACCCGGCCCGGCCCAGCCGGTCGGCGAAGGCTCGATCCTCGTCGGCCGACCAGACGGCCAGGCAGCCGCCGGGCCGGAGGGCGGCGGCGGCTCGCTGCAGCCCCTTCAGCGAATAAAGCCTGTCGTTCGAGGCCACGCTCAGGCCGGTGGCCCCGTTGTCGACGTCGAGGATCACGGCGTCGAATCGGCCGGGGCTGTCGCGGAGCAGGTTCACCACATCGCCCTCGACAACCTTCACCCGCGGATCGGCCAGCGCGTCGGCACCGAGGCCGTAGTCCGGGTTCTGATTCCAGCGGATCACCGCGGGGATCAGTTCCGCGACCACCACTTCGGCGTCGGGGGCGAGGCGGCCCAGCGCCGCCCGGAGCGTGAAGGCCATGCCCAGGCCGCCGATCAGGACGCGGGCACGGGGCCGCTCCCGCAGGCCGGCGCAGGCGAGTTCTGCCAGCCGCTCCTCGGAGTGGTGCTGCCGGGTCGACATGAGTTCGACGGTACCGACGCGGATCGTGAACACACCATCGTGTTCGTGGAGCGTGAGTGGCTGGCCGTCGGGCGTGACGGCGCGGTCGCGGAGAATCGTCGGCTTCATGGCGGGGCCTGGCGGCGGTCAGCCCGCGGTGGCCGGATCCTTGCCGCCCACCCACGGACCGGCGAGCTTCTGATGGTCCTCGGGCGTAAGCACGCTCCCCGTCTCACCGGCATGCCAGCCCGGCACGTGCCGCGGCTTCGCCCCAGACTTCGAGAGCGCCTCCCATTGCTTTGCCCATCCGGGATTGCCGTCTGAATACTTCCCGCTCGCGGCGTCGAAGTGAAACACCTTCCCCTGCCGGTAACTCATCGCGCCGAGGACCACCGTCGTCACCGCGGCGGCGCCGAGTTCTGGTGTGTTGTTGCACATCTCCGGCTTGCCGGCCTGCATGGCGTCGAGCCAGTTCTGGAAGTGGAACGTCGTCGTGTCGTTCTTCTGAAGGTCGTCGGCCGACAGGTCGGTCTTGATCACCTCGTCTTCGATCGTCGAGTCGAAGGTCACCTGGGGCCGCTCTGCGAGGAAGGCGAACTCGGTGAACTCTTCGCCGTTGCCGAACTCGAAGGTTCCGTTGTGGCCGCGGATCACCTGCTTGATCCGCGACCGTTCGTTGCACATCGTGGCCGTGATCAGCCCCTGGCAGCCCTCCTGGTAGTCGGCCACCACCGTGGCCACGTCGGGCACGTCGCGGCTGTCGAGTTCGAGGTAGATGCCGCCAGCCCCGACCACCCGGGCAGGAAACCGCAGGCCGGTGGCCTTGAGCATCGCGGTGGTGCGGTGCACGAAGAGGTCGGTGAACATACCGGAGCCAAACGGCCAGTAGCATCGCCACTGGGCGTAGACGGCCCGGTCGAAGTCCATCATGGGGGCGAGGCCGGCGTCGACGCCCAGCCACCGCTTCCAGTCGATCGTGGCCGGGCTCATCGCGGGATCGAGCTTGTAATACCGCCACTGTCCGACCGACGAGTTGCGAAAGAACTCGGTCTGGAAGCCGAGTACCTTGCCGAGTTTGCCGGCCTCGATCAGTTCGCGGGCCTGATCCCAGACCTTGAGGCTCGTCGACTGCACGCCGACCTGCATCACGCGGCCCGTCTCCCGCCAGAGCTTCACCACGTCGAGAGCCTCCTCGACGGTCTTGGTCATCGGCTTCTCGGCGTAGACGTGCTTGCCGGCCTTGAGCGAATCGACGATCTGGCGGTGATGCCAGTGGTCGGGCGTGCCGATGCAGACGGCGTCTACGTCTTTGTCGGCGAGCAGGTCGGTGTAGTCGACGTAGCGCTTCGGATCGGTGCCGGTCTCCTCCTTGATGAAGGTGCAGACTTTGTCTTCCTGGTTCTTATAGACCTCGCTGACGGCGACGAGGTCGATCTTTGCCCCCTCCTTACGGAGCTTGGCGAGTTTGTTCACGTGGCCCTTGAAGCCGCGGCCGCCGGGGCCGATGAAGCCGATGCGGATCCGGGAGTTGGGGTCGGCGGCAGCGGCCCGCGCCGAGGCGGCGGTGATGCCCGCGGCGGCGGTGATGCCCGCGGCGGCGAGCGACGAGGCCCCGAGGAACGAGCGGCGGGAGAGGTCGGGCGCGGTCATCGAGAGGGCTCCTGTGGGAGGTGATGCTTGGTCGGTATGGTAACGGAACGCGCCTGCTGCCGGTGGTTCGCCCCACGCCTTACGGCGTTGGGCTTGTACAAACGGCCGCGCAGGGTTCATGGGGCCCCCTTACTCGACCGGGCAGCTCTCGCCGAAGTAGCCGTTGCGGTCGATCGCCTCCGCCACCGGCGGCGGCACGAGGTCGCGCCACGAGGGATCACCCGAGCAGATTCGCGCCCGCACGTCCTCGCTGGAGTAGGTGAGGAGGGCGTCGGGGTCGCAGGCCAGCGGCAGGATCAGTCCGTTGGCCCGCAGGTGCTCGAGCAGGTGCGAGAGGTTGGGCACAACCGTGAGCGTGTCGGCCGTGACCACACGCCCGGTGATCACGTCGCGGGTCGGGTAGACGTAGAGCCGCACCCCGTGGGTGAACAGGCGGCCGAACGCCTCGAGGATGCCGCCGTCGAGCCGACGATAGTGGTTCTCGTTGAAGAGTTCGCGGAGCAGCGGCACCCCGAGCACCAGCGCCGTGGCCTCCACCTTTCGGTCGGCGAGGTATTCACCCAGGGCGTGGAAGGCGCCGATGTCGCTGACGAGCACCATCTTGCCCACGGTGTTGATCAGATCGACGCGGGCCAGGAAGTCGGCGTCTTCCGTGGTGCCGCGGTCGCGGAGGTTGTTCATCGTCACCTCCATGATCTCGCGGATCGGTCCCCGCGTGGCGTCGGGCTTGGCGGCGGTGACCGCCTCGAAGGCCTCGCGGGCGCGGTCGAGCATCGCCATGTTGACGTTGGTGACCGGCGCGAATCGGCCGCGCTCCACGAGCACCCGCGTGTGCCGGATCGACTCCGAGGCGAGCAGCGGAGAGCCATCGACGTCGAAGAGCACCGCCGGCGTGTAGCCGAGCCTGACGAGATGCAGGCCGAGCAGCCGGTTGTCCACGTCTTTGAAGGCGGGGCCCGCCACGTGAATCCAGTCGATCTCCAGCCGGTCGCGGCCCACGTGGTCGAGGAGCGTCTCGATCAGCGACCGGGGCGACTTCCAATGGGAGAAGGCTCCGTGCACCAGGTTCACACCGAGCCGGCCGAGCGCGTCGGCCTGCTGGGCGTTTTCTGAGTCGAGGAGCCGGGCGTGGAGGACGACGTCGCTCGTCGCCGATCCCACGGCGTGTTGGAAGCGAATCGCCATCCAGGCATGGCACTCGTTGCCCCCGGCGAACGACTTCGCCGCGGCAGTGTCTGCGATCGCGAAGAACCGGGTGCGGTCGCCGCGGGATGCCGCCAGCCGCTCGTGCAGGAGGCCGTATTCGTGGTCGAGCATCCGCTCCACCCGCTCCCGCGAGACGTAGCGGCCGGTCTTGCCGTAGATGGCGTCGCTGACGGTCATGTCGTAGGCCGACATCGTCTTGGCGACGGTGCCGGCGGCCCCGCCGGCGGCGAAGAACCAGCGGGCAATCTCCTGTCCGGCCCCGATCTCGGAGAAGCTGCCGTAGACCGTTTCGTCGAGGTTGATGGCGAGGGCGCGTTGGGCCGTAGGGTCGACGGCGTGGGTGCCGGCGGGGTTCGCGGTGGGGGTCATGGTGGAATTCGGGGGATTCTGCTTTGACGAAGTGCAGGGCGGGCACCTATTCTTTCCGGCGGCGGGGCTGGTGCCTACACCCGACCCTCTTTCATTCTCGACCGACCTCACAGGAACCTCACGCGATGGCCAAGTCTCGCAAGCCTGCATCCAAGCCCGCCACGACCCTCGACCAGATTCGGTCGCTCCTCACCTCCGCCGAGCAGAAGGTGGTGCACTCGAGCATGGGGGCGGCGATCGCCAAGGCGACGAAGGAGCAAGTCGAGGCGGCGAGGAGCCGGGCGCGGATCCTGCGAGACAAGTGGCGCGACCTTCACGAGAACCAGACCCGCTCGACCAAGCGGTCGAGCAAGGCGGGCACTGCCGTGAATCAGCGGACCAAGGCGAAGCACGACGTGTTCGACGGCGCCGTGAAGCGTCTCGAGGCCCGGCTTTCCGAGTTCGCCGCGGGTGTGAAGTCGGTCGTCGGCGTGCAGGCCGCACGGCTCGGGGCCGCCAAGCCAACGAAGGCTGCGCGGACGAAGGCGGCCCGTGGCGGCCGCGCGACAGTTCGCAGCGAGTTGAAAGATGCAGCCGCGGAGATCAACCGCGCCCGGAAGCCGAAGAACAACAAGGTGAAGGCCGCAGCGAAGGCGGCGGCCAAGGCGGCGGTGGCGAAGCCCGCCGCGCCGGTGGCTGTGGCGGTCGTGCCGGCCACGCGGACCATGAGCAAGAAGCGGAAGAAGCCGCTTGCTCCGCAGGCCGTGGCCGCGCAGAAGCGGTTTGGTGTCGACGTGGCGCAGCAGCGGTCGGCCAAGGCCTCGGCGAAGGCAGCCCGGCTGAAGTTCGACGGGGCGACGACCCGCCGGGCGGGCAACGCCCTGGCCAGCACGAAGCGGGCCCAGGCCCGCCGCGACGGCCGGAAACGATAGGGCAAGGCGAGCAGCGAGTTCACCGTTCTTGGCGGCGTTCGGCCATGACGGGCGGCTCCGAGTCGGTCGACTCGAGCTGCTCCAGGCAGTAGAGCCGGCGGTCGGTGCGGAGGAAGAGGCGGCCGTCGGCGATCGCGGGCGACGCCATCACCATGTCGTCCTCGCCAAGCAGGTTCGTGCGCACAAGCTCGAACTTCGGGCCCGCGCGGACCACGAACGTTTCGCTGTATTCATTGGCACAGAACACGAGGCCGTTGTAGGCCCATGGCGACGCCGTGAAGGCCCGCCCCTCGGGGAGCCGCTCCTTGCGGTAGTGCTGCTCGCCCGTGCGGGCGTCGTAGCAGGCGAGCAGGCCGCGGTCGGCGAGCACGTAGAGCTCGTCACCGTAGACGAGCGTGGTGGGGTTGTAGGGCGCCGCGTCGTCGCGGCTCCAGGCGATCGCGGCGCTCGTGGTCTCATTGGCGGGGAGCGTAAGGTCGCCCGCGCCGCCCGGCCGGATCGCCCAGATCGGCCGCGTGCGGTCGAGCACGAAGCCCGAACTCACGTAAAGCAGCCCGTGGGCGGCGTAGGGGGTGGCGATCGTGATCGCGGACCCGCCGGCGAGTTCCCAGAGCAGGCGGCCATCGAGCGAGTATGACCGCGTCTTGCCGGTGCCGGGCGTGACGAGTTCCGTCCGCACGCCGCTCTCCCAGACAAAAGGCGTGGACCAGTTGCTCTTCTCGTCGCGGGCTATCCGCCAGACCTCGCGGCCCGTCTTCGCATCGAGCGCCATGACGAACGAGTCGTCTTCGTTGTCGTTCACCACGTAGAGCCGGTCGCCGTGCAGCACCGGCGAGGCCGCCGGCCCCCAGCCCGCCCGCATCATCCGCGGTTTCCAGCGGTGCTCCCACACGCGGTTGCCTTCCATGTCGAGGCAGACGATGCCGACGCCCGCGAACGCCGCGTAGATTCGCTCGCCGTCGGTGACGGGCGTCTCCGAAGCGTAGCTGTTCTTCACGTGCACCGGGCCGGGGGACGGGCCGCGGGCGATCACGGTCTCCCAGCGGGTCATGCCGGTGGCGGCGTCGAGGCAGGTGACCACCCAGCGAACTTCACCTTCGGCAACGTCGGGCCGCTCGCCGCCGAAGTAGAGGCCCTTCTTCGCGTCTTCCGGCGGCGCCGGCGGGATCGCGGAGGTGACGATCACGCGATCGCCCGAGACGATGGGCGACGACCAGCCCCGCCCGTCGAGTGCCGCGCTCCAGCGGACGTTTTTCGTGGCGGTCCACTGAGATGGCAGTCGCGGATCGTCGGCTGCGACGCCCCGCGCGCCCGGGCCCCGGAAGCACGGCCAGTCGGCAGACGCCGTGGCCGCCGTCAACGCCACGAGGGCCAGGGCGGCGATGGGCCACAGTCTTTGTGGCATGGTGCACTCCCTTGCACGTTGAGTTTGGGAGCCCGGTCCATCGGGCTCGGCGTCTGGCGGTCCGGGCGTCAGCGTTTCGCTGTCGCCGGCGGAGTGATCAACTGGGCGAGCAGCGGCAGGAGTTGCTTCTTGCGGCTGACCACGTTCTTGAGTTCGTAGAGCCCGCGGTCGAGCCGCGGGTAGTTGATCTCGTCGAGCGCTTCCGACTCGTGCGAGAGGAGCAGCAGCGATCCCTGGTCCACCACGTCGGTGACGAGCAGCGCCGAGAAGTCGAGGCTGCGTCGGTCGGCGAAGTCTTCGAGCGCGGCTCGCAGTTCCTCCTTCCGCTCCCAGAAGAGGTCAAAGCCGGTCTCCTCGATCTGCGAGATCGAGAACCGCACTCCCTGCTCGATAAACTCCTTGCAGTCCTCGGCGATCACGCCGGCCGGCGGCTTCGTCCGCAGGGCCGAGCCGATCTCGAAAAACTCCCGGGCGTAGCGGTCGAGGTCGACCTCGCACAGGCCGCGGAGCCAGGAGAGCACCTCGCGGTCGATGTCGGTGGTGGTGGGCGAGCGGAGGAAGAGCGTGTCGGAGATGATGCCCGACGCCATGCACAGCGCGATGGCGGGGCCGGGCACCAGGCCTGCGGCCCGGAACTGCCGGGCGACGAGGGTGCAGGTGGAACCGACCGGCTCGTTGATGAACCGGATCGGCTGCGTTGATTTCAGGCCGCCGCCGAGGCGGTGATGATCGAGCACCTCCACGATCTCGGCGTCTTCGGCGCCGGCCACCGCCTGCGTGAGCTCGTTGTGGTCCACGAGCACGAGCTGCGGCTTCGGCGGATTCACGATGTCGGTCTTGAAGCAGTAGCCGACGAGCCGGCCGTCGTCGCCCAGCACCGGGAAGACCGGCTGCGATGACCGCTCGACCACGCTGCGGGCATCGGCGAGCGCGGCCTTGCCGTCGATCGTGACCACGTCGCGGTCCACGACGGAGTCGATGAACTGGGCCGAGCGGATCCGCAGCACCGTGTTGAGCGTGTCGAAGGGACTGGTGATCACCGACACGCCGCGGAGCTTGGCGAGTTCGACCAAGCCGGAGGAGAGCGTGAAGCCACCAGTGACCACGAGCACGCGGACGCCGTGCTCGATCGCGGGGAGGTGGATCGTGGGGCGGTCGCCGCAGACCACGATCAGCCGCTCGGCCGCGAACTTCCGCATCCGTTCGGTGAAGCCCTCGGCGCTCATTGCGCCCACCATCACCATCAGTTCGTCGCGTTGCCCCGGAGTGACCACGTGCTGGAAGCCGCCCCCGAGGGCGTCGTGGATCTTCGTCAGGCAGGTGCTGACCGTCCGCGACTTCACGGGGTCGTTGTCGTTGTCGAAGAACAGGCTCATGACGTCGAGCACGGAAAGCACGCCCTCGACTCGGCGGTCGTCGTCCACCACGGGGATGGCCCGCAAATCGTGGGCCTGCATCCGGCGGTAGACCTCATGAAACGACTCGCCGAACGAGGCGGTCACCACGGCCTTGCGGCAGAGGTCTTCGGCGGACGGGCGGACGTCCATGATGATCCGCGGCGGGGCGATTCCGGCCCGCTCGAGCACGTATTCCGTCCGCTTGTTCGGCGGCCCGCAGCAGGCGGCCACGGCGTCGGGCCGTGTCGTCTTCTGGAGGAGGTCG
>Ga0207954_1000469_pt1 | contig 13732 bp, 8 predicted proteins | sample CryBogmetaGMA0M_FD_184547 | JGI IMG/M metagenome (GOLD analysis project Ga0207954, IMG submission 184547) | Freshwater microbial communities from Crystal Bog, Wisconsin, USA - MA0M (SPAdes) | ecosystem: Environmental > Aquatic > Freshwater > Lake | place: Crystal Bog, Wisconsin, USA | collected... | reverse complement strand
TCCCTCACGGAAGGCTTCGGATTCCCGGCCCTCGAGGCGATGCAGTGCGGGAAGCCGACCTTCCTTTCCCCGACGACGTGTCTTCCCGAGATTGCCGGGGCGAACGCCTTTTACTTCGAGGCCTTCGGCGCCGCGTCGATGCTTGCCACCTACGAGGCGGGCATGGCCGCCTTCCGCGGCGACCCCGGGTTCACGCACCGCATTCGGGCCCACGCCGCGAGCTTCCGCTGGCAGGAGACGGCCCGCGGCTATCTGCGGGTCTACGAGTCGATCACGGAGCGGCCGTCGGCCGCGCCGCGGTCCTGAACTGGGATTCCGACGAGCCCGGCCCGCGTGCTAATTTTCCTGGTCGCCGCGAGCATCCGCAGGCCGCCCAGGTTGTCGGCCCCCCGCGGTTCTCCAGAGACTCCGGCCCGGCATCTCCGTCGAGGGACGTCATGACGCTCGCCAGCACACGTCGCAAGGTCTCGCGCCGCGCCATTCGTCTGGTTCCTTACCTGCGAAACCTTCTGCCGGCGCCGGCGATCCGCATCGCGACGTTTCCCCGCCGTCATCCTGAGCTGTTCGTTCCCGCCGGATCTCGGCCGGAGGGCACGGGGCTGGTCTCCCAGCTCTGCCGGCTCGCAACGCTCGAGTCGCCGGCCTTTCGCGGCTGGATCGAGCGGCTCCACGACGTCTGGCACATGCACCGCAAGAACTGGGAACACGCCTACATCTGCCAGGCGCTCCACGAACGGTCGCTCCTCCAGCCCGGGCGGCGGGGCCTCGGCTTCGCGGTGGGCACCGAGAAGCTACCGTCGCTGTTCGCGGCCCTCGGCTGCCGGATCACGGCCACCGATCTCGCGGCCGAAGACGACCGCAACGGCCGCTGGGCGCGAACCGGCCAGTGGGCGGGCAACCTCGAGGCCCTCAATGCGGCGGGCCTCTGCCCGGCCGACGAGTTCCGCGAGCGGGTGGAGTTTCGTCCCGTCGACATGAACCACGTTCCGGCCGACCTCACCGGCTACGACTTCACCTGGTCCACCTGTTCGTTCGAGCACTGCGGCAGCCTCGAACTGGGGCTCGCGTTCCTCGAGCGGCAACTCGACTGCCTGCGGCCGGGTGGCGTGGCGGTGCACACCACGGAATTCAACCTCTCGAGCAACACCGAAACCCTCGCCACGGGCCCGTCCGTGATCTACCGACTCCGCGACATCGAAGACGTGATCCGGCGACTCCGCGGCCAGGGGCATCACGTCGAGCCGCTCGACATCGACCCCGGCGACCGCGACGTCGACCGCTTCGTCGACCTGCCGCCGTACTCCGGGCCGGGTGACATCAAGCACTTGCGGCTCGACCTCGATGGCTTCGCCTCCACATCACTCGGCCTCATCGTCCGCAAGGCCGCATGATTTCCTACGCCCAGAACTTCGAAGACGTGATTCTCGACCGCGTGTTTCACGGGGTGGAGAAAGGTCGCTACATCGACCTCGGCGCCTACGACCCGGTCGTCGACTCGGTCACCAAGCACTTCTACGACAAGGGCTGGTCGGGCGTGAACGTCGAGCCGGTGGCGCGATTCCACGGCGCCTTCGTCGCGCAGCGGCCCCGCGACACCAACCTCAACGTGGCCGTCGGTGCCACCGCGGGCACCGTCACCTTCCACGAATGGGGCGACACCGGCTTGGCGTCGTGCCACGACGTGCTCGACGAGCGGTATGCGTCGGCCCTGGGGGTCAGCCGCAGCACCACCACGGTGCCCATGATCACGCTCGCCGACATCACGCTCCCCCTCGGCGACGTGGCGGTGGACTTCCTCAAGATCGACGTCGAGGGAGGCGAGCGGGACGTGATCTCTGGGGGGGAATGGCGGGCCTTTCGGCCCCGCGTGCTCGTCGTCGAGGCCGTGCGTCCGCAGGTCCCGGGCACCGGGCAGCGGGGCTACGAGCCGGCCTGGTTCGAGTGGGAGGGCCTGCTGTTCGCCAACGGCTACGAGTTCGCCCTCTTCGACGGGCTCAACCGGTTCTACTACCGCCGCGAGGAGCCGCAGCTCCGCGAACTCCTCTCCTATCCGGCGAACGTCACCGACGGCTTCACGCTGGTGCCGGGCCATTACCTCGCGCGGCCGTTGACGGCCGCGGGCTGAACCCCGCCACACCCCCGCCACTCCCGAGGACGCGCCGCCGTGACGATCTGGTACGACGTGTCGGGCCTCGTGGATTGGCGACGACCGCACCTCGGCGGCATCGAGCGGACGACGGCCGGCATCCTCGACGGCCTGCACCGTCTCGGCGTGCCTGCGAGGCTCGTGCAGTTCCGCCTCGGCGGCGAGGCGTTCGAGCCGGTGGCCGAGGGGGATTTGCCGGCCCCCGTCCGCGACATGTGTCCGTGGTTCGAGCCGCCCGCCGCCCGGCCCGATCCGGCTGCCACGGGATCGACGCCCGACGACGCCGACGCGACCCTGCGCGAACGGCGGCACGAGATCATCTACGGCGCCGGAGAAGACGGCGCGGCGTTTCGCGCGGCGTGGGTCGCCTTCCGCTCCGCGGGCCGGAGCGTCGTCCGCCACGCCGGACATCGGCTGGGATTCGCGCGGCGGCAGCGTGAAGAGGCCACTGCGACGCCGCCGGCCGCGGCGCCCGGCCCGCCGGCGCCACAGGAGTCCGCGCAGCCGGCCCCGCCCCTCCGCGTGCCCTTCGTGCCCGGCGATGTGCTCCTCTCGCTCGGCGGCACGTTCGCCACCCCGGGCCACCCCGCGGCCGTCGAGGCCGCCCGCGGCCAGGGGGCCACGGTCGTGCGGATGATCTACGACATGGTGCCGGTGACCAAGCCCCAGTGGCTCGCCCCGCGGTCCGTCGAGGTCGCGTGGCTGCGGCACGTGGCGACGCGTTCCGACGTCGTGCTCGCCATCTCCGAGTGCACCCGACGGGAGTTCGCCGACTACTGCCGCGAGGCCGGCCTGGCCCTGCCGCGGACCGAGGTGGTGCGGCTCGGTGACGTCATCCCCGGCGCCGTCCCGGCCGATCGGCCCGCGCCGCTGCCCCGCTTCGTGCCGCGGAGACCGTTCTTTCTCTGCGTCTCCAGCCTCAACGTCCGCAAGAACCACCGCTGCCTCTACGACGCCTGGTCGGTGCTGGCCGCCGACCGTGGGGAGGCCTGCCCCGATCTCCTCTGCACGGGGATGTCGCACGACCACGTCGGCGAGCTCGTCCACGAGATCCGCCACGACCGCGCCGTCAACCGCCACATCCACCTGCTCGACGGCATCCGCGACGCCGAGCTCGACTGGTACTACCGGCACTGCGTCGCGACGATCTATCCGTCAAAGCACGAGGGCTGGGGACTGCCGGTCGCCGAGAGCCTGGGCTACGGCAAACTCTGCCTCGCCTCCTCGGCCGCGAGCATGCCGGAGATCAGCGAACTGCCCGAGTTCTTCGCGGCCCACGACACACCGCGGCTCGTGGAACTCGTGTCGCGGGCGGTGGACGATCCCGCCTGGTTGGCCGACCACGAGGGTCGGATTCGCCGCACGTTCCGGCCCACGGCCTGGACCGACACGGCCGCCGCGGTGCTCGCCGCCGTGGGCGGCCGCAGGGCCGCGGCCGGCGCCGTCCCGCACACCCCTGCCCCGACACCCCGGACCACCACGCGGAGGATGGCATGGCACTGAAACAGCTCGGCCGCTCGTTCGAGAAAAACACGATCCGACCGTTGTTCCGCCGCCTCAAGAAGTGGTTCCGCATCACCGGGGCCCACGACCGGATCGCGATGCTCGAGAGTCGCATCGACCGCCTCGAGAGCCTGTTCCGTGAGCAGGCCGGCCTCCACTACCTGCGGCTCGCGGAGACGCCCGATCCGGACGAGCCCGATCATGCTGCGCGGCGAGATTCCGCATGACAGTCCCTGCGCCGCACCGCGACGGCCTCACCTTCCTCTGCGATCTCCGTGTCGCCCAGTACAACGGAGATCGGGGAATCCCCGCCTACTCGCAGAGCATCATCCGGCAGATCTGCCTCGACCACCCCGCCAACCGCTACCTCTTTCTCTGGGACGAGCGGCTGTCGCGGCCCGCCTTCGCGGGCGAGTTCGAGCAGTACGGGACATGGACCCTCGACCGGGACCTCGCGCGGGGCCGGCACGGGCGGATCGACGTCCTGTTCACGGCGTGCTTCTTCCTGCCGCTGCATGGCGAGGGGGAGGAGTATCTCTATCCCCGCTGGCTCCATGCCCACCAGCCGCACCGGCTGGGCATCGTCTACGACCTCATCCCCTACCTCTTCCCCGAGCGGTATCTCGTCGGGCGGGAAGCCCGCGAGAGCTACCTGGCGGGCTTCCGCGTGATGCGGGAAGCAGATCGCCTGTTCGCCATCAGCCAGGCGACACGACACGACACCATCCGTCTCGCCGGCTACGACCCGGGGCGGATCCGTTGCGTCTACGGCGACATCGACCATCGCAAGCGGGCCCTGATCGCCTCCACCACGGCCGATCCCGCCGTGCCGGCCCGGTTCGGCCTGCAGCAGCCCTATGCGGTGTACATCGGTGGCGACGACTGGCGCAAGAACATGGACGGCATGGTGTACGCCTTCGCCCACTTCCACGCCCGGCATCCCGACCGGCAACTGGCGGTGATCTGCAAGCTCTCGGCCCAGCGGATCGCCCACTACCAGCTGATGGCGGCATCGCTGGGGATTCGCCCCGGGGCGCTGGTGTTCACCGGCTACGTGTCCGACGAGGATCTCGTCGCCCTCACGCGGCAGGCGGAGCAGATGGCCTATCCGTCGCTCTACGAGGGGCTGGGGCTGCCGGTGCTCGAGGCGTATGGCTGCGGGATTCCCGTCGTCGGCTCCGGCTCCTCCTCGATCAAGGAGCTCGTGATCCCCGAGCTGACGTGCGACCCACAGGAGCCGCTCTCGATCGCCATGGCGATGGCGCGGCTGATCGAGACGCCGGACCTCCGCGCGCGGTCGCTCGCCCGCGGCCGCGAGCTGCTCGCGATCCTCGGCTGGGCGCCGGCGGCCCGGGCCGTGATGGAGGAGTTGACCGACCGCCCCGTGACCCCGACGGGCGACGCGGTCGCCGTCGTCGGCGTGCTGCCCCCCACCCGCACCGCGATCGCCGCCTGCACGCTCGACCACCTGCAGTCGCCCCGGTGGCGAACCGATTTCTTCGACGCCAATCCCGGACCGACGCTCGAGACAGGCCGCCCGCTGCTCCCCGGCAACCGGATCCTCCCGGTCGAGGTGCTCCCTCCCGCGCTCACCGCGGGAGGTCACGGCACGGTGGTCTTCGTGCTCGGCAACTCGGAACATCACGTCAAGGTGCTGCGGGCGGCCATGCGGATGCGGCTCGGCTGCGGGGCCCGGCGGCTGGCCTACCTGCACGAGGTGAACCTCAAGGTGCTGCTCCGCGCCTTCCTGGGCCCCGACGCCCACGACCTGCCGCGCGCCGGCTGCCACACCGAGGAGCCGTGGATTCGCCGCGCCCTCGAGGCCATTCCCGAGATCGGCCAGAGCCTGCGGTTTCTCGCCGAGACGGCCGACCTCGACGGGCTGATCGTCAACTCCGCCGCCTGCCGGAGGCTGGTGCTGGCCGCCCTCGGCCCCGACGCGGCACGCTGGACGATCGACGTGGCGCTGCTGCCGATCGTCGCCGATCTCGCCGGCCGCCGCGATGCCCCTGGTCCGGCGGAACCGCTCCACGTGGGCACCTTCGGGACCGGCGGCGACTCCAAGCAGCTCGACCTCGTGGCCCGAGCCATGGCCCTGCTGGCCGAGCGCAGGTCGGTGCGGTTCACGGTCGCCGGCTGGTCGATGGCCCGCGCGTGCCGCCGGGCCGGCATCTCGACGCTGCCATTCGCGACCGTCCACGACAGTCCCACGGGCGACGAGTTTGACTCCCTGATGCGCGACGCCCACGTCGCCGTCCAGCTCCGCACGCCCACGCATGGGGAATCGTCGGCCGCGGTGAACCGCCTGATCGGTCTCGGCACGCCGGTGGTGGTCACGGGCGAGGGGAGCTTCGCCGAACTTCCGCCCGCCGTCGCCACGCCCGTGCCCGCCGACTGCTCCGCGGCCGATCTGGCGACGGCGATCGAGCAGGCGGCCGCCTGCCGTCCGTCGGCGGCCGAGATCGCCGCCGCCATCGCCCCGTTCTCCCCCGACGCCTTCGCCGCCACGTTCGCCACCATCGTGCACGGCACCGCGGCAGGGGCCGCGCTGCGGCGGCCGGCGTAGCCGGCGGCGGTCAGGCGGCGCGGGTGGCCCGACCGGCGCCGACCGCGACCGCCAGCCCCTCGTCGTAATACCAGCGGAAGTGGCGCTGCACCTCGGCCAGCAGATCGCCGGCCGCCAGCCGATAGGCGTCGAGGTCGCGGCGGCCGGCCGTTGCGGCATTGCGCCGCTCGAGCGGAGGCGGATCGTCGATCCCGAACTCCCGCGCCACCAGCCGCAGCCCCACGTCGATCGTGGCGAAGTCGAGCAGCCGGGTGCGGCTCCACGCCCGTCCACCGACGTCGAAGAACCACTCGTAGGTGGGCGCCTGGCCGTCCACCACCGCCATGCGCAGGAACTCGGGAAACGGACCGTGGCGGGCGGCGAGGATGAACGGCGCCTCCGGCTCCACCGGAAACGCGTGCCGCCGCCAATACTCGTAGAGCGACACGAGCATCTCGAAGGGGTCGCGGATCACGCCCACGATCAAGGGCGGCCTCGGCGCGGCGGCGTGCCGCCGACCCGCGAACAGCCGCCGCCAGCCGGACGGCCGGCGCTCCACCATCACGCGGTCGAGCGCCACCACGACCGGGAGGTGAGGATTCTCGCGCTCGAGCAGTTCGCCGTCGGGCAAAACGCGGCGAAACCAGTGCTGCAGCGAGGTGCCGGCGGTCTTCGTGTAGTGGGCGAAGCCGACGTGCGCCGACGGGCTGTAATACACCGCACCCCTCCGGCGGGCTCGCCCGCCGAACGAGCCGGCAACGCCCGAGGAACGGATTCGGCCGGCGGTGGCGGTGGCCTCCATGGGCCGGCCGGTTGGCGCGACCGTGCCGGTCGTGCGGTGCCGGGCCACCGCGTCGTCCGAAGTGGGTGCAGGTTTTCAGCCTGCACAAGATCCATACCCGCCGCGTCAGACGTAGGGGTAGATGGCGACCTTCGACGGGTTGACCACGTCGCGGACGTTGCGGAACCACCGCGTGTGCATCACGCCCGTGCCGGTGGTGTTGCCGGAGGTGCCGAGCCCCACTTCGTTGTACTGCACGAGATTCGTGGTGGCCGGGTTGGCCAGCGCGCCCACCGACAGCGACTGGGCGTTCTCGAGGAGGATGCCGAACCGGCTCGCCGTCATGTTGTTGCGGAACACCCGCGTCCCGGTGCACACCCCCTTCGCATACAGGCCGCTGCCTTGCGCCGCCGTGAGCACGTTGCCGTCGCCCGGCGTGGCGCCGCCGAGCAGCAGGTTCGTCGGAGCCGCGAGCGTCGCACCGTTGCCTTTGGTCCCGGTCGCGTTGAAGATGTTGCCGATGATGATCGTGTTGGCGAGGTTGCCGAGGGCACGCAGGCCGTGGGAGGTGGCGACGAAGCGGTTTCCGCCCCCTTCGCCTGCCGTGGCGGTGTTGACGCCGACCGTGAACGGTGCGCTCGCCGACGTGCCCTGCGCCTCGTTCACCCGCATCCCGACGTCCACCCCGGTCACCCGGTTGCTCCGCACCGTCGTGCCGCCGAGCACCCCGGTGGCGACGATGCCCGTGCTGCCGCCGGTGATCGTGTTGCCCTTCCCCGTCTCGCCGAGCGCAAAGCCGGTCGCGGCCTCCAACCGCACGCCGATGTCGTTGTTGACGAAGACGTTGTTCACGGCCTTGGCATCCGTCAGGGTGCCGCCGGCCACGAGCCCCCACACGCTGCTGCCCGTGATCGCGTTGCCGAGGTCCGCGGCGCTGCCTCCGACCGTGATGCCCTGAGCGCCCGCGAGGAGGATGCCGGTCGCGCCGCTCGAGATGTCGTTCCCCTGCACCTTGGTGCCCGTGTAGGTGCCCGGTCGGGCGATGATCTCGGCGTCGGCGGTCTCGGTCGGTGAACTGTTGCCCGCCAGCCGGTTGCCCTGCGTGCCGGCCGTCCCGCCGACGATCAGCCCGGTGAGGCTGCCACCCACGGGGGCCAGCCGGATGCCGGCCCCGGTGTTGGCGGTGATCGTGTTGCCCTGCAGGACCGTGGACGTGTAGGTGCCGGGGCCGACGTTGATGCCGTCCCCGGTGTTTCCGGTGATCGTGTTGGCCGCCCCGCCGATGGTCAGCGACAAGACACTCGACGACGCTGCCCCGAGACTTACGCCGTGGCTCCGGTTCGACGCGATCGAGTTGCCCTGGATCACCGTGCCGGTGTAGGTGCCCGGGGCCACCATCACGCCCATGCCGTTCCCGGAGATCGCGTTGCTGCTGCCGGCGGCCGTGCCGCCCAGCATCAGGCCCGTGATTGAAGCTTTGCCCGGCGCCAGGTTCACGCCGGCGGTTTCGTTGAGGATGATCGAGTTGCCCACGATCGTGGTGCCGGCGTACGAGCCCGCTGAGAGCACCAGACCGTTTTCGCGATTGATCGCCAGCGAGTTGGCCGCCGCGGCCGTGGTGCCGCCGATCGTCAGGTTCTGCGCGCCACCACTGGCGAAGGCGATGCCGCTCTTGTGATTGTCGAGAATCCGGTTTCCGAGGATCGTCGCCCCGGTGTAGTCGCCCGGGGCCAGTTCGATGCCGTTGGTCCGGTTGCCGTACAGGCTGTTGCCGTGGCCGGCGAGCGTACCCCCCACCTTCAGGCCCGGAGCGGGGCCGTGGGTCATGATCCCCGCACTCACGTTGTCACTGATGGCGGAGCTGCGGATCGTGGTGCCGGTGTAGCTGCCGCCGTCGAGCTCGATGCCGTTGAGGCCGTTGCTCCGCACCGTCAGGCCGCTGACGTGCGTGTTCGTGGAGGAGCCCGCGAACAACAGGCCGTTCCCCGGAAAGTGTTGGATCGTGAGCACGAGGTCACTGAGGCCGATGTTGTTGGCGCCGCTGCCGATCGTCAGACCGTTGCTGCCGGCGGCTGCCTGGCTGCCGTCGAGCGTGATGGCCGACGTGTTCCCGGCGAACTGAAACGTGGTGCCCGACACGGTGAGCACCGGGAGCGACGACTGCGCGAAGATCGTGCCGGACGCGAGGTTGTTGAACACGATGGTCTCGCCCGGGACACCTGCGTTGACCGTATCGATCGCGGCCCGCAGCGAGCCCGTGCCGGCGTCGTTGAGATTGGTCACGTTGACCGCGAGCAGGTGCCGGCGTTCGAGCCACTCGAGCCCCCCGAGCGTCACCCGGGGCCGCGGCCGCCCGGCGGAGGTTCGGGAAGCACGGGCGACGGATCGGCGGCGCGGCAGCAGGTCGAGCACGGTGGAGTGACTCCAAATGCGGATCGATGGCCACGGAGGGCAGCGGATACAGTAGTGAAGACCGCCGAGCCGCGGCAATCGCGTTCGCGGCGGTCCTCCTGCCGAATTTCCGGCGTGACCGACCCCGCCACCGCTCCGAGAGCCGTTTCCCATGCTCCTCCATCGGTTCGCCCTTCATGGCCCCGCGGGGCTCGCGGGGCTCACGCTGGTCCTGGCCGCCGCGGCCGCCCGACCGGACACCCCTTGGCATCAGTGGCGCGGGCCGAACCGCGACGGGTTCGTCGCCGGGGCCGCCTGGCCCGACGGCCTCGAGCAGTCGCGGGTGGAGCGAGCCTGGCGGGTGGGACTCGGCCCGAGCTACTCCGGGCCCGTCGTCGCCGGCGACCTCGTGATCGTGACCGAGACCCGCGACGCGAAGACCGAGCACGTGCGGGCCCTCGACCGCACGACCGGCGCGGAGCGCTGGCACGTCGAGTGGGACGGCTCCATGAGCGTGCCGTTCTTCGCCGCCTCCAACGGCTCCTGGATCCGCTCCACGCCCTGCGTGGATGGCGACCGTGTCTACGTGGCCGGGATGCGGGACCTCCTCGTCTGCCTCGAGGCCGCCACCGGCAAAGAGCTCTGGCGGGTGGACTTCATGAAGGCACTGGAGAGCCCGCTGCCCGCCTTCGGCTTCGTGTCGAGCCCGCTGGTGATCGGCGATCACGTCTACGTGCAGGCGGGCTCGGGCTTCGTGAAGCTCGAGAAGGCGACCGGGAAGGTCGTCTGGCGGACGCTCGACGACGGCGGCGGCATGATGGGCAGCGCGTTCTCGTCTCCCTACCCCGCGACGATCGGCGGCGTGTTCCAGATCCTCGTGCAGACCCGCGAGCAGCTCGCCGGCATCGATCCCGAGAAGGGCACCGTGCTCTGGAGGACCCCTGTGGAGGCCTTCCGCGGCATGAACATCGTCACCCCCACCGTGCACGACGGCCGCGTGTTCACCACGAGCTACGGCGGCGGCTCGTTCCTGTTCGCAGTCGATGCGGCCGACACCCAGAAACCCATCGAGCAGGTCTGGCGCAACAAGATCCAGGGCTACATGTCGTCGCCGATCGTGATCGGCGGCCATGCCTACGTGCACCTCCGCAACCAGCGGTTCGCCTGCCTCGACCTCGCCACCGGCAAGGAGGCTTGGATCACGAAGCCCTTCGGCCGCTACTGGAGCATGGTGGCGCAGGGCGACCGCATCCTGGCCCTCGACGAGACGGGCGAGGTGCGGCTGATCCGAGCCACGCCGGAGCGGTTCGAACTCCTCGGCGAAGCCAAGGTGGCGGCCGAGGAGAGCTGGGCGCACCTCGCGATCGAGGGCCACGAGCTCTACGTCCGTGACCTCGAGGGCCTCTCGGCCTACCGCTGGAAGTGATCGAACGTACGCGTGTCGGAGGCCCGCCGCAGCCGGATCGGAGGCATGCCTTCCGGGATCGCACTCGAGAAATGGCGGAGCTCGGGGCTGCCCATGCCCCGGGAGCCGGCGTATGTCGACAAGCGCAGCCAGGATGGCGAAGCGCAGGCGACATCCGAGTGAGCCGAGGCCTGGAAGGCCGAGGTGAACGTCCGGCGACGGGGCGTGGGCAGCCCCGAGCGGCGCGGCACACCACAACGCTGGGCACCGCAGGTTGAAAACCTGCGGCCACTTTTCGGCACCACACAGTGCCAACCTGGCGTAGCGAACGTCCGGCGACGGGGCACGGGCAGCCCCGAGCGGCGGTCACCACCGGCGGTGTTCGAGCCGGTCGACGAGCGTGGGCTTGCGGAGCACGATCAGGGGATCGGTCTCCTCGCGGGCCCAGGCGTAGCTCATCGGCTTGGCGAGGATCATCCCCGCCACGAATCCGGCGATGTGGGCCGAGTAGGCCACGCCCCCGCCGCCCCCCTGGTCGAGGAAGCCGCTGACGAGCTGGAACAGAAACCAAATGCCGACGGCCATGTAGCCCGGGACGTCGACCATCATCCGCAGGAGAATCACGCTCACCCGGCGGTGCGGATGGAGCACGAGATAGCCGCCGAGCACGCCGGAGATCGCCCCCGAGGCGCCGAGGCAGGGCGTGAGCGAAGCGTCGCCGGTGGCGTTGAGGGCCACGAACGTGAGCGACGCGATGATGCCGGTGGCGAGATAGAAGAGCAGGTATTTCAGATGGCCCATGTCGTCTTCGATGTTGTCGCCGAAGATCCACAGGAACCACATGTTGCCGAGCAGGTGCATGATGCTGCCGTGCATGAAGATCGCGGTCAGGAGGGTCATCCACGGGGGGACCGGTGTCTGCATGAGCCCCGGATCCGTGACCTGGATGTCGCCCTGGGGCGTGTGGATCGTCTTCAGCGACGGCTCGGTGACGATGTCCTGCCCGGTGATGATCTCCCGCGGCACCTGCACGTAGGCCATCGTGAAGGCCTCGTTGGTGCCCATGCCCTGGAGGACGACGAACACGAACACGTTCGCCGCGATCAGTGCGATCGTCACGAACGGAAAGGTCCGGCGGTCCGAGTTGTCATCGCCGACGGGAAACACCATGACGGTCGCCACCTCAGGAGGAGGACGGGAGGATCGATGCCGATGGAAGAATAGCCACGGGCCGGGATTCCCGCGAATCACTTCGCCTTCGGACTGCCATGCCGCGCCGCTCATCCCGGAACCAAGCCCTTCGCCCTGTCCGGCCGTGCATCGACGGCGAGCGGCTCGAGCCGCGGCGGTGCCTGGCGGTCGCGGCCGCCGACACCCGGCGGATCGAGTGGCAAGGCGAGCCGGCAGACGTCCGCGCCGGAGCCTGGATCCTCCGCACCGCGGCGCCCCTCGCGGCGGCCGACCTCATCGGCGGCCTGGGCTGGCGGACGACGTCGCTCGGCACGGGCATCGAACTCCTCGTGGCCCCCGGCGTGACCACCGCCGACATGCTCGCCTGGGCCGGTCGCACGCCGGCGATCGTGTCGATCGAGCCTGACCGCGCCCTCACGCCGCGGGCGATCCCCGACGACACCTCGTTCGACGCGCTCTGGGGCCTGCACAACACCGGACGCCTGGGGGGCGTGACAAGCGCCGACATCGATGCGCCCGCAGCCTGGGACGTCACGACCGGTTCGCGCAGCGTCGTCGTGGCGGTGATCGACAGCGGCCTCGATGTCACCCACCCCGACCTCGCCGCCAATGTCTGGACCAATCCTCGCGAGATCGCCGGTGACGGCCTCGACAACGACGGCAATGGATTCGTGGACGACGTGCACGGCTGGGACTTCGCCAACCACGACGCCGACCCGGCCGACGACGACGGCCACGGCACGCACGTGTCGGGCACGATCGGCGCCGTGGGTGACAACGCCATCGGCGTCACGGGCGTGAACTGGCAGGTCTCGATCATGGGCCTCAAGTTCCTCGATGCTGCCGGCAACGGCTTCACGAGCAACGCCGTGGCCGCCGTCACCTATGCCACGCGGATGCGCCGCGACTTCGGCGTGAACGTGGTCGCGATCAACGCCAGCTGGGGCGGAGGGGCGCGGTCGAAGGCGCTCGCCGCTGCAATCGCGGCCGGCGGCCGGGCGGGCATTCTCTTCGTCACGGCGGCCGGCAACGAGTCGTCCAACAATGACCGCACCCCCGCCTATCCTGCCAACTATGGCGACGACGCCGTGATCTCGGTCGCGGCGATCGATCGATCCAACCGGCTGGCCGCCTTCTCCAACTTCGGGGCCACGACCGTCGATCTCGCCGCGCCGGGCGTGGCGATTCGCTCGACCGTGCCAGGGGGCGGCTACGCCACCTTCAGCGGCACGTCGATGGCGGTGCCCTTCGTGACCGGCACGGTCGCTCTGCTCGCAGCAGCCAACCCGCGGGCGACGGCGGCGGACATTCGGCGAGCGATCCTCTCCACCACCAGGCCCGTGGCGGCCCTCGCCGGCAAGGTGGTGTCGGGCGGGCTGCTCAACGCCGCCGCCGCGGTGCGGGCCATCACCGTCGGTGCGACGCCGCCACCCGCGCCGCAGCCGGCGACCGGGCCCGCGGTCACTCCGCTCCGCCGCGATCCCGGCGACGCGCTCACCCGCGCCCAGCCCGTGGCCGTCACGCCGGGGGGCGTCACGCTCGCCAGCCGCATCGGCGACGGCCCGCGCGGCCGGCGTGACGTCGATCTCTTCCGCATCACGCTCGCCGCCGGCCAGCGGCTCACGATCGACGTGGCGGCGCGGTCGCTCGCCAAGCCGTCCACGCTCGACAGCGTCCTGAGGCTGTTCGATGCTGCGGGCCATTCACTCGCCGCGAACGACGACGCCCGCGGGAGCCGCGACAGTGCGCTCGCCTTCACGGCCCCGCAGG
>Ga0207954_1000467_pt1 | contig 13738 bp, 14 predicted proteins | sample CryBogmetaGMA0M_FD_184547 | JGI IMG/M metagenome (GOLD analysis project Ga0207954, IMG submission 184547) | Freshwater microbial communities from Crystal Bog, Wisconsin, USA - MA0M (SPAdes) | ecosystem: Environmental > Aquatic > Freshwater > Lake | place: Crystal Bog, Wisconsin, USA | collected... | reverse complement strand
CGGATGGGGATTGTCGTTGTGCTGCTGCCGCTTCAGATTCTCTACAAGATGCTCACCGTATTTTTTGTTGCGGATTGGAAGAATCCTGTTCCGTGGTGGAATCTGGTTATCTGTGCGATCCATGCGGCATCGCTTTGGATTGCGTTCTCGGGCCAAGGGATCCAGTAGCGAGCGAAGGGCTGCTTGCGAACCACCCGATGCTTTGGACTCGCGATGAAGCCCTGTGGTGTGGATAATCCTGAAGTCGCGAGCCATTGATCGGAGCCGTTCGGCCACCATCCCTTTATACAAGGGCGGCAAGCGATCATGGCAACTGACGCAGCAACCTACTCATGGCGAGGCAACTCAAAGAAGGCGACGATTCTCGGAACCCTGTGCCTCATCGCCAGCATTTACGTCGCGTGCGTCGCAACGCTGATGCCATCCGAGATAACTGCACCCCGAGCGATTGTGGCGGCGGTCATTGCGGCCTTGTTCTTATGCGCGGCCCTTGCTTTGCAGATGGATCAAGTCGTTTCGATCAATCCGAATGAGCGCTGCGTCTCCCGACTAATGACGTTCTTTGGCCTATCGCTCTGGCGGAGAGAGTGGCCGCTCAGCGACTTCTCGGCCGTGCATTCTTATCGGCTAAACACAGGGACTCCTCAGTCTCCCATAGACTTGGTGCACGTGGGCCTCATGCGGCCGAATGGCTCGACTCTTGCCGTAAGTTACTTCCTGGCCCGCCGGGACAGTCCTTGCCCCGCCGCCGAGGAGTTTGCAGATAAACTGCGACGCGCGATCGGCGCGTTCCCTATCGCAGAACCACGCGATGCATCAGCCTCGCCCTAACGTCCTGCGGCGTGGATAATCCCTTTGTGGCGAGTTGCTGATCGCAGGCGTTCTGCCATTTGAAACCCGATGCCAATTCCGAACGCAAACGAGGCGACCGCCGCAACCGAAAAGGTTCGCGACTATTTGCTCAATCCTGAGCATCCCGACGGCGGCTCCAAGGCGGCATGGTTCCAGTCGCTCGGCTATGCCCGTGATCGTTGGGAGGAGCTGGCAAGCGATCTCTTGGCCCTTGCCGCCACATGCCACCAGTTCGCTACCGTCCGGACGCCATACGGCGTAAAATACGTCGTGAAGGGTCGAATCGGCTGAAAGTCGCATCGCACCGCAGGCGCATTAGCTGTGTGGATAGTCGAGGCTGGTCGTCCTCCTCGACTCGTAACCGCGTACCCGGATGAAGAGTCATGATTGCCGAACATTCTCTTGTTGTGCTCGATTGTGAACCGCCCCACGAAAGGCTTAATCGCGGTGATGTTGGAACAATCGTGCATATCTACGAAGGCGGGCGAGCCTACGAAGTCGAGTTTGTGGATGGCAGCAGGCACACTGTGGCCTTGATCACCGTCAACGCAGATGATGTACGCCCAATCGCAGCGGGCGAGTTGCTCCACGCTCGGCGGACGGCGTAGCAGGCAGAACCAGTCGCTGGATCAGGCGGCGGCATGCATCCAGCGGTGTGGCTGAGCCCGTTGTTCGCCGCTGATCAGCTTTGGTGTTTTGCCGAATCGCAGCAATTCCCCGGTGATGCTCTGGATTGCCGCCACAGAGCGGTCCGTGCGATAATACGAGCATGACGACCCGCGTCGAGCAAATCGCCGAGCAAGTGAAGTCGCTTCCGCTGAGCGAGCGGCAAGAACTTTTGGCCTGGCTTGCCGACTTCGAACTCGCCCAGGTTGATGCGTGGGATGAGGAGATCGCCCGGGATTCCCAGCCTGGCGGTCGGATGCAGCGCGTCCTCGATCGTGTTCGCCGCGACATCGCCGAGGGAAGGACGAAGCCGCTTGGCGAAGTCATCGACAACGAGTGACTTCTGGTCCGCATATAGAGCGCTTCCGCCGGATATCAAGCGCCGGGCACGTGCGGCATACCGGCTTTGGCAGCGAGAGCCTCGGCACCCTTCCTTGCGTTTCAAGAAGTGCGGTGCGGTCTGGTCAGTTCGTGTTGGCGCGGGCTATCGAGCCATTGCCGTCTTCGAAGGCGACACATTCTTTTGGTATTGGATCGGTGACCACGACCAATATGAGCAACTTCTTGCCGAATAGCTCTTCCCCACCGCGGTGAGCCAAGCGATGCAGCAGCCTCGCCCTAATGTCCTGCGGTGTGGATAAACCGATGGTGGCGAGTTGCTGATCGCCATCGTTAGTTGGCTTCGCATCGTCTCCCAGTGGTCAAAGCAAGGACGCCCAATACCTTCTGTGCTGCGAAGTGGCCCATACCGCGTCTACTTCTACTCGCACGAGTCCAACGAGCCCGCGCACGTCCATGTCGACCGCGATCAAGCGTCGTGAAGGTTTTGGTTGTCCCCCGTCAGCCTAGCGAGTAATCTTGGTTTCAGAGCCCCAGAGTTACGGGACGTCGAGCGATTGATCGAGGATCGCGTCGATGATTTGCTGAAGGAGTGGGAGGCAGTTCATGGCGAATCCGGGTGAGCGAATCATGCGGGCTAACTGCACTGAGGATTCCGTCTCTGTGGAGTTGACAGACGGCCGGACCGTCTCTGCTCCGCTGGCGTGGTATCCCCGCCTTCTGCATGCCACCCCTCAGCAGCGATCCAACTGCGTGATCGCTGGCGCTGGATATGGCATTCACTGGCCAGAAATCGATGAGGATCTCAGCGTCGAAGGCCTGCTTCGCGGCGCCGCAGCCCCACGCGTTTCGGCCAAGGCCAGCTAACCAGTCTCTGGATCAGACGGCGGATAGCGTCCAGTGGTAAAGCAGGGCCCATGGTCCTCCGCTGATCAGCTTCATCGTTCTGCGGCAGGCACGCCTCGCAACGGGCGCCAGGTCATAACTGGTCTTCTGAGCGATCGTCGCAGTAGACTTGTGGAGTCGACGATTTCCTTGCCGACGTTTGGAGGGTTGCCCCATGCACTCGGTGAAGTATGTCCACTGGCAGGACGGCGATTGGTGGCTCGGCTACCTCCAGGAGTATCCGGATTACTGGACGCAAGGCGAGACCTTGCAAGACCTGGTCGATCACTTGAAGGATCTCTACCTCGATCTTTCGGGCGGAAATATTCCTGGCGCTCGCAAGGTTGGTGAGCTCGTCATGCCATGAAGCGTCTCGATCTGATCAGGGCTATCGAGGCGAGCGGTTGCGTGTTGGTGAGGCATGGTGGCAGGCATGATTGGTATCGCAACCCAGTCACAGGTGTCTCCCAGCCAGTGCCTCGCCATCGCGAGGTCAAGAACCTCTTGCGCGGCGAATAATCCGAATGCTCACAGAGGAGTCAAAAGAGCAACGGACCGACGAGGGCGTTTCAGAAGACGCAGAACCAGGCGATGCAGCGGACTCGCGATAGAGTCGAGCTGCATGGAAAGGCCCCTGGTCGCGAGCCGCTGATCAGCTCAGTCGTTCGGCCTCTGAATGAGTATCAACACCTTCTCGGACGCAGCCGTGATGAGCGAAGGCTCCAACGTGAAGGCGAGGGTTCGAAATCGACCCTCCGGTGCTGGAGTAGGTGTTGGTGCTGCCGTAGGCGTCGCGCTCGGAGCGGTATTTGGGCATCTCGCCCTTGGACTCGCGTTGGGAACTGCAATTGGTGCGGTCGTAGATGCCGTGACGCACGTGAATCGCAAGACTATGAAGTAGTCTGTATTGACTGAATGCCAAGTCAGACGAGGAACAGCTAACCACACGATACAAAGGACTCGCGGGCATCGTCGTGGTTGATTGCTGACCCGTGGACCACGAGCCATTAATCTTTGCCGTTCGCCGAAGGAGTCCACCTCGCTGCGCGTGATCGCGCCCAAGCCACGCTGCCGATAAAGCCACCGTCCATGCTCACTTCGCCAACACGGTAACCCATGCCCGATCTGGATTCGCTCTGCGTCTTCTGCGGCTCTAGCCCCGGGATAGACCACGCCTTCTTGGCAGCAGCCGAGGAAGTCGGTCGATTGCTCGCGTCTCAGGGAACGCGGCTCGTCTATGGCGGTGGCCGCATCGGCCTCATGGGCGCGGTCGCCGACGCGGCACTCGCTCACGGCGGCGAGGTGATCGGCGTCATCCCCAGATCGCTTCTCGAAAAGGAAGTGGCCCACCGCGGCCTCACCGAACTCCGCGTGGTCACCTCGATGCACGAGCGGAAGGCGATGATGGCAGAACTCGCCGACGGGTTCGTGGCGCTCCCCGGAGGCATCGGCACGCTGGAGGAGTTCTTCGAAATCTGGACGTGGGGCCAACTAGGACTCCACCACAAGCCGTTCGGGCTGCTCAACGTGGCGGGTTTCTTCGATCCGCTGCTCGCGTTCCTCGACCGGCTTGCCGATCAACGGTTCGTCCGCCCCGAACACCGCGGCATGCTCTGCACCCGCGCCGTGGCCGGCGACCTCCTCCACGAAATGGCCGAGTATCGGCCGATCGATGTCTGGAAGTGGCTGTCCTCGGCCGAATCCTGATCACCGCGGGGTGATGGCGTCGATCTTGGCGGCGAGAATGAAGTCGTTCTCGGACAGTCCACCGACCGCATGGGTGAAGATCTCGATCCAAACCTTGCGGTAGCCCTCGAGATGGAGGTCGGGGTGATGCTGTTCCCGCTCCGCGAGCGCGGCCACGTTGTTGATCATCTTGATGGCCGAACGAAAGTCGGCCAGTTTCCAGTCGCGGCGGATCCGCGTGGCGTCGTGTGTAAGCCGCCAATCGGGGATCGCCGCCATCTGCGACTCTGCCTCGACGGTGGAATACCTTGGCACGCCCCCCTCGCAGGGAACGCACTTCTTCGCGGCGAGATCGACGGCACACTGCGGCGGTTTTGGTTCGTTCATGCCCGTCAGTATCGCCCCTCAAAGCCTGCAAATCCACCGTGCACGATCGTGCTCGACCCTGCCGCAATCCCGGAGAGAGACTCAGGGGTCGTGATCGACGTGGGCCACTGGCCGTCCGCCTGCGCAATGTTACCGACCCCAACGACGCGGTAGCCGAGGCTCAGGGTCCAGTGATCGGTCACATCCCAGGCGAGACCCGTATCCACGGAGCCAAGCCACGAGAACACGCCGAGCGTCGAATGAACCTTCGCCGGGCTGCCGTCGGCGGTGAACGTGCCGTACGCGCCGTCGGGTTGCATCAGGGCACTGGTGTTGGTGATCGCGTTGCCGCCAATCATGAACTTCGGCACGATGTTCAGCCGCAGTGCCGGAAGAAATCGCCAGTCGAACTTGGCACCCACCTGGGCACCGTAGATGTTGTTGTTCGTGGCCACATTGAAATCGAGGTCGCCGAGCGACGAGTTTCCCGTTTCGTTTTGCAGCATCAACTGATCACCCACCTGGAAGAAGCGAAATCCGGCAAGCCACATCAGGTTCACAGCCCGCTCACGGGGCAGGAACTCCGGGCGATCCCAGAGCGAATAGACCCAGTTGATCTCGATGTCGTTGATCACGTCAGAGCGGGAGATCTGCTGCCCGGCGAGGTTCGTCAGGAACGCCGTGGCTGGCTGCCCGGCAACCGTCACGCCGGGCGCTTGCGGAATCGCGTCGATCGCGTCGGAAGACGTCACACCTGCTGAGCCTCCTAACTGGTAGACGCCCCAGTAGATGAACTCGACCGCGTGCTGCTGCCGCATGCCGAACCAGCGGCCCAGATGAAGGTCCACGCCCCCGGGCCAGTTCGCACCCGTGTCGCCGGTGGCGAGTTGCACGCCACCGAGAGGCTGCATCGTGGCGCTCCCTGCCGGCAGCGTGCGGGTCATCACCAGACCGCTGGCGCCGGCGAACCACCGCGGCCAGGATTTGGCGAGACCGTCGCCCACTCCGACCGGCATCGCGGCAAACGTGTTTCCTGCGAGCGGATCGGCGACATACATCGGCGGCGGTTCGATGACCGCAGGGCCGGCATCGGTGACCGACGCCGAATGGAAATCAGCTTCTTGTGCAAGCCCCAAACCGCCAGCATCACCAAACGCCCAGAGGAGCAGCGCCAGGCTCGCGACGGCACGGCGGATGAGAAATCGTGGGTGCATGACACGGCATGAGGAACCAGGCCGGATCCTCGCCGCGACGGTCGCGGCCCGGGGTCGGCCAGGACTGCAGAGGGTCAAGTACCGTGGTGGCACCGTCAATCCCTGTTTCCTGCCCACCAGGACGACCTCCCGACTAGACTCTCCACTCTTCCAGCGTCATCGCCCCTCGACCCCAACTACGCCCCAGGCACGTGCTCCTCGGGTAATCTGCGCAAGATGCGAAAGCCACCGTCGCAGCACCGCCGTACTGTTGACCGCGACCGGGTGCTTGCCTGGCTCGACTCCCGGATCAACTACGAACGGGTGCCGGCCACCGGCAACCCCGCCGCTGCCTTCGGCCTGGGACGGATGCGACGACTGCTCCGCGAGCTGGGCAATCCGCACCTGCGATACGCCGTTGCCCACGTGGCTGGCACCAAGGGCAAGGGCTCCACGGTGACGATGCTGAGCTCGATCCTTGAGGAGTCGGGCCACCGTGTGGGGCGATATCTCTCGCCCCACGTGCACACGGTCGAGGAACGGATCGCGGTAAACGGCAAGCCAATCTCGCCGGAGGCATTCGTGGCCGCCTTCGAGGCGGTGATTCCGAAGGTCGAGGTGATCGACCGCGCAGCCGCCCGGAGCGGCCGCTGCGGACCAACCTGGTTCGAAGTCATGACCGCCGCCGCATTCGTCCACTTCGCCAAAGCCGGAGTCGGAGTCGCCGTGCTGGAGACCGGTCTCGGCGGCCGGCTCGACGCCACGAACGTGTGTCAGCCGCTCGTCACGGTGATTACGAGCATCAGCCTCGATCACATGAAGCTCCTCGGGCCGACGATCTCGAGGATCGCCACGGAGAAGGGGGGAATCATCAAGCGTGGCTGCCCGATCGTGTGCGGCGCCACGCATCCGTCCGCCCGCCGCACGATCGCCACGATCGCCAAACGGCGACGGGCGCCGCTCCTCCAACTCGGCCGCGACTTCACCGTGCATCATCACTCCGCTTCTTCGCACGGCGATGCACTTACGGGCACGGGGTTCGACCTGGACATTTCCGGGTCCGTCACCACCCGTGGGTACGAGCTCGCCCTCGCCGGCCGTCACCAGGCGGAGAACGCCGCGCTCGCCATCGTCGCGGCCGAGCGGCTTCGCGACCGTGGCATCAGCGTGGCCGACACCGCGATCACACGCGGCCTCGCGCGGGCCACACTTCCGGCGAGGATCGAGACGATAGCCCACACGCCGCTCGTTATCGTCGATGCGGCGCACAACGTGGCCTCGATGGAGTCGCTCGTCGAAACGATTCGTCCTGTGCTTGCCCGTCATCCGTCACGGGTGCTCGTGTTTGCAGCGAGTGCTGACAAGCAGGTGGAAAAAATGCTCCACACCGTTCGGGGGCTGTTCGACCGCGTGGTCATCACCCGCTACCTCAAAAACCCGCGCGCCGTGCCGCTCGATCGACTGCGAGCCGCGTGTCGGTCGGCCGGACTCCCCTCCCCCCAGGAAGCTGCGAACCCCGCAGCGGCACTGCAGAAGGCACGATCACTCGCCGGAAGGCGGGGCATGGTCGTCGTTGCGGGAAGTTTCTTTCTCGTTGCCGAGATCGCCGACTAACGCTTCCAGACCGCGAGCCAGAATCGGATCGACGTCTCGCGGCAGGCCCCGGGCCACGAACGCCGCAGGAACCGGCCCCGCCGCATCGCGCAGTCGTCGCCACGACGCCACTCGTCCGATCACCTCGGTGGTGGGAGACACCTCATAACCAGAGTCGGGCGACACGCCCCAGACGGTGTCGTCGCCATCATCGGAACGGCGGTGAATGGGGGCACGACTCGGCCGGAGGTATTCCGATGTCGTGAGTTTGAGCAGGCCTCGGTCGTCGGAGAGCGGGAGGATCGACTGCACCGTCCCCTTGCCAAATGTACGGCTGCCAACGACCCTGGCCCGCCCCGCATCCTGCAGGCAGGCCGCAACGATCTCCGCGGCACTCGCGGTGAGTCCATCGACAAGAACCACCACCGGGACTCCCGGAAGCTTTGAGCCGGCTGATGCCCGTCTGGCGTCGAGAGTGGTCGCCTTGTCCGTATCACTCGACCGTCGACCACGGGTATGCACGATCACACCTTCGTCGAGAAAAAGATCGCAGACCTCCACAGCCGCCGTCAGCAGTCCGCCAGGATTGCCACGCAGGTCGATCACGAGGCCGCGGACGTCGTTCGTCGCGGCAATCTCATCGACAGCAGCTGAGAGTTCCGACGCTGTTCGTTCGCCGAAGGATGCGATTCGCACAAAGCCGACACCCGGCACACCCTCGATCATCCAGTCCCAGCCTCCCGCCGGCGTGCGGCGATCGCCGAGGACACTCTGCGTTTCGATCATCTCGCGAACGAGCGTGACATCCCTCCGCTCGGCTTCATGAGGGGCACCGGCACCTGGATCAAGCGTGGCCTCCACATCACCAGCTGGCGTGGCGATCTGCACGACCAGTTTCTCGCCCACCGGGCCGCGCAGGCGGGCCACGATGTCGCGAAGTGGCACGCCGACCGTGGACTCCTTGTCGATCGCTTCGATCCGATCCCCCACCCTGACGCCCGCCCGCCACGCGGGCGAGTTCACCACCGGCGATGCGACCACGGGGACGCGGAACCGCTCGTCAATAGAAAGTTCCAGGCCGACACCGCCAAACCTCTGATCGAGCGTGGCCTCCAGGTCGGTGCGCACGTCACCATGGATGTAGGCAGAGTGTTCGTCGAGCTTCCCGAGCGCCGCATCGACGGCGGCTTCGACGAGTTCATCTTCGTTGACGCGTTCGAAATAGGACGACTCGACGAGCGACAGCACCTCGCCGAAGCGACGGCCTGGTGCGGCCTGCTCCCGGGCCGCATAGGCGGCGAGGCAGGAAAGGCAGACCACGACGAGCAGGATGAAGTTGCGTTTGGGCACAACCTGAATATACGTCGCCTGGGCGGAATGAGGCCACGCCGCATAACCGTCATGCCCTGGTTTTCCACGGGTGAAGCGGTCTGGCGGGGCCGCGGCGCGGTTCCTACTATCCGCCAGTCTGCGCCCCGGCATGCCCGCTGGCGACGACCGATGCCAGCATCCACATGCTGGCATCGCACCCCGAGGAAGCAGTTTCATGGCCAGCCGCCCCAGGCATTCCAGCCGTTCGGACCGCGATTCCGACTCGATGGAGGCTCTCAAGCCGCTCGTTGTACTCGTGCTCTTCGGCACGATCCTTTACGGTGCTTACTCAGTGGTGCAGAAGGGGCCGTCGGCGACTGAGGTGACGGCCTCGCAGGCCACCACGGAAGCGCCGTCCTTTGCTCCGCCTGCCGTGGAAGTCGCAGCGGTGGCCCCTGCCGCCACGGCGGCATCACCCTCTGCGGTCGCCCCGTCGGTCACCTCCAGCCCGATCCCATCGGCCACCGCCGTTCCAGTTTCCACTCCCGCCCCGGCACCGGCACCACCTGCCAGCGTCTTTCCCGTCGCGACAACACCCCCGCCGGCACCGGCAGCAGTGGTCGTCGCTCCGCCGCCGTCGGTCGCAGCGCCTCCAGCAACCAGCCTCAGCCCTCCACCTGCCGTGCCCACGGCACCGCCCCCTGCGATGCCGACCGAACCGCCCGCGGCGCCGCTTCAGACCGCTGCGATCGCTGCGGCTGCGGCCGGTGCCGGCGCCGCCATCGGTGCCGCTGCCACCGAACCCGCACGGATGCCACCAGCCGCGCCCACCTACCTGACCGCCGAGTCGGCACCACCGCCGGCGCAGGATTCCCTCGCCTCGCTGACGCCGCCTGCCGCAACTGCCGAACGGCCCGATCGCTACGCCACGCTCTCCAACACGCCTCCCGCACCCAGTTCGCTTGTGCCAGGCGGTGTCGCGCCGCCTCCCTCGTCGGCCGCCACGGGGTCTTCGGCCGCGTTTGCGACGGCCTGGGCCGACGCCCACGAGAAACTCGCGGCGGGCCGCTACGCCGAGGCTCTCGCCGCACTCTCGATCTGGTACGACGATCCTTCGCTCGGCCTCGAGGAGAGCCAGCGGCTTGAGGACCTGCTCGGCCAGTTGGCCGGAACTGTCATCTACTCGCAGCACGACCTGCTCCTGCCGCCGCACGTCGCGGCGGCCGGCGAGACGCTTCCCGCGATCGCCATGTCGCTGGGTATCTCGTGGCAACTGCTCGGGAAGATCAACGGGGTCGACGATCCAGAGCGGCTCATCCCGGGCGAGCATCTCAAGGTGATCCGCGGCCCATTCGACGCGGTGGTGAGCGTGTCTCGACGCCGGATCAGCCTGCAACTTGGTGGTAACTACGCGGGCAGTTTCCCGGTGGTCGTCGGTCGGCAGTTCCTGGCTCGCGTCGGCAGTTCGATTCCCGTCGCGGAAGTCCACCGTGGCGCAGGGCGCGACATTCAGGCCGTAGGCGGGGCGGTCTCGAGCGTTGGTGCGAAGCCCTCGATCGTGCTCGCAGACGGCCTGGTGATCGAGGCCGCGGAAGATCCCGGCATCGCGAGCGACAACTCCCCGGCGACGAGCCTGGTGGTGTCGGTCCGCGACCTCGCTGAACTCCTCGACATCCTCGGCCCGGGTTCACGGGTCCTGGTCCGGCAGTAGGTCCGGCAGTAGGTCCGTCAGCCCCAGAGGTTGGCCGGGTATTCACCCGCATTCACGAGGGCGCGGATGCTGCGCTGCACGATCGGCTTGTCCTCGGCGTAGGTGGCGCCGAACCAACTCGAGTTCGTCCTGAGTACCTCGCAGGTCGCCCGCCGGGCCTTCACGAGATCGCCGACCGTCATCGGAATGTAGCACTCGCTCTTCGGCTCATTGCCGTGCGCGGCAAGGAACTCTCGAAAGGACTCCTCGATCTGCGTGAACACGTGCGGTGTGAAGCCCCACATGTTCATCGACACCGGCTCCTTGCCGGTGAGCTTCGTGACGCCGCCAGGGGCCGAGTCTTCAGCGCCGTCGGCCGTTCGCCGCACCTGAAGCAACTCGCGGATATCGGTGAGGAATCCCTTGCCATCGGTTCGGCAGACACCTCTGGCCACCGTGCCGTGCTCGGAGAGCGTGTTCTCGAGCGTGAAGCCGACCATGCAGTAGGCCGATGAATCGATCGCCGACGACGCCAGTTGCCGACCGAGCACGGCGAACGAGTCGCGGCCGTAGAAGTCGTCGGCGTTGATCATCGCGAACGGCTCGTGCACGGCGGCCTGGCTGCAGAGCACCGCATGCGTTGTGCCCCATGGCTTCGTTCGACCGTCGGGAACCGTAAACCCCGCAGGCAGCATGTCGAGCGTCTGAAAGACGCAGTCGGTGGCGATTCGCCCCGCGAACCGGCTCATCACCCGGTCGCGGAAGTCCCGCTCAAAGTCGGGCCGGATCACAAACACCACCTTGCCGAATCCGGCGCGGGCGGCGTCGAACACGGAGTAGTCGAGGATCGTTTCGCCCGACGGGCCCATCGGGTCGATCTGCTTGAGGCCGCCGTAGCGGCTGCCCATGCCGGCGGCCAGGATCAGAAGTGTCGGTTTCATAGCGGGAAGGATAGGCGATCGGCCACGGGATTGAAAAGCACTGCGGGCCCGCGGCGCTTTCGCACCGCGGGCCCGTTCGTGTTGTGCGTGGGCCCCTGCTGGACCAGTCACGCTCTGGCTCGCGCCGGCCGACTATGAGGCACGGTCGCGGGTGATTCTTTCAGCCACTCACCGGACGGCTTCCTGCAGCATTTTCGAGTTGGGGATCGAGTGCCGCGACAGGAGCCCGTTGTTCCGGGTCTCGATGATCGTGGCCACCGGGCCGACCTCACGAACCGTTCCCTCGAAACCGGCCACGCTCACCGTGTCTCCCGCCTGGAGACGCTGGCGAACGTAGTAGCCGGAAAGGATGCCCGACATCACATCGCGACCCCCGAGGCCGAACGCCAGGGCGAAGCCCGCCGCCAGGCCGGCCGACCCGATCAGGATCAACTTCTCGAGCAGGGCGAACTGGATACCGAGCTGGTTGAAGGCGGCGATGAACGTGAGGATCGAGAGCACCCAGTAGCAGCCGCCGGCAAGGTATTCGGCGTAGGTCAGTCCCACACGGTCGGCACTCGTCGCCACCACGCCGCGAACGAAGGTCGCCGCGAGCAGACCCACGACCACCACCACCGTCGCCACGAGCACCTTGGGGATGTAGTTCACCACCTCTTTCATCGCGAGCGAGACGCTCTCGAGGCCGAGGATGCTGAACGCGGCCATCACGAACACGCTCATCAGCAGCCAGAACGTCAGACCGCCGACGATGGCGGGCACCGGCCGGCGGATGCCGACGTCGTGCATGCTCTGGGCCAGGCCGCTCTTCTCGGCTGCCGTCTGCAGGCCGATCTTCTCGCTAATGACGGCGATCAGACCGCCAACCCAACGGGCGAGCACGTAGCCCATCACAAGCACCGCCACCATCGCCACCAGCTTGGGGGCGACCATGATCACCTGCGTCCAAGCCTGGGTGAAGCTGTCCACCAGCGCCTGCCGTGACACGTTCACCGTCTCACGAGCCGTTTCGGCCGCAGTCTGCCCGAGCACTACAAAGTCTGTCATCGCATCGTCCTCCGTTGCCCCGGCGTCCCTCGTGGACCTCCGTGGCGACCCTGCGGGAATTGGTTCGTTGGCCCGCAACCCAACCCGTCGCGCCGGCAGCCGTGCCGGCGTGTGTGTTGTCTTATCGCGCGTCGCCGCGCGTCTCCCCAGGCTCCCGGCCGCGAGGCCAGGCACCCGTCACCGTGTACTGGATCGCCGCCAGCAGGGCCGCTGCCATGTGGACCACGGCCCACGCCGTCGCGCCGAGGGCAAACTCCACGACGTGCACCGCCAGGAGTCGCGGATTGAGCTTCCGCCGCACCCCCGCCGTAAACGACCGCTGCGCCGGCACGGGCGGCACCGCCACGTCCGCCAGCTGGTCGAGCACGTCCATCGCCCGCCTCCGCGACCGCCACGCCCTTCGCGAGCCCCGGCGTCGGCCCCGTGCCGCCACCGTTCCCGCGTCATAAGGTGAGTTGCCGCGCCCAAGCCGCGTGTCACACTGTTTTTTGAAACAGTGTTTTCCCCGGCGATCAGCCCAGTTTGGGAAACCTTGCGGGGGCGAGGCCGAGTGGCTCGCTGGTCACTCCCCGAGGATCTTCCCGGCTTTGGCGGAGAGCTTTTCGCGAATCCGGCTGATCCGCATCCGCAGGGCGCCCGACGTCGAGCCAAACATCTCGGCGAGTTCCTCGTAGTCGTGATTTTCCGCGAATCGCATCAGCACAAGCGCCCGGTCTTCCTCGTCGAGGTGCTCCAGGAGTTTCTGCGAGTCGTGCGCCGCATCGACGGCGGCGGTGGGGGACGACTGCGGATCCGCGTGCGTTTCGGCGAGGCTAGCCTCCCCCGACTCCGGCGACTCGCGGCGGCGGCGACGCGACCGCGTCCGCCGGAGCATCAGGCATGTGCGGATCGCCACCCCATGCAGCCAGGTCGAGTAGCGGCTCCGGCCGGCGAACTTGCCCCGCTCGAAGAACAGGCGGACGAACACCTCCTGTGCCGCATCCTCGGCGTCGTGCTCCGTGCCCATCAGCCGCCAGCACACCCGCCAGACCCGCTCGCGAAAGCGGTCCATCAGCATCGTGAATGCGACGCCGTCGGATCCCTCGCGGGCAGCCTGGGCCGCGAGTTCCTCGTCGGAAAGGGATGCGGGGTCAGGCTGTCCGATCGGTGGCTGCATGCGGTCGGCACACGCT
>Ga0207954_1000464_pt1 | contig 13766 bp, 12 predicted proteins | sample CryBogmetaGMA0M_FD_184547 | JGI IMG/M metagenome (GOLD analysis project Ga0207954, IMG submission 184547) | Freshwater microbial communities from Crystal Bog, Wisconsin, USA - MA0M (SPAdes) | ecosystem: Environmental > Aquatic > Freshwater > Lake | place: Crystal Bog, Wisconsin, USA | collected... | reverse complement strand
AGCCATGGTGGGTCTGCCGGCAGCGCCCCCGCTGCTTCCCCTGCACCCGCGCCCGCGAAGAAGTCGGCTGGCTTGCTGCCGGCGGACGGAGCTTTGCTGATGGTCTCGGTTCCAGACAACGCGAAACTCTACATCAATGGTAATCCCTCCGACCTCGCGGGCGGCCTGAGAAAGTTCGCCGCAAACGGTCTGGCGGACGACAAGCAGTACGAATACGAAGTCAAGATGATCGTCGAAGAGGACGGCAAGTCCAAGGAGCAGACGAAGACGGTCTGGCTCATTGCCGGCGAGGAGCAGACGGTCTCGTTTCATGCGGCTGATGCCACGGCGGTTGCCGACAGCGACAAGCCGGCCGACCTGCCTCAGGCCACCACGAACCTCACATTGCGAGTTCCGGCCGACGCCGAGGTGTGGATTGAAGGCCATCTGACCGCGAGCACTGGGGCCGTCCGGAACTTCGGCACCAAGCGACTCGCCCCAGGGCAGGAATGGAACGACTACGAGGTGCGGGTCGTGACCGTCGTGGCCGGCCAGGAACAGGTCGTGGTCAAGAAACTGACACTGACAGGCGGCAGGGACACAGACGTAACCCTTGACCCTGCGGCGACGTCGCCCGCTGTGGAAGCCACAGCCTCCTTGCGGTAGGCATGCTGCAAACACGAAGAACGAACGATCCCGGGCGACCGCCGCGTCGCCCGGGATTTTTTGTAGCCTCGCGACACACTGCCTTGGATTGATTCCGGCCCCCGACGATCGGGCAACCTCGCCAGGCCACGCCGGCCACCGACCCTGCCAACTCGGCATTGGGCGCCTAGCCTTCCCGGCCCTGGCACCCGTCACACAGGGAAAGATGCGTACACGAAAGACATCTCGGGCTATGCCCTGACGTCACCTTGGGCATCGTGCCGAAACACAAGAGGTTCCGACACGCCATAAAAACCCCAGCGCATCCACCATAATGCTTACACGCACAGCTGCTTTGATACTGATGGCGGCTGCCTGCGGGGCTCAGTTCGCGGCTCGTGCAGCAGACGATGCTCCTCTCGAGGTCGAGTGGACAGGCAGCCCCGATCCAGGGCCGGACATCCTTGAGACTGCGAACGGCTCTCAGAACAGTCCTGACGAAGTGCGCCTCGTGTCGCAGGGCGGTCTCGGAGAAGACGACACATCTCGCTTCTATGTATCAAAGGTCCTTGGCATAACGTTTGTCAACATACGGATATCGTCCGCTACCCCAGCCCAAGGCTCCCAGTCAGCATGGACAAGTCCGTCCTCGTCAAACGCCTCCCTATTCACTGCAGCTCTCGTGGGCGGCGTTCGAGCGCCTTGGGAATACGGCGCCACTCGACTGGAGTGTGAAGGTGCATTGCGAGACAACTTCTCAGCCACGGGATTCTCTACCAGCGGTTCGGCGATCAACGTCCGCGCCTCCGACAACTGGTCTCTTCTCGCGAATGTTTGGCAAGACATGCCTGTGACAGAACGGCTCGGGGTCTACGCGGGCGGTGGGGTCGGCGGTGGAGGCTACAAGCTCACAGCAACTGCCACAGACGGGTCGGCGGCGTCTGCTCAGCAAGGCCAGTTCGCCTGGCAGGCAGGTGGCGGTGCGACGTTGCGATACAACTCGCTCATTGATCTCGACATGAGCTATCGGTTCCTCAGCTTCGCTTCAGCGCCGTCCACACTGACACAGCCGGGCCTGGGAGGCATTGGCAGTGTTTCCTCGACGATGACCGCAAGTGAACTCTTTTTCATGCTCCGGGTATACGAGCCGTTCCAATGGGCCAAGCATCTCCGGAACCCTCAGTTCTACCTGCCTGAGTGACGGCCGACCGTGCCTCATCGGCAGCGAGTCACCTTGGGCAGCACCGCGGCGTCCATGTGCTTACAAGCACCCCACGGCTAATCGCTCGACGCGAGTTGTTCCGCGTCATGGGCCGGCGTCGTGTCATAAACGCCGTCAAAGATATCTATGTCGATCTGAAAGGGCCGCTCCGACACGCTCATTTCACCTCTGAATGGATAGCCGAACAAGTAGACGAGATAGAGATTCAGGGCGATGACTGACGTAGCGAGTGCGACCGCCACCATCTGGATGACCTTGTCCTCGACGGCGTACATGCCCACGAGAATGATGGTGACGACGCAGCCGAGAATCAACGCAATCCACTGGATGGTCGCGATACCGAATTCCGCCGTATGCGCCCGCTGCCGCCGGTTGTCCCACACCTGCCGCACCATCTCCATTATCGCGGGATAAATCGCCTTCTCGGCCTCGGTTGATGGCTCGAAATCGCCCAGGCAACGAAAGAGCGCCACGGCGGTCTTTCTCGCATTCATGCTGAGGTGACCCTTCGCCATGAGCGGCCACTCGTGCGAGACCACGATATTTGCATAGTCCTTGCAGAGCCCTTTCATGCGGCTTGCAAACGGCTCCGGAAGCCGCTCGGAAAACAAAAAAATGTCGGCCAAGCAGTTCGACTCCGCCCGCACGGTGTCGATGGTCTTTTCGAACCGCGTCAACGAATCGACGACGATCAGACCCAAAAGCACGCCGTAGAAGGTACCCACGATAGCCAGCAGGTTGCCGATGAGACCGCTGCTTTTCATAAGCATGCCAGCCGGCAAGAGCCAACCGATGACGCCGACAAGGAGCAGCGCCGCCAAAACGCTTCCTCCTACGATCAGGAGTCCCATCCGAATTCCGGTGTTGGACATGAGCACTGTCTCCGCGGTCGATATGGCAAGCGACCTAGAAGGCTACCGAAAAATACCTCGTGGCACAGCAGGACGATGCCGAACCGGGGAGGATAACTTCTTCAACAGTTTCGTGCTCGCGAGCACTCTTTTCAGGCGACTTTTTGCCTCTCTTCTCGCCGATTGCTCACCTTCCCGAAAGCAACCTCAGAGGCCGCCAACTGCGTACATAACTGAATGCCGGCCCAGGCGTCTCGCGGCCGTAGCGCGGGCCCACTGCTAGAATGTGCCGACGAGCTCACTGCGACGTTCCAGTGACTCGTTCAAGGTCGTCACATCGGACATGAGACCATGTTGGCATACCCAAGACTCATCGTCGTGATCGCGGCCATGTGCGCCTGGCTCATGTCGTGTCAGGCGTGCACTGCCGTGACACCGCACCTAGGTTTTGATGTGACAATGACGAATGGAAACATCGTCGTTTCAATGGTCTATGCAGACACGCCCGCAGAGGTTCTTGGCATCGAGAAAGGCGACGTGATCGTGAAGGTCGACCATGCCAAGGCCACCCCGGAATCAGCCCAGAGGGCCTTCTCTCGCAAGCGTGTTGGAAGTGAGATACGCATGACAATCCAGAGAGGCGATGAGACCAGGGACTTCGAAGTACGCCTCATTGACAAGGACAAGCCGGATTCATGGGCAGCGGCGGCGATGATTGTCGAGAAGAAGCTGCTCCAGGACTACCGCGACTCGAGCAACGCCTTCATGGCAAAGCATGGCCCCGTGCAAATCCTCGGGGTCGAGGTGGTTCGTGATGGCTCGCGCGAGCGTGTTGCCGTTCGGATCGCCAATGTGAGCGAGCACTTCCTGGAGGCGTGTGAGCTTGAAGTGCTCGTTCTCGACGCCGATGGAAAGCCGGTAGCTTTTCCGAATCAAGACGACCCCATCCACATCTACAGCAGACGGGAGCTCCAGCCCGCCAACCCAACCGGAACCCACGGGATCATGGTTGTCGAAAGCAAGCAAGACGTGGCAACTGACGGGGCAAGAACGGCGGTGGTTACCGTGAAACATGCCCGTCTCGCCAACGGGCAGGAATACGCGCCCAAAGACCCGCAGAAGGTAGCTGTCCGACTGTAGCGCAGAGCATACGGCACTGGATTTCCAGTACGCGAGTGACGTCTGGAGAGGCTAATTCGCACCTCGCGAAAAGTCAGAGAACCCGCGGCCACGGGACTTGTTGCTGGCAGTTCTCGTCAGCTCAAACACCATTCCATAAGGGTTGTGGCTACCGGGGCTGGGAAGCTGCGCACCGGCCGATAGTTGCCAGTGTCGTGGAAGCTCAACCACGGCACCGATGACTGCAACGCTGATTTGGTTCGTTCCGCCAAGCCAGTCTGCCATAAAGTGGATTTTTCTGGGATCACTGGATATTCCACCCCCAGCATCCAACCGACGCCATTTCCGCTGCCTGTATACGTGGGATTGCCAATGTAGGCCCCTGCCAAGTACCGGCCGTGGTTATTGTGGGTGTCGTATTCGATCACACTCCAACCGAAGCCCATGTACTCCGTCTGCTGGCTGGATGTGGTCGCGCTCACGCCCTGCTGTGTGCCGATGCCAATTTCGAATGATTCGCTTGGCTCGAATACCTTCTGCATATTGACGAGAAAGCCATTGCGGCCAGCGTCACCCGGCCTAGGTGGCGTTACTGCTGGATACAAGCCAACATTGAAAACATTCAGGCCGATTTCGAAGTTGTTGCCCAGCCCGTAATCGAGCGTTGTGTTTGAACTCCCGATGCTGCCGATGTTCAGTTGTTCTTGAAAGAAGATTTTGTCCTCCGCGGCTACGGCAGGAACTGGGACATTGAATAGGTTCTGTTGTGCCGAAGCCTCTCGCGCACTCAGAGCCGAAGCCATCGCCATTAAGATGAGCACGCCACATTGCCAGAGGGCACAGCGATGTTGCATCAAGAGTGGCTTATCGAACGCTCGCATCGGGGCGCAGGTTTCGTCCGAGCACTCAATGGCGGGCATGTGGATTGGCTCCGCGAAGTGCCCAACCACGATTGTTCTTGATAGCCGTCACGCAGCGTATGCCGTGGCACATTCGCACGGGAGAAGCTCGCGTCGTGGCCTCGACTTCGCGAGTGACAGACGAAAACTACAGCACAGCGTCTCGTGAGGCACCGCAGATCTGGCTGACGTTTTCGGTAGCTTGCGAAGAACGGACGTGGATCACCGGGCACCGTGGCACCCGATGACCCAAGCCCGCCTGTGGGCGATTCAAACTACTTGGCCATGGCCTTGCAGGTCGCGAGGCACTTCTGGCAGGCTTCCGCACACTTCTTGCAGCAGGGCATGTCACCGCACTTCAAACACTCGGCGGCACAGTTCTCGCATGCCTTCGCGCACAGCCCACACATCGCACCCGACAGCGGAGCCTCGTACTCCATCAAGGCGACGCACGCACGGCACGTCTCCAAGCACGTCAGGCAGTGCTTCTCGCAGTTGGGGCAATCACAACTGACGAGGCATTCCCGACAAGAACGCAGGCACTCGTTGCACGCCTTGATGCAATTCTCTTTGAGCGCCGGATCAAGTGTGGCCTCGGCAGCGGACGTCGGAAGCACAAATACGGACGCAATCAAGATCGAAGCAGCGAAAGAAGCAAAGACAGATTTCATGGCAGCAAAGACTCCATAGGTTACGGGGATCAAAACAGCCGCAAACAGCCGCAGTAGAGCAGCAACGAGATGGCTTCGGTATCGCCCACCTACCATCTGCCCTCGATGGCCATCCCGGTTCCATTGTTCATGGCCATCGGAACAGCACGAAGATACATGCCGGCAAACTTCGTTTCCGTCTTCTCGACGGCAAGGGAACTCGCAAAAGCGAGATACCACCCGAGGAACACCTGTGACGGGTAGTGGGCATTCGCGTCGACTCGTGAAAGCCCGCAAAATGTCGAGCAGACGTAGAGCGTGCCCTTCGCCCACGGGTTTTCTACCATCTCCGCAGCCGCCAGAAACGGAATCGCGCCGATGAATGCGTGCCCGCTGACCCCGTTGTTGTCGTTATTGAAATGCCATTGGCTGCCGTAGCCATCGCTGGGCCGGGACGCGCCGGTGACCTTTTGCAACACGTAGAGCGGCGGCGCGCCCACGAGGAACATTCGCAGCGAACGGGATCCCCACTCGCCCACGACGTTCCCCACGGGCAGTTCGTCAAAAACCAGTCCCGTCACAGCCGCAGTACCCCAGACGGCCAGTTCATAGCGGCCTTCCCCGAGTGGCTTCGTGCCGCCAAGGAAGTGGCCAAAGCCGGTTGGGGCGACGCTGGTCTGCCACGCAGTCTGCATGGTCGTATCAAAGCCGGTGTTCGCCATGAGTGCTCCGGCACCAAAAGCCGCGGTGACGCAGACCAAACTGTCGCAGGAGTAGAAGTTTTTGTAGTCGCTACCAACTTTGCGTACCGCACGAGATAGCGCCGGGTGCGTGGGGAATGAAAAAGGTGCCAGCGAGTTCGGGTAGGCAGGGGGCATGGTCACGATGCCATCAGTACCGGGAAGCGGCGCCACACCGTCCGCTGTTGGAAATCCACCGCTCGTGAACTGTGCAAGTTCAATGGAGTTGTCGTTCGCGGCTCCACCGTCGGTGGAAAGCATGGCGACCTGCTGCACAGGCGTGTGTCGGGAACTAAAAAACGATGAGGATTCGGTCGCCGAAGGAAGTGGGAGGGGTTCCGGCATCGTCATTTCGAAGGCCGTCTCCGTTTCCAGCCATGCTCCGCCTTCTTCAGGCGTGAAGTGAACCACGGCCCGTCGCCGTGCATTGAGACTCGCTTTTGTATTGGGCATGCCGACCCATGACGTTTCAATGAGCCCATCGACCGGCGGGCTCTGGCTGGGGTCGGGGGAGCGGATGCGAATCGCCGGAGCCTCGGCACTCACACGGGAGACCGTCTGGCGCCACAACGCAGATTGATCCTCACCGGGAACAAACACACGGCCGGGCGGAGCGACGACTCGTGCGGCATAGGCAGGCGTTTGTCTTCGTGCCAAAGAGAGCGGGCTGGGATCCGCGGACGAGGCCGCGTTGGTCGCGAGCATCGTCGTGATGATCGCGATGAACGATGCCCAGCGCACCTGCTTGGAACAGTGTGTCGTGAGGGGGTGCGCCATAGCGTCAGTACCTCCCCTCGAATCCGGCAAAACCACCATGCACGAAGGTGCTGCCGGCCGTATTGATGTTGGAGAGCGAACTGGGTGAGGTCACGCTTGTTGGCCAAGCAGGATCCGACTGGGCGATGTTTCCCACACCGACCACCCGGTAGCCAAGGGACAGGCTCCAATGACGGGTAACGTCCCAAGCCAGACCAGCGTCCACCGAGCCAAGATAGGAAAACGTTGAAGCGGTGCTGTGGACCTGAACCGGAGCTCCGCCGGCAAATGTCGCGCCGACACCGTTGCCAGTCGCCATGGAAGAGGTGTCTGTGATCGAGTTGCCGCCGATCATGAACTTCTTCGCGACCAAGAGCCGCAGCCTTGGCAAAAGATGCCAATCCGCCTTTGCGCCGATCTGTGCGCCGTAGATGTTGTTGTTGGTGGCAATATTGAGGCCCAGCTGGTTCGCGCCGCCGTTCACGCCAAATGTGGCCCCGGCAGGAACTGTGCCAGCAAGGCTTGTGTAGTTCAGGATGTCTTGAAGCTCGAAAAAGCGAAACCCGGCCAGCCATGTGAGCGTGACGGGCCCATCCCCTTCGTTGAAGAACTCCGGTCGGCCCATGGGCGCCCAGACCCAGTTGATTTCCACATCGTTGACGAGATCGTTGCGAGAGATTTCTTGGGAGCGGGCGTTTTGTAGAAAACTGCTGGCAGGCGAGCCGCCCACCGTCACGCCCGGAGCCTGCGGTATTGCCTGCAAGCGGTTACCCGGGTCGGTAACGGAGCCCGTAGACCCGATGTTGTAGACGCCCCAGTACACAGCCTCGATTGCATGTTCTTGCGAGGCTCCAAGCCAGCGCCCGACGTGGAGATCTACGCCACCGGGCCATGTCGCTCCGGCGTTACTCGTCGTAAGAACCACGCCGTGCCCCGGCTGCACCGAAGTAGCGGCACCACTCGGGAGCGTGCGAGTCATTACCAGACCAGTTGCCCCGGCATACCACCGAGGCCAATCCGGAAGAAGGTTTGGCATCACGACGGGCACAAGCGGGCCTTCGGGCGACGCCTCGAAGAGTTGGGATGGCGGCTGGATGAGGCCGGGTGAAGGCTGCGCGAGGCCGCCTGAGGGGATGGAGGCCGGCGGCACCGGCAGTGCAATCTCAGGAGGGATGGATGTCTGGGCGGACGCCGACACGCTGCACAAAGCAGTGGCCGCAATCAAGCCGTAGAACAATACCGTCCCTCTTCCACACATCCGAAAGCGTCCCTAGGGCCAGTCCCTTCATGACTTCCTCATTCTGACGAGTGGGAGGGTCGGGGATCGCACGTGCGACGTCAACGTGGCTCCATCGCATCGAACCTTTCAATTCCGCGGGGGCGGCGCTACCTCTAACCCCCACAGACTCCCTTCCTTAACGTGGTGTCGCCTCAGGAGGGCAGGTCAGCCGGCCGGCCGCTCCACGGTGAACCTGAGAAAGTGCTTGGCGCAACTGATGCAGGGATCGTAGCTGCGGATGAGGCGTTCGCAGCGTTGGGTGGCTAGGTCATTGTTGAGATCGAGCACCGCGGGGAGCAGGCCGCGGAGATCTTCCTCGATCTGCGACTGGTTTTGTGAGGTGGGTGGAATGATCGTGGCGGCACTGATCAACCCGTCGGCGCCGATGGAGTAGCGATGGTAGAGGAGCCCGCGCGGCGCCTCGGTGGCATGGCAGCTGGTGCCAGCGCGGGGAACGACTTCCACCCGGCAGGGATTGATCTCCGCAACAGCGGCCCGCGCGATCGCCACGGCGGTTTCAAACGCTCCAACCACTTCGATGGCCCGGGCGACGATGCTCTGAAACGGGTTCTGAAGCGGCCAGTCGATGCCACAGGTATCAGCGAGCCTGCGGGCAGCCGGCGGCAGCCGGTCGCGGCAGAGGTTGAGCCGGGCCACCGGCCCCACCAGGTAGGGCGTATGGTCGGGCAGTTGCAGGCTGTGGAGCGAGGTGCTGCGCAGCACCTGCATCTCCACGACGTGTTGCGCGAAATCGCTGATGGCGATGTCGAGCCCGACAGAAGTATGACCATCGTCACACGGCCCGCCCAAAGGTCCAGCGGAAACAATCTACAACGGCAGGGCATCAACGGGACAGGCAACGCCAATCGGCGCGCCACGTTCTTGCAGTTCGCGCCCGCCTCCAGGAGCCTCGCGTACGAACTGTCTCAGGACGGGGCAGGGCAGTGGCTCCACACTCGGTTGCCCCGGCGATCACCGAGGGCATACGATTCCATCGGATTCGAAATGCGGCGAGGCGGGCACGACTTGCCATCCGTCTCAGGACGAATCATCGCACTCACACACGTCACGTACCAACCGCACTCGCCAACACAGAGGAGAACGCCGTGGAATTCGTCTGGTTCATCTTGATTGGCTTGGTGGCGGGCGCGCTCGCCGGAATGATCATGAACGGCGGCGGATACGGGATCGTGGGGGATATCGTGGTCGGCGTGCTCGGAGCCTTGATTGGCGGCTACCTGTTCCAGCAGCTCGGCGTCTCCGCCGGTGGCGGACTGCCTGGTGCCATCATCGTCGCCACCGTTGGAGCAATCGTGCTGATTGCGATCCTCCGTCTCATCAACCGGGCAGGCGGCCGTGGACTGGGCTTGTAATCGACACGCTGCGGCCGATCTGCACTCAGCCCAGGGCTGAGCCGTTGGCGACACTGCGAGATTCACCGCAGCTGCAACTCAGGAGGCGGCGGACAGGCGGGGTTCACCCATTGAATGACTGCAGCCCAGTTTCCACTCTCGATGTCGTTCTGTAGATAGCCATGGATCGGCCTCACGACCTGCCAGCCATCCTTGAGGTGGGCTGAGAGCACCGGATCGGTCCGGGAGCCTTCCACGACCTCGCGAACGTACTCGTCTGCGGGCAACACGCCGGCGACGGCGGCATACCCGGGCAACCGACTGCCGCCCACCATTCGCCAGAGTTGCTCCTCGACGACGAGGCCACGGGTGGCGTCGGTCAGCGCATGCGCGAGCCCATGGTGCTGATGGTGCGGACTGACGAACACATCGGCCCCATAGAGCGTGTGGCCGCTCGCATCATGGTCTGCGAAGGTGCCATGGGCAGTGAGCACGTCCCAGGCGTCGTCGACATGAAAGTCAGCCATCCGCAGACGGAGAGTGAAGTGCACACCCACCGGCTGCCTCGTGGGCACGTGCTCGGCCACGAACTGACCCTGCGGATAGACGGCATGGTGCTCAGCCAATTCGGCCGCTGTATAGGGCGTGTCGTGAGGATAGACCACCCGACAGATTTCGCTGATGGCGGCGTAGTCCGTCGGCTGCATGAGCCTGATTCGATAATCGGTCGGCAGTGCCATGGCAAACCCTTTCTGGATCTCCACGATGGCAACAACGGCGGCTGGATTCAAGGCGGCTTGCCACAGGACTGAACGACCACGCTGCTTGGGTGATGCACCGGTGACGCAGCCGTCGGAACCTGTTACCATTCTTCGCCAGAGAACCTCCGTCCAAGGAGAAGCATGTGGCTCTTCAAAACCATACCGGGAGAAACACCGTGGCCAATCGAAACGTGTGGGGTGTGCTGACTCTGGTCATCGTGTCCTTGATGAGCTTCAGCCCGGCACAGGCCGCAGACGAAGACACGCAGGCGGTCACAGCAACCCTCGGCAAGTTCCACGATGCACTCAATGTGCTCTTCACGGGTGACGCTGCCCCCATGAAGGCCGTCTGGTCGCATGCCGACGACGTGACCTACATGGGTCCATCGGGAGCCATGCAGGTTGGCTGGGCACAGATCGAGCCCTACTGGGACAAGCAGGCTGCCAGAAAGCTGGGCGGCAAGGTTGTCCCTGCTGATGTGCATGTCACGGCCAGCCCGCAGCTCGCAGTCGCCCAATACCACGAGAAGGGCGAGAACATCATCGACGGCAAGCCGCAGCCCGTGCTGATCCGCACGACGACCACATTCCGCAAGGAAAACGGCCAGTGGAAGGTGATCGGCCACCACACCGATACGCTGGCGTATCTGCAAAAGTAGCGGCCTGCGGGAGCGGCCTCGCCACGTCGCCCACGGGTAGCGGAACTCGCACCCGAAAACCAGGCAAGACAGGCAGGGCAGGCAGGCAGCAACGAGCCCTGAAAGCCTAGGAAGCCTACAGCGACTCGTTCGGTTACGCCGATAATAACGACCAGTGACTTGATGCCGCGGGCCTGGGCGACCAGCCCAGGAAATGGCATCGATCTGGTTGGAGTATGGATCCGTGATGGGCGTCCGAATGAACAGCACCCGCCGACTGGCGAGGTGGTGCTGCTGCTGGGCGGGCATCGTGCTGTGTTGCACAGCTGCAGTGCCTGTCTGCGCCCAAGACGATTCGACCACGCCCCAGCGGCAGGCGATCATCGAATTTCCCAACCTGGGACCGGTTCCCGGCACGACCGAGCCGACCCTCGGGCCCGGGCCTGGGGCGCTCGTCCCCAGCATGGACACTCCGTCTGGCGGTGCTGGCATCGGTGTGATCGGCGGACGACGGCGAACAAGCAGGCTACCTCGCAGCGGGAAGGGACATAGTGGTGCATCCACAATGATGGCGAGCCGCGGCATGGCATTGCCCGAGACACTCCCCACGCCCGTGGCGGCGGCCTCCGTTCCGGGCCCCGCCACCGCGATCGATGACACGATCCTCGACGACGAGGGGCCCGCAGACGGCATCACGCTCGACGCGGCAATCGATCGCATCATGACCGGCAACCTCGACATCCGCGCCCTGCGGCACGAACTCACACAGGCTGATGCCGACATTCTGACCGCAGGCCTTCGCACCAATCCGCTCATCTATATGGACACGCAATTCATCCCCTATGGAACATTCAACGACCAGCGGCCGGGCGGACCGACGCAATACGATCTCAACATCACCTATCCGCTCGACGTCTCACAGAAGCGGCAGGCCCGCACGGTGGTGGCCCGGATGGCAAAGTCGACTCTCGAAGCCCAGTTTCAGGACGTCGTCCGGCGGCAGATCGACAACGTCTACCGGGGCTTCATCAACCTGCAGGCCGCCCGGATCGACCGACTGATGGCCCGCTCGTCCGTCCAGCGTCAGGAGCAATTCCTCGACAATCTCAAACGCAACGCCAGGCCAGGGGATGACGCCGCAGCAGACACGATCGATCACCTGTCGCTCGTGCTGGAACGTGCCCGCAACAGCCTCGGCGATGCGGAAGAGGCCTTTGCAGACGCCCAGGAAGGGCTGGCGGTGCTGCTCAATATCCCTGTGGAGCAGACTGCTTCCCTGGAGCCGAAGGGCCGGCTGCACGATGCCTTCCCTGCGCCGCCCTCGGCAGAAGAACTCTCAGCGATCGCGCTCCGCTGCCGGCCCGACCTCCATGCGGCCAGGCTCGGAGTGACCCGCGCGGGGGCCGAGGTGAGTCTCCAACGGGCCAACCGGTTTGACGACGTCTACCTCTTCTATGATCCGATCACCTATCAGGACAATCGCCCCAGCAATGCCCTCAGTTCGCACTCGTGGGCCGTGGGCCTCACGTTCGCGCTGCCCGTGTTCAACCGGAATCAGGGCAACATCGCCCGCGCCCAGAGCAACGTGGTGCAGACAAAGCTCGAACTGTCATCACTTGAGCGCCGCGTCGTGTCCGAGGCCCGCCTCGCAGAACGGGAATGCCAGCGGTCTCGCGAAGCACTTGAGCAGATCGAGAAATCGATCCTGCCGCGGGTGGCGGCCACCCTCCGCCGCAAGACAGAGCAACTCTCCGCCGGCACGATCTCCGCGGATGACTATCAGGGTCACCTCGACGACGCGGCCGAGGTGACTCAGGCCCACCGCGACGCGATCGTCCGCCATCGCCGAGCGATGCTCGATCTCAACACCGCCGTCGGCCTACGGATTCTGCCCTGAGACTGCGGCCACGCCCGCGCGTGCGGGCACATCCGACGACCTCACTGACCCGAAGCCATCGTCCGCTCCACGCCTTCCTCGTACTTCTGCAGGAGGACGACCACGACATCGTCGTCCACGTAGACCGAGTCAGCCGCAGGCCAAGGCTTCCGGCCTTCCGTCGATGCCGTGGCCTGTTCGACCTGCGCTGCAGTCGGCAACTGCAGAACATCCTGGCCGAACAAAAAGTTGAGGATTTCCACCTGCCGGAAAAACGGGAACGCAGTGAATCGCGAGTGTGGCTGCATTTTCAGGTTTCTGTACCGCACATACCGCTGGTACGGAAAGTCCGGCAACTTTCCGATCACGACGAGCGCGAGTTTTCCTTCGTAAAGGTCTGCTGTCTGTTCCTCGATGCGGGCAGCGATGCGGTTGACCATGTTCGTCTCGTAGATGGTTTTCATCGCGGCCGCATTCGTCTCCTGCGTTCCCACCACCGCCATCACGTAGAACAAGAGCAGCAGCATCCCCATGGCGCACCACTTCAGCAAAGGGCGATGGAGGGCGGCCGCCAGAAAAAACACGAGGGCGTAGCCGTTGACATAGGTGATCCGTCCGTTGTTCTCGTAGGTGTTGCCGTTGAGGATGTACGATGCCCTGAGCGCGAGGGGAATGATCGCGAGAAGAATGGCGAGGACCGCGATATTCGTGGCACCCTTTCGGCGGGCGCCCAGCAGCAGTGACACGGACCCCAGGGCGACTGCCATGGCCGGCAGCGCTCGCAGCGACGCCGGCAGGTAGTCGGATTCGACCGTGCAGTAGCGCAGGAATTTGGAGTAGGCCTGCAAGGCAGCCTGGCCCATCTGCTCGACCGAGTTCAGCTGCACCCGCATCCCGGCATCCTGCGTCAGAACGAGCTTGGACGACGCATAAAAGCAGACGCACGCTGCCGCAGAGGCCGCGAACACGTAGCCGAGCCTCAGCAGCGTTGCTCTGGGA
>Ga0207954_1000463_pt1 | contig 13767 bp, 13 predicted proteins | sample CryBogmetaGMA0M_FD_184547 | JGI IMG/M metagenome (GOLD analysis project Ga0207954, IMG submission 184547) | Freshwater microbial communities from Crystal Bog, Wisconsin, USA - MA0M (SPAdes) | ecosystem: Environmental > Aquatic > Freshwater > Lake | place: Crystal Bog, Wisconsin, USA | collected... | reverse complement strand
GGGCAAGATACAAGGTTGGCAACCTGTGCCGAACACTCCACGTAGCACAGGTTTTCAACCTGTGCCGGTTCAAGCCTGCGGGCTCCGATGCGCGAGCCTCGAGGAACTGCCGCTTCAGTAGCGGTAGATCGCCGCCACGCCTGATTCGGTCGGCATGTCGATCCGCGGCACCGACACGATCGTGCCGCCGTGGGCGAGGACCGTCTCGGCCACGGCGCCGAAAACGTCTTCCCGCTCGAAGTCTCGGCCAAACGCCCGCACGCCTGCCCGCCCCACGCCGTCAAACTCAATCCCACCCGTCGTGCGATCGAAAAGTCCCGTCTCGAACCGGTCGGCTTCGATGAGGAGCGTGGCCACGCGGCCTGCCACGGCGGCGCGGCCTACGTCGGAAAGATCGCCCGCGGCGAAGTCGTGCGCGCGGCCCTGCTGGAAGAGATGGATCTCGCGGGTGAGCCGCGCGGCCGCCGCCGCGGCAAACACGTTTGCCACCGCCGCCGCGAGTGCGTCGCAATCCATGAGGTGCGGATCCTTGGCGATGTGGTCGTCGAGAAGAAGATCATTCTTCGACAGGCCGCGGAACGTCGCCGCCAGCTTTGGGCCGGCGACGAGCACCAGCGGTAGGCCCGTTGGTCGCGACGCTTGGTCGATCACGACCGCATCGACGTGCCGCAGGAAGATCTCCGTGTCGGCGTTGATGTCATCCTGTTTGGAGTCTGCGCCCCCGTGCACGATGGTCGGACCTGCCATGCCCGAAGGCCCCAGCCCTCGCTCCACACGGTGCGGCTGGAAAGTCTCTTCGTCCACCACGTCACCCCGGGCGAGCGACTCGGCCGGTTCGTGGCCGGGCAGCGAGACCAGGGCGACGGGGTCGAGCCGTCCGAGCACGGTGCTCGTGGCATCGCGCCAGATCGTGCCCTCGAGGAGCCGCGCCTCACGACTGGTGAGGGCCAGCACATGGCACCTTCCCATCGCCGCTGCCAGACGCACGAGCGGCATCAGGTGAAACCGCCGCATGATCACGGCCAGCGGCTTCACCGGTCGCTGCAGCAAGAACACCCGCGCTCGGCCGTCGCTGGCGAGCACCGCGAGGCCGTCGCGGGTGTGCCGCCAGAACCAGGCATCGCCCGCCAACTGGTGGAACGGCCCGAGGAGCCGCTCGATCTCGTGTCGGGGATGCGCCGCCGCGAGGCCCGTCTCCAGTCCGCCCACGAGCTGGCGAAACGTCGGCAGATCGACCGAGTTGTTGGGGACGTTGCGGTGGGTCGGCAGGTAGAGCGACAGGCAGGGGGCAACCTGCGGCTGCATCAGCGATCGCACCGCCTCGAGCGACAGGCTTTCCGCCGCCACGCTCATCCGCTCGGTCACCGTTGCCATCCGCGCCTCCCAGGCCCGCCAGTGACGGGCGTCGATTGGGCAGGCGTCCAGCCGACCATGTGAAAAGCCGCGGCAGCCGCTCGGCCGCCCCCGGATCCGCGACGATCGTTCACCGATAGGCGACGGCTGGCAAGCGGCGGCCGCGGCGGGCGACGGAAGCACATCGGACACCCCGGCGGTATCGTGGATGGCTGGAGTTCGTGAACATGGATGACGACATCTTCGGGATCGTGCTCGCCGGCGGCCGGTCGAGTCGGCTCGCCGGGCTCGACCTGGGCGATGGTGGCAAGGCCGCGCTCGTCGTCGGCGGTGAGTCGTGCCTCGGTCGCGTCTGCGGTGCGGTCGCGGCCGTCGTGCCGCGGGTGATCGTGGTGGCGGCGGCTGGTCAGCCACTTCCCCTGCTCGACAGCCACGTGGAGATCATCCGCGACACGACGCCACACGCGGGGCCGCTGGCCGGAATTCGCGACGGCCTCGCGTACGGCATGAGCCACGGGCCGCCGCCGCGGTGGGCGTTCGTGGCGTCGTGCGACGTGCCGCTGCTTGTGCCCGCGGTGGTGCGGCTGCTCGTCGACAGGGCTCGGGCGTCGGCGGCGAGGTTCGTCGTGCCGCTCGTGAATGGCCACCCGCAGGTGCTTGCGGCGGTGCTGGCCTGCGACCTCGCGCCGTCGATCGCTGCGCTCGCCGCCGCCGGCCGTGGACCCCGGGCCGTCCTTGACGACCTCGTCGCGCGGCAGCCAGATGCCGTGCGGTTCGTGACACCAGAGGAGATCATGGCGATCGACCCCGAACTCGACTCGTTTCTAGATCTCGACACGCCCGCCGACCTTGCGCGGCTGGAATCCCGGGGAATCCCGCCTTCTTGGCCCTGACGGCCACTCCTATACTCCGCCGCATGGCGAGGCGACACTCCGGTCATGGCGCGGGATCGAGGCCTCGGCGCCGCTGGGCGCGGTGGTTCGTCATCATGGCCGCCACAGCCTCGGCCATCATCGCCGTCGCGCCGGCGGTACTCGTCCACACGCCCCTCCGCGATCGGCCCCTCGCGCTGGCCTTCGCCGGCATCGACGGCAGCATCACGAGCACCGCCGCCTCGTGGCGTTGGATCGGCGGCGTGGAGTATCGCGACGTCGTGCTCCGCGACCGGTCGGGCCGCGCGGCCGTGTTTGTGCCGCGGCTTGCCTTCGACCGCGGCCTCCTACGGCTGGCGGTCGAGCCGCAGTCGCTGGGCACGGTGCGGCTGGTCGACCCTGAGGTGCTCGTCGAGGCGCGGGGCGACGGCAGTTCACTCGAAGACATCATCGCTCCATGGCTCGCGGGAACCATGCGACCGGTGGCGATCGAACTCGAGGTCGTCAACGGCACGGTCGAACTCGTCGATGCGGTGCATCGCGTTGCCTGGCGGCTCTCCGACGTGATCGCGGCGGGTTCGCTGCAGGCCGACGGATCGCTCGCCGGCTGGACGGCCGCCGGCCGGCTGCGGCACTCTGATGGGGCGGCGGTCGTAGGAACACCGAGCGCGGCGCCACCGCCGGGTGAGCCCGTGCGGCTTGACCGGGCGACGATTCCGGCGGCTGCGGCCGCGGTGCTCGTCCGCGATGGCGGCTGGTCGCTCTCGTCTCCGCCCGCTGCCGCCGATGGCGGGCGGACGATCACACTCGCCACCAACCGACTGCCGCTCGGTGCCTCGACCGTGGTCGCCTCGCGGTTTGGCCTGCCCTATCTCGTCGACGGAATCGCCGACCTGCGGCTCGACGTGTCGCTCGACGCGACCGGCCGGCATGTGGCGGGTGAGGCCACGCTCGAACGGTTTGCCCTCTGCGATGCGGTGACCCTGACGGAGCAGCTGGCCGTGGATCACTGCAGCGTGCCGTTTGACCTGTCGCTCGACGGTGAGCGGATCGTGGTGCGGCGGCTCGAGGCGGCGTCGGACGTGCTCAAAGCCCAGGCGACAGGCAGCATCCGGATGCCGACGGTGCACGACCCCGACTGGGCCGAGCGGATCGTGGCGGATGATTTCACGGCGTCGGTGGACGTCGATCTGGCGTCGGCATCGACTGCCCTGCCCGGTGGGCTCTGCCTGCGGCCCGATGTCCGCGTCACCGGGGGCTTCCTCCGCGTGGCGGCATCGGCGCGGGCCGATGGCGGCGATCGTGTGCTGGAACTGCGGGCAAAGGCGCGGAATCTCACCGCGGTTCGGGAGCAGCCGCATGCGGAGGCCAAGGGCGAGCCGGCCACGCGGCAGCTCTCGTGGCCGGAGCCATTCACCGCCTGGGTGCGGGGGCGTCGCGGTCCCGGCCGCGGCGAGCGGCTGCGGATCGAAGAGGCGAAGCTGGTCTCACAGGCCGTCGAGGCGACGGCGTCGGGCTCGCCTGCGGCCTTCGCGGTCCAATGGCAGGCCGATCTCGAAGCCGTGGTGGGCGAACTCGCCGAAGTGCTCGATCTTGGAACAGCGACTGCCACCGGCACGTGCCGCGGGCGGCTCGACGTGGCGGCGGCCGGCTCGGGCAGCGGGCCTGGTTCGCTCACGCTCGCCGCGAGCCTCACGGATGTCGAAGTGGCCGTGCCGGGCAGGCCGACCTGGCGCGACGCGCAGCTTTCTGTCGAGGCCGAAGCCGAGGGCAGCGTGGTGTCGGGTGGCGCCGCGATCGACCGCGGCCGGCTCGTGGTTGCATCGGGCGACGATCGGCTGGAGGCGTCGATCGAAGGCGGCGCGGTCGTTGACCTGGGAGCGGTCGTCGGGTTTCCGGCCGACGCCACCGTTGCCTGGATCCGACCTGCGGCCAACTCGACCGCCACCAAGGCCGTCGGCTCACTCCTCGGCGACCTTGCGCGGTGGCAGCCGCGGCTGGCGGCGATCGTTCCTCCGTTCGCGACCGCCGGCCTTGAGCTCGCCGGCACGGTCAAGGCGGGTGCCGAGGTGACGCCGCAGGGCGACGTGTGGCAGTGGACGCGGGCCGGATGCGAGATCGAGAAACTCGTCATGCGGCACGAAGGCCGCGAGATCGTCGAGCCGCGGGTCGTGATCACGTCGGCCGGCCGCGTCGATGCGGTATCGGGCAAGATCGACATCTCGTCGGGCGAACTCCTCTCAACGAGCCTTTCGCTCCGCACCGGCGGGCTTACCTGGCTGCCGGCGACCATCGCTGAGTGGCCCGTCGAGCGGCTCCGGGGTCGCATGCAGTGGCAGGCCGACATCGGTCGCGTCGAGCCGTGGCTCGTGCCGGCCGCCGTCGCGAAGTCGTGGCCTGCTGGGGGCCGCGGCTGGGGCACGATCGAGATCATCGACACGCAGGCGGGCGTAAACCTGCTCGTTGAGGCAACCGGCAGCCAGCTCGTGCTCTCGTCTGGTGGCCGTGAAGGACAGGCGGCGCGGCCGGTGTGGACCGAGCCGCGGGTCGCCGGGGCGCTGGAGATCACTCGTCCGCGCGGTGCGTCGGGCACGCTCGCCGACCAACTGCGGATCGACAGGCTCTCGGTCGAGTCGTCCACGCTCGCGGTGGCTGCAACAGGTCGGCTCGACGACTGGAGTGCGCGGCGGGTCGTCACGCTCGACGGCACCGCGGCCTACGACTGGCAGCAGGTCTCTCGGCTGCTCTCCCCGTGGACGGGAGGCCGCATCACGCTCGTGGGCTCTGATGGACGTCCCTTCGCGCTGCGGGTGCCGCTTGCGGCCGGAGGCCCAGCCGAAGTGGCGGCGGCGGGCGGAGGCTCCCCGTCGGCGACGGTGCCGCTCCCAGCCGACTGGCTGGCGGCGACCCGCGGCACCGAGGCGGAGCCCAACCTCGCGATGCGGGTTACGCGGCCGGCGAGCGCGTCGGTCCGGCCCAACGACGACCGGCTCAAGTCGCTGGCGATCGACACCACCGCCTCGTGGCTTGGCGGCGACGTCGCGGGGTTTCCGCTGGCGGCGGGCGAGGTGGCTGTGCGGCTGCTCGAGGGACAACTCGCCTTCGGGCCGTTCGACATTCCGGTTGCGGGAGGCCGGGTTCGCGGCGCTCCGTGGGTGCGGCTGGTGCCTGCGCCGGGTGAGCTCGTCATTCCGCCGGGTCGCCTCGCGGAGCGTGTGGCCCTCTCGGAGCAGACCTGCCGGCAGATCGCGCTATGGCTCTCGCCGGTGCTCGGTCATGCCACCCATGCCGCCGGTGTGGTGAGTGTGGACCTCGCGGGGGCAAGGCTGCCGTTTGGCGATGCGTTTGGCGGCGAACTCGCCGGCCAGCTGACGTTCGAGAACCTCGAACTCAAGCCCTCCCCCGGCGTGCAGCCGCTGGTGAACCTGCTCGTGAAGCTCCAGAGCGTGGTCGATCCGCGGTTTGCGTTCGGCGACAAGGCGGTGCTCCTGCGGGTGCGTCCCGATCCGGTCCGCGTGCGACTCGCCGGACGGCGGATTGCGCACGAGGGGCTCGTGATGGACTCGGGTCAGCTCGTGGTGAAGTCGCAAGGAAGCGTCGGCCAGGACGGTTCGCTCGACATGCGGCTCGAAGTGGCCCTGCGGGGCGACCTCGTGGGCCAGACACCGGTCCTCGGCCAGCTCTTCCGCACGCCGCTGCTGGTGCCGCTCAAGGGAACGGTGGAGAAGCCGCAGTTCGACGCCGCGGCCATGGAATCGATCCTCGGCCGGATTGTGGAGAATACCGCCGAGGCGGTGCTCAAGGACGGCATCGGCCGCGGTCTGGAGGCGGTGTTCGGCCAGCCGCAGCCGCCGGCTCCAACCCCCGCGAGACCCCAGCCATGAACGGCGTGCAACTGCCAATGATCGCCCTGCCGGTGCTGCTCTTCGTGGCCATGATCGTGGCCGCAGAGATTGGCCGCCGATTGGGGCGGCTTCGCTGGCTGCGGCCCGACGATGCGGATGCGGTGGGCACGAGCGCCGTCGATGCCGCGGTGCTCGGCCTGCTGGGGCTGTTGATCGCGTTCTGGTTCAGCTCGGCAGGCACGCGGCTCGACATGCGGCGGAGCCTGATCGTGGAGGAGGCCAATGCGATCGGCACTGCCTGGCTGCGGCTGTCGATTCTCCCCGAAGACACCCGTGCGTCGGTCCGTGACCTGTTTCGCGGATATCTCGACACCCGGCTCGCGCAGCGGCCGTCCGCCTCTCCCGCCGAGTCGCCGATCAAACTCTCCGACCGATTGAAGGATCAGCGGGACGCCATCTGGCGGCAGTCGGTGGCGGCCGTGCCACGGTGTGAAAGTGACCAGACCGCCGCGATCCTGCTCTCGGCAATCAATGAGATGTTCGATGCCGGCACACGGCACCAGGCCGCCTACAAGGCCCACACGCCGACGGAGATCCTCATCCTGTTGCTCTTCGTCTCCATCTTCGCTGCGTTACTCGCCGGCCACGACATGTCAGGCACGAAGCGGTTCAACTGGCTGCACATGGCCGTATTCGCCTCCGTCACGTCGGTCACGATCTGGGTGATCTACGACCTGGAGATGCCCCGCTACGGGCTGATTCGCCTCGACGACTACGACCAGACGATGCTCGACGTCCGTGCCGATTTCGACCGGCCGGAGTAGCCCCCGGTGGCTCGGCCGCGAACCATCTCGGGTAGGGAGGCGTAGAAATGGTGCCAAGGAGACTCTGTCGTGCGTTTCCGCCTGCAAAAATCTGTCTGGCTGATGATGGCCTTCGTGGCGTTTGCCGCGCAGGTCGTTCCCCAGGCTTGGGGCGGGGAATGCGACCGCGGCTGCTGTGCGGCCGAGAGTGGCGCATGCTGCTCCGCCTGCCCGACCGAAACCACCGCACCTCCCTGCCACTGCCAGTTGGAAGCCCGGCAAGACCAGCCGCTCTCCGTCTCCAAGGGCAGCACGGCTGACCGCGATCTGCTTGAGCAGGTTGCCGTGGCAGCCTCAACCTCCTTAGCAGCCCCGCATGCGATCGGCGTGAGCCGGGAGTATGCGGCAGCCTCGCTTTCTACGCCGATCCGGCCAGTCCGGGTCCTCTACGGCGTCTGGCGGAACTGAATCGGCCGCCGAACCGATGTCTTCCCGTCTTGGGGCGTGAGCCGCTGGCCGGGTGATGTCCGCGGTGGCTTTCCCACGGTCACACGTCGTGACGTGGCGTGATCGATTCAGTTTTCCATGCAAAGGATTCTTTCCATGAACAGTCTGTTTCTCTTGGCGGCACTGGCCTTCGTGCCCTTCGTGCCCGCCACCCTCAGCCAGCGTGCTGGCTGCGAGACGTGTGATTGCTGTGGTTGCTGCGAGACGGGCAGTTGCGAGTGCACGAGTTGCACTTGCATCTGCTGCGGTGGCGAGTGCCCGACTGCCGGCGTGAAGGCCGAGCAGGAAGGCTGCTGCGGCTCTGGGTGCTGCAGCAAGTAGCACCTGACGCTGGCTCAGCGTGAATGTGCGGGGCGCTGGGGGACGAACGTCCCCCACCGCCCTCTTTTTTATGGTGCCGGCTCCCGCTTCCAGAAAGCCGACCGGCCGTAAGGCCGCGGGCTCTGGTGGTGGGCCGCTCAGGGCTGTCCATGCCCGTCACCGGAGCACACGAGACTGCTCGTACCCCCGACCTCGCCACTCTTGAGGCCGGTTGTTCTTGTTGGCGAACGACCCCAATCGTAAGATTCTTACTTGTATGCGTAAGAAATACCTGGAGGGCGCACGATGAAAATCACATCAAAGGGCCAAGTGACTATCCCCCAGGAACTACGGGAACGCGCCGGACTGATGCCCGGCTGCGAAGTAGAGTTTTTCGAGGCCCGAGACGGTCGCGTCTTCATGAAGAAGCTCACCCGCGCCAGCCGGGGCCGTAGCATCGTGGACCGACTTCGCGGTCAGGGGAGCGTGAGGATGACCACCGAAGAGATTCTGAATCTCACCCGCGGAAGGTGACACCCTCCGATGGCCGTCTTCGTCGATTCCTGCGTGCTGCTCGATGTCTTCACGGAGGACCCAACGTGGTTCGCGTGGTCGGCGGCCGCACTCGAAAAGGCAGCTGACGAGGGACCGCTGGTGATCAATGCGGTCGTGTATGCCGAGATATCCGTGCGGTTCAATCTCATCGAGGAGTTGTAGTCCGCACTTGCGTCCGGTGGCTTTGACCATCGACCCAGACCACGCGAAGCCGCGTTTCTCGCCGGCAAGGTGTTTCTGCGTTACCGCCGTGTCGGGGGGCGGAAAGTGGTTCCGCTACCCGATTTTCTGATAGGTGCACATGCAGCCGTCGAGCGATTGCCGCTGCTCACCCGCGACGTGCGACGCTTTCGCACGAACTTCCCCTCGCTGCACCTGATCAGCCCCGGCGGGAGATGACGGAGAACACTGACCTGCCCCCATGAATGGAACCAGTGTCTATCACCAGGGTAGACCTTCCAAGGGATCGCCCCTGTCCGCTTGGTGAGGCGCAGCCGGGCCTGTCGGGTCTGCGAGGGTGGCTGTGGCGGGTCGTCGAGAGCCAGAGCGTGGAGTGGCACCGTCTGTATCGGGGCGGCCGTGGCGTGAAGATCCAGCCGGTGAGTGCCCTCGAGTGGAACGACCTGCCCGGCGGCGTGATCGGGTCAGTTGATCACGTGGGTGCGGCTCAGCCGTACCAGCGGCTGCGCCAGTAGCCGGGACGTCGACGGGCGTGCGCGACGGCCACCACGAGAATCCGCTCAGGCGACTGCTCTCGAAACACCAGCAGATACGGGAATCCCCGCACGCGGTATTCTGCGGCGAGAAAAGCGGCTTGGCAGGCAGGCCGTGCAGCAGGTTTCTCGGCGATGCGAGCCGCGGAGCGCTGAGCCAGCCTGGCCGTAGAGGTATGGGCGTCACCGGTGTCCGGCGGACGCCAGCCTTTCCCAGTGGTCGCAGGAGCGCGTCACGCCATGCCGATTCGGATCATCCACACCGGCGACAATCACATCGGCCTGCCTTTCAAGCAGTTTCCGGCCGACGTGGCGAAGCGCTTGATCGACGAGCGATTCGCCGCCCTGGGCCGGCTCGTGGCCGTCGCCAACGAGCGCAACGCCCACTTCTTCGTGGTCACCGGCGACCTCTTCGACAGCACGCGGGTCAAGAAGGAAGACATCGACGCGGCGGCTGCCGTGCTGCGGGGTTTCGAGGGCGTGGCCGTGATCATGGTGCCCGGCAACCATGACCACTACGCCAACTCCGAAACGGAGGTGTGGAAGCGGTTTCGTAAGGCGACCGAGGCCGATGCCCGCATCGACCTGCTCGTAGATCCAGCCGTGAAGTCGTACGACGTCGAGGGGCAGGCGGTGCACTTCTTCCCCTGTCCATGTCCGTCGAAGACCGGTGCCGAGCCCACGATCGGCTGGGTCGCGGAGGCGGCGGGCCGGCACGCCACCGGCCTCAAGATCGGCATCGCCCACGGCAACGTGACGGGGCTGGGCCTCGATGCCGAGGGGCGGTATTTCAACATGGAGCCAGCCGCGCTCGAGGCGGCTGGCATGGCGACCTGGCTGCTCGGCCACATCCATGTGCCGTTTCCGACGGTGGAGTCAGGCGAGCGGTCACCGTATTTCATGGCCGGCACGCACACGCCCGACTCGCTCCGGTGTCGCCATGCAGGGTCGGCCTGGAGCATCGAGTGCGACGGCGACCGGGTGACGCGTTACGAGCGGCTCGCTCCCGGGGGCATTGCATTCCGCCGGCTCGAAAAGGAACTGGTCTCGGCGGACGACGTGGCCGATCTCGTCCACATGTGCGAGGCCCTCGACGCTTGCTCCACGGTCCTCGACCTGCAGCTCTCCGGACGGCTCTCGGCGACCGAGCGGGCGCACCTCACGGCCGAGATCGACCGTCTGCAGCCCGCGTTCCTGAACCTCACGATGGAATCCGACATCCACGACCGGATCGACGCCGCCCAGATCGAGCAGAAGTATCGCAGCGGCGGGCTCGCCCAGCGGCTGCTGACGGCTCTGCTCGAAGACGCGGATCACCCCGACGCCGCCACGCTCGCCCACCAGCTCATCGAGGAGGTGTCGCGAGCATGAAACTGCAATCGATCACACTGCACCCGTTTGGCCGCTTCGCAGACCAGTCGTGGGATCTCTCGAAGCCGCTCGTGGTCATCCACGGACCGAACGAACTGGGGAAGACCACGCTGCGGCAGGCGATCTTCCATGCGTTGTTCACGCCCACCAAGCAGACAGACGCTCAACTCAAAAACAGCGTCAAGCCCTGGTTGCCGCTGCCCGACGGCGACCACGCCCACGTCACGCTCGCGTTCGAGCACGAGGGCAAGCCATGGACGCTCGAAAAACGGTGGGGCGCCGCCCAGATGAGCCGGCTCAGCGACGGCACGACGGCAATCGCCGATCCCGCCGCCGTGCAAACCCGCCTCGGCGAGATGCTGGAGCACAGCGAGGCCACGTATCGGCACGTGCTGTTCACGGGCCAGGCCGAGCTCGAACGCACGTTCATCACCATCCGGGAGAAGGAAGAGGCGGGCGAACTGCGGGCTATCGGCGACCTGCTTCAGGCAGCCGTCGATTCCTCGGCCGACGTGGACGAGACCGCACTGCGGCGTAAGGTCGCTGAGAAGATCGAAGATGCTTTCGGCCGTTGGGACGAAGCCAATAGCCGCCCCGAGCCGCAGAACGGCAAGGAGAAGGGCCTCTCCGATCCGTGGAAAAAAGGTGTCGGCGACATCCTTGCTGCCTGGTACGCATGGAAGAAGCTGCTGGCGGAGCGAGATCGCATCGTGGACCTCGAGCGCCGGCTCGACGACATCGGCACGCAGGCGTCGACGCTCGAAGACGAGATTCGCCGCTTGAAGGCGATCATTGAGAAGTATGGCCCACTTCGTGAGGGGCTCACGGAGCGTGAACGGCTCGACGAGCAGCTTCCGGGAATGAGGCGGGAGGTGGCTGAGATGGCGGCCGCGTTCACGGCGTGGCCACAGGCGAAGGCCGCGATTGAGCAATGGGAAAAGCTCCGGCCAAATCTGGATGCGCAGCTTCAGGCGACCAAGCAGGAGCGCGACGCCGCCCAGGCGAAGGCAAACGCGGCGGCGTTGCTCAAATCATTCGTAGCCATCCAGGAGGCGAAGAGCGCGTGGGAGAAAGCCGACGAGGTTGCGAAGACTCATCCCCGCCCGGGCGAAGACATCCTCCGCGAAATCGACAGGCTCGAAGACGCCATCACGGCCGCGGAAAATAAGCTCGCGGCGCGGTCGTTGTCGTGGCGTATCGAGGCGGATGAGGCCGGGACGGTCGTCGTCGAGCCGGGCGCCGAGCCGGCGGAAACGATCCCCGTCGGGCCAGGCCCGGTTTTGGGCAAGGCCACGGCGCGGGTGCGCGTGCAGGCGGCAGGCATCACGCTCACCGTGGAAAGTGGTGAAGAAGACGTAGACGCCCTGTTTCGGTCGATCACGGACGACCGGGCCGCCCTCGCCCGCCACCTCGAGGCGTGCAACGCCGCTTCACCGAAGGCCGCCCGCGAGATGGCCGACAAGCATCGCGAATGCGTTGCGGCAGCTGCGGCATGCAAGCGGGTGTACGACGGCTTGCTGCAGGGCAAGACCTTCGAGCAGTGGGAGGCGGAGGTGCAGGCGATCGAGAACCTGTCTGCCACCCGCGACCTGGCCACGATCGACGAAGAAATTGCGAGATTAGACAAGCAACTCGCCGAAGGCGAGATTCAGGCCGCGAGGCACAGGGAGTCGATCCAGAATTGGGAGGCGCGCTACCAGGATTTCGACACGCTCGCGGAACGCTGGGTGGAAGCGAAGACCGCGCTGCAGCGAGCCCTGGCGAGGCTCGAGACCCTTCCCAAGCTGCCAGAGGACTTTGGGTCGGTGAAGGAGTTTTTGCGGGCGCTTGACCTCGCGCACAATGAATTGAGTACGAAACAGCAGCAACTGCCGGAGCTGCGACAGAACCTTGGGGAGTTGACCGGCGAGCTCGGAGAGGGGCGGAGCGAGGACATCACGGAGCAGGCGGCGACCGCGGAGCGGGTGTTCAACCGGGTCCGGGCGCAGGGACGCGCGTATCTTCGGATCCAGCAGGAGCTTGACCATCTTGCAGGCGCCGCCGGCGTCGATCCCCTGGCAGATTTCAGCGGGCGGGTGGCCGGCCTCTTCGCACGGATCACGGGAGGTGACGCCAACCTCCAGTTCGACGGGCAACTCCCGGCGACCGTGGTGCGGGGCACGGTTGCCCTGCCGCCGGACCGCCTGTCACATGGCGGCGGCGGCGCCCTGGCGCTCGCCGTGCGTCTGGCGATGGCGGAGGCCTACCTCCAAGGCCACGGCGGCTTCGTCATGCTCGACGATCCGCTGGTGCACTTTGACAAAGACCGTATGGCCGTCGCGGCGGAGGTCCTCCGCGCATTCTCGGCAACCACGCAGGTGCTCTTCTTCACCTGCCACGATTACCACGCCGCGCGGCTTGAAGGGAATGGGTGAGAGGCGCACCTCAATGTTTGTGTGTGCGCACACCACAGCCACCCCTTTCCCTGCCGGGTGACCGGCGAGCAGAGCCTAGCGGCGGCTACTTCCGCGACACCCTTCGCTGGGCCCGGCGGGCCTTCTTCACATCGGCACGGGCCGCCCGCTCCTCTTCGCGGTACGTGCGTACGGCCTCTGGATGGGCCTGCCGCCAGACGTCGGGTCGCAGGGCCTCGTAGTCGGTCTCTCCGGCGAGAAGCCGATCGAGCACATCCTTGACGTAGGCGAACACGTCGAGGTCGTTCCGCACGGCGCTGCTGACGATCGTGAACAGGTCAGCGGCGAGGTACCCCGGCTCGACTTCACCGATGAAGAGCCAGTTTTTTCGGCCAATGGCCACCTTCTTCATCAACTGCTCAGTGAGGTTGTTGTCGATCGGCATGAGGCCGTCGTCGAGATAGACGAGCAGAACTCGCGTCTGAGGACATTGAGGAGTTCTGCCGTGTGAACGCGATCCATATGGTCTGGCCGTTCTGGCGGGAGTTTGTCACCGGCAGCCTCTCCCGTGGTGGCCTCGAGGCCGTGCCCGTGCCGATGTTCAACGTGTATGGTTCGCGGCCCCGGCCAGTCTCGTACGCGGACGATGCTGGGAAGCTACCAGGCCCGTGATGCACGATCGGATCGCTGCGATCTGACTCAGGAATGTCAGATCGTGAGGTTCACGCGGGCGTCGCGCGGGGGAGGGTACGCTAGTGATCCCCTCACGGAGCCGCTTGCATCCATGGCCACCGATCCCATCTGCGGCATGACCGTTGACGAGCAGACCGCCCGCAGTGCGGTTCGCGACGGTGTCACCTCCTACTTCTGCTCCGAGGGTTGCCGGCGGAAGTTCCTCGGCGACGTGCTGCTTTCGATCTCGCCCTCCGCCGCAGCGGCCGTGCCGCCATGCTGCGGGTCGCACCGCCCCTCCGCCGCCGCTGCGGCCCCGGCCCGCGCCGATGCCATCTACACCTGCCCCATGCATCCCGAGGTCGAGCAGGTCGGGCCCGGCG
>Ga0207954_1000462_pt1 | contig 13778 bp, 10 predicted proteins | sample CryBogmetaGMA0M_FD_184547 | JGI IMG/M metagenome (GOLD analysis project Ga0207954, IMG submission 184547) | Freshwater microbial communities from Crystal Bog, Wisconsin, USA - MA0M (SPAdes) | ecosystem: Environmental > Aquatic > Freshwater > Lake | place: Crystal Bog, Wisconsin, USA | collected... | reverse complement strand
TCGCCGCCGCCGCCACACCGTCGACGCCCCGGCCGCGTGGTCGGCCGCGCTCGTGGCCGCGGCGGCGGCGATCGTCGGGCTGTTCATCGTGGTGCCGCTGGCCGCCGTGTTCGCCGAGGCCTTCGCCGACGGCGCGTCCGCCTGGTGGGCCGCGCTCGCCCATGATCCCGACACGCGGCACGCGATCTGGCTGTCGCTCACCGTGGCCCCCGTCGCGGTGGCCGTCAACACGGTCTTCGGCGTCGCCGCGGCCTGGCTCATCGCCCGCTTCCGCTTTCCCGGCCGGTCGCTCCTCATCTCGCTCGTCGACGTGCCCTTCTCCGTGTCGCCGGTGGTGGCGGGGCTCGCGCTCGTGCTGATCTTCGGGCGGCTCGGGCTGCTCGGGCCCACGCTCGCGTGGCTCCAGTGGAAGATCATCTTCGCCTGGCCGGGCCTCGTGCTCGCGACCACGTTCGTCACGCTGCCGCTGGTCGTCCGCGAGCTGATCCCGGTGATGGAGGCGATCGGCCCCGACGAGGAGATGGCGGCCGTGAGCCTGGGCGCCGGCGGCTGGCAGGTCTTCACCCGGATCACGCTGCCCAACATCCGCTGGGCGCTCCTGCACGGGATCGTGCTGGCGAACGCCCGCGCGATGGGCGAGTTCGGCGCGGTCTACGTCGTCAGCGGCCACATCGCGGGCGCCACCGACACGATGCCCTTGCGGGTCGAGAAGCTCTTCCAGGAATACCGCACGCCGGCGTCGATGGCGGTGGCCAGCGTGCTGGCGGGGCTGGCGCTCGTCACGCTGGTGGCCAAGTTCGTCATCGAGCGGCGGATGGAGGCCGAGTCGCGCGACCTGGCCGCCGCCCGCACCGTCGAAGATTCACCCTCACAGGACAACCTCCAGGGGTCGGCAGCATGAGCATCCACGCCCGCGGCATCTCCAAGGCGTTCGGCAGTTTCCGCGCCCTCGACGACGTCTCCCTCGACGTCGCCGACGGCGCGCTCGTGGCGCTCCTGGGCCCCTCCGGCTCGGGCAAAACCACGCTCCTGCGGATCATCGCCGGCCTCGAATCGGCCGACGCGGGCACGATCGAGGAGGACGGCGTCGACATCACCGACCGCCACGCCCGGCAGCGGGAGGTGGGCTTCGTGTTCCAGCACTACGCCCTCTTCCGGCACATGAGCGTGTTCGAGAACGTCGCCTTCGGCCTGCGGGTGCGGAAGGTGCCCGGCCCCGAGGTGACCGCCCGCGTGGAGGAACTGCTGCGGCTGGTGCGGCTCGATGGGCTCGGCGGCCGGCGGCCGGCGCAGCTCTCCGGCGGACAGCGGCAGCGGGTGGCCCTGGCGCGGGCCCTGGCCATCCGGCCGAAAATCCTCCTGCTCGACGAGCCCTTCGGCGCCCTCGACGCGAAGGTGCGGGTGGAGCTGCGGCAGTGGCTGCGGCGGCTGCACGACGAGATCGGCATGACGAGCGTCTTCGTGACGCACGACCAGGAAGAGGCCTTCGAACTGGCCGACGAGGTGGTCGTGATGAACCACGGCCGCATCGAGCAGCGGGGCACGCCCGACGCCGTCTTCGACCACCCGGCCACGCCGTTCGTGATGGACTTCCTCGGCAACGTCAACGTGTTCCACGGCCGCGTCGAGAACGGCCGCGCCTTCTGGCACGGCATCCCGATCGAGCTGCCCGACTGCCCGGAGGGCCAGGCCCAGGAAGCCCGTGTCTACCTGCGGCCGCACGAGCTCGACATCCGCCGCGCGGCCGGTCCCGCCGGTCCTGCCCGCGTCGGCAGCGCCGCGAACGGCGGCACCAACGGGGGCACGAGCCTGCCGGCGAGCGTGCTCCGCGTGGTGCGCTCGGGCGCGATCACCCGCGTGGCCTGCCGGCCGCACGGTTCGGAATCGGAATTGCATGTGGATCTTCCCGCCGAGACGGCCCGGTCGCTCGCGCTCGAGCCCGGCCAGGAGATTTCGATCACCCCCCGTCGCGCCCGCGTTTTCCTCCCCGGACCCGAATACGAGATCTGACCGCGTCGTCCCGACGGCCGCCCCGCGGCGATCGGGCCCCATCAAGGACCGCCCCATGGCCGCCGACAACGAACCCGCCGCCCCTCCGAGCACCGACCGCGATGGCACGACTCTCGGCAATGCCGATCGCGGCGCGGATCGTACCGGGGCCGCCGGTGGCCCGGCGTCGCCGGACCAGGCGCTGCCCCGGATCGGCGACGCGCTCCGCGGCCTGCGGTATGGCTCCGTGCTGGCGATCGTCCAGGACGGCAAGGTGGTGCAGATCGAGCGCACCGAAAAGACGAGGTTTGGAAAATGACCCGGCGCGGGGCGATTGCCCCGCGCCACGGCATGGCATTTGCTGGATTACTCCTGTAGCACGCATCAGCACCACGCGACCCCGACGGCACACCGACCACGATTCTTACGCGACACCGACCGGACGCACCGGAGGACGCGACGGCTTTCCTGAAGTTGTTGTTTCCCCAGACGTTTTCTCCGTTTTTCCTGCGATCCGTTTCCTTCCTTTCGAGGAGTTCCTGATGTCGACGTTCGTCCGTTTCACCGGTCTTTCCGCTTCCCCGGCGCATGCCCCTTCCCCCGCGTCTTCCGGATCGGCACCGCGCCGCCCGGCCGGCTTCACGCTGGTGGAGTTGCTCGTGGTGATCGCGATCATCGGCACGCTCGTCGGCCTGCTCCTGCCGGCCGTGCAGAGCGCCCGTGAGGCGGCCCGCCGCAGCTCCTGCCAGAACAACCTCAAGCAGAACGGCCTCGTGATCCAAAACTTCGCGAGCGCCCAGCGGGTGCTGCCCAACAGCACGCGGCCCCCGGCGGGCATCAAGCGGCTCTCCTGGGTGACCCGCTGCCTCGGCTTCTTCGAGGAGCAGCAGCTGGCCAACAAGTACAACTACGACAACAACTTCAACTGGAGCACCGCCACGGGCACGACCGGCTTCACGGTGCCCAACGCCGTGCTCGTCAACACGCGGCTGAAGTCGCTCGAGTGCCCGTCCGATCCGACGACCGGCATCTCGTTCGACGCCGACCCGCAGTCGTCCACCCAGCCCTTCGCCTTTCCCACGGACGGCGCGCTCGCCGTGGTCAACTCCGCCGGCAACGGCTTCGCGACCAACGGGCTCTTCTGCGCGACGACCGACTACTCCCCGACGACGTTCGTCGATCCCCGCACGCCGGGCGCGACCGTGAAGTATTCCGGGGCCAACCCGCAGGCCCGCAGCACGACGGCCAGCGGCGGCGACGGCAACAAGGCCAACATGCCCGGCGACGGATTCCTCTCCAAGGACTACACCGGCACCGCGAAAATCACGCCGGCGATGTGCACCGACGGGCTCTCCAAGACGATCGCGCTGGCCGAGTCGGCCGGCCGGCCCTTCCACTACGTCCGCGGCCTGCGCACGGTGGGCTCGTCGCCGACGGCCAACGACGCGATCGTCAACGGCGGCGGCTGGTGCCGGCCCGCGAGTGACTTCTCCTTCGGCGGTACCACGGCCGACGGCCTCACCGTCGGCACCAACGCCGTCGTCGCCATCAACGCCTCCAACGGGGAGCGGGTGTCCACGGCGCCCTTCAGTTCCGCGCCGTTCGGCACCGAGGGCACCGGCAACCCGTTCTCCTTCCACACGGGCATCGTCAACGTGGGCTACGGCGACGGCTCGGTGAAGGCGCTCTCCGACGGGATCACGATCCAGGTGTTCGCGGCGCTCGTCACCCGCAGCGGTGCCGAGAGCGTCACCGACGAGTGATCGCTCGCGACAGGGGCGCGGTGGCGCCGCTGTCACGCGCGCCGCTGTCACGATGCAGCCTGCTGCAGCAACGGGAAAAGCCCCGGCCATTCGGCCGGGGCTTTTTTCGTGTCCTGAAATCGTGCGGAAAACGGCCCTTTTCGGCGGCGGACCTGGTCCCGCGCCGCGGCGGTCGGCGGCCCGGCGCCGCCGCAGCGCCGCCGGATTTGCCCTATACTCCCGGACGGAGCGCGGCCGAAGGTGCACCGCCCCCGCAGCCCGCATCGCGGTGGCCCGTCGTCGATGATCGGCTCACGCGGTCCCCCCGGCCCCCTTCCGGGCGGGCGGCCGTGTCGGGCGGGTCGTACGAGCCGCCCGCACCCAAGGTCGGTCAGGACCGCCGGCATGAGCGACATCCTCTTCCATTATTACCGGGTCAATCCCACGACCTGGTTCTATCTGTCGTCGCTCCTGTCGATCGCGCTGTTCTTCAAGTTCAACCGCGTCTGGAGCATGCGCAACCTCGACCTCGTGGGGCTCATCCTCCTGGCCCCGGGGCTGCTGGCGGTGGAGTACGGCGGCTACAAGGCCAGCGCCGCGGCGCAGCAGCTCGGCTACGTGTGGATCTTCGCGGTCTCGGCCGTGTTCCTCGTGCGGATGCTCTTCGATTCCCTGATGGTCCGCCGCCCGCTGCTCGACCCCAACCTCACGGTCGGCGGTCTCGTCTTCCTCGGCATCTCGCTGCTCGTGTTTCTGCTCGCCAACGTGATCACGACGCGGCCGCAGCGGGACGACGTGGCCGGCGCCGCGGCCGCCGCCAAACTCAAGGTGGGCGAGGCCGCAGTCGACGCCGACCAGCTCTCGCGGCTCGGGCCCGGCTATCCCCTGCTCTTCCTCCTGCCGCAGATCTCGACGCAGCGGCTCTTCTCCCCCGACCCCGACACCGCCGAGCCGGGCGACTCCGGCGACGGCCGGCGGCGGCTGGTCCACGAGACCACGGCCCGCGTGATGGCGATCCTGTCGCAGCTGGCCATCGTCTCGGGGATGATCGTGATCGCCTGGCGGCACTTCGAGGCCGTGCGGCTGGGGATCGCGGCGGCGGTGCTCTACCTGCTCCTGCCCTACACCGCCATCATGACCGGCCGCGTGGACCACGCCCTGCCCGGGGCGCTCGTCATCTGGGCGATCGCCGCCTACCGCCGCCCCTTCATCTCGGGGGCGCTCATCGGCCTGGCCACCGGCACGATCTACTATCCCGTCTTCCTCTTGCCCCTGTGGTGCGGCTTCTACTGGCAGCGGGGCATCCGCCGCTTCGCGGTGGGCGTGGCCGCGGCGCTCGGGGCGTTGGTCGTCGGGCTCTGGTGCAGCTCGCCGAGCCTCATGGTGTTCGTCGGGCAGCTGCGGCAGATGTTCGGCTGGATCTTCCCCAACGCCGTCTCGCTCGAGGGCTTCTGGGCCCTCCCCTACAACGACGCGGTCTTCAGGCTCCCGGTGCTGGCGGCCTTCGTCGCGATGATCTCGACGCTGGCGATCTGGCCGGCGCCCAAGAACCTCGGCACGCTCATGAGCTGCACGGCGGCGGTGCTGGTCGGCAGCCAGTTCTGGAAGGCGCACAACGGCGGCCTCTTCATGGCCTGGTTCCTGCCGGTGCTGCTCCTCGTGATCTTCCGCCCGAACCTGGAAAACCGCGTGGCGACGCTCGTGCTCGACGCGGAGTGGTTTCCGAAGCGGCGGCGGGCCGCGCCCCTGCCGGCCGCGATCCCCACCGACAGGGCGGCCTGAACGCGCCGCCGCGGCGCAGGTCACCCGCGGCGCAGGTCACCCGCGGCGCAGGTCATGCGCGGCGCAGGTCACCCACGGCGCGGGTCGAAGTCGGGGGGCGTCTGCCGGCCGGCCAGCCAGGCCCGCCAGGCGGTGGCGTTCCATTCGAAGTTCGCCCCGGTGAGCGTCACGAGCGCCTCGAGCACCCGTTGGTTCTGCACCCGCTGCTTCCGCCGCTTCGGCCCGCCCCCCATCGACAGCCCGCCGCCGGACGGCGTGAACGTGGCCGACATCGAGCCCGCCGCCCCGCCGTCGCCGACGATCACCACGTGCTCGGTCTCGAGCGCGTCGATCAGTGGCGCGACCGCCGCCGTCGAGCCCAGGCGGCCGAGCGCCTCGGCGGCGCGGTTGATCCGGGCGTTGTCGTCACCGGCGAGCGCCGCCACGAACGGCGGCACGAACGCGTCCCGTCCGATCGCCGCCAGCCGCTCCACGGCCAGCGCGCGGGTCTCCGGATCGACGTGGTCGATCGCCACGACCACGAGCGTGGCCGCCCCTTCGGCGGCCCGCACGTGAAACAGCGCCTCGACGTAGCAGGCCCGCACGCGGGGCTGCGGCTCGGTGGCGAGGGCCGCGGCCAGGGCGGGCACGGCGGCAGGATCGGAGATCTCGCGGATCTCCTCGGCGGCCCCCGCGGCCTGCGCGGGAGTGTCGAGCCGTTTTCGCAGCCGCTCGAGCCGGGCCGTCCCCGCGCGCTCGGCCCGCTCGATGAGCTCGATCTCCTGCGTCGTCCGCCAGGCGCTGCGGTAGCGGACGAAGCCGCGGGCCGTCATCACCTCGTGCTGCGACGGCGCCGTCGAGTCGCCGGCCGACGGGGTCTCGCCGGCCGCCGTGGCCCGCCACGACGACACGAGCATGGCCACGGCGAGCGGGCCGAGGAGCGCCCGGGCCGTCGGCCGCCGGCATCGTGCCGCGGCTGGCGCGACGCCGCGGCGGAAAGATCGTGGAGGCTGCATGGCGGCGGCTCGGCTGCGGCTCGGCGACGGCGGGGAAACGGCCCGGCGACGACCGGCTCCGGGCCGCCGCGCGCTCCCCGGCGGGATCGGGCTCCGGTCATTATCGGAGAAAACCGGCCGCCGATCCGCCCATCCGGAAAGATGAGCCGGTTGTGAGGGTCGCCGGCCCGTGCGGCGGCGGTTCACGGACCGTGCATGCGCCGGGGGGCACCCTCACGACGCGGCCTGACGGATCGCCGCCACGTAGTCGGAGAAGATCCGCACCACGAGCAGCCCGATGAGCGCGGCCACGGCGGCCCAGACGAGGAACCCGATCCCGCGGATCGCGGCCTTGAGGCCGTCGGCGGCGTCGCGGTCGTAGTCGTCCGCGAGCCGGTCGAGCGTCTCCGCGGTGGTGCCCGTGGCCTCTCCGACCGCGACCATCTCCAGCAGCCGGCGGGGAAACCGGCGGGTGCGGTCGAGTGCCTCGGCGAGCGAGTCCCCCGCCCGCAGCCGCTCCTCGAGGGCGGCGGTGTCGACGGCCAGTCCCGGCGCGACGGCGGCGCCGAGCGACGCCACCCGGCCCGCGTCGAGGCCGGCGGCGCTCGCCAGCGACGCCGCCCGGCACCAGGCTGCGGCCTCCGCCGCGCGGAGCGCCGGCCCCACCACGGGCACCATCTCCACCACCCGCCGCACCGGGCCGCGACGCCGCCAGTCGGCCACGGCCGCGGCGAGCAGGAGCCGGCCCACCGCGACGGCGCCGGCGACGCCCGCCAGATAGACGCACAGCCCGCGCACGCCGCGCAGGCCGATGCCGAGGATGTCGCGGTGCGTCATGCCCGCCATCAGGATCAGGAAGCCGACGACCGCCAGCGCCACGGCGAACTGAAACGCGGGGCCGGCGAGGCTCCGGCGCAGCCCGCGGCGGAACTGCACGCCGCGCCGCAGGGCGTCGGTCACGTCGCGCAGGCACTCCACCTCGCGACCGGTGCGGTCGCCCACGCCCGCCATGCCGCGCACGAGCGGCGGAAACGTGTCGCCGGCGGCGGCGAGCGCGTCGCCGAGCGGCCGGCCGGCGGCGAGCGCCTTGCCGACGGCGTCCATGCGGCCCCGCCAGGCGGCGGGCACGCGGCCCGTCTCCCCCTGCCAGGCGCGCCGCAGGTCGATGCCGGCCGCCAGCGCGGTGGCCAGCCGCGCGAGCATGTCGGCGAGGATCGGCGACGGCATCTCGCGACGGGTGAACAGGGGCGTGGCCTCCGCGGCGACCCGATGATACCCGCGGCGGCCACGGGCGCGATCAGGGGACGGCCTTCCGCGACGCCAGGATCTGCCCGACGATGTTCGTCGTGGAGGCCTCCGGCACGAACAGCGGGGTCACCACGCGGCCGCCGCGGGCCAGCACGATGTCGGCCCCCGCGACGCCGGCGACGTCGTAGTCGCCCCCCTTCACGAGCACGTCGGGCTCGATCGCCCGGATCAGCTCGAGCGGCGTGTCGTCGTCGAACTCACACACCCACGCGATGCTCGACAGGCCCGCCAGCACGGCCTGCCGCGCCGCGGAGGTCACGAAGGGCCGCGGCGCCCCCTTCAGCCTGGTCACCGAGGCGGCGGAATTGACGCCCACCACGAGCACGTCGCAACCCGCCGCAGCGGCCTCGAGGAGCGCGACGTGGCCGTGGTGGAGGATGTCGAAGCAGCCGTTGGTGAAGCCGATCCGCATGCCCCCGCTGCGGGCCTGCGCGACGACGCGGCCGAGCGCCTCGATCCCGAGCACCTTGCCGCCGGCCGCGAGCGACTGGTCGGCCAGCGCGGCGAGCACCTCGCCGCGCGTGATCCGCGCGGCACCGACGCGCGACACCTGCACCCCGGCGGCCGCGTTGGCGAGCAGGGCGGCCTCCTCGAGCGGCGTCCCCTCGGCGAGCGCGACGGCGAGCATGGCCACGCACGTGTCACCGGCGCCCGTGACGTCGAACACCGGCCGCACCCGGGTCGGGATCACGGCCTCGCCGCCTGCCGAGACGACGACCATGCCCCGCTCGCCGAGGGTCACGACCACCGCCCCGATGCCGAACCGCCCGCGGATCGACCGCCGCGTCGCACACGCCCTGGCCGTCATCGGAGAGGACGGCGACCCGCGCGACGGACGTCTCCGCAGCCACGAGCAGCGGCCGGCGGCCCATGGCGGACACGTTGGCGGACACGTTGGCGGCGACATTGGCGGCGCCGTCGGCGCGCTCGAAGGCGGAGGCGAACGTCCGGCGAGCGGGGTGACGGGCGGCCCCGGGCGTCACCTGACACGTGTGAACATCCCGTGCATAACCATTCGAGTAAAGGGGCCGCCCGTCGCCCCGTGAGACGGCGTAGGCGGCAAGCGCAGGCAGGATGCCGAAGCGCAGCCGGCTTCGAGTGAGCTGAAGGCCGGAGGCCGGAAGCGAACGTCCGGCGAGCGGGGTGACGGGCGGCCCCGTGCGTCACCGGAAACGTGCGAACGTCCCGTGCGCAACCAATCCGGAGAGCGACGCCGGGCGGCTTTTCCCACCGCGCGGCCCGGTTTTCCGCAGGGCCGTCGACGGGCCGCCGCCGTCCCGACGGCCATCTGCTACAACGGGCGGCCTGCCCGCCCCAGCCGTCTCCGTGTCGTCGTCCGCCGCCGTCCCATGAAGCCCCCCTGGCCAACCGTCGCGATCGTGGGCGTCGGCTTGATCGGAGGCTCGATCGGGCTGGCGCTCAAGGATCGCCGCCTCGCCACGCGGGTGATCGGCGTCGGCCGGTCGGCCGCGTCGCTGGCCGAGGCGCGGCGGCTCGGCGTCGTCGACGACACGGCCACCGACGTCGCGGCGGCCTCCGCCGCCGATCTCGTGGTGGTGGCGACCGGCGTGGGAACGATCCCCGCCATGCTCCGCGCCGTCGACGGGGCCGTGCGGCCGGGCACGCTGGTCACCGACGCGGGCAGCACGAAGGGCTCGATCGTGGCGGCCTGGGAGAGGCACCGCCGCCGGGCCGCCGGACCGCGGGGCCGGTTCGTCGGCGCCCACCCGATCGCCGGCAGCCACCGTCGCGGGCCTGCCGCCGCCACGGCCGACCTCTTCGTGGGCCGGGTCACCGTGGTCACGCCCGCCGCCGCCACGCCGTCGGCCGACGTCGCCGCCGTGACCGGCTTCTGGTCGGCGCTCGGATCGACCGTCTTCACGATGCCGCCGCGCGAGCACGATCGAATCCTCGCCGCGACGAGCCACGCCCCGCACGTCGTGGCCGCCGCGATCGCCGCCGCCACGCCGGCCGAGTGCCGCCGCTTCACCGCCGGCGGCTGGCGCGACACGACCCGGATCGCGGCCGGCGATCCCGACCTCTGGGCCGACATCCTCCTCGACAACCGGGCCGGCGTGGCCCGGGCGCTCGGGCGGATCGCCGGCGTGACGGAGAAGTTCCGCGTCGCCCTCGAGGCGAACGACCGCCGCCGGCTGGTGGCGCTCCTCTCGCGTGCCAAGGAAGATCGCGATGCTGTGGGAAGTTGACGTTCATCCGCGCGACGCCGCCGCCGACCACCTCGCCCGTGCGGTGGTGGCGGGCGCCGCCGAACTGGGGATCGCGGGGCTGGGCCACGCCCGCACCGCCGCGGGCTGGCTCATCGAGGGGGAGCTCGCGCGGGCCGACGTCGAGCGGCTCGCCGCGACGGTGCTCGCCGATCCCGTCACCGAGTCGTTCACGATCGCCGAGGCGGGGGCCGCCGAGGCGGGCCAGCCCGGCCTGCCGACGGTGCTCAGGGTGCTCCCCCGCGCCGGTGTCACCGATCCGGCGGGCGAGACGGCGCTCGAGGCCTGCGGCCTGGTCGGCCTGCGGCCCGCCGCGGTCCGCAGCGTGCGCACCTACTGGCTGCCGGCGCTCGACCGCGCCGCCGCCGAGCGGCTGGCCTGGAAGCTGCTGGCGAGCGAGGCGATCCACGACGTGGTCATCGGCCCGCTGCCGCTCCGCACGCTCGCCGGCGGAAAGCCCTGGACGTTCACGGAGCAGACGGTGCCGCTGGCCGGGCTCGACGACGCGGCGCTCGACCGGCTGAGCCGCGACCGCTGCCTGGCGCTCTCCGCGGCGGAGTTGCGGGCCGTGCGCGACCACTTCGCCGGCCTCGGCCGCGACCCGCGGGAGATCGAGCTCGAGACGATCGCCCAGACCTGGAGCGAGCACTGCTGCCACAAGACGCTCGGCAGCCCCGTCGATCACGTCGGCCCGGCGGGCGCCGTCCGCTACGACAACCTCCTCAAGGAGACGGTGTTCGCGGCCACGCGGCGGATCCGCGAGCGGCTCGGCGCGGGGGACTGGTGCGTGAGCGTCTTCCGCGACAACTCCGGCGTGGTGCGGTTCGACGGCGACCACGACATCTGCGTGAAGGTGGAGACGCACAACCATCCCTCCGCCATCGAACCCTACGGCGGCGCGGCCACCGGGCTCGGCGGCGTGATCCGCGACGTGCTCGGCACGGGCTTGGGCGCCAGGCCCATCGCCAATCTCGACGTCTTCTGCGTGGCCCCTCCCGACACGCCCGCCGCCGACCTGCCCCCCGGCGTCATCCCGCCGCGCCGGCTGCTCGAGGGCGTGGTGGCCGGCGTCCGCGACTACGGCAACCGCATGGGCATCCCCACGATCGCCGGGGCCGTCGCCTACGATCCCGGCTACCTCGGCAACCCGCTCGTCTTCTGCGGCACCGTGGGCATCATGCCACGCAACTCCGCCGACGCCGCCGTGCAGGCGGGCGACCTGGTCGTGGTGGCCGGCGGCCGCACCGGTCGCGACGGCATCCACGGCGCCACCTTCTCGAGCATCGAGCTGTCGAGCACCAGCGAGAGCCAGTCGGGGGGCGCGGTGCAGATCGGCCACGCCATCCACGAGAAGATGCTCACCGACTTCGTGCTCGAGGCGTCGCGGCAGCGGCTCTTCCACGCCATCACCGACTGCGGCGCCGGCGGCCTTTCGAGCGCCGTCGGCGAGATGGCCGCCACGCTCGGCGCCGAAGTCGACCTCGACCGCGTGCCGCTCAAGTACGACGGTCTCTCCGCCACCGAGGCCTGGATCTCGGAGGCGCAGGAGCGGATGGTGCTCGCGGTGGCCCCGGCCGACTGGGAGAAGCTGCGGCGGATCGCGGCCGACGAGGGGGTGGAGGCGACCGCCATCGGCACGTTCACCGGCTCGGGCCGGCTCGTGCTCCGCTGGCAGGGGCGGACGGCCGGCGAGCTCGACTGCGGCTTCCTCCACGACGGGCGGCCCCGCCGCCGCCTCGCCTCGCGGCACGCGCCCGCGGCCCCGGCGCCGCAGGCCTGGACCATCGCCGCCGGCGACTCGCTCGGGGCCTGCCTGCTCGACGTGCTCGCGGCGTTCGACGTGGCGAGCAAGGAATGGATCATCCGGCAGTACGATCACGAGGTGCAGGGGGCGAGCGTGGTCAAGCCGCTGCTCGGCCCCGGGGGCGGCCCCGCCGACGGCACCGTGATCCGCGGCGTGCTCGGCCGCGACCGCGGCATCGTGCTCGCCGTCGGCCTCCGCCACCGGCTCGGCCCGCTCGATCCCTATCAGATGGCGGCCGGCGGCATCGTGGAGGCGATCGCGAATTGCGTCGCCGCCGGCGCCGACCCGGCGCGGATCGCCCTGCTCGACAACTTCTGCTGGGGGGACACCCGCCGCGAGGAGTCGCTGGGCACGCTCGTGGAGGCCTGCCGCGCCTGCCACGACATGGCGATCGCGTTCACCGCGCCGTTCGTCAGCGGCAAGGACAGCCTCAACAACGTCTTCGCCTGGACCGACGCCGCGGGCGTCCACCACGAGCGGTCGATCCCGCCGACGCTGCTGGCCACCGCGATGGGGCAGGTGGACGACGTCCACCGCGGCCTCACGCCCGACCTCAAGCGGGCGGGCAACCGGCTGGCGATCGTGGGGCTCACGGGCGGCGAGACCGCGGGCAGCCAGCTCGAGGTCGTCGGCCGCGTGCGGGGCGGAGACGTGCCCCGCGTCGATGCCGACGCCTGCCGCGCCGTCTTCGCGGCGGTGGCGGCCGCGGCCCGCGCCGGCCTCCTGGCCGCCTGCCACGACTGCTCCGACGGCGGGCTGGCCGCGGCGGTCGCCGAGATGGCGATCGGCGGCGGGTGCGGCGCCCGGATCGATCTCGCCCGCATGCCGCGGCTGGCGGCCGCGGGCGGCGGCACCAGCCCGGCCGCAGGCGCCGCCGACGGCCTCGCGGCCGACCTCGCCCGCGCCTTCGCCGAAACACCGGGCCGCTTCGTCTGCGAGGTGCCGGCCGCCGCCGCGGAGCGGTTCGCGACCGCCATGGCCGCGGTGCCCTGGGCGTGGATCGGCGAGGTGCGGTCCGACGACCGGCTCGAGATCGTGTCTGCGTCCGCGGGGCCGCAGGCGGACACAGCGACCGTGATTCCGCTCGACCGGCTGGCGCGGGCGTGGCGGAGGGAGGGAATCTGACCATGCTCGCACCGCGCACGCTCATCCTGCGGGCCCCCGGCACCAACTGCGACCACGAGACGGCGCACGCCTTCGAGCGGGCCGGCGCGATCGCGCGGCGGGTGCACGTGCGGGCGCTCGCGGAGCGGCCCGCGCTCGCCGACGACTATCAGATCCTCTGCATCCCCGGGGGCTTCTCCTACGGCGACGACATCGCCAGCGGCCGGATTTTCGCGCTGGAGCTGAAGTGCCGGCTGGCCGACGCGCTGGCGAAGTTCCGCGACAAGGGCGGACTCGTGCTCGGCATCTGCAACGGCTTCCAGGTGCTGCTGCAGACCGGCCTGCTCCTCGCCGACCCGCGGTCGGGCGGGGCGCTGGCGAGCCTCGCGCACAACGACTCGGGCCGGTTCGTCGACCGCTGGGTGCACCTGCGGGCGAAGCCCGGCCGCTGCGTCTTCCTGCAGGGCATGGACCGCTTCGAACTGCCCGTGGCCCACGGCGAGGGACGGTTCGTGATGCGTTCGCCGGAGGACCTGGCCGCCTGCGACGCCGCGGGACAGTTCGTGCTGCGCTACGCGGCCGACGCCACGGGCGGCTCCACGAATCCCAACGGCGCGAGCCTCGACGTGGCGGGGGCCTGCGACGAGACGGGGCGGATCCTCGGGCTCATGCCCCACCCGGAGCGGTTCATCGACGCCATCCAGCACCCGGCCTGGAGCGGCCGCCTCGACCCGTCGGCGGCGGGGGCGGGCCTGACGCTGTTCGCGAACGCCGTGCGGGCCGTGTCCTGACCGGTCGCCGGAAGCCCCGCGCCGGGGTTTTTCGCCGACCGCTTCCCCGCCCGCCCCGT
>Ga0207954_1000461_pt1 | contig 13782 bp, 10 predicted proteins | sample CryBogmetaGMA0M_FD_184547 | JGI IMG/M metagenome (GOLD analysis project Ga0207954, IMG submission 184547) | Freshwater microbial communities from Crystal Bog, Wisconsin, USA - MA0M (SPAdes) | ecosystem: Environmental > Aquatic > Freshwater > Lake | place: Crystal Bog, Wisconsin, USA | collected... | reverse complement strand
CGCCTTCCGGCATCGTCTCGCCGTGGGCGGCGAGCAGCCGCTCCGGGACGGGCAGCACACCGCGACCGTCGGCCGCGCGCGTGGCATTGGCCGACGCGATCCGCTCCGCGAGCACCTCGCGGCGCGGGTCCTCCTCCCAGCCGTTGGCGAGTTCCACACCTTCCACGAAGAGTTCGAACCGCCGAGCCACCTGCGGCGACTGCGGATCGAGCCTGGCGAACGCGGCCTGGGATGCCGGCCAGTCAACGAGCATCGCGGGGCGACCGCGGCCGAGCCTCGGCTGCACCACCTCGGTGAGCAGGAGTTCGAAGGCCCTGTCCCACCGTTCGGCTGCGGTCGCTCCGACGGCCGGCGCCACCACACCGAACCCGGCGACGGCGGCCTCCAGTTCCGCCACGGACGCGGCGAGCGGATCGATGCCGGCGTGGGCACTGAAGGCGTCGCGGCATGTCAGCCGGTCGAGCCCTTGGCTCCCGAGCGCCGCCGCACAGATCGCGTTGAGCAGTCCGGCGACACTATCGAGCGTGCCTCCCGGCTCGTACCACTCCAGCAGGCAAAACTCGACGTCGTGCTGCCGGCCCCGCTCCCCGGCCCGAAACGACTTCGCAAACTGGTAGATCGCCCCGGCATCGCGGGCAAGCAGCCGCTTCATCAGGGCTTCGGGGCTCGCCTGCAGGTACCGCGGCAGATCGTCGCCGTCGAGAAACACGGCGATCGGGTCGATCTGTGCTTCGGGGAGCACCTCGCGCGAGAGCACGGGCGTATCGACCTCGACGAAGCCCCGGCAGTCGAAGACGTCACGGAGTCCGCGGCGGATGCGGGCGCGGAGTTCGAGGATCGGTCGGGCCGTCATACGAATTGCGAAGTCACGCCGGTACGGTGGCCTTCGTCTTCGCGAGCCGCGCCGGCGTCTCGCGATAGACCAGCACGGGACACGGTGCCCGGCGAACCACGGCCTCGGCGACACTTCCCATCAGGAGCCGCGTCACGCCGGTCCGGCCGTGGGTGCCGAGCACGATCATCTCGGCCGCTTCGTCCTCGGCGATCCGGACGATCTCGCTGGCGGGGTCGCCCATCGTGAGCCGGTGCGTGTAGGGTACGGAAGCGTCATTCGGCTTCACGTCCTCGAGCATCCTGAGGATCCGTTCTGGATCGGGCTCGGGAAGGCCGTAGTAGAGCTCGCCCCCACCGTAGGCCAGAGGGGGCTCCTCGACGTGAATGATGAGCAACGATGCCCCGGCCGACTTCGCGAGCGCCGCGGCATGCTCAAGTGCCGCGTCGCTGGCGGTGGAGAAGTCGGTGGGAAACACGATCGTCTTGGCCATGGTGAGGTCTCCCGTCCACGGGGTCAGGTCATACCCCTGCAGTGTACCGCTGCGACTCGCCACGGTTCCTCGAGGCGACGTCGGCGGCCGAAAAACCCCGGCGGTCACTTGGGTCGCCGCTCGGGGCTGCCTATGCCCGTCGCCGGACGCTCACTGCGGGCATCCTGCCCTTCGCTCGCTCGATGCTGACTTCGCTCCGCCATCCATGGCTGCGCTCGTCAGCAACGCCAGCTCCCGGGCACGGGCAGCCCCTCACTGCATCTCGTAGCACAGGTTGGCAACCTGTGTGTCTTCACGGTGCGACGTGAGCGCCGGGTCAAGGCTGACGGGGCCATGGATGGCCCGTCAGCCGTACACGTGAGCCCGGAGGGCGAGCCAGCCCGGCGTGGTGAACCTCGGCTTCACCATGCCGGGTCGAGGCTGACGGGGCCATGGATGGCCCGTCAGCCGTACATTCAGTGCAGCCGCATGCCGGGGAGGGCGCCAGAGTCGGGCGAGAGGAGGTAGACGCCCGTGGCGCCCGCGCCGCTGGCCGCCACCACCATGCCCTCGCTGAGGCCGAACTTCATCTGCCGCGGCGCGAGGTTCGCGACCACGACGACGAGCCGGCCCACGAGCGCAGCGGGCTCGTGAAAACCCTTGATGCCGGCGAACACTGTTCGCGTGGCATCTCCACCGAGGCTCACCGTGAGCTTGAGGAGCTTCTTGGCTTCAGGCACCTCCTCGGCCGCCACGATCCGGGCCACGCGGAGGTCGACTTTCGTGAAGTCGTCGATCGTGCAGGTGGCCGCAAGCGGTTCGGCGGCGAGAGCTTCGCCAGAATCGGCGGTGGTCGGCGTCATGTCCATCGATGGTCCTCCTAAGGTGGTCTGTTCGGCAGCGGCGGCCTGCGAGGCGGCGATCAACGCGTCGATCTGTTCCCGCTCGATCCGTTTCATGAGCGGCTTGAACGGGGCGACCGGCAGACCGGCCAGCGGCGTCTGCGACTCGTCCCACGAGCGGATCGGGCCGCCCACGAGCTGTCCGACCTGGTCGGCAAGCCCGGGGAGCACGGGCGCGAGGTAGACGGCGATCTGCCGGAAAAGGTTGAGCGCCACGCTCGCCACGTCGCGGAGGCGGCCAGCCGCCTCCGGCCCCTGCTTGGCGAGCTTCCACGGCTGCTCGGCATCGACGTAGGCGTTGGCCCGGTCGGCTGCGAGCATGATCGCTCGCGTCGCCCGGGCGAAGTCGCCGTCTTCGTAAGCGGCGGCGATCTCGCCACCGTCGGCGGCCGCCTGGGCAAACAGCCCGCCGTCGTCGGGATACGACGCCGACAAGCCGGTCGCCTCGAGCCACCGCGCTGTGCGGCTCGCGAGGTTCACCACCTTGCCCACGAGGTCGGCGTTGACCTTCGCCAGAAACTCGTCGAGGTTCAAGTCGAGGTCGTCGATGCCACCAGAGATCTTCGCCGCGTAGTAGTAGCGGAGGGCGGCGGGATCGAGGTGGTCGAGCCAGGTGCGTGCGAGCACGAACGTGCCTCGGCTCTTCGACATCTTCTGACCGTTCACGGTGAGAAACCCGTGCACGCGGACCTTCGTCGGCAGCGCGAGGCCGGCCGCCTCGAGCATCGCCGGCCAAAAGAGCGTGTGAAAGTAGACGATGTCCTTGCCGATGAAGTGGTGGATTTCGGCGGGCGTGCCGGCACCGCCGCGGCCCCACCAGGAGTCAAAGGGCTGGCCGTGGGCCTCGCACCACTCGGTGGTCGCGGCGAGATAGCCGATCGGCGCGTCGAACCAGACGTACCAGTAGTGGCCGGGCGCGTCGGGAATCTCGAAGCCGAAGTAGGGTGCCGGCCGGGAAACGTCCCAGTCGCGCAAGGCCTCGCCGAGAAAGTGGCCGGTGAGGTAGTTGGCGATCCGCGGATCGAGCGCGCCGCTCGATCGGGTCCACTCCGCGAGGAAGCCGTGGAGAGCCTCGATCGTCACGAAGAGGTGCTCGGCTGACCGCACCTCGGGCCGTGCGCCGGAGAGCGTGCTCACCGGATCGACGAGATCCGCCGGGGCGTAGGTGGCGCCGCAGTGCTCGCAGGTGTCGCCATATTGGTCAGCCGCACGGCAGCGGGGGCAGGTGCCCTTCACAAAGCGGTCGGCGAGAAAGGTGCCGGCCGTCGCATCGTAGAGCTGCTGCACATCGCGGCTGACGACGAGGCCTTTTGCCGAGAGCGCCTGCCAGACCTCGCCGCAGAGCCGGCGGTTGGCGGGGTTGTCAGTTGATCCATAGTGGTCGAAGTCAACCTGGAAACCGGCGAAGTCGGCGAGGTGCGCCCCCCGCATCTCCGCGATCAGCTCCCGCTCGCTCCGTCCCTCCGCGCGGGCCCGGATCATGATCGCGGTGCCGTGCGTGTCGTCAGCACAGACGTAGACGCACTCGTGGCCGCGGAGCTTCTGGAACCTCACGAAGACATCGGTCTGGATGTACTCGACGAGGTGCCCGAGGTGGATGTGCCCGTTGGCGTAGGGCAGCGCCGAGGTGACGAGGATGCGGCGCCGGGCGGAGAAAGGCATGCGGGGGCTACACGGGCGGAGGGGGAGGAAGCGAGCGGATTGTAGGAAGCCGCAGGGAATCGAGGGAATGCCGGCCGACTGGGCAAGCACGATAGCGCGAAAGTGGCCTTGTCGCCCCCCGGTGCCGCGGGCAGTATCCCGCCCCCTCGCCGGCCCAGAGCGGCCCGCGACGGCGACGGCAACGCCGCCCCAGTTCCGTGGAGTGACCGATGATGCGTCTGTTTGTGATCGCTGCCGGGTTCGCCGCCTGCAGCCTCTTCGCTCCCGTGAGGCCCGCGGCGGCCAACCCCGCCGCAGCCGCCCAGTCCGGCGAGGTGCTCCTCCTCGACTTCGCCGCCTCCTGGTGCGGCCCCTGCAAGCAAATGGCACCGATCGTCGCCGAGGTTGCTTCCGCTGGATGGGTCGTGCGGCACATCGACGTCGATCGAGAAACAGACCTCGTGCGGCGGTTTGGCGTGACCGGGGTGCCCTGCTACGTGCTCCTCGTGAAGGGGCATGAGGTGGGCCGGATCAACGGGGCCACCACCCGCGGGGAACTCGAGAACCTGCTCGCCAAGGCGGCGGCCCCGCTGGGCGGCACAAGCCCGGTCGCCGCGCCGGCAGCGGCCACAGAACAACTGCCGATCGCCGGCGTACCCGTGCCGGTTGCGACGGCCGACGCCCATTTGGCAACCGACCCGCCCCCGTCAGCCCCGGCCAGGATGGCAGCCGACGAGCCGACCATGCCGCGGTCGTTTGTGCCCGTGCCCGTTGCCACGCCGGCTGAGCCGGCGGCGGTCGCATCGCCGACGATGCCCGTGGCGGCAGGCATGGAGTCTGCGAGCCGCGTTGCTCTCGAACAGCAACTCCTTGCGGCCACCGCCCGTCTCCGGGTCGAAGACTCCTCGGGGGTCTCGTGGGCCACCGGTACGGTGATCGACTGCCGGCAAGGTGAGGCGCTGATCCTCACCTGCGGCCACGTATTTCGCGACTCACAGGGCAAGGGCCGCATCGAAGTCGATCTCTTCGGTCCGCAAGGCCCGCGGGGCATTGCCGGACAGGTGATCTCCTGGGACCTGAAGCGCGACCTCGCGCTGGTGAGCATTTTCACCGAGGCGACGATCGATCCCGTCCGCGTCGGCGGCACCGACCGTGCCACACCCGTCGGCGCGGCCGTCGTCACCGTCGGCTGCAACGGCGGCAAGGATCCGACGATCCACCACAGCCGGATCACCGCAGTCGACAAGTACCTCGGCCCATCGAATCTCCAGGTGGCAGGCCAGCCCGTGCAGGGCCGCTCCGGCGGTGGCCTGTTCGCGATCGATGGCACGCTGATCGGCGTCTGCAACGCGGCCGATCCGGCCGACAACGAGGGGCTGTTCGCGGCCCTCCCGTCGATCCACGACCAGCTCGACGAGACGGGCCTCGCTTTTGTTTACCGCAACGTCTATCCGAGCAGTGGCCTCGACGTCGCCGCCGCCGGCCCGCACCTCCCGAACATGCCGGCGGAGATGCCGGACGTCTCGTTTGATCGCCGCGACCGCGCCGATGCAGTCCCTACCGCATCGACCGGCGCACGGCCCGACGCCGTCCCGATGCCCGTCGCAGCGACCGCTGCAACCACTGCCGCGGCAACCTCGGCGCCGCTGGCAAGCGGCCGTTCGGAAGCACAGCCAGCCACGCTCTCGGCCGGTGAAGCCGCGCTCATCGACCATGTGCGACAGCACGGAGGCAAGGCCGAGGTGATCTGCATCGTCAGACCCCACGGGGCAGCCGATGCGTCGAGCGAAGTGTTCGTGCTCAAGGGGGCTCGGCCTGATTTCGTCGACCACCTGTCCAGGGCACACCACGGCCACGCGGCCGATGCAGCCCATCAGCCGCCGCAGAGCCGCTCCGACGTCGCCGTCCTCCCGCCGGCCAATCCGGTTCGCTGACAGTCGGTCGTCACAGACATGTGAACCAGAGGCGCTGGGTGAGGCTCGGGGCTGCCCATGCCCCATCGCCGGACGTTCGCGGATGCCATCCTGGCATCCGCTCTCTGCCTGTCCGCTGCGCTTCGGCATCGTGCCTGCGCTTGCTCCCAGAGCCCGGCTCACGGGGCACGGGCAGCCCCTCACAGCATCCACCCGGGCATGTAACTCCGGAAGGGGAGCAGCCGGATCAGAGGCACGCGCAGAAGCTGGCGACCGCCAATCAGCTCCGCCGCGCGACCCGTCTCAGTCCGTGACCTCGATCGCCACGGGCACGGCGTTGACGTTTTCGGCGGGCGTGGTGCCGCCGCGACCCGTGGCCCGCACCATCACCGTGCCGCGTCCGAGGAGCTCCGCCGGCACTTCGATCGACGACTCGGGGCCAGTGGTGCGGCCAAGCACGCGACCCGTGGCGAAGATGACGGCGCCGCTGATTCCATTGCCTCGCACGTTCACGCGGACGTTTTCCTTGCGGCTCACCTGGAGAGGCTCGACCGTCAATTCGATCGTGCGATCGTGGTTGGCGAACATCACTGGCACCGCACTTCGGCCCTGGGTCTCGATCGACGACGTCTCGATCGCGACGACCCGTAGGTCGTGGTGCCCGTCAGCGAGCGCGGTGGTGTCGAGCGTGAGCCGACCCCCGGCCCCGCATTCGGTCACCCGCACGCCGTCGAGGAACAACTCATAGCGATCGACCGCGCCGCCACCCGGCACCGTGGCCCGCGGCTCGAGTTCGACCGTGCCGGAAAGAACCGTCCCCGGCTCGAGCACCCGCGCGTCAGCCGCCATCACCACCTCCACATCCGGAATCCGGGCCCAGGGTTGGCAGAGCGGATCGCCCACGACGAGCAGCTGATAAGGGCAGCGGACCGACTGGTAGAAGGCCTCGGCCAGGCTTGCCCCGCGGGCGTAGTGCACCTGGATCGCCGCGTGCGGAAACTTCGCGGGGATCGAGTAGGGCTCGATCACGGTGCCACTCGACCCGGCGGCGCCGTAGCGAAGGAACTCGGAGAGCGGCGTCTGCGAGGAGTTTGCCGTGAAGATCCCGCCGAAGCTCGTGAGATTTTCGCAGATCGCCCCCGGCGTGATCGTGCTGCCGCTCGACTTCCAATCGAAGTCGGGCGTGCCGGACATCAACCCGGCGACGTCGGATTTGCCGCCCGGCAACGCCCCCGAAACGATCTGAGCCTTCACGCCCACGTTGCCGAGCGCCTTGACGATCGCGGGAAAGACGCTGCTGCGGGTGGTGGTCCGCACATCGGCGTTGGTCATGAAGTAGATCGTGCCCTCGGGCCGGGTGCCGTCGGCTTTGGCCGCCGACTTCAGGTAGGCCGCGACGTCGCGAGGCTTGTTGCCACGGCCAGCCGTCACGCCAAGCATCACGGAAAGCAAGTACCTCGTGCCCCCTGCCTCGAGGAGACTGCCGTCGTTTCCCCAGCCATACCAGCCGCGAAAGCCCTGGGTCGTCGCCGGCACGCCGTCACGGGCAAGCGGGCGGTAATAGTCATTGCTCTCGGGATCGAGCCAGGCCGGACCCCCGCTCTGCACCGCCGCGTAGAGCATCGTCATCCCAGTGAGCGAACCCGACGGATAGGTGTCTTTCGCGACGAGTTCGGGAGGCAGTTCGTCCTTGTAGTCGATCCGCCAGGGAAAATCGCTCGACCACGCGATGCAATCGATCTGCGTCGATAGCCGCCTGGAACCGATCGCCTTGACGATGGGGGCGAGCAGTTCGTTGCGAAACCGGCCGATCGTCGTGCTCTCGACGCTGTCCTGCCAGGGGAGCATGAGGATGTTGATCGGCGGAATACCGCGGGCCGCCACGAAGGCGTTGGCAACGCCGATGCTGTCGACGCTCGCGGAGTTGACCACCACGAAAACGTTCTCGGGCCCACCGCCACCGCGGGCGGTTCCGATGGCCGTGGCTGCCCCGGTGGCGGCGAAGAGCAGGCAGCGGACGGCGGCAGAAAGCCGCGGGCCGAGGGCGATCGACATGGAATGGTCTCTGGGGCGTCGGGGAACCGGGGGTCGTCCCGTCCGCGAGTGTAGGCACTCCCGGCGTCATCCTCCACGCGCCCCCGGAAACGACCTGTCGGTCCGCAACGACCCGGGGATAGACTCGGGTGTTCCCTCTCGCCGCGGCCGGATTCCCTGCATGCGCCACTGTCTCATCGCACGACTCGGGTTCCTCCTCGTCGCTGCCGTTGCGCGGCTGGCCGCCGCCGACGCTCCCGCGGCATCATTCTCGGGCGACCGTGCCATGGGAAACCTCGAGGCGATCTGCAACCTCGGCCCGCGGCCCAGCGGATCCGCAGCGATGGATCGGCAGCGGGCCATGCTCGCGGAGCACTTCCGGGCGGCAGGCGCCACCGTTTCAGGACAGGCCTTCCAGATCCGCGACCGCCGCACCGGAAAGCCTGTGCACCTCGAAAACCTGCTCGTCTCCTGGCACCCCGACCGCACCGACCGCGTGCTGCTGGCAGCCCACTACGATACGCGGCCGTTTCCGGACAACGATCCAGTCGATCCCAAAGGCGTGTTCCTCGGGGCCAACGACGGGGGCAGCGGCGTGGCGGTGCTGATGGAACTCGCGGCCGCGATGCCCGCACTGCCGGGGCCGGTTGGCGTCGACTTCGTGCTCTTCGACGGCGAGGAGTATGTCTTCGCTCCGCGCGACCCTTATTTCCTCGGCTCCACGTTCTTCGCCCGGCAGTACGCAGCCGACCGCAAGGCCGGCCGGCTGCCGCATAGCTATCGCTGCGGCGTGCTGCTCGACATGGTGGGTGACCGCGACCTCGAGATTTGGCAGGAGCAGCACAGCGTTGACTGGCCCGACACGCGGCCCGTCGTCGATGCGATCTGGGACGTCGCCCGCCGGCTGGAGGTGCGGCAGTTCGTGCCGCGGCCCAAGCACGCCGTTCAGGACGACCACCTGCCGCTGCGGATGATCGCCGGCATCCCCACCTGCGACATCATCGACTTCGACTACCCACAGTGGCACACGACGGCCGACGCCCCCGCCGCCTGCTCGGCCGAGGCGCTCGATGCGGTCGGCAGGGTCATGCTCGCCTGGCTTCGCGAGCAGCGGTGACGCCGATGTCGGCCAGCATCCCACCGCCACGGCAGCGGCTCACAGTTCCGGAGTTTGGGATCCGCGATGTGCCGCTGACGCTGTCGCTCTGGCTCGTGCCGAAAGGCGCCCACGTCGTCGCCGGCGACCGCGTGGCCGAACTGGCGGCCGGGGGCGTGACGATCGATCTCGAGGCACCGGTGTCAGGACGGCTGGTGGCCCGGTTTTTCGACGAGGACGAGACGGTCGCGACGGGCGCCGTGATCGCCGAGTTTGAGGTGGCCGAATGACGGCGATCCCACATCCGATCGCCGCCGCCACCCCGGATGACGGCCGACGAGTCTGGCTGCTGGCCTTGGCCGGCGCCGCCACGATGTTCGTCGTCCAGCCTCCCGCCGACCTCTGGTGGCTGGCGTGGCTGGCGCCGCTGCCATGGCTGGCTCTGGTGACGACATCACGACTCGACGGACCCCACCCCTGGCTGGCGATCTGGATCGGCGGCTTCGTCCATTGGCTGTTCACGATCCATTGGCTCAGACTTCCCCATCCCGCAACCTCGATCGGCTGGGTGGCGCTCGCGGCGTATCTGGCCTGCTACGTGCCGCTCTTTGTCTGGGCCGCCCGCCGCCTCGTGCATGGCAGGGGCTGGCCGCTCGTGCCTGCGGCCGCCCTTGCCTGGATGGCATGCGAGCAGCTTCGAGGGGCGGTGCTTGGTGGCTTCAGCTTCGGCATGCTCGGCCATACACAGTGGCGATGGACCACGCTGATCCAACTCACCGACACCTGCGGGGCGGTGGGTGTCAGTGGGCTTGTGATGGCGGTCGCCGCCGCCTGCACGGCAGTCCTGGCCCGTCGTCCTCGCCAGGAACTCGCTGCCGCCGGCGCCGCGGTTGTCGCCATGATCCTCGCCCTGGCGTACGGTTCGCTGCGGCTTGCGGAAGCGCCGGAGCCTCAGGACAGGCCACTCGACGTGCTGCTCGTCCAGGGCTCGATCGACACGGAACTCAAGCATGATCCCGACAAGGCGATCGACGTCGCCCAGCACTACGACACGCTCACGCTCGAGGGCCTCGCCATCACCGGCACCCCCTCGCGGCCCGACCTCATCGTCTGGCCCGAGACCATGTGGCGGTGGCCGGTGCTTTCGATCGACCCGGCCGAACACCTTCCAGAGCCGGTCGTCGAGGAGATGCTCGGCCCCGCCGTCGAGGGCGACGCCGACACCGACCGCCAGGCCCGCTGCCGCGACGCGCTCGAGCGGCAGCGGTTCGAGGCGCTCGAGACGTTCGCGATGCGGTACGGCACCACGTGGCTCGTGGGCGTCGACCGACAGGTGGTCACGCCCCGTGCCACCGGCGGCGCCGAACACTTCAACAGCGGGCTGTTTCTCGACGCCGAAGGGCGGCCGGTGGCCTGCTACGACAAGATGCACCCGGTGATGTTCGGTGAGTATGTGCCCCTCGCCGAGACCTTCCCGCTGCTCTACCGGATCACGCCGCTGCCCGCCGGCCTGTCGGCCGGCGCCGCACCGGTCGCGGTGAAGATCGCCGGCTACGAGGTGGCCCCGACGATCTGCTACGAGACGGCGCTGCCGGAGGCGGTCCGCGGGCTGGTGCGGTCGCTCGCGGCGCAGGGCCGCCGCCCCGACGTGATCGTGAACCTCACCAACGACGGCTGGTTCTGGGGATCAAGCGAGCTCGACATGCACCTCGCCGCCGCGATCTTCCGGGCCATCGAGGTCCGCACCCCGCTTGTGATCGCAGCGAACACCGGATTCTCGGCGGCCATCGACGGCTCAGGCCGACTCCTCGACCGAGGCCCCCGCCGCCAGACCGCCACGCTGCGAGCGGCGGTTCGGCGGGACGGGCGGTCGAGCCTCTGGCTGGCCTGGGGCAGCGTGCCGGCCTGGGTGTGTGTAACGATCGTGGCGATCCTGACGCTCACCGTGCCGCGGTCGGGACGGCCGGGAAGCCATCGGGGTGGCTGACCGCGCCGGCCCCATCGGCCCCGCCTTGAGCCGGCCCGACCCGGTTGCCGAACAGAGATAGGCGGTCGGCTTGCCCGGGCCATCGGCATCGGTCGAGAATGGAGGGGAGCAGTCCGTCGGCGAGGGATTCCATGAACATCATCGGCAAGATTTTCGTGTTCGCGGTGTTCGTCATGAGCCTCATGCTGATGACGTTCGCGGGCGTCATCTACATGTCGCACGTGAATTGGAAGGACGAGGTCTACCGCGAGGCGAAGGATTGCCTGCCCGGCCAGCAGCCCGGCTACGTGCATCAGATCAAGAAGGCCCAGGAGGAGCGAGCGGGGCTCGAGGCCGAAATCACATCGCTGAAGCAAAAGGTTGCGGAGTCGGAGCAGTCTCGCGACCAGGTGGTCGCCAAACTGCAGACGGCGATCGTTCAGAAAGACCAGGAACTTCAGACGCTCCGGGCCGACAAAAACAAGCGGCAGGCGGAGATGGAGAAGGCGGTCGCAGACGTCCGCAGCCTCCGCGATGATCTCCTCGCCGCCGACAAGGCTGTCGAGCAACTCCAGGGTCAGGTGAAGTCCCAGCAGGAAAAAGTGGACGCGCAGGTCGACAAGTCGGCGGAGCTCTCCGCCTCTCTTGCCGAGGCGCAGGCCCAACTGACGATTGCGGAGGAGCGGAAGGCGCAACTCGAGAAGCAGGTCGCCAACGCCCGCATCCTCCTCACGCAGAACGGCCTCACGGTCGACAGCCTCCCCAAGGACCGTGTTCCCACGCTCGACGGCGACGTGATCGCGGTGGCGGCCGGCTCGATCCAAGTCTCGCTCGGCAGCGACGACGGGCTCCAGGTCGGCCACACGCTCGAGGTTTACCGGGGCGGCGAGTACATCGGCCGTGCCGTTGTGAAAACCGTGATGCACGACCACGCGGTGGCGGAGATCGTCAAGGCCTACGCCCGCGGCGTCGTGCAGCGAGGCGATAAAGTCACCACGCGGCTCAAGGCCTAACCCCCCGCCAGCCGCTCGAGGAACGACCCAGATGGCAGACGACTCGCAGCCGAAGCGCCGCTCGCCGATGAACATCGACACGGTGATGCTCGCGCTCTCATTCGTAGCGCTCTCCATCGGCTGCCTGATCCTAACGCTCGATCTGTTCATGCGGCGGATGCCCCTTTCACCGGTGCCGCCGCAGTAGGCCCGCCGTCCGCCGCGGGGCCGACGCGATGTTGTTCTCGTTCCTCCGCTCCCGCCGCCGCCGGGCGATCGCCGAGCGGCCCTTCCCGCCCGTCTGGCGCGACATCCTCCGCCGCTGCGTGAAGCCGTGGCAGTGGCTCGACGCGGCCGAGGCGGCAACATGCCGGAGGTGGATTGCGGTGTTTCTCGCGGAGAAGCGGTTTGAGGGCTGCGGGGGATTCGAGATCACCGACGAGGTGCGGGTCTGCATCGCCGGACAGGCGGCGATCGTGACTCTCGGTCTCGGCGATGAGTGGTTCGAATCGCTGAAATCGGTGCTCGTCTACCCCGGTGACTACCTCGTGCCACGGTCAACGCCGCTCGCGGGCGGCGGGGAACTCGAGTGGAAGGAGGCTCGAGTCGGCGAGACATGGTCGGGAGGCAGCATGGCGCTGTCGTGGTCGGGCGTGATGGACGGCGGTCGGCTCCGTGATGGACCACGGAGTGTGGTGATCCACGAGTTCGCCCATCTCTTCGACGCGCTCGACGGCGACATCGATGGCGTGCCGCCGCTGACGGATCGCGACCACGCGGCGTGGGTCGACGGTGTCGCCGCGGCGCAGGAGCGATTCGAGGCCGCACTCGACGAGGGCCGCGCGACGGCGTTCGACGACTACGGCGCCGAGAGCGATGCGGAGTTCTTCGCGGTGGCGAGCGAGTGCTTCTTTCAGGATCCGCACCGGCTCGCGCGGCACGACGCGACGCTCTACGCGCTCCTACAGACCGCCTGGCGGCAGGATCCGAAGCGTCGCGCACCGGTTCGTCGCCTCTCGTAGCACAGGTTGTCAACCTGTGTGTCTTCCCGACTCGCATCGCGCTCGGGGCTGCCCATGCCCGTCGCCGGACGTTCGCTGCGGGCATCCTGCCCTTCACTCACTCGATGCTGCCCTCGCTTCGCCATCCTGGCTGCGCTCGGCCAGCAACGCCGACTCCCGGGCACGGGCAGCCCCTCGCGGCATCATCCCTCGCATGTGATTCCGGAAGGGGGAGCAGTCGGATCGGAGGCACTCGCAGTGAAAACGGTGACTCAGATCAGGTTTCCGTCGTCTCAAGCTCAGTGGCGGGTTCCTCGGCCGACTCGGCGGCCGGGACCGGCGAAGGAGATTCCTCGGCCGGCTTCCAGTTGGGCTCTGGCGGAGCGGCGGCAGGCACGGCAGACACCGTGCGCCGCGGCGCCAGCGACACCACGAGGCCGTCGGGCGACGCCAGAATCAGCCGTTCGTCCACCGTGTTGGCCACCGGCAGCGTGAAGCTCCCGAGACACATCCATGCCCCCGGCATCCCGCTGGCGAGGTCGAGGCTCGAGAGCCGGCCCACGCGGTCCACGCACCACACCTGGTTGCCCGTGATCGATACGAGCCGGCCCGCGAGGCACGATCGCCACCGCTCGTCGCCGGTCTCGGCGGCGAACGCCATGATCCCCTCGTCGCCGAGGGAGATGGCGACCGTGCCGCCGCCGACCAGTGGCCCGCCTTCGGGTGGCTGGGGCAGCACCACGTGCCAGGTGGCGGAAAACTCGTGGACGTCGTCTGGCGGCAGGTCATCGATGCGGGCGAGATCACCCCGCGTGGTGGCGGCGTAGATCGTCGATCCGCGAACCACGAGCGGTCCCGCCGGCGGCGCGCCCAAGTCAAACTCCATTCGCGCCGATTCCGATCCGGTCTCTTTGCTGTCGGTCGGCACGACCG
>Ga0207954_1000460_pt1 | contig 13783 bp, 12 predicted proteins | sample CryBogmetaGMA0M_FD_184547 | JGI IMG/M metagenome (GOLD analysis project Ga0207954, IMG submission 184547) | Freshwater microbial communities from Crystal Bog, Wisconsin, USA - MA0M (SPAdes) | ecosystem: Environmental > Aquatic > Freshwater > Lake | place: Crystal Bog, Wisconsin, USA | collected... | reverse complement strand
GCTTCGGATGGTCCGCGGCTCGACGCCCGTCTGGGCAGCAAGTTCTTGCAGCGTCAGGCCTTCGGCTGATTTCGAGTCGCTTTCCATACCCAAACCATAACGCGACATGGCGACATGTCAAGATGACGGCACTCGTTTTTCCATCTGGCAGGCCGGAGGCCCGCCGCCTTTAACCCGTGCCCCCGAAAAAACGGAGGAAAAAGGTGACAGTCACCTTTTCTTCCGAGCCGGAGGACGCAGACGCCCTCACGATCGCCTGGGAGTTTGTCAGGCATGTCCGAGCCAATGGTTGATCGCGAGGCATCGAGTGGTGGCTCACCCGGTCGGCGTGTTACCCACAAGAACAGGTCCGTCCTACTGGAAATGCTCGTCCCACGAGTCGCGACGCGGGTGAAAGAGTTGGGCCGTCATCGCGGTCGCCGGATCGACGCTTGCAAGATTCGGGCCCTTATGGGCGTTGCATCGGAAGCAACTGAGGCACAGGTTGTCGAGCGTGGTGGCGCCGCCGTGCTGCTGAGCGATCACATGATCGATCGGGAACGTGAAGAACGGGTCTTCATCTTCGTGAATCCGGCAGTATTCGCACCGTCCGCCGGCCCGGTCCCGGACCTGCGCCCGGAGCCGAGCGTCCATCAGGCCGCTCCGTTCTGGCCCAGCATCCGGCGGGCCTTGGCTTGAAGGATCGCGATGAAGGTGCCAGCCGACACGCAGGCTTCGTACTCCTCTCGTTCCGCATCGGCGAGTGTTCCCGCGGTCGACTTGCCGGCCAGAAGCTGCATGCGGCTGTTGGCATCAGCAGATGCCCGCAGTTGGACAACCTTTCTGGCCACCTCAGGCGTCATGCAGTCGCCGACTGGGTCGAGCAGATCGGTGAGCGCGGAATGCGCAGTTGCCATGGCAGAGTCTCACGGCTTGGTGTGACGGGCGATCAATGGTCAGTCGAAGACTGTGCAGGCGTTCACGTGTCGTGTCAACGTCTGCTCTCATCCAGTTTACCCCCGGGACCAACGCTGTCCCGGCGGTTCGTACACTGCCGCCATGCGGCCGGACGCCACGTCACCGTCTCCATCGCCCTTCTCGGCTATCCCCGAGGCGGAGTGGCTCTGCGCGAATGAAGTCGCCTTCGCGATCTTCGATTCGTTTCCGCTGTCTCCCGGGCATGTGCTCGTGATCCCGCGGTATGCCGGTGACATGCCCGACCCCGCGGCGATCTGACGAGTCGCTCAGCGCGTTGTCGGGAGGGTTATGGCGCTCGCCGCCACGGCGGTCGCAGCTGGATGCGGCGCGCCAGTCGCGCGGAGATGGCACGACCAATGGCGACCGCCGTGGGCTCGCAGCGAAGGTGGTTGAGCCGTGTCAGCAGCACCTGCCGGGCATCGTTGCTGAGATCAGGGAAATGCTGGTCGATGCCGGCGTGAATGGATCGGGTGAAGGCTGCCTCGGATAGGTGCCAGTCGATTGGCACGACGGTCTCGAAGTGCTTGAGAAACCGTCGGCGGGCACGCGCTAGGGCGGAGGCATCCCGTGCGTCTCCGAAGGCCTCTCGCACCCATTCGATACGGCGTTTGGCGGAAGCCCACATCGCATAGCCCAGCGGCCAGCCGTCCGGATTTGGGTAGCCGGCGTCGTAGGCGATGATCGTCTGGCTCAGGTCATCGGGCGACAGACCCCCATAAGCCGCGGCGTGAGTGCCGTCAGGAGCATCTCGATCGGGCAAGAGGGCCGGCGCATGGTCTTGGTTGGCGTCCATGGGTTTTTGTCCCTCCGGTTCAGTCCCTCGGGTTCATGGTTTGCTGCTGGAGCAACTTCAAGTACGCCTCCGCGCTGGGGTCGGCGGCGAGGCGGGTGTGCATCATCACGCGATGCTGATCATCGGGTAGCTGGCCGCGGTGGATGATCGCGGCCTTGTAAAACAGCCAGGCAGGCTCGAGGAGGCACGTGGCTCGAGCCTCCTCAGCGGCGGCGATGCAGCCATCCGCCACGAAAAAGACGTCGCCGTTGCGTCGAAGAACGGTGGCTGCCGGTGGCGCGAGCATGCCCCGAACGTCTTCGTCAGGACACAGGGGCACGATTCGATCGCGAAGGCCGAAGCACCACGCTTGTCGTTCGCTGAAGTCTCTGGGGCGGTGGGCGATCCTGGGAACATCGCGATCGGCGAGGGCGGCCATGAAATCCCCATGTGCCGACGGGTTGGCATCGGGGCAGCAGCCAGACAGCACTTCGATCACAGGGAGCCAATGCATCTCGTTGACGAACCTTCGTACCCAGATCTGGCGAACCTGCTCGTCCGCGGGCCGCCCGAGCCTCAGGAGTTCTTCCAGGTCGCATCCGGCGACGGCGATTCGGTCGGCGGGGAGTTCGATCCCCGCTCGCGAGCAGGGAAAGGGAAGGCCGCTGTAGGTCACGCTGCTGGTCGTCATAGGAAGCATGTCCGTTGGTCGAGGGGCAGGCGGCGGGGCGTCATCGTTTTGTAGGGCTCTGGCCGCACTCTCGAGTTGCCATGTCGGGTCGAACGCTGGCCGTCGATGACGTGCGGATCCTCTCCAGCGAGTGGATTACGGCGATCCTCCGGGCTGCCGCACCATCAGCCGGCACTGGTGCACGACGAAATCCAGGTAGTCGATGCCCAAAGAGAATTCTTTGGCAAGTTGCACGATGTCTGCACGATTGAACGGCTGCTGGATGGTGTCCATCAGCAGCACCGCGGTGATCGCGCCATCGGCCGCCATCATGAGGTCAAGGTTCGTATCGCCCTCGTCTCCGAGGCGGATGAGCCGAAGGTTTCCCGCCGAATCCGGCGGCGGGTCGGAAGTTTTTCGGAGCGATCCGGCGGCGTATACATCCGGTGCTGCGATCGTCAGCCGGCCATCGATGACGGACAACCTGATCCGCACCCGCCTGTGCCGCGCGGGATTCCTATAGCGTGCGGTCGGTAGGTCAAACTCGATCCAGCCATGCCTGTCTCCGTCGGCGCCGGGGCCAGGGCCGTTTGGCGAGTTGTCGCCGACGTTGTATGCCAGTCCGTGATCCATGAGAGGCGACTCGAGCATCTCGACGCACCAGCGGGGGCCGTGCGTCGCCTTGCGGGGCGTGACGCGGTCGATCCGCGCCGGCGGGTGCTCGCGGCGCGCGTTGATAGCGTCGGGGCTCATGTGGTCCGGTGAGGGCGGTGTGGTGTCCATGGGGTCTGGCTCCTGGTGACGCTTGTCGGTCGGGTGCAGAGCGAGCGGGCTGGAGAGGTCCCGGCTGTCCGAGTCGCCAGATCAGTCACGGTGCAGTGTCCTCAGCCGTTCTTGACGCTATTGGTCAAGGGATTCAGGCCACGGGCATCACACCATCGGCCAAACAGTCGACGGCTTCAGGCGATCGGCGATAGCGCGGTCATGCGCCGGAGCGATCAGTCGGCGTATGCAGCCTCGATCGCCACTTCTGCGCCGGCAGATGCGACTGCGTCGCCCGCAAAGTAGCCGCCAATGCCGCCGGTGAGCCCGCCCACAAACCCGCCGACAGCGGTGCCGATCCCGGGGCAGAAGAACGTGCCGATGGCAGCCCCGCCAGCCGTTCCCGCCTCAACGCCGGCGTACGCGCCCGCCATGCCGCCAGCCATTCCAGCGGCATTGCGGCCGTGGGCAACGGTCCGCTCTCGGCCGGAGATGACCCCGGCCTCGAACTGTCGTTCGGTCTCGATGCTGTCGACTACCCGCATGCCAGCATCGATAGCGATGCCCGCGGGCACGAGAATCGCTGGTGCGCCAGCGACCAAGCCGGAACTCCTCGAAGTCGCCCGTGCCACATCATCTGCCGACCGTGCGAGGTCATCGCCCAGCCGGGCTACGTCATCGGCGGCTCGTGCCGCGTCATCGCTCGCCATCGCAGCCTCCTGCAGCGTCTTGTTTGCGGACTTGGCCACGGCAGCAAGCGCTTCACGGGCGGCCTTCGACGCCTGCTCGGAGCACTTCGTGGTCTGCTCGAGCTTGGCGACGTGCGGCTCACCCAGCGTATGGGACGTGCGCACGACATGAACCTCGAGCTTGCCCTTGGCAGCCGCATCGACCACAGCCTGGGCGCCGCAGCGCTCGGCCTCGGTGGCCGTCTGGCTGCGAAGGACACGTTTGGCGGATTCGACGGCCCACTCGCTGGAACCCTGCAGATGTCCGTAGCCGGTGCCGAGCTGGCCGCTTCCTCCCTTGGCTTCGATCATGTGGATCGTATCGTCGGCCGAGCGATACACCTGATCCGGGCCGTGCACCATCGACCACGACTTGCCGTCATACACGGTCGTCCAGCCTTTGGCCTTCGCAAACGCCCGGCCCCCCTCCTCGCCGAGGTCCTCCGCGAGAAGCACGCGCTCGTTGATACTGGCGTTGAGCCAGGCCTGCTGGCGTGCAGTCGCCGACGTGGCGGCCGCAGCCGCAGGATCAGTAACCGCCTGAGCGCGAGCAACAGCGAGAATGCCGGCGGCGTCGAGGAGGACGAGCGCTGCAAAGAGAGCCGTGATGCGAGAGAAAAACGTGGTGAACACGGTGAACATGGTTGGGTCCTTTGGTTGGGGGCAGTGGTCGCTGGTGTGACCGCCGACTCAGGCGGTCGGGCAGAGGGAAATGCAACCGCCGTGCCAAAAGTCAAAAGCAGCAAATCGGCCGCAACAGGGCCATGGAGCCGACCGCTCCCCCAACACATCTTGGTGCTCGCCCAAGAAAATTTGGGCCGTGACTACAGCCAGGCCTTACGCGACTTTCACGCGAACGACATGGCCGTCGCCGTCTTCGTGCGATAGTCGCTGTCGAACCAGATGCCATGGGCCGCCCCAGCAACGGCGGCGATCCACTTCCAAGCCCAGTGGACAAGCCGGACGGTCCCCAAAAACGGCACCTGGATCGTAAACAGTGCCTCGATCAGCCATCCGAGCGAGTACCCTGCGGTCGCCCAGAGTAGGGAATTCCAGTGCCGCTCATACACAGCGCGGCAGGCACCCGCGGCCACAGAGGCTCCGTGCTTCAAGAACTCAATCACTTTCCTCCAGAACGTACGCTGCTTTGGCAGCGGCATCGACGCCACCTTCCGGTAGCACTCCTCCCGCCGGGCCTGAGAAAACTGCTTGTGCTTGCGAAGCAGGCGTTGCCCTTCACGGCGAAGCGACCGCACGTCATCGCGCTGGCGGCTTGCCGATCGAGGCGCAGCAGCCCTTGCCGGCCGACGCGACACGGCCTTGGAGCCACGCGAAGTGCGGCCAGAAAATCGACGGCTAAGGGCGTTACGTGTTTTTTCCGAGCGGGCATGGTGTTGTCCTTATGGGTTGGTGGCTCACTTGCCACGGAAAGTTCCGTACAGGTAGGTGGTCGCTTGAAGCGTGCGGTGATACGCCTGTTGAATGGCGTAGTAGATCGAGTGATCACCGCCGATATCACTGTCGACGACCGTAAGCTCCCGTCGGGCGCTGATGTAGAAGCCAACGGCACCATCGTCGGCTCGACAGATTTCGTTCACCGCATCGGATTCGAGCGTCTCCTCGGCAGCGGCGAGCGCGGCCCTGAGGTCGAACTGGGGCGGGCAGTCGTCGTAGGCGTTATTCTGAAGCAGGCCGTTGCCCTGCTGGGCGGCCTCCGCGAGCGATTCCAACTGAGTGTCGATCAGAGCCGACAGCCCCCCGAGACGATACGCATCCTCGCAGCCATCTGCTTTCGCCGCTTGAGCAGCTGCATTGAGGACACCGTCGGGGGAGTCGTCGTGAAACGGCTGATGGGGGTCGATTTGCACAAAGTCGGGAAGCGATCGCCATTCCTCGACGACAGCGGGCCACGAGCCATCGTGCATCGTCAGCCAAAGATGAGGCGACACGGCCGCCCAAGGGCGTAGCCACCGCATGATTTCAAGGTACAGTCCGCACGAAGGTCGCTTGATGGGCCACGCGATCACCTCGCCGTCTGTCCGCTCCACGAACATGCGGCCTAATGATCTTGGGCTGACACCCATGGAAAGCGATGGAACGCCCGGAATGACGAAATCCATGTTGTCGTACGACTCATAATCGGGGGTCCGGCCTTCGATGTTTTTCCAAACCGTGTCGTCTGGGGCGGATACCCGCTCCACCTGCGCCCAACTGTCGGGCGGCCCGACGTGCTCGAGCCCAAAATTGAAAAACACGTGCTCAGCCGTCGCCATGAGCGAGGCACCCCAGATAGGAGGTGAACCCATGGTGGTGGCCGTCTCCCACGTCCTTAGCAGCCTGCCGAGCACGAAGAACTCTGATTGCGAGAGATACATACGGCTTCTCCGAAGTACGGGTGACTGGTCGCTGTCCAGTTGGGCAACTGGCATGCCAGAACTTCAATCAGGCGCAAGCCGCCCGCTCATGGCAGATTCCCGACGGGGAGCCAGGCTCCGCATACGCCGATCGCCAAAGTTCTTTGGCCGCCCCCCAAAACATTTTGGGGGCAATCGAACGGTGCGCGCGTTCGCTACGTCATCCGTGCCCGGTACCCCGGGAAATGCACTCGAAAGTACGAGGCGATCTGCTCTGGCACGCCGATTGCTCCTTCTCCGCAGCGTCCGGCCTCGAGCGGGGCCGATTCGCACACCACCGGAGACACCCCATGTCACACCTCAGCGGCCATTGCTCCTGCGGGAGGCGGATCCACTTTCCCAAGCACTCCTCGTACGGGTCTTCGTGGCGGTGCCGAAAGTGCGGGCAGAGTTGGGTGATTGCCCGCCACGGGCAGCCGCTTCACAACGCCAGGTCGAAGGCACCGCCTGTTGACAGCGTTCACTCGGCAGACGAGCCGAACTGGGCAGCTGTGATCGTTGCGGGGCTGCTCATCCTGTTTCTGATCGGTAGCTGCATGTAACCCGCACACAAAACGGAGTTCCCTCCCATGAGCAGGCACAACCGAGATAGAGGCGGCCTACCCGAGGCCTGTATCGCCTTGGCCGAGATCATCATCCGCACGGTGTGGTCACTGGCGTATGGGATTGCCCTCGTGATCGTTGGAATCCTCCAGACCGTCCTCAGCACGTACCGTAGCCGTCGTCCGTAACCGACCCACGAAGAACGCACCTCCCGAACCCGCCTCCCACACAACAAAGGAGACTCCATGAGTCGCACCGTTGACGACAGCTTCAACTTCTGTGCCGGCTGGCTTCTTGTTGGCACGCTCGTTGCGCTGCCCGTGGTCGGAGCGTCCGGCCTACTCGCAACTGCGTTCGCGATCTACGTCATGGCCCAGGCCGCCTCGGCAATCCGCGCTGGAGAACGAAAGTCTCGTCGCCGTTAAGCTTCGCTCTTCGCCTACCCCCGCCACCCATTCAGAGGAAACGTAGAAACCGCACCCGAATGCCATCATGCTTGTTGACGCTTGTCACGTAAAACAAGGCAGCTTTACCAACCGTAAAATCCAGGTCAGGTATTTCAGCAACATTCTCAATGACGGCGTGGCGGCCATCTCCCTCGAGCTCCGCATCAAGGGAAGACCCTTGCAAGCGAAGCACGCCGCGCCGCTCCTGTCCTTTTCCAACTGCCTTGAAGCCATTAGGCCGTTTGGAAGAGCGATGTCGCGCCCTCGCGTCGCTGTCAGTCTCCGGCGCAGCCACCTGCACAACCTGAAAGGTGTTCGTACTTGCCGGATACCTCTCACTAGGCCCAACGGTGCACTTCACTTCCTGACCTACCTGCAGTTCGTCAAATAACCGCCCTAACACTGCTGCACGCATGAAACATTTGCCAAGCTGCAGTGGCAACGCACCGAACGCAAAGCCTCTTTCGCTGATCTCTAAGACCTTGATCGAAATGGCGTGCCGTTTTCCGCGCAGAGTTTCCCTGACACGGTCCCGCCACGGCAGTCTATCCAGCGCCCGAACGCGCACCAAGCGATCAATAGCATCAGTTGGCCCGTCTGTAAGCAGTCGTAATATTTCCAGGGCAACAAGGTCGCTAAACAGGCCTCTGTATATTGCAAGTCCGCCAAGCGTCACGAGGCTCTCAGTCTGCTGGTAGTCTGCTTCGCGCAAATGGCGGCCGAACACATCTCCGACAAGTTCTGCAAAGGCTGGTTGGTAAGTTGGCCCCAATGCAGCCGCAAGGCTCTGCGCAAGCCCCGGCTTGTCTGTCTCCAACAGCGCAGGAATTACTGTTTTTAAGACTTCCAGATAATCGTTGGCGACAGCGTATCCAACGATCAAGCTCCCAGCCGGGACATATTTCTCGTCACTCAGGAATCGCTCAATATGTTCAGCAACGAGGGGAAGTAGGGTGTCGGTATTCTCACGAGTCCTGACTCGCAAAGCGGCTTCAACATCGTCTGCTGCCAGACGCGCGCTGATCCATCGCTTGAGCGAAGCGTCCGTTATTTCGCCTTGCTGGTGCCATCGCCGCACAGCGTGAGCGTCTGCCTCACCCGACTCGATTAGGTCCGAAGCGGGGGGTGATGCAGCATCTGTGCGATCGCTGGTGCCTACTTCGTGGTCTTCGCTGTAAACGCCAATCACGATGCCCGCCTTTCGCTCAACATGTGGCTTTTTCCCGGCTGCTACAAGTGCAGCGTACTCACCACGCAACATGTTCAGCGCTGCAGGCAGCCAACCCTCTATAGTCGCAGACGTGATTGGGGCACTTGCCAAAAGCGTGCGGATCGCAGTGCGGCGCACATCGTCAGGCATGTAGTTCCACCACGCGCGGCAAGCATATGAGTGCCGTTCCACTTCAGCCGACAGACGTAGTGTTTCATGAATCACGGCTGCGACACGCTCATCCGTTGCCGCAGCGCTGACACTTGACCGCATCTTGATCTCAAGGTCGGTGGCCAAAATATGTTCGCCGCGTTCCCTAAGGTCGGTCGCGGTGGCTGAAAACTCGGAAGCCGTGAGGACACCAAATGGAATCATGCGCAGCACATCTAGGGCATCCGGATATGCCTGCCGAGCAAGATATCGGCGTAGGTAGTCAGCTTTTACCTGTGACGAATCTATATCTTCGCCCAAGGCCTCAAAGGCTAGCGTTAGTCCTGATGGAGGCATTCGGTATGAGTTCAACAGATATAGATATACTGCCCTTACCCCTGCAGCATCGGCTGCTTGAGCAAGCCACTGCCGTAATCGAGTCACGTCCACCGGCTCTTCGAGCAGCTTGTCTACGATTACGCCAAGCCATGGATGCAACCAAGCCTTATCATCAATTCGCTGCAAGAACGGCAGGGCATCTTCCGTGTGTCCGGCAATGATCATTCGTGCGGCGAAAGACTGTAGTTCGCTCTGCGTAATGGTGCTGCGACTGGCGCACGCCGTTACTATCCGAGTCAGATGCTCCGTAGGTAAGTCGGCACTGCATGCCGCACTGGCCAGAACCTCGGTGTCAAGTCTCGGGTCGTGCCCGATTGCACTGACATGAAGTGCAAATAAGACCGGCGCCGTCGAGGCGGATGACTGAAGTTCGTCGCATAGAATCGCGAGTACTCTGTCTCGGCCCTGTTCTTGTTGCGGCAGCCGCGCACTTCTGGCCACTTGACTGAACAGGGAGAGCACATCCGGGTGACCGAACTCCAGCGAGTGCTTGGAAAGCAGCGTTGCGAGCACCTCGCATAGTTGCGACCCAATCGACGCTTCCAGACCGCCCGGAGCATGCGCAGAAATTACATCACGTAACGCTCCAAGTGTTTGCTTAGAGGGCTGCTGGTCGAGGAGTTCAAGCCCTTTCGCAATCGGATCATCTGTGCATTGCGAAAGAAAATCCCGCAGTGTGCTCGTTGTTGAGGCATATGCCAACACACGCCTTCTTGCAGCGTCGTTCCAAATGCGTGAGTATGCTAGCAACGATGACGACGCCGCGGCGGGCGAGTTACGCAAGTTGGTATGTGCCCGCTCAACAACGACCTGCTGATGTCCCACATTGGGATGGATTGCGTCCATCACGCAAGTCGCTGATCCGGCGGGGTCTGTCTCGGCGAGTCCCGGAAGGAGTTGCAACTGTTCATGTGGATCGAGAAGGCCAAAGAAGAGTTTCTTAGTCTCCGTCCACTCGGCACCGTCACCAAGAACGCGCAGTGATGCATCACCCTTTCGCCACCGTCGGACTGACTCGGAAGCAGCGAAGTATTCCTGGACCAATTCGTGAAAGAAACGAACGGAGTCGTCGCCAGACACGTCTAAGATGCCGGCATGACAGGCGACGTTGAGAACATCTACGGCCCCTATGTTTGATTGCAGCGAGGGAAGCAGCTCGCTGATAAAGGCTCGGCAATGCTCCTGAGTCGTTGCCACCTCATTGCGTTCACGCATCTTAAGCGCTAAGTGCCCGAGTACGTCGTGCACGGTCGCTGGATCTATCGGCGACACACCATCTCCCGTACGCAGGTTTCCCTGCTCCTGCTCACGACTGAGAAATCGACGTATGAACTCCCTCAGCAAGCGACCTGTGTTCTCCGGAATACGCAAAACATGATGAGTGTTTGTCGTCCCTGGCTCCGTTTCGCGCGAGATCTCTGTCAGCATCCAGAGGAGCAGTGGCGTGTGGCACATCTTTAGAAGCCGCGGTACGGACTCGATGTCAGCGATAAACTTAGCGGCCTCGTTGTCATCGCCTACGACTTGCTTGACGTATGCTCGAATGTCGCTCAGCGTGAGATCCCGAACTCGCAAGTGCCAGAACGGGAGATCGGCAGTACTGACATATCCACGACTCGTGACAACGAAACCGCTTGTAGGGAACTCCTGAGCAAGCGTCTTAAGTTCGTTTTTTGCGGTAGTGATTAGACGGCTTGGTAGTTCGTTGAGTCCGTCGAGCACGATGAGTAAGCGCCCCTGCTGAGCGAGAGCACTCGCCTCAGCACTGGCACACCCCAACTGCGAGGAGACAAGTTGCAGCAAGGAGCGGTGCTCGGTGACATCCTTCGCTTCGAGAAGGACAGGGACGCGTACTTGTGAAAAAGGCGCCTTCAGCACCGCAGTCGCTTGCTGCAAGGCGAGTGCGTGCACGACCGTTGACTTTCCTGCACCCGGTTCGCCAAGCAGCGCGACGGCAAGTTCCCCCGATGCAGCGTGCCCCTTGCGCTGTAGTGTCTCGAGCCGCTCCACGCGGTCAGCGGCACTGCGATCTAGGACATACTTTCCCTTGCTGTCTTTCTTCATCGGTGAGAAAGCAAGTGGCAAGTAGAAGGCAGGCCTTTTGGTCTCGTCGCTACAGCGGGCAATCAGTGTGTTCATCGCCTCCCGAAATTCGAAAAGCCCTTCCTGCAGGACAGCGAGGTTCTCTTCGGTAGCAAAGAGAAACGCCGTGCAGACTTGCTGCACATGGTCCATTAAGTCCTTAGTCGTGAGGGCTTTTGCGTCGTGTACAGCGTTTCTGTGATCTAACGCGAGCGCATAGCACCTGTCTCTCGGCGACTCGCCGCGATGATCCCAAGTGACGATCGGCTTACCGGGAATGGGGCCTCCGCCTCGCCGCTGCGGCCGCGGCGATAGACTGCCTCTCAATAATTGGCCGAGCGGAGACCCAAAAATACCGAAGTGCTGGTCATTACCGTGTAGGAGACCGTTGAAAGCAGGGTCTGCGTACCGGACGGAAGCGATGAGTTGAAGAAAGTTTTCAAAATCTATCGCGACGCGAGTAACCTTGTCGGCAGCTTGTGCCGCTTCTGGTGAGCCTGCCGCGTACCACAACGCATGTAGGGGTTTTGCGGCGTTGTTTAGATTGTCGGCTAGCCCAGCACATTTGTCGTATCCGCTACAGCGCGGCAACAGTCTTGTTATGCACGCATGAAGCGCATGAGGATCCTTGAACCTGTGCGAGTTGGTTCTTGGCTCTGCAAATGTTGAAGTGATGAAGTCGGCGAACGTCATGAGGACTCACATGCTGACTGGCTACAGGCTAACACTGTCACTACGCCGGAAATGTGCGAAGGTTGCAGCCTATGGAGTATTTATGCTGACAAAGGTCTCGATTCCATTGTGACCAAGCACTACCGTTCAGTCGCAGTCTTATAATAGCTCGCATCGACATTCAGTTTCTTCATCTGTGATGCCATCGCTTGAGCGCTGGCGAAGCCGAGAAGCCGTGCAGCCTGCTCCTGATTACCATGGGCATCGGCGAGAGCGCGGTGGAAGTAGTGTCGACGAAGTTCTTCTTCCACCGCTTTCATCGAGAAGGGCGGGCCTAGGGGGCGACCGAGTATCGGCGTGGCACCTGACCGAGCGTCGTGCGAAAGAGCTTCTGCGACGTGTTCAGGCATAACTTCTTGCCCGGGCGCAATCGCCATGGCGCGTGCGACGATTTGTTGTAGTTGCCGGAGATTGCCCCGCCACGGATGACACTCCAAAGCCTTACGACTTGCGGGCACGAGTTGTTTTGGGCGATAGTCAACGTTGGCAGCATGATTCGCTGTATTCGCCCGCTCGACGAAGTGTTCGATAAGCTCTGCCATGTCGCCGATGCGTTCAGCCAGAGCGGGAACGCGAATCGTGAGGACCGACAGCCGGTGCAGCAGGTCGTCGCGAAATGTTCCTTTCGCGACCATGACCTCGAGATCTCGGTTCGTGGCCGCTATGACGCGGACATCGGTTTCGAGCTCCTTTTTGCCGCCAACCGGCAAGAAGCGCCGGCGTGTAGGCGGGGCATCTCGAGGCGGCTGCAGCACCCGCAACAGTTTTGCTTGATTGACAAGGCTCAGTTCACCGACTTCGTCGAGAAAAAGGGTTCCGCCGGCGGCAATTTCAAAATGCCCTGGCCCCTTCTCGGCTCCCGTGAATGCCGCTTTCGATGCGACGCCGAACATCTCTGCGGAGAAAAGCTCGTCAGTAAATGCGGCGCAATTGACTATTTGGAGTTCGCCCTTGCGTCCACTGTGCCTGTGGATGACCTCGGCAAAAACCTCCTTTCCCACGCCTGATTCGCCGAGCAGCAGCACATTGTGCGGATAGCCCGCATACCTTTTGGCGAGTCGCTTCGCGCTGCGGATCACTTTCGACGATCCGAGAATCTCTTTCGGTAGCTCGTCATCGATGGCAGCTATGCCGTCGCCGAGTGCCGCACGGGGGCGAAGGTCCACTCGCATATCGAATGGAAGGTCGACTCTTGAAGGCGCCCGGGAAACGCTCCCGTACTGGTACGTGTCCGCAGGAAACTTGGTCAAGGACAGCAGCACCCACGTGTTGGACATCGCACTCGTACCGGGGCTCAGGTAGTAGGCGAAGTCGAACTGTGTCGCCGGGTAGCGGGATCGCATGTCTTCCATGAAGGGGACGACGCGGGAAAAGACCTCGGCATAGTCGCTTGGATTTTCGAGGTCTAAAGGATGAATATCGATCGTGGCACTGGGGTGGAGAGCGCTGAGTTCGCGCCGGAACCACGTGCGGAACGGATCGACCTGGAGGTCGTCATGGTTTGTGAGGATGTGATACGCGACAAAGGCGTCGGGATGCGCTTTTGCGAGTGGCAGAAAACGCCCCTCCTTGATGTAGCGATCACCGGGCTTTTGCTTTTCAAAGGTTGCGAGTACCGCATCGCCTTGGTCGCGAGAGATGGTGCCGTCGGCAATCAGTCGCTGCGCGGCAACCCAGCAATCGACGTTGCCGATCCAAGAAAACAAAACTGTGGGTCTGGGGGCGTTCTTGCCCATAGGAGAGACCACCTCTACAAGGCCATGAATCCGAGCGTGGCAAGCCGACGAAGCCTACACCCCTCGCGGGCAGGAGTGTACCGCTGCCCGCGAGGCCGGCTCAATAAGCCCGACTTCATTCCTCTCTCGGGCCTCCGCCCAGCGGATCATTTGTCGGGCCATCACTCAGGTCGTCGCACTGC
>Ga0207954_1000458_pt1 | contig 13791 bp, 10 predicted proteins | sample CryBogmetaGMA0M_FD_184547 | JGI IMG/M metagenome (GOLD analysis project Ga0207954, IMG submission 184547) | Freshwater microbial communities from Crystal Bog, Wisconsin, USA - MA0M (SPAdes) | ecosystem: Environmental > Aquatic > Freshwater > Lake | place: Crystal Bog, Wisconsin, USA | collected... | reverse complement strand
GCCAGACACGCAAAATGCCCATCCCCACATTTCAAATGGACTGATTGCAGTAGTACATAACGGCATTATTGAAAACTATGAAGCGCTGCGTACAGAATTGAAAGCAGCAGGTTATCTTTTTACTTCAGAGACGGATACTGAAGTGATTGCGCATTTAATTCATCAGCAGTATGTGGTTAGTGGACAAAAAGACATTGCTCAATCTGTTAGGGTGGTATTGCCAAAATTGCATGGTGCCTATGCTATTGGTGTTATTGCTCAAGATCGGCCGACCACTCTAGTTGGTGCACGCGCTGGATCTCCTTTAGTTGTTGCGCTTGGAGATAAAGAAAACTTTTTAGCGTCTGATGCACTAGCTCTGGCTGGCCGCGCTCATTCTATGATGTACTTGGAAGAGGGCGACATTGCTATATTACAAGCAGATAGCGCTGAGGTAATTGATCAAGCTGGAAATTCTGTACAGAGGGATCGTAAGCCGATGCCTGCGCAAGCAGACTCTGTAGATCTCGGGCCGTATCAGCACTACATGCAAAAAGAGATCTTCGAGCAACCCAGGGCCATTGGCGACACTTTGGCCAATATTGCCTCATTTGGCCCAGAGCTTTTTGGAGCAAATCCAGAGGACTGGAAAGCGTTTGATCAAATATTAATTTTGGCTTGTGGTACGAGTTATTACTCAGCATGTGTTGCTAAATATTGGCTGGAGGATATTGCCCACATTCCAACTCAAGTTGAAATTGCTAGTGAGTATCGTTATCGCACCACAGTCCCAAATCCTAAGACATTAATTGTGGTGGTTTCTCAGTCGGGTGAGACCGCAGATACTCTAGCTGCATTGCGTCATGCCAAGGCACTCGGCCACTGCTACACCTTAGCAATTTGTAACGTGGCTAGTAGCGCCATGGTTCGTGAAACCGACTGGCATTTCTTGACAAAGGCGGGCACCGAGATTGGCGTTGCTTCAACTAAGGCGTTCACTACACAGTTGTTGGCACTCTACCTCTTGGCGGTTTCACTAGCCAAACGTGCTGGCAAGATCTCAACCGATAAAGAGAAAGAGCTGCTTCGAGAGCTACGCCACTTACCAAAAGCATTGCATGCCGTACTAGCGCTAGAGCCGCAAATCATTGCTTGGAGTGAAGCCTTTTCTAAATGCGAGAACGCACTTTTCTTAGGTCGTGGTTTGCACTATCCGATTGCGCTTGAAGGTGCATTAAAACTAAAAGAGATTTCTTATATCCATGCAGAAGCTTATCCAGCAGGCGAGTTAAAGCATGGCCCACTGGCCTTGGTAACAGACAAGATGCCGGTAGTTACTGTGGCGCCGAATGATGTGCTTCTTGAGAAACTCAAATCCAATATGCAGGAAGTGAAGGCGCGCGGCGGCAAGCTGTATGTTTTTGCAGATCAAGATACTAATATTGTTAGTACTGACGGTATCAATGTCATTAGACTGCCAGAGCACTATGGCAATCTTTCCCCCATTTTGCATGTAGTACCTCTTCAGTTATTGGCTTATCACACAGCTTGCGCACGTGCTACAGATGTCGACAAACCTAGAAATCTCGCGAAGAGTGTTACGGTCGAATAAAACACACGCTTTTATTTGACTTTACTCCTAGAGTATGAACAAATTTAGGTAGATAAATCAGGGCTTTACGAGGTCGTGATTCTATTTTTGTGTTCAAATAACTCTTGTAAAAGAGGATATTTGTTGCAATTCATGTTTCTTTCAAAAGTGCCCCCGTTCTCACGTTTGCAGTTACTTGCCTTGACTTGTGCAGGCGCCTTATCTGCGTGCGCAGTTGGGCCAGACTTTAAGCAACCTGAAGCACCTAAAACCTCTTCTTATACTGAGACAACTCTATCCAAGAAATTAACTACGGCACCTGGTGTGCCCGGGGGATCTGAGCAAGAATTTGTTGAGGGCGCAGATATTGAGGCGCAATGGTGGGAGCTGTATAAATCACCTGAGCTTGATGCGCTGATTAAAAAGGCCTTAGTTCAAAATCCCAATTTAGGAGCTGCAGATGCGGCCTTACGTGCTGCTCAAGAAAACGTTAGCGCCCAAATAGGTGGCCAGTATTTTCCAGCAGTGGGTTTAGGCGGTGCGGCTACACGTCAGTTGCAACCATCAGCAATTTACGGCCTTCCCTATGGTTCGGACACTTACAATCTTTACAACACTTCAGTCAACGTTACTTATAAGTTAGATGTTTTTGGTGGCGGACGAAGGACTGTGGAGAGTGCCCGTGCGCAAGTAGAGTATCAGCAGTTTCAATTAGAGGGTGCGTATCTTTCTTTGACAGCAAATATCGTGACAGGCGCTATACGTGAAGCTGCTTTACGTGCACAGATGCAGGCAACCGAGGAAATCCTGAAAGCACAAACCAATTTAGCTGAAGTGACTGAGAAACAATTGAAGATTGGAACGGTTAATAAGGTAGATCTGACCTCCCAGTTAACTTTGGTAGCAACCTCAAAAGTGGACTTATTTACTTATGAGCGTAACTTGGCTTTTGCACGCAACCAATTAGCTGTATATACCGGGGAGTTACCAAGCAATGCAAATATCACACAATTTGATTTAAGTAATTTGCAGCTACCGGCACAGCTACCACTTTCAGTGCCATCCAGCTTAGTACGTCAACGCCCTGATGTACGCGCAGCGGAAGCAATGATTAAATCGACTAATGCCTTGGTTGGCGTTGCTACCGCTAATTTATTGCCGCAATTTAATATCACGGGCTCAATTGGGTCTGCAGCCCTGACTTCAGCTAATCTATTTGGGGCTAACGCGGCATTGTGGTCAATTGGTGGTGGAATCTTTCAGCCCTTGTTTCAGGGCGGTCAACTCTTAGCTCAGCGTCGTGGCGCAATTGCTAATTATGAACAAGCGGTTTATCAATATCAGGCCACAGTCTTAAAGGCTTTTCAGGAGGTTGCGGATGCATTGCGCGCCCTTGAGACGGGTGCACAAGCCCTAAAGGCCGCCTCAGAAGCAGAGCAGTTTGCTTATGAAACATTGGATTTGGTACAGCAGCAATATAAGTTGGGCACTGCAAGTTATTTAGCAGTTCTTTATTACCAAAACCAGTATCAACAAGCAAAAGTGAAATCCATTGCAGCACAGGCAACGCGCTTTTCTGATACCGCAGCATTGTTTGCGGCATTGGGGGGCGGGTGGTGGAATCGTGATGGACCCGCTTTTAAACCAAAAGACATAGCTAACAAAGATCAAAATGAAACTTCTGGAACCAATTAAGAATAAGCTCATTGCTATGGCGCTTGCCCTGTGGGCATGGACAAAGACGAAGGCAGTGGAATGGAAGCTACGCGAGAAAGCAATCGCTCTTTGGGAAAAAGCAAAAGCCTTTTGGGCTCGCATGAATCAAAAATGGCGTAATACAAAAGCGCATGAAAAGCTGATGGCGATGCAACCTTTGCATCGTCGCATGACTATCATGTTGTGTGGAGTGTTCTTGTTATTGGGCTTGATTTTTGCTTTTAATCAGTTCAAGATTTTCATGATTAAGCATTTCATTTCCGGGATGGGCTTACCACCGGCAACGGTTTCAACCATGGTGGTTACTACTTCTGAATGGCAACCTAAGCTTTCTAGCGTAGGTAATGTTCGTGCTTTTAGGGGTGTTGATTTGAGTACCGAAATTGGCGGTTTGGTCCTAACGGTACCAATTAAGTCTGGGCAGGATGTGAATGAGGGCGACTTACTAATTAAGCTCAATGATGCCTCTGATGTCGCCCAGCTAAAGTCCTTAAAGGCGATGGCTGATCTTGCCAAAGTGATCAATGAACGTGATAGACAACAGTTAGCAATTCAGGCTATTAGTAAGAATGTATTCGATACCAGTGCAGCGGATTCCAAGTCTAAGCAAGCTCAGGTCGAATCTCAAATAGCTTTAGTAGCAAAGAAAAATTTGAAGGCACCTTTCAGTGGGCGAGTTGGCATCGTATCGATTAACCCTGGCCAATACGTGAATCCTGGCGACAAGCTCTTAACTTTGCAAACTTTAGATCCAATTTTTGTGGATTTCAATCTGCCACAAAGTAATGCAGAGCAAATTCAGGTGGGTCAGGATGTAGTTGTTACAACCGATGCCTTCAAAGACGCGAGCTTTACTGGAAAGATCACCGCCGTAAGCCCAAAGGTCGATACCAATACGCGTAACATTTTCATTGAAGCGCAGATTGCCAATCCAGATAAGAAAATTCTTCCGGGAATGTTTGCGAATGTAAACATTCAGCTTGGTGAAAAAGTGAAGCTCTTGACGCTACCGCAAACCGCCGTGACCTATAACCCTTATGGCTCAACAGTGTTTATAGCTAAGCCTACTGGCAAGAAAGATAAACAAGGCAAACCAGCGCTAGAGGCGCAGCAAGTCTTTGTAACCACGGGCGCCACTCGTGGCGATCAAGTGGCAATTCTAAAAGGGGTTGAAGAGGGTGCCACAGTAGTGACTAGTGGACAGTTGAAGATAAAGAACGGCACACCGCTCATTATTAATAACAAGGTACAGCCTGAAAACTCACCCGATCCTAAGCCGCAGGAATAATTAGCCCATGAATTGGACTGACATATTCATTCGCAGGCCAGTGCTATCGCTGGTCGTGAGTGCGCTCGTATTAGTTTTTGGTTTAAAGGCGATTGGCTCACTACCAGTAAATCAATACCCACAAACGCAAAATGCGATTGTGACGGTGACGACGGCTTACTATGGCGCTGATCCAGAGACCATTGCAGGCTTTATTACCCAGCCGCTTGAAGCATCTATTGCCCAAGCGCAAGGGATCGATTACCTATCCTCTACTAGCGTCAGTGGCGTTTCAACAATTACTGCTACCTTGAAGTTGAACTATGACTCTAACGCAGCGCTAACGCAGATTCAGACCCAAATTAGCGCAGTTAAAAATCAGCTTCCTCCGCAGGCTCAGCAGCCAGTACTGACAGTGCAAATTGGGCAATCTACTGCTGCCATGTACATGGGCTTCTACAGTGACGAGATACCCAATAATGCAATTACCGATTATCTATTGCGCGTGGTTAAACCCAAATTAGATTCTGTTGAGGGTGTACAAAACGCAGAAATTACTGGTGGTAGAAAATTTGCTCTACGTGCCTGGTTGGACCGCGAAAAAATGGCCGGTCTGGGGGTTGGTGCTGACGACGTATATGCAGCTATGGCCGCTAATAACTATCTGTCAGCGGTTGGTAGCACTAAAGGCGATATGGTCGCTGTTGACTTAGTTGCTGGCACGGATTTGCATACCTTAGAAGAGTTTCGCAAGTTAGTTGTGAAGAGTAATGGTGTCAATATCGTTTACTTGGATCAGGTTGCTAATGTTACTTTGGGCTCAGAAGACTACAACACCAATGTTGCTTTCAGTGGCAAAAAATCGGTATTTATTGCCATCAAGGTCGCTCCACAAGCGAACCTACTAGATGTTGCGCAACGTGTTCGCGATGTGGTTCCGGATCTTCAGAAGCAATTGCCAATCGGCATGACTGGAAAAATTGTTTACGACTCCACTAAATTTATTACTAGCTCTATTGATGAAGTCGTTTCAACACTAATTGAAGCCTTACTCATTGTGACGGTAGTGATTTACCTCTTCTTAGGCAGTGTTCGCGCTGTTGCCGTCCCGGTCATTGCTATGCCGCTTTCATTGATTGGCACCTTCTTTTTGATGCAGGTATTGGGCTACTCCATTAATTTACTGACGCTATTAGCCTTGGTACTAGCAATTGGGCTCGTAGTGGACGACGCCATCATCGTGGTAGAAAACGTTGATCGCCATATGAAGGAAGGGAAGTCTCCTTTAGAAGCTTCGTTAATTGCTGCACGGGAATTAGGTGGGCCTATTTTGGCGATGACGGTAGTCTTGATTGCCGTTTATATCCCGATCGGATTTCAGGGGGGCTTAACCGGAGCCTTGTTTACTGAGTTTGCTTTTACCCTTGCAAGTGCAGTCGCCGTCTCAGGTTTAATTGCGCTAACACTTTCACCCATGATGTGCTCCCGCATCTTTACTGAAGAGCAAGAAGCATCAGTTTTGGTGAAAAAGATAGATTTGATTTTTGATAAGGTACATCACAGCTATCAAACTACCTTGCGGGAGTTATTAAGTACCTGGCAAGTCATCATCGTTATGGGCGCAATTCTTTTGGGAGGTGTAGCGTATTTATATGCTACTGCACGTGCAGAGCTTGCCCCAACAGAAGACCAAGGCATTGTTCTCATGCAGGCCTCAGGCCCACCGAATAGCACCGTGAATCAAATGCAGACTTATGCAGATCAAATATTTCAAATATCCAGTGCTGAACCAGAATACGAGCAGATGTTTCAAATCACTAGCCCTACCAGCAGTTTTGGTGGCGTCTTATTGAAAGATTGGGGCGAGCGTAATCGTAACGCTACCAAGTTTCAGGAAGATATGCAGAATAAATGGAATACGATTGCTGGCGCACGCGTAGCGGCTTTCCAGTTTCCGGCACTTCCTGGAGCACAAGGCTTGCCGGTGCAAGTGGTGATTAATACGACAGAGTCTTACGAACAGTTGAATGAAGTTTCTCAGGCTGTTTTAGATAAAGCGCGGCGTAGCGGTAATTTCTTCTTCGTGGATTCAGACTTGAAGATTGATAAGCCACAAGATGTATTGGTCATTGATCGAGAAAAAGTGGCTGCATTAGGTATGACACAGCAACAGGTTGGCTCTGCATTGTCAGCTGCTTTAGGTGGCGGTTACGTAAACTATTTTTCAGTTTCTGGACGCTCTTATAGAGTGATTCCTCAGGTTAAACAGGTTGACCGTTTAAACCCCGATCAAATCTTGGATTACTACATCCGCACTCCAAGTGGTGCGATGATCCAGGCCAGAACCATCGCAAGCATTAAGCAAAAGGTGGTTCCCCAATCAATTAATCACTTTCAGCAATTAAACTCCGCAACCATTTCCGGAGTAAGTACTCCATTTATTTCTGAGGCAGATGTATTAGAGTTCATGCGCCAAACCTTGAAAGAGGTTGCGCCAAATGGTTACAGCATGGACTACGCCGGTCCATCGCGCCAGTTTATGGCCGAGTCGGGTGGCTTCTTGGTCACCATGTTCTTTGCGATCTTAATTGTGTTCCTAGTGCTTGCCGCTCAATTTGAAAGCTTTCGCGATCCAATTGTGATTTTGGTTTCAGTTCCACTTGCTTTGTTTGGTGCGCTGATATTTATTAATCTTGGATTTACAACTCTGAACGTGTACACCCAAGTGGGTTTAGTAACACTCATGGGCTTGATTAGTAAGCATGGTATTTTGATCGTGGAGTTCGCGAATGAATTACAAGCTGAGGGCCGCAGTAAGCTAGATGCGATTGTAGAAGCGAGTAGTGTTCGCTTAAGGCCAATCTTGATGACAACAGCTGCGATGGTATTGGGTGTATTGCCTTTGGTGATAGCCTCAGGAGCCGGCGCTGCTGGCCGCCAATCCATGGGTATCGTGATCTTTACCGGGCTATCTATTGGTACCTTGTTTACCTTATTCGTTGTGCCTGCCATGTATTTGTTTATTGGCGCAGATCATCATGCGAATAAATTTAAACAACAGTAACAAAGGAAGCTAAAGCAAGCTTATTTAACGATATTGAGTGCTTTATCAGCAAAATCATTAAAGCAAGTTTCATTCTCAAGTTGTTGTAACCAGCGGGCAATATTCTTAAGTTCTGTTTTTAGTCCAGTTTTCTCGGGGAACGCTTGGTGTAGCAATACCCAGCGATGAACCCCTAAAGCAAGCACAATATCGCCAATGTGAAATTGCTGGCCAGAACAATAAGATTGTTTTTCAAGAATGTCATCCAGCAATTTGAGCGTTTGATTAGTCGCTTGATATCCCTGGTAGATTGCATCGTAGTCACGCTCTGCTTCTGGGGTTCTAGTTAATCCAAGAAAGGCTCCGCGCAATGGGGGCCACAGGGTTGTAAGTTGCCAATCTAACCATTTCTCGGATCCGTATTTAGACGCATTATCTGTTGGGAACCGTTTATTTTTATCGTATTGTTGGATTAAGTAACGTAAGATGGTATTGGACTCCCAGAGTATCAATTCACCATCTTGTAGGGCGGGTACCAAGCCATTCGGATTTAATTTTAAAAACTCAGGGGTGTGATTCACTCCAAAGTGGAGACCGGCATCGATACGCTCAAAATCAATATTTTCTTTAAGACCAAGCTCAGCGAGACACCATAATACTTTTTGAACATTGATGGAACTTCTACGACCCCACAAACGCATCATGACACTTCCTTTTAATACGAATTAGTTGGAGTTGGTTTCGGTGAAATCTACGCCAACAAACTTGCTACGAGCAAAAACCAATGGCTCTTTTTCAGGATGATTTTTTAAATTAATGACTTTTGCAACAATGATATTGTGGTCACCACCAATATGTACGGAGATTGTTTCACACTCATAGTAGGCAACACAATGCTCAATTTGAGTTAGACCACTGTCTGCCAGCTTATGATTTACCCCAACAAATTGATCGAGTTTCACAGTAGCAAAGTGCATAGCTAGGTTCTCTTGAGAGCGTTCAAGCACGTGGATCAGATGTTTTTTACCGACCTCAACCCAAGGCATGAGGCGGGAATGCTTCTTGAGGCTCCATAGAATCAACGGAGGCTCTAATGAGACAGTATTAAAGGAGCTGATCGTAATGCCGTGATGCTTACCTTCTTCATCGAGGCAGGTTATCACTGTGACCCCAGTTGCAAATGAGGAAAATCCTTTGCGTAGCTCTTGTGAGGTAAATGGGGCCATCAATTGCTGTTTACTTTACTTCTGCTTTTGTCGTAGGCGGGATAATTGTTCCTGGAATAGGGATCAATATTTCATTTTCTTCCGCTTTTACGCATTTAAATCGATACTCTTTGCCAGCCTTGGATAGGAAGCTTGCGCCTTCATAAAAGTCGTCCCTACAGGCCTTGCTTGCAAAGTTCATCACGTCCTGAGGATCCGCGCTAGAGGTAATTAGGCGCATATTGCCCATAGACATATTGATTTGGGTGGAATAGCACCCAGAGAGCAAGGAGCCAGAAATTACAGTTAATAGTAGAATTTTTTTCATGGAAGCCTCCATAATTAGCAATGCTCGTTAGGATAAACCTATTAAGCAATTGTTGCGGGGAAATACTTCGTTCTAAAAGGAAGAGACATGTTTAAAGCAATATTAATAAATAAGGATGATCGGGGTTATCGCGCTGAGTTGGGCGAGGCAGATGAGTCCAGCCTCCCAGAGGGCGATGTAAGGGTAAAGGTGTTGTATTCCACCCTGAATTACAAAGATGGACTAGCCATTACGGGCAAGAGCCCGGTGGTGAGAAGTTTTCCTATGGTGCCTGGAATCGACTTTGCGGGCGAGGTAATAGAAAGTAGTAGTCCAGACTTTAAAGCGGGCGATATGGTGCTCTTGAATGGCTGGGGAGTGGGCGAAGGCCACTGGGGTGGTTTGGCACAACAAGCTCGAGTAAAGGCAGAATGGTTGATTCCATTGCCTAAAGGCTTTACCGCCAAGCAAGCACTGGCAATTGGTACTGCGGGATATACCGCCATGCTCTGCGTCATGGCTTTGCAAAAACATGATCTCAAGCCAAGTGATGGTGAGGTATTGGTCACTGGTGCTGCGGGAGGCGTGGGAAGTTTTGCAGTGGCGCTACTGAGTAAGTTAGGCTTTACGGTTGTTGCAAGTACAGGGCGTATGGCCGAGACAGACTATTTGAAGAAATTAGGGGCAAGTGAAGTAATCGATCGAAGCACCTTATCTGAGCCAGGAAAGCCATTAGCAAAAGAACGTTGGGCGGCAGTATTAGATAGCGTTGGCAGCCACACTTTAGCGAATGCTTGTGCGCAAACAAAAAGTAATGGTGCAGTAGCTGCTTGCGGACTTGCGCAGGGGATGGATTTCCCTTCATCAGTAGCGCCGTTCATCCTGCGGGGTGTTACTTTATATGGAGTAAATAGTGTGACTGTTCCTCGTGCAAAACGCATTGCCGCATACGAACAGTTAAGTAAACTGGTGGACCTCAAAACGCTAGATGAAATCTCCCATGAAATTACTTTAGAAGAATCGCTAAAGTATGCACAAGAGTTAATGGCAGGAAATGTACGTGGCCGTTTAATTGTGGATGTGAATAAGTAAGTAGATAGGAAATTTACTGAGCAGCTTGAGGTTTACGCGTTTCGAGCTGAGACCATACCTCTAGCTTCTCAGTATTTGAAAGTTCTGACCAATCTGCAATTTCAGTAAGGGTGCGATAGCATCCACGGCAATAGCCGTTGTCTGGATTCATGTCGCACCAATTGATGCAAGGTGATGGAACTGTTGTCAAAGTAAGCCTAAAAACGTTAGCAACCCAAAAGAAAAATACCCTTAAACCATGACCACTCAAAATCAGGCAAATGCTGAAAGCGCCATTCATTATCCATTAGGAGACGCACTTCCTGAGCTGGGCGGCACGATTGAGCTCGCTCCAGGCGTACGCTGGCTCAGAATGAGATTGCCATTTGCTTTAGACCATATCAATTTATGGTTGTTACGCGATGAAATTGATGGAGTTGATGGTTGGACGATCATTGATTGTGGAATTTCAAATGATGAAACCAAAGCGGCCTGGGAACAGATTTTTGCAAGCCAGTTAGTAGGGCTGCCTGTGTTGCGGGTCATTGTCACCCATATGCATCCAGATCACATTGGTTTATCGCAATGGTTATGTGAAAAATGGAATGTACCACTATGGATTTCCATGACAGATTTTTTAACGGCGCAATGGCTTAGTTGTAAAGAGGGTGGTGCTGCAGTAGGCGCACGTGCTGGTGGGGGCGGTTCAGCGGATCATTTTCAGAAGCATGGCTTAACGACACCTGAGGATTTAGAAAAGATTCGTGCGCGCTCAAATTACTATAGCAATATGGTTCCGGGTGTACCGCGCCAATACCGGCGCATTATGGAGGGTGAAAGTATTTTGATCGGCGGAAGCCAGTGGCAAGTCATCATGGGTTTTGGGCATGCACCAGAACACGCATCCCTCTTCTGCAAAGAGCTTGGAGTATTGATTTCGGGTGATATGCTTTTACCGCGCATCTCGACCAACGTAAGCGTTTATGACGCCGATCCGGATGCTGATCCATTGGGTTTGTATTTGCAATCCCTTGACCGATACTTACCTTTGCCTGACGATACGCTCGTATTGCCTTCTCATGGCAAGCCATTCACTGGTATGAAGCCACGCATTGCGCAATTAAAAACACATCATGATGAGCGCTTAGCAGACACGCTCAGCGCATGTAAAAAACCGGCACATGCTCGAGAGATAGTGCCGGTTTTATTTAAGCGTGAATTAGATATTCATCAACTGACTTTTGCTATGGGTGAGGCTATTGCTCACCTGAATTACCTACTTCGTCAAGGAAAGTTGCATCGCCAGCTTTGCGACGACGGCGTGCTGCGGTTTTCCGTGGTTTAGAGCTGCTAGTTTTGCTGGCAGACTCTTCGCTTGGAGCGGTAGCTGCCGCACCTGCTGCAGACACGGCGTCGCCAAAGGATTTAAGGGCCATCATCGTGGCATGTTGCACTTCCAAACCCTGAATAGTCGATTTCAGGATGTTGAGATTGAGATTGAGCCAATTCTCAACACTTTTTAGGTCCTTAATGCGCTTTTCTAGTTCATCAACATCTAGGCCTGGAAAGGCAGATCCAAAGCCGCCTGCAGCCTTAGAGGCATCCGTAGTGAAGGGAAACTGACCTGCCTGACCTGCGGCTCCTTGCCCCCACATTGTTTTAAACATATCAAGGCTTTGATTGAATTCTGGAATTGTTCCAAACATACCGGCTCCGGGTTAAATGAAAAGTGGCTTTTCCAATAGAATAAGGGATTCTAGAGATTAATCCCGGTTAAACAATGCAATCTAATGGTTTGTCCCAGCCTTACACCCGTGGTCAGGCGCTACCCGAGCTACTAAAGCAGCGCATCTTGATTTTGGATGGCGCTATGGGAACCATGATTCAGCAATACAAATTAACCGAAGCTGATTACCGTGGCTTGCCTAATAACACCCGTTTTGCTGATCATCCTGGCGACATCAAGGGCAATAATGAACTTCTGGTTCTGACCCAGCCGCAAATCATTAGTAAGATCCATGAACAGTATTTGGATGCTGGTGCTGACATTATTGAGACCAACACATTTGGTGCAACTTCAGTGGCACAAGAAGACTACAAAATGGCTGGTCTTGCTCGTGAAATGAATGAAGTCTCCGCAAAGCTAGCGCGTGCTGCATGCGAAAAATATAGCACTCCTGACAAACCTCGATTTGCTGCTGGCGCAATTGGACCTACGCCAAAGACGGCAAGTATTTCCCCAGATGTAAATGATCCAGGTGCACGCAATGTGACTTTTGATGCATTGCGTGCTTCTTATCGCGAGCAGATTGAAGGTCTGTTTGCCGGTGGCGTAGATTTATTTTTGGTTGAAACAATTTTTGACACACTGAATGCGAAAGCTGCTCTGTTTGCATTAGATGAATTTTTTGAAGAGACTGGCGAGCGTTTGCCAGTGATGATTTCAGGAACGGTAACAGATGCTTCTGGACGCATTCTTTCTGGCCAAACTGTTGAGGCATTTTGGAATAGTTTGCGTCATATCAAGCCGCTGACATTTGGTTTGAATTGCGCGCTCGGTGCAGCCCTCATGCGCCCTTATATAGCTGAACTAGCACGTATTTGCGATGCCGCAGTCTCTTGCTACCCGAATGCGGGCTTGCCTAATCCAATGAGCGATACCGGATTTGATGAAACCCCTGAAATTACCTCGAGCTTGGTAGATGGTTTTGCCAAAGATGGTTTGGTGAACTTGGTGGGCGGTTGTTGTGGAACAACTCCTGATCATATCCGCGCCATTGCGAATGCAGTTGCCAAGCGCAAACCACGTGCTTTTTATCGTGAACAGCTTGAGACTTCAGCATGAGCAAGATAGATAAAAAAGCCATGCCAGCAATGAAGCTTTCTGGGCTTGAGCCTTTTAACGTCACTCCGGAAGTAGGCTTCGTCAACATTGGCGAACGCACTAACGTTACTGGATCCAAAGCTTTTGCGCGCATGATTTTGAATAATCAATTTGATGAAGCGCTGGTAGTAGCTCGTCAACAAGTTGAGAACGGTGCACAAGTAATTGATATCAATATGGATGAAGCCATGTTGGATTCTGAGGCGGCAATGACACGCTTCTTAAATCTGATTGCTTCTGAACCAGATATTGCACGCGTTCCCATCATGATCGACTCCTCTAAGTGGAGTGTGATTGAGGCGGGATTGAAATGTATTCAAGGAAAACCGATTGTTAATTCAATTTCCTTGAAAGAAGGAGAAGAACCTTTCAGAAAGCAGGCGCGTTTAATCCGGCGCTATGGTGCGGCTTCTGTAGTAATGGCTTTTGATGAAGCAGGGCAGGCAGATACCTTCAAGCGCAAGACCGAAATCTGTCAGCGTTGCTATGAAATCCTAGTTAATGAAATTGGCTTTCCTGCGGAAGACATTATTTTTGATCCCAATATTTTTGCCATTGCTACTGGTATAGAAGAGCATGACAACTATGCGGTGGACTTTATTAATGCTACACGTTGGATCAAAGAGAATCTCCCGGGCGCCAAAGTCAGCGGTGGTGTCTCTAACGTGAGCTTCTCCTTCCGTGGCAATGATCGTGTACGGGAGGCTATTCATACCGTATTCCTATAC
>Ga0207954_1000457_pt1 | contig 13798 bp, 10 predicted proteins | sample CryBogmetaGMA0M_FD_184547 | JGI IMG/M metagenome (GOLD analysis project Ga0207954, IMG submission 184547) | Freshwater microbial communities from Crystal Bog, Wisconsin, USA - MA0M (SPAdes) | ecosystem: Environmental > Aquatic > Freshwater > Lake | place: Crystal Bog, Wisconsin, USA | collected... | reverse complement strand
GGTAAATTACTTATATTCTTTAAAAAAAATATGTTATCATTCGAAAATATCATATTTTACTACTAATATATTATAAAAATATTTTTAATATGTTTTAACTTGTTGTTGTAGTTGTGGTATCACATGGATTTTTAGCTCCATATGTTATACCATCCCACGTGACATTACACGCTGATGCCCATTTGTATTTAGAGCAATTACCGTTATCTGAATTATACGGCGCTTGATTAAAATTCATGGTTCCCGCTTCTCCCTTATCTCCGATATTACATACGCCTAGATTTTTTGAATTGTAACACGCTTCTCCATTTCCAGATAAATCGACCCAATAATCGGGACATTCACCTACAATCGGAGGCCATGTATCTTGATATGTCGATTTAGATAACGCAACGCCTATAACTACTAACATAACAATCAAAATAATAATAGCGATTATTAATATTGTTTTTTGAAATGACATGTATATAAAATAAATATATAATTTTTTTATGAATATAGTATAATATGAATACTAAAGAATTGGATGGGAGAGTATCTAATGGGAGAGTATCTAATGGGAGAGTATATAATGGGAGAGTTGATATTGTAAATCGAACTGAATCTCCCGATATTAGTAATTTGTTTGCTATGTATGATAAAATCCCCGCTAATCAATGTGCTTCATTTAGGGAAGCAACTATTGGCCAATGGAACGAAACCGCATTATCTAAAGCATTCTTTTCATATCAAAATATACAAATTATACAAAATGGAATCCGCGCTGGTGTATTTCAAAAATCCAATGGACAATATGTTATTGGTCCTCAAGATTGTGACGCATTAAAAATAATTATGCGCAGTACTTTTCTACAGCATGCTGCTAATCAACCAGACAATGTTAGTGCGCAAATTGAAGAACTGAATAAAATGGTTTTAGATTATTGTATTTTTCATGTGTATTCAGAAGCCAAAGGCTATATGAAATATTTGTATGATGCTAGTACATTAGTTGTACCTATGTCCACGCCTATTGTGGAAACTCAGAAAGACAAGAACAATTATAAGATGCCGCATTGGTTCTAAATCCACCTTTAAGAAAGGTGGAGCCAAATAATACACCTTTAAGAAAGGTGGAGCCAAATAATACACATTTAAAAAGGGTGGAGCCAAATAATACAAATTTAAAAAGGTGGAAGCCAAATAATAGACATTTAAAAAGGTGGAGCCAAATAATACACATTTAAAAAGGTGGATCCTATTAGTTTTCTAATTTGTCTTTAAGTTTAAATATTCTTAAATATATTATTTGCGATCCGAGAATATATTTAATTTTACGAAAAAAATAACATAAATAATTACAATTATTTTATTAAATTTCCTCTATTATAGCCTTCTTGACACTCTTCTTTACAATCTTCTTCTTTTTGTTTGTTTGTTTTGAATCACCGATCTGTGCTTGCGTTCTTTCTTCTTTATACAATCTGTATTCTTGCTCCAAGACTTCCAGTTCTTGTAACCACATTTCTTCTATTGTTGTCGCTTTAATTTTATCTAGTGTGTCTTGCTTGGTATCATGATCTTGAAGCAATTTTGCCACATTTTCTTCTGAAACTGAATCCATTGGCATTCTAACTAAATACTTGAAATCTCCGTCTTCGTCGATTATGCTGTACCCTTTGCTTTCTAGCAGTACATTGATTTGTTCCTTCTTCTTTTTTCTCAAGTCAATCGTATCACTCAATACTTCTTGAATGTATCGCGCTTTATTAGACAAAATCAACAATTCTTTTTCTAATGCGTCAATCATATAGTCCTTTCTCAAACCATAGTAATGAAGCCGAATAACATAATAGTCATCGATAATATCTTCCACCGAGTCATACTTCTTCAATTTGTCATCCTCATTGAATAAGTTCATATTGGTTGTAGAACTTGTACTATATAATTTTAACGCCTTTTCCAAACCATTTGTACCATGGTCACCTTTCAACGCTTCCAATTCAGCAACCTTACCCTTTGAAAAGGTTACAACGAATTCCACCGTTGTATCGGTATAATTCTCATAAACATCCTTCACCAATGGTACAACCTTCTTACCATCTTTGTCTTTGTCGTTTTGTAATTCACACAACAATTCCTTAAAATCCTCTGTCCAAACCCCAATCGGCAACTCAATAACTCTGATTTTATCTTGCTCCATCTTCTCATACTTACCGCGGAATAAGAACTTGCTGTCATTGATTTTTGTAATGTCTCCCGTAAACCCTTCATAATACGGCAAGAACTCTTCCGATTCATTATTTACGAATTGCTGTAATTTATTCTTCAAATATCCAATAATCTGAAGCGGATTGTAGCACATAATCTCCGTACTGAAACCCGTACCAATTCCCTTGGAACCATTGATTAATACCATTGGCAGAATCGGTACATAAAATTGTGGTTCCACTGGTGTGCCATCATCGTTCAAATAATTCAAAACATTATCATCTTGCTCTGGAAAGATAGCACGCGCGATACGCTCCAAACGAGTGAAGATATATCTTGGACTCGACGCGTCTTGACCACCTCGAATACGTGAACCAAATTGACCCGATGGAAACAATATGTTGATATTATTGGAACCCACGAAATTCTGCGCCATTCCAACAATCGCCTTATTCAAACTCTCTTCGCCGTGATGATAACACGAGTTCTCCGAAACATATCCCGAGAACTGTGCGACCTTGATTTCACTTGATAGACGCTTTTTAAACGCGCTAAACAGAATCTTTCGCAAACTGATTTTCAGTCCATCCATCAAATTAGGAATACTACGGTCACAATCATACTTTGAAAAGTGAATCAGTTCCTTATTGATAAACTCTTCATACGGAATCATCTGCTTACTCGTGTCTGCGAAACTGCTTCGATTATAAACGGTTTCCAACCACGTCTTTCTATCGTCTGCACGCTTCTTATTGAAAACCATATCAATCGCATCGTCGCTTGTTACACCCGTGTGCTCGAACCCCACGAATTTCTTCTCCTCGAAATATTCGCGAAATTCTGTCTTCGTAGATGTACCCAACCCTTTGTAATATTTTATATTCCAACCCTTTGTATCTGTCTCATTTTTCCACGCATCGTATTCACCCTCATTGTAAAACTTGAGTTCTGTTGAACCCTTTTTGGCTTTCAAAATCGGCGTATTCATGAAACCAATGAACCCGGGAATTCGAGTTAAGCTCGCCCATTCATTCTGAAACAAATTGATACACAACCCTTTAATGTGCGAACCATCCAAATCTTGATCCGTCATAAATACGACTTTGCTGTAACGCAATGATTTGTGAACTTCTTCAATGGACCCGTAATTTTTGCCCATTTCCAGTCCAAGAATCTTCTTGATTTCAGCGATTTCCTTATTCTCCGAAACCTTTTTGGTAGCTTCGCCTCTTACATTCATCACCTTACCTTTCAACGGATAAACACCAATCGTATTTCTGTCTTCCGAACTAAGACCCGAAATAACACCCGTTTTTGCTGAATCTCCCTCGCAAAAGATTATCATACACTCTTTTGACCTCTCGGTACCAGCCCAATTCGCATCATCCAGCTTGGGAATACCGCGAATACTCTTGCTCTTGGTACCATCCGTTTTCTTCGCCGCTTTGTTCTCCTTGACTTCCGTCAATTGTAACGCAGCATCCATCACGCCCATCTTTGCTACCTTTTCAATGAATTTATCACTGACATCGCATTTGGAACCGAACTTGGTCGACGGAGTATTCATATAATCTTTCGTTTGACTGTCAAATGCTGGGTTCTCAATATCACATCGCAAGAACAAGATGAGCTGTTCCTTAATGGTATTCGGATTCACTTTCACCTTCTTCCTCTTTTCAATATATTCTGTCAGTTTTCTAGTAATCTGATTCAAAATATATTCCACATGTTTACCACCTTTTGATGTGTAAATACCGTTTACAAAAGATACTTGAACAAACTCATTGGTTGGCGTCAATCCGACTGCGTATTCCCAACGCCCGTTCGCATCTTCGTATACACGTGGCGCAGCCGTTTTGTCTCCAATGTACAAATTGATGTACTGCTCAAAGTTCTTTGTTGGAACAACGGCTGAATTGTATTTCACCTTTATCGTTTTATCTGTTACCGCAGAAATGTCGTATACACGTTTCTTTAGTAGCGCGATAATATCACTAGTGAGACCGCTAATACCGAGCCGTTCGTAATCGGGCTTAAATGTGATTTTCGTATACGGTTTCGCTTTGGATGCTTTTGTAATCTTTGGAATACCGATTTCATCCAAATTGTTCTTGAATTCTTGCGTATATTTTAACCCTCTAATATGGTCAACCGTTTCAATCTGTCCATAAGTTGACCAGATTAATACAAGCTTGAAACCGAAACCGTTTTTACCTCCAACAATTTTCTTCTCTTCCTTATTGTAATTCGTGGAAGTACGCAAATGACCGAAAATGAGCTCTGGTACCCATGTTTTGTATTCTGGATGCTGAACAACGTCAATGCCATTACCATCGTTAATCATTACAATGGTACCGTCGTCTTGAATCGCAACATCAATATACGACACTGGTACAGAATTTTCAACATTCGCCGAAACCTTGGTCTCCATTCGGATGACATGGTCCCTACAATTTACAATACCTTCATCGAACAACTTGAACAATCCGGGAATATAATTTATATTTTTTTCAACAATGCGCTCACCATCTTCACTCATAATCCACATATTCGCATCAATGTTTTCAACCGAACCAATATAAGTATCGGGGTTATCCAAAATATGCTGCTTATCCGTCTTTTGTTGGACATCAAAGAATAATTGGTTAGTAGTTTCGCTAGCAACGCTCATTGTCTCGTATATATTTATTATTAATTTCATTTAAATTGTTTCAATTTTATTTCACTAAAAAAATAAAAAATAAAAATAAAAATAAATATAGTTTATAAATGTCTACTTATAATAATAATCGTGCTACTCCCGGAAACAAATCTAATATGCGATTGTTTTTACAAAAATCGTATTTAAGACAATATTATAGCGGTTTTAATACCAGTCAAACTACAGAAAATATTTTAAATGCTGACCAAATTACAGAGGGCAATTTGTGTCAGTGTAGACCATTTCGGTTTACACCCATTAAACAAGGATATAATGATCCATCTCAACCGGAGAACAGACGCATTGCTGCTATTTTAACCGGAACTCTAGGAGGTAGAACAACATATGGAAATATTAATGTTCCGGCTAACATTAATTATCTTGGTGGCTGGGAAGGACAACCCGGGGGTTTACCACGACCCATGAGAAACAAATTTTAGGATTTGTTAGTTGTATAGTATATATTTCTATTGAATTAAGCAATGTTATAAATTAATTTATTTTATATGGTAGTAATATTTTACGCGTAATTATTTAGTCATACTAAAAATATATTTTTTTCTCTATTTATTTTATAATGTCGCATAAGAGAATCATTGGTTCACGCCCTCAAGTTTGGCATGGAACTGCTAAAAAGACTCCCGGTGGACTTACAAAAGCCGACTTAATGATGAACAAGCACGGACGTATTGTGTCCCGTGCTAAGCACTCCAGTGCTAAAAAGGAGATGCGTCTATTGAAGCACGGTTACGGAACCAAGAAAGGAAAGTTCGGCTATGTTAAGATCGGAAAGAAGGGATCCAAGCGTATGCGTGGTGGATACAGTATGAATGCTTTGATGCCCGCTAATGCCAATGGCTCATACATGATCAAGGACGTTGTTCCTCAAAAATTTTCTCCTTTAGATTACGCTTTAGAGGGTGGTCGCAGACGCAGAGGTCGTTCCATGAGAAAGAGTCGTTCCATGAGAAAGAGCCGTTACATGCGCGGTGGATATGAGATGAATGCTTTGATGCCCGCATCTGTCAGTGGTATGGATATCACTGGTTACTCTGGCATGGCTGGTATGCCCGGATCCGGAATTGATGGCCAAGGTATCACTGATTACGGCATGAACGGATCCGATAGTGTTCAAATTGCTGCCGGACAAGCCGGTGGTCGCAGACGCAGATCCATGTACCGTGGAAAAAGCATGCGTAAAAGCATGAGAAAGGGTCGTTCCATGCGCGGTGGCACCACCAGTCGCTACCCCGGCGGCGGTCAAGGATTAGCGGTGCGACCTGGAAGCCCTATGAATTTAGCATTAAACGCTGTATAAATTTGCTGCTATTAGATAATTTATATCTTATATAATAAACTATAAATTATTTTACACTTGTAACCATTCCGAACTAACAAATTTATCAAATTGTATATATATCGATAATTGATTTGCCACGTATTTCTCAAAAAAATCCTTAGAAACAATCGGCAAGTTTTTTTGTTCCAATACGCTTTTCGCCTTAAAATATGACTTGTATCCTTGATACAATTCGTCTATAGATATAAGTTCTTGTTTTTGTTGAGGTATTTGATTCGTATTCATACATCCTTTGTATTGATTCAAAAATTCACTAATGTCGTCATGCTTAGACCATAAGTTACACTTGATATTTGTGATATACTTATTATCAATAATCTCCACTTGCGGTGAAAAATAATGACTAATCATTTTCAACATGTTTACGTCTGAAATTTGTGAGTTCTTCTGGTCGGAATTTTTATACAATGTTATCAGTTCATCCACTTCATATTCGTCGTCAAAATTGTTGTCGCTTTGAACTGTAATAAATTTTTCCCAAAAAGACAGAAAAGAACTAACACTGGGTAAATATTTACTTGTTATATGTAAAAATGTAATATTACCATTGTCATTGTTATGTTCTAACTTTTCTAACAAAACCGTTTGTAATTGTGTCGCATAAATCATATTCGGAATATTCGTATTGGTTAAGAATAATTTCCATATATAATGGACATTCTTCCAAGTTATGTTAGTATCTACTGCTACCTTCTCAATACATTGACTAACAAACTCATCCACAATTTTATCCAATGGATTCTGCGCAAAATACAATATATAATTTTTTATAGGATCATCTGCTTTCACCTTTAAGTATGTATCCGCATTTGTATAACGATCTGAATAGTGCGCCGCAACACAAAGCAAATCGATACCTATTTGATTTAAAATGTCCTTTGTAATATCGTAGGAAAATGCGTTCTCCGTTTCATTCGTACGTATCAATCTGTACAAATTGATTTTATGACTGTCGTGGTACTTGGTAATAAAATTGCTCATTATAGAGTTACCAGTTGTGATATATCCGATTGCGTCAACAAGAGTAACCAGTTTCTTTACATTCGAACTAACAAAATACAAAACATTTTCATTATTCTTTTTTAGAAGACAATCTCCAATTACTGTCAAAAAATATTTAGCCTCTATTCTACTTTGAAAAACGGTCTGTAGAAATCCCAACACATTTTGAATGGTATATGTCTCCGGAGTCGATTTAAACAATGTTCTTTCCTTTATTTTTTTCACTATATTTTGCTTTGTTTTGTGTTTCCATTGAATCAATTTTCCCTCGTCTGTAATCGTCGACAAAAGCATATGATGTATATCATCGTCCTTTACAATTTTATATGTCTTTCCATCATACTCATAATATATATTATTATGAGGCATATAGTAATATTGATGCTTACTTAGGAAAACCTTGTAAAAATTATCTTGTTCTAATGATAGCTCATTGAATCGGGACACTCGCTCCTCGTAACGTTTATTCTCTTGCTCCAAAACATTTGGAAAATTAGTCAAATGTAGCTGTAATCGTTGTAGCATATACGGATTATCTTTATACTTTTGTTGTAAGTCGGATATCATAGCTAAAATATTATTGTTGTCACTTGTTTCTGTAATGATTTCTGTTTGAGACATGTATGAATAAGTTTTTTGAAAGTCTTTAAGTTCCTTTTTATAAATATATAATAGAGAGACAATGGCAACACAAAAACGTTTTAATTTGCGATACGTGCCTAAACGACTTTCCTTAAAAGATAAGAGGAAGGCTGCTCGTATGTTGCTACGTTCTAAGCGTCTTTATAAGCAGAACAAGTATTATACTCGGAAGCCCGTTTCGTCATTTCATTCGAAACCATCAAAGCATATTTTAAAAGCGAGAAAAATGTACAATGTGGAGAAAATCGGCGCAACCAAAGAATTGGCTAAAAAATCCGGATGTTCTATTGCGGCTTTAGGAAAAATCATTAGTAAAGGCGAAGGGGCGTATTATTCATCCGGATCTAGACCCAACCAAACGCCTCAGTCATGGGGCATTGCTCGTTTAGCAAGTTCTTTAACGGCCGGTAAAGCGGGCGCTGTTGATTTCAATATTTTAATCGATGGATGTAAAAAGGGCTCTAAAGGCTACAAAATGGCGCTAAAAGCTCGCAGAAACTTTGGTCATGGAACTAGAAAAGCGCCTAAAGTCAAAATCAATATATAATATTTTTAGGTCAATATATAATATTTTAGAATCAATAAGTATTTAAAGATTTGCGTTTAAAAATAGATATAATGTCATATTTTATCAATAAAAACGCATCAACCGATTCAAATGTGTTGACAATAAAAACAGTTCAAATTGCGCCATTTCGCACCTTAATGACAGCCTTAAAAGATATTCTTTTGGAAACCAATATTTCGTTTCAACCGGATGGTATTCGTATTATTAATATGGATAAATCACACACCATTTTAGTCCATTTGTATTTAGCAGCATCTAATTTCGAATTCTATGAATGTAAGAAAGAGAAGATTATTATCGGTGTCAATATGTTCCATTTGTTTAAGCTCATTAATTCTATTGACAACGATGATACACTCACCATTTACATTGAAAACGCAGATTATTATGATGGCATTGTTTCTCATTTAGCGCTGAGATTCGAAAACGGCGATATTAAGCAGTGTAAGACCCAAAAGTTGAAGCTCATTGAACCCGAGCTGGATGAGTTGGAAGTACCCGATGTCACCTTTTCTTCCATTATCAATCTACCGTCCGCCGATTTTCAGAAAATTATTCGCGATTTGTCGTGTATTTCCGACAAATTGGAAATCAAGTCGGTCGGTAATGAGCTCATCTTTAAATGCCAAGGCCAATTCGCCTCTGCCGAAATTCATCGAGCGGAATCCGAGGGAACCATGGGCTTCGTGGTAAAGCAAGAGACAAGCAAAGTGATTCAAGGCGAATTCTCGCTTAAGAACCTAGGATATTTCATCAAATGTACCAACCTTTGTTCCCAAATTGAAATCTACTTGGAGAATGATTTGCCTCTCGTGGTGAAGTATGATGTGGCGTCACTTGGTTTGATACGTTTGGCGTTAGTGCCTTTACCCTCGAGCTAGGTGGGTTAGACCTAGAATAATATATTAACAAAACAACTTAAAGACTTATCCATATAGTAGGATATACCCAGTTATGCCAATTCGTTATACCCTAGAACAAGTTAGATCTGTCTTTCAAGAAAAACAATGTCTATTATTAGATACTACATATACCAATCAACTAGACAAACTGAACTATATCGCATCGTGTGGGCATCACAATTGTATCAGTTTGAAGACGTTTTTAATTGGGAATGGTTCAAAATGTAGACAATGTGCTTTTGAGATACCAACATATCAGACCATTTCTAAAGCCTTTTCAGATAAAGGATGTTGTTTAGCATTATCAGAAGAAGAGTTTGTAAAAGTATACAAAAACAATCGCAGCAAATTAGATTATATTGCTGCGTGCGGACATCCGAATTCTGTATGTTATGCTAACTTTTGTTCTCTTGAACAAGGTCTAAATTGTTTATCATGTGTCAAAAAAAATACGGGAGCCAAGTTAAAGGCGCTGAGAAGCGGTGACAATAAGAATAGTTCTATTGAACAAGAATATGAATGTATTCAGTATTTTATGGAACAAACAAATAATACATTTAATGTAAAAAAAACATACGACGGGTGTAGAGCGGACATATGTTTAAAACCATTATTAAATACTACAGACCAATGGCTAGGTATTCAAGTCAAAACCACTTCTTCAGAAAGAGATAAATTTAGTCGATTTTCATTTAAATTGAATAAAACTCGTTATGATAATTTATTGATAGTGTGTATATGTTTAAAAGATAAACGCATGTGGCTTATTCCTTATAAAGAAGTAGATGGACACACTGGTATTTCTATTTCGTCTAAATCCAAATATACTCAATATGAAGTTACCGTTGAGACACTGGAAAGCAAATTATTACAATATTACGAAACAATGAATATGTTTGACTTTGATACACTGAATACGCCTACTAGCGCTACGGTTAAACAAGAACAAGAGTATAGAAAAATTAGAGAAACTTCGCTACCATTTGTAAAATTCTGTTATCCCAATATGGAAGGCACTGTCTATGATTTTAAGATTGGTGAGAAAAAAGTTCAAGAAAAGGTTGGGTTCATTTGTAAAAACAACCCTAATTCATTTGGGTTTCATATTAATAAAAGTGATGGCAGAACACAAAACTGCTCGTATAAAATTGGCGACAATGATTTGTATTGGCTACACTGTAAAAACTCGAGTAAGTTTTATTTGGTACCAGAGCATCTACTTGTAGAAAACGGGTTCATTGATTTAGGTTCTGGAATCTGTAAACAACATTTGTATATTTCACCTACTAACAAGAATACCGCTTGGGCCGAAGAGTATATGTTTGATTACCATGATTTTGATAAAGAGCGATTTCAATCTGTGGTTTAAATTATTTGTAAAATTTATTTTCTAAATAATTAGTATATGAGTCAAACTTGGACGCAAGTCGGTCAAGAGATTACTACATCGGTTCCTATGCCAACGTCAACCTATAACCTTTATTCTAATAGTTATATCTCGTTAAGTAACGACGGAACAATTATGGCGGTCGGATCTTATAATAGTCAAGGTTCGGTACAAGTGTATCAATACAATGACAATATGTGGAAACCATATGGTAACGAGATTGTTGATACTTCTGCAGGTGAGAATGGATGGTCTGTTTCGTTAAGTGGCGATGGTAACATTGTCGCAATTGGTTCTCCCTCTACAAATTATTCAACAACTTTCGGTTCGGTACAAGTGTATCAATATGATGAGAACATGGATGTTTGGCAACCATATGGTAACAAGATTGTTAGCCCTTCTGGAAAATATGAATCTGCTGGTTATTCTGTGTCATTAAGCAATGATGGAACAATTATTGCGGTTTCTTACAATGATTATATTAATAAAATTGGTTCGACACAAGTGTATCATTATAGTCCAGTTACTAATGGTTGGAATCCAATGGGGGCAGAATTTTTTAATAACGTAACTGATTATTCTAGTGGACAAACATTAGGACAAACAGTAGCGTTGAGTAGTGATGGAACAATTGTTGCGATTGGGTTACCTTTTTTTCCTTCTACATTTAAAACTGTAGAAAACGGAGGTGGGTCCGCTGGTTTGGTACAAGTGTACAAATTATATACAGTTACTAATACCGACGATACTGTTACTTATGAATGGAAACAATTGGGTTCTAATATTATTGATGCTTCTGGTTCGATTTATTATGCTGCACACTTTGGATATTCTATTTCATTAAGCAGTGACGGCCTCACTATTGCGATTGGTTCTCCCGGTGCTGATGTAGGCTATGCTGATCTAACCGGTGGAGACAACGGTTTAGTACAAGTGTTTCATTATTCAAATGATAATGGTTGGGCAAAATTAGGTAGTAATATTATTACTCTTGACACACAAAGTGGTGGTGAAGTAACTGGATATTCAGTTTCGTTGAGCGGAGACGGAAAAATTGTTGCTGTCGGATCTCCGGGTTATCATGTTATCTCTGATGGGAGTTCTTCTCTCACTAATGGTATAGTACAAGTGTATCAATACTATTATGATACTACAACTCGCATCGGAACTTGGACGCAAATATCTCAAAATATTTATGGTAGTGTCGGTAGTATATCCGAGACAACTGGTTCTGCTGTTTCATTAAGTAGCAATGGAACAGTGGTTGCGTTTAATTCGCCTTGTTCTAATAAAGTATATGTGTATCAAATGTCAACATATGATATGGTAGCTTCAATGAAAAATGGTACTAGATTATTACGTCGTAACAATGATTCAAAAGAAGAATATGTACCCATGAAACATTTAAAAAAGGGTGATATAATTAGAACTTGGAAACATGGTTGGAGAAAAATTACTGGATTTAATAATCATGGTGAATTCGATTTACGTGATTTTCCTAACAATAAAAAACACCGCCGAGCCTTTTTAATTAGACGTCATAAACTATGTAATAAGTATTAGAAATATATGGATTAAATTATTTGTAAAATTTATTTTATTAATAATTTGTATATGAGTCAACCTTGGACGAAAGTCGGTCAAGATATTACTACGGATACTGCTAATTTTAATGACAGCTACTCTACTAATAGTTATATTTCGTTAAGTAATGACGGAACAATTATGGCGGTCGGATCTTATACTTATAATAATGATCAAGGTTCGGTACAAGTGTATAAATACAACAACAATATGTGGCAAACATATGGTAACACGATTATTGATCCTTCTGGGGGTCAGAATGGATGGTCTGTTTCGTTAAGTGGCGATGGTACCATTGTAGCGATTGGCTCTCCCAGACCGGCAAATTATTCAACTGCTTACCTAGGCTCGGTACAAGTGTATAAATACAATGCCAATGTTTGGCAACCATACGGTAACAAGATTGTTCCTTCTGGAACAACTATTTATACTGGTTATAATCTATCATTAAGCAATGATGGAACAATTATTGCGGTTGCCTACGATAATACTGTTAATGATATTGGTTCTCTACAAGTGTATCATTATAGTCCAGATACTAATGTTTGGAATCCAATGGGGGCAGAAATTGTTAATAACGAACCTCTTTCTTTTATAAAATCGGTTGCGTTGAGTAGTGATGGAACAATTGTTGCGATTGGGTCACCTTATCTTAGTTCTACAATTAATACTACAACCGGGAGTTCCGCTGGTTTGGTACAAGTGTACCAATTATATACAGTTACTAATACCGACGGTACTTTTAGTTATGAATGGAAACAATTGGGTTCTAATATTATTGATGCTTCTGGTTCGACTTATTATTCTGCAAAATTTGGATATACTATTTCATTAAGCAGCGATGGTCTCACTATTGCGATTGGTTCTCCCGGTGCTGATCTAAGCGGTCCAGGGGAAAACGGTTTAGCACAAGTGTATCGTTATTCAAATGATAAGGGTTGGGTAAAATTAGGTAACAATATTGTTGCGGTTGACAAAGGCTACAGTGGTCAAGCAACTGGATATTCAGTTTCGTTGAGCAGCGACGGAAATATTGTTGCTGTCGGATCTCCGGGTGCTGGCGGTACCGGTATTGAAGTTAATGGGGTTATGTATTATACTCAAGGTATAGTACAAGTGTATCAATATTCTAATGATACTACAACTTGGACGCAAATATCTCAAGATATTTATGATGGTATTCCTCAGATTGAGGCGGCAACTGGTTCTGCTGTTTCATTAAGTAGCAATGGAACAGTGGTTGTGTTTGGTTCGCCTAATGCTATTTCTAGCTATATTGACGATAATGGGAATGATTCTCAAAAAGGTATAGTACAAGTGTATCAAAAACCATCATATGAGGTTATAGCTTCAATGAAAAATGGTACTAGATTATTACGTCGTAACAATGATTCAAAAGAAGAATATGTACCCATGAAACATTTAAAAAAGGGTGATAAAATTAGAACTTGGAAACATGGCT
>Ga0207954_1000456_pt1 | contig 13802 bp, 10 predicted proteins | sample CryBogmetaGMA0M_FD_184547 | JGI IMG/M metagenome (GOLD analysis project Ga0207954, IMG submission 184547) | Freshwater microbial communities from Crystal Bog, Wisconsin, USA - MA0M (SPAdes) | ecosystem: Environmental > Aquatic > Freshwater > Lake | place: Crystal Bog, Wisconsin, USA | collected... | reverse complement strand
CAATAATGCCTTCCACCACGACGCCCGCCACGGCGCCCGCCGCATTGCCAGCCACCGACGCGCCGCCGCTCTCCCAGGTGCCCGACCGGCTCGGCCGGTTCGGTCGGTATGGCGGCCGATACGTTCCGGAAACGCTCTCGTCGGCACTCGAGCAGCTCGAGGCGGCCTACGCGGAGGCCATCCGCGACCCGGCGTTCGCCGCGGAGCTCGACGATCTGCTCGGCTGCTTCGTGGGGCGCCCCACCCCCCTGCTCTTCGCCAAGCGGCTCACGAAGCACGCTGGCGGCGCCCGGATCTACTTCAAGCGCGAGGATCTGAGCCACACCGGCGCCCACAAGATCAACAACACGCTCGGCCAGGGGCTCTTGGCGCTGCGGATGGGCAAGCGGCGGATCATCGCCGAGACCGGGGCCGGGCAGCATGGCGTGGCGACGGCGACGGCCTGCGCCCGGTTCGGCCTCGAATGCGTCGTCTACATGGGGGCCGAGGACGTCCGTCGGCAGGCGCCCAACGTCCGCAACATGCGGTTCATGGGGGCCGAGGTGCGGCCGGTGGAGACCGGTTCGCGGACGCTGCGCGACGCCATCAACGAGGCGATGCGCGACTGGATGGGCTCGGTCGAAACGACGCACTACATCATCGGATCGGTGGTGGGCCCGCACCCCTTTCCCAGGATCGTCCGCGACTTCCAGTCGGTCATCGGGCGGGAGACGCTCGAGCAGTGCCGGCGCCAGCTCGGCCGGCTGCCCGACACCGTGGTCGCCTGCGTCGGCGGAGGCAGCAACGCGGCGGGGATGTTCTATCCGTTCGTCGACCACGCCGAAGTGCGGCTCGTGGGGGTCGAGGCGGGCGGCCGCTCGGACCGTCCGGGCGACCATGCGGCGAGCCTGAGCTACGGCAGCCCCGGCATCCTGCACGGCAGCCTGAGCTACGTGCTGCAGGACGTCGACGGGCAGACCGCCGACGTGCATTCGGTCTCCGCCGGACTCGACTATCCGGGCGTGGGGCCGGAGCACAGCTATTGGCGGGACGCGGGGCGGGTGACCTACACGAGCGTGACCGACGCCCGGGCGCTCGACGCCTTCGATCTCACCGCGCGGCAGGAGGGGGTGCTGCCCGCCCTGGAAACGTCGCACGCCCTGGCCTGGGCCGTCGAGGAGGCGGGCCGCCGCTCCCCCGACGAAATCCTGGTGGTGTGCCTTTCGGGCCGCGGCGACAAGGATGCCGCGGAGATCGCCAGGCTGCGGGGCCTCGGGGTCGGCGGCGACTGACGGAGCCGCCGGTCGGGAGCCGCGGTCGGCCGGCTCGAAGACCGTCCGATCCGCTCCGGCGGCCGCTCTCTTTTCCACGTTGTCGGGATCCTGCGGCGGCGAGCCGCCCTCTTCACGGAGTCTACGCACCATGACCGCCACCTCCCCGACCCGGGTCGACCTGCTGGCCGACGTGTTCGCCGCCCACAGGCGTCAGGGACGGGCGGCGCTGGCGCCGTTCGTGACGGCGGGTGATCCCGACATGGAGACGACGTTGGCCGTTCTCGAGACGCTCGACCGGAGCGGCGCCTCGCTGTGCGAGCTCGGCGTTCCCTACAGCGACCCGATCGCCGACGGTCCGGTGATCCAGGCGTCGTACACGAGGGCCCTGGCCGCCGGTTTCACGTTGGAAAAGCTTTTCGACACCGTCCGCACGGCGACGGCCCGGGTGCGGATGCCGATTCTCACCATGGCGAGCTACTCGCTCATTTTCCGCCGCGGCATCGACCGCTTCGTGGCCGATGCCGCCGCCGCCGGGCTCACCGGGCTCGTCGTGCCGGATCTGCCGCTCGAGGAATCCGACCAGCTCGATGTGGCCGCCCGCGACGCCGGCCTCGCGTTGGTGCGGCTCGTCACGCCCACCACCCCGGCGGATCGCGCCGAGGAGATCGCCCGACGGTCGACCGGATTCCTCTACTGCGTGTCGGTGGCGGGTGTCACGGGAACCCGCACGGAACTGCCGGCGGGGCTCGTCGAACGGGTGCAGTGGCTGCGAACCCTGACGAGCGTGCCGGTGCTCGTCGGCTTCGGCATCTCCACGCCCGAGCAGGCCCGCGCCGTGGCCGCCGTGGCCGACGGCGTCATCGTCGGCTCGGCCGTCGTGCGGCTGTTGGCCGAGGCGGCGGCGGAGGCTCCGGCCACGCGTGCCCACCGGCTCGAGCACTTTCTTAAGGATCTGTCAGCCGCGGTCGCAGGGCGTGGCGATCCGCGCTCCGCGTGACCGTCGTGCGGCCGGAGGACTGTGACCGGCACCGATGCGCCCGAATCCGGATATGCACGCTGTACGCATTGGGCGGGCGCGGAGCGTCCTCTGCCCGTGGCAGGCGGACGAACGCCGCACTGGCCGCGAAACGCCCTGACGCCCCGGAAAACGATTGTTTTCGGGATGCGGGCCGCAGTCCCCGGAATGGGGCGAGGACGGCCGTCGGGAGGACGGCCGGAGACGGCGCGTCAACCGAAGGAGACCTGTGCCGTTTTCGGAAGCTATAGTGGCTGCGGAAGGTTTTTCGTCGGGATCGTCGTCGTCGGGGGAGAGGGGCTCCGGAGTGTTTCCGGGCAACCCATCCTTTCGCGACGTACGTATCCTCTCACAGTCGGTCGTTCGCGGCACCGTCGCGTCAATCGGCGTCGCCCTCCGTCATTCGCCCTCCGTCATCGGTTTCGGTCGTCCACTCGGGAGCACACATCATGAGCATCTTCTTCCTCTCCTCCGCCGCATGGCCCTGGTCGCGGGCCCGTGGGACGAAGTCGCGTGGGGGCCGTCGTTCCGCGATGGCCGCCCGCCGCCGCCACGGCCGCCGGGGAACGGCTTCGGGGCTGGGAACGGAGATGCTCGAGCAGCGGGCGCTGATGGCGGTCACGGCGACGCTCTCGGGGACCACGCTGGAGATCGCCCTGGGCGCGGCCGATGACGCCGCCACGCTCGCGAGCGACGGCACCAACTACTCCGTGACGGGGTCGGGCATCATCTCGCCCGTGACCTTCGCCGTGGGTGACGTCAACAACGTCGTCGTCGCCGGAACGGCGGCCGCCGACCAGGCGTTCACGGTCGGCAAGGGGACGGCGATCGCCAGCCCGGTCGACGTGTCCACGAGCGTCGAGTCGACGACGATCAGCGGCGCCATTTCGACGCAGAGCGTCGACGACATCCGCATCGGGTCCGGCGCGATCACACTGGCCAACGACGTCACCAACTTCGGTGGCAGCGTCATCTTCGGTGGTGCCGTGACACTGGCCGCCGACGTCACCGTCACCTCCTTGTTCACGACGGCGTTCGACAAGGAGCTGCGGTTCGCGGGTCCTGTGGACGGTGGGTACAAGCTCACCACCGTCAACGGCCAACTGAACGCCTACTTCGACGACGTCGTCGGGGGGAAGACACCGCTGGCGAGTCTGACGACGAGCAATCAGTCGGCCGGCGGCCGGATCTCGCTCCAGTCGGTCACGACCACGGGCGGCCAGCAGTACGGCGAGAATCCCACGCTCCAGGGCGTCTACACCACCTCGGGCGGCGCGTTCGGCGTCGGCCGCGCGTTGACGCTCGGCGGGGACACGAGCGTGTCCACCGCGGGGGGCAACGTGACGTTGTCGAGCACGGTCAACGGCGCCAAAAACCTCGGCATCGCCGCCGGCGCGGGCCAGGTGAAGTTCACGAAGGCGGTCGGGAGCATCACGCCGCTGGCGTCCCTGTGGATCACGTCCGCCGGAAGCGTGACGGCGAGTTCCACCGTGAAGCTCGACGGGTCGGCGCCGGGCGCGAATCGGCACGGCCTGTCGATCGCGTCCGGGGTCAACAACGTCACGATGAAGGCCGGCGGCACGATCAAGAATTACATCGGCTCCGGGATCGTCCTCGGCGGTTCGACCGGATCGGCCATTTCAGGCTTCGCATCCACGAGCAACGGCGGCTCGGGCCTGAAGGCCTCGGGCACGTTCACCGGCACGACGCTCTCGGGCAACACGTTCCGACTCAATTCCACGGGGGTCTCGCTCAACGACGCGCAGGCGCTCACCGTCGGCGGCAACAACAACATCAGCGACAACACGGTCTACGGGGTCGCCGTGTCGGGCAACTCGGCCGGCTCGGTGATCACCGGCAACGTCATCGCCAGGAACGGCGTCGGAGTCAGCCTCACCAACGCGACCGGTGTGGAGATCAGCAACAAGGGGGGTGTCGCGAACACGATCTCGTCGAGCGTGAACTACGGCGTCTTCGCGACGGGCGACTGCTCCGGGAGCGTCGTCGCCGGCAACGTGATCATGCAGAACTCCCAGGGCCTCGTGCTCTCGGCGGCGCAGGGGCTGAAGATCGGCGCCGGCAACGCCGTCGTCAAGAACACGAACGCGGGGCTCGCGGTCTACGGCGCCTCCGCCGGCACGACGGTGGTGGGGAGTTCGTTCCTCAACAACAGCATCGGCATCCTGCTGAGCGACGCGACCGGCCTCGAGATCAGCAACAAGGGGGGCGTCGCGAACAACATCTCGTCGAACGTGAACTACGGCGTCTTCGCGTCGGGCAACTGCGCCGGGAGCTTCATCGCCGGCAACGCGATCACGCAGAACGCCCAGGGGCTCGTGCTCTCGGCGGCGCAGGGGCTGAAGATCGACGCGGGCAACGCCATCGTCGGCAACACGAACGCCGGGCTCCTCGTCTCCGGGGCCTCCGCCGGCACGACGGTGGTGGGAAGTTCGTACCTGAACAACGGCGTCGGCATCATGCTCAGCGATGCGACCGGTCTCGAGGTCAGCAACAAGGGGGGCGTCGGCAACAACATCTCGTCGAACGTCAACTACGGCGTCTTCGCGACGGGCAACAACGCCGGGAGCTTCATCACCGGCAACGCGATCATGCAGAACTCCCTGGGCCTGGTGCTCTCGGGCGCGCAGGGGCTGAAGGTCGACGCCGGCAACGCCGTCATCGGCAACACGAACGCGGGTCTCGCGGTTTCCGGGGCCTCCGCCGGCACGACGGTGGTGGGCAGTTCGTACCTGAACAACGGCGTCGGCATCTCGCTGAGCGATGCGACCGGTCTGGAGATCAGCAACAAGGGGGGCGTCGGCAACAACATCTCGTCGAACGTCAACTACGGCGTCTTCGCGACGGGCAACAGCGCCGGGAGCTTCATCACCGGCAACGTGATCTCGCAGAACGCCCTGGGGATCGTGCTCTCGGGAGCACAGGGGTTCAAGGTCGACCCCGGCAATGCCGTCGTCAACAACAAGAACGCGGGGCTCTTGGTCTCCGGCGCCTCCGCCGGCACCACCGTGACGGGCAGCCAGTTCATCAACGATGCCATCGGCGTCATCATCAGCGGCGCGACCGGGTTGGCATTCGGCGGGGCGGGAGCGTCGAGCAACACGATCGGGAACAATTCTGCCGCGGGCATGCTCCTGTCCGGCGTCTGCACCGGCACCAAGCTCGTCGGAAACTGGATCGGATTGAATGGCATCGGCATCAACGCGTCGGCCGCCTCCGGTCTGACGATCAACGGATCCAACGTTCTGGCGGCCAGCACGGGGGCGGCGTTCGTCGCCTCCGGCGACTGCAGCGACACCATCGTGAGCGACAACCTGTTCACGAGCAGCAGCTATGGCGTGCTGCTCAACGCCGCCACCAAGCTGACGGTCAACGGCGGCAACCGGCTCGTGAGCAACTCCCTGTTCGGTCTCTATGCCTCCGGGCTTTCCGGTGGCACGACCGTGACGGGCAACGAGATCAGCGGCAACGGCACCAACATCGACACCTCGGCGGCGATCGGCGGCGTTTTCCAGACGTCGTGATGCCGGCTGCGGCCGGCCACGGCTGCCTCGGGGCAGGGCTGTATCGCCGGGCGGCGGCGCCGGGCTGTGCTGCCGGTGGCGAGATTTCCCGGCCCGGGGCTGGGCGTCCTCCGGGGCCGACGCCCGCCTCCGGGCGGATGCGGTCGGCGACAGGCTGTCAGGCGTGGGCGCACGGGCGACGGGTGCCGCGGACGGGCCCATGCGGCCCGCGTGATCGCCGGTATGCTTTTCCCGGGAGCGTCGCTCCCGCGAATACCGCAGGCTGATCAGCCGTGGAGAGGGTCCGCAGGCCGTTCTCCACGGGCTGACAAAGAGTGGGAACGGACGCCGCCGCGACGCGTGGGCCCGCCGCCGTACGCGGCTTCAGGGAGGTCGCACCACGATGGTTCCCGGGTTCACACCCCGTCGGCCGGCGAATCCCGACCGGTTCTTCCGCGGTCTTGCCGAGCACGCCTTTCACGGCAGGCTCGGCGTGGTGGATCCGCCCCTCGTGGACTACGTGTCCACGCTCCTCGTGCGTTTCATCCGCAACGATCACCTGCGCCCGCTGCCGGGCGGGCGGATGGAGGCTGGCGACCAGCTCGTCATGATGCTCGCCGCGCTGGGGGCGCGGCCGCAGCACCACGTCGACGACGCGGCGACGCCGGCCGCGCGCGGCGGAGCCGGCGTGGCGGGGCCCACGTGGCACGGCGTGGCCTACCGGCACATCGGCGACTACACGCTGTTCTGGACCGGCCTCTACCCGGAGGCCCTCGGATGCCGCGGCCAGGTGTCGCGGGGGGGGCGGCTCGACGAGTATCGCGTGGCCGGCAAGCATGCGTACTGGATCGCGAGCACCTGCGAGCCGACCTCCGCGGCGGAGCGGTCGCTCCTCGAGCGGCTCAGCCGCGACTACGACACCTGCGCGGAGGGGCTCGCGGAGGTCCGCCGCGCCTGGGCGGAATCCTGAGCCGGCGGTCGTGTGGCGGCCGGCGCAGGCTGCGTGCCGCCGGCCGTCAGGCCGCCGGCGTGGCGAGCAGCTGTGCCGGCCACGCCGGGTGCAACGCGAACGACTCGACGGCGATGCCGCCCCGCACGAGGGCCTGCACGACGGCCGCGGCGGCGTGGCCCTCCCCGGGGAGCAGCACGTCCACGGTGTCGGCGTCGATGACCTCGCACGCGCGTCCGCCGGCGGCGGACGATCCCGTCGGCCCCGCGACGGCCCGGGCCGCCGCCTCTGCCGCAGCCGGGCAGCGGACGCGAAACCGCCACTCCCGCCCCGGTGCGAAGGCCGCGAACACGAAGCGTTCGTGCCGCACGATCCGTCCCTGATCCATCACCGCCAGATGCGTGAAGCACTCCGGCACGAGGGCGTCGCCGATGGCCGCGATCACCGTGCCGCCGCCGATGTGCATGTCGGTCACGAGCCGTTCGACGGCCGATCGATCCGTCGGATCGAGGCCGGCGAACGGGTCGTCGAGCACGAGCACCGCCGGCGCGTGGAGCATCGCGCGGGCGAAGAGAAGCCGCCGCGCCTGACCGTCGCCGAGCTGGTCGAGCCGCGCGTCGCCCCGCCCGCGGAGTCCCGCCGCGTCGAGTCCCCGCTCGACGGCGGCGGCGAGCACGCGGCCGTGGAGTCCCGCCGCCGTCGCGAACAGCGCGAGAAAATCATCGGCCCTCACCCCCGGGCGCGACGGCGGCAGCGGGGGCACGTAGCCGATCACCGCCCGGGCGGCGTCGCCGTCGCCGCGGAGCGAATGGCCGGCGACGGCGATGTCGCCGCCGTGAAGCGGCAGGCCGCCGGCGATCGCCGCCAGCAGGGAAGTCTTTCCCGCCCCCGAGCGGCCGATGACCGCCAACGTCTCGCCCGGGCCGACCCCGAGCGTGACCCGGTCCACCACCATCCGCCCGCCGCGCTCGACGATGACACGATCGCACCGGATCATTCGCGGTCTCCCGAAGCCCCCGACCGCGTCCTCACCGGGGCGGCGGCCTCTCCTGCGGTGACCCCAGCCGCTCGGCGGTCATCTCCAGCGACACAAGCAGCCCCTTCGCCTTGTTGAGCGTCTCCTCGAACTCGCTCTCCGGGGAGCTGTCGGCCACGATGCCGGCGCCCGACTGCACGTAGGCGCGGCCGCCGGCGATCACCACCGTGCGCAGCGCGATGCACGTGTCCATCGCGCCGCTGAAGTCGATGTAGCCGACGGCGCCGGCATAGGGGCCGCGTTTGCGGGGTTCCAGCTCGTCGATGATCTCCATGGCCCGAATCTTCGGCGCCCCCGACACCGTGCCCGCGGGCAGGCAGGCCCGCAGCGCGTCGAACGCCGTCGTGCCCGGTGCCAGGCGTCCGGTGACGTTGCTCGTGATGTGCATCACGTGGCTGTAGCGCTCGATCGACATCACGTCGCTGAGCACCACGGAGCCGATCGTCGACACGCGGCCGACGTCGTTGCGTCCGAGGTCGATGAGCATCACGTGCTCGGCCCGCTCCTTCGGGTCGGCCAGCAGACCTTCGGCCAGCGTCCGGTCCTCCTCGGGCGTCCGGCCGCGCGGCCGCGTTCCGGCCAGCGGACGTACCGTCACCATGCCGTCCACCACCCGCACCATGATCTCCGGGGAGCTGCCCACGAGCGTGGCGGAAGGCGTGCGCAGGTGGAACATGAACGGACTGGGATTCACCACGCGGAGCGTGCGGTAGAGCTCGAGCGCCGGCAGGTCGAACGGCATGTCCAACCGCCGGCTGAGCACGACCTGGAACACGTCCCCCGCCCGGATGTACTCGATCGCCCGGCCGACCCCCGCGAGAAACTCCTCGCGGGTCGACGCGGCACGGGCGGTGCCGTCGGCCAGGCAGCGTGGCTCCCGCCGCGGGCCGATGTCCGTGATGGGCGGCCATTCGTGGGCCGCCTCCAGCCGCAGGATCGTCTCATCGATGCGTCGGCAGGCCTCGGCATACCCCCGCTCGATCGACTCCTCCGACGGGTCGTCGACGTGGGCGAGCACGACGACGTCGAGCGACTTGGTCGCGTTGTCGAAGACGATGAGCCGGTCGTAGAAGCCGAAGCAGAGGTCGGGGAGGTGCAGATCGTCCGGCGGCTGGCCCGGCAGCGTCTCCACGTAGCGGACGGAGTCGTAGGCGGCGTAGCCGATGGCGCCGCTCGTGAAAGGGGGCAGTTCGGGCAGGCGGGCCGGTTGGAAGGCCGCCATCCGCCGCTCGAGTTCCGCCAGCGGGTCGGGCGACTGGAACTCCTCGACGCGCGGCGTGCCCGAGGGGCCACCTGCCTGCGTGATCCGCACGGTGCCGCCGAAGGCCTCGAACCGCAGGAACGGATCGGCGCCCAGGAAGCTGTAGCGGCCGACCTTCTCCCCGCCGACGACGCTCTCGAAGAGGCAGCCGGAGTCGCCGGCGTCGATCCGGGCGAACGCGGACAGTGGCGTCAGACCGTCGGCGAAAAGCCGGCGGTAGACGGGAACGAGGCGATGCTTTCGGGCGAGGTCGGCGAACAGCGGACGGTGAGGGAGGTGCGACATGGGCGACGGAGGCCGGATCACCGCGAGGACGGCCGGAGCGTGTGCCGCTGACGAGCCGCCATCCACGACCGACTGGAGCGGATTTCACGACGCGGGGCGATCGTCTCGCTCGAGCCCGAAAACGGGACATCGGCGGGGACACCCGCTCCGACGACAACCCAGCAGAGATTACCGGGGGGAACCCGACCGCAACAAGCCATCGCCACGCCGGCGTGCGCCGGCCGGCGGCACCCCGCGGCGGGCTCGGTGCGGAGTGGGAGCGGAGAAAACCAGTCCGGCGCACGCCGGGGATCGCCCGCCGGTCGCGCGGTAGCCCCGCAAAACGGAGATTTGACCGCTGAAAAAGTCCGCGAGGGACCTTTTCCCGTGGCACAGCTTATGATTCAGGCTCCGGGATCGTCGGGGTGTTGTCCGGATTCGTCGGTCGCACCGTGCGGCCGCACCGTTCCGGGAAAGCCACGCCGCGGGTGACGAGCGATGAAGTGCCAGAAGTGCGACAAGCAGGCGGTGTTCCACATCACGGAACTCGAGGCCGGCTCCGTTCGGGAACTGCACCTCTGCGAGGACCACGCGCGGGCGTACCTCAATCAGGCGGAGGCCGCGTCCGGCCCGCCCGACACCGCCGAGGCGGGGGCCGGCGGAGCCCCGGGCACGCTCGGCGTGGGGCAGACGGCGGACGAGCTCGCCGTGCTCGACCAGAAGGCCTGCCCCATGTGCGGCATCACGTTCTTCGAGTTCCGCAATCAGGGGCGGCTGGGATGCCCGCACGACTACCTCTTCTTCGCGAAGGAACTCGAGCCGTTGATCGCCAACGTGCACGGGGCCACCGAACACACGGGCCGCCGGCCCGCCTGGGCCCGGGCCGCCGGCGGCGAGGGGGGCGCGGTGGCGGCCGGCGGTGTCGAAACGGGCGGTGCCGAACGGGGGACTGAAGAACTGACGAGCGTGATCGGCCTGCGCCGCGAGATGCGGGAGGCGATCGGCATGGAGGATTACGAGAAGGCACGGGAGAATCGGGATGCCATTCGGGCCATCGAAGAACGCCGGATTCCCCCGGTTCGCCCGGAATGATGCCGGGGCCGATCTGCCGCCGCTGGTGAAAAAGGACGCATGAAACTCGACACGCTCACACAGTCGATCGGCGAATGGCTCCGGGGCACTGGTCCGGAGTCGGACATCGTCATGAGCAGCCGCGTGCGGCTGGCCCGCAACCTGCCGCACTATCCGTTCGTGAGCCGGGCCTCCGAGCAGGATCGCGCCGACATCGAGCGGTTCCTCCGGGAGCGCATCGCCGCCGCGCCGGTGGGGCGGGCGCTCGAGTACATCGACGTCGGCCGGCTCGAGGAGGTCGACCGCCAACTCCTCGTCGAGCGGCAGCTGATCAGCCGGGAGCATGCCGACGCGCAGGGGGCGCGGAGCGTGGCGATCGACCAGGCGGAGCAGGTGAGCCTGATGATCAACGAGGAGGACCACCTGCGGATCCAGTGCATGCACAGCGGACTCGACCTGCGCGGGGTGTGGGAGCAGATCCGGGCCGTGGACGAGCAGGTCGAACAGCTCGTGCCCTACGCCTTCCACCCGCGATTCGGCTATCTCACGGCCTGTCCGACGAACGTCGGCACCGGTATCCGCGTGAGTGTGATGCTGCACCTCCCCGCCCTGGTGATCACGCGGCAGATCGACAAGGTTTTCCGCAGCCTCCACAAGATCTCGCTGGCCGTCCGCGGGCTCTATGGCGAGGGGTCACAGGCGATGGGCGACTTCTACCAGATCTCCAACCAGACGACGCTGGGGAAATCGGAGGAGGAACTCGTCGAGCAGGTCGGCGACGTGGTGCCGGTGCTGATCGACTACGAGCGGCGGGCGCGGGAGTTTCTCGTGCGGGAGACCGAGCAGAACGTGCACGACCAGGTCAGTCGCGCCTACGGGATCCTCCGCACCGCGCAGACCATCAGCGCCGAGGAGACGATGCAACTCCTGTCGCGGGTGCGGATGGGCGTGCTCCTGGGGCTCATCGGCGACGTGAAGATCGCCGACATCAACTCGCTCCTCGTGCGCACCCAGCCCGCCCACCTGCAGAAGATCCGCGGCGTGGAGCTCGACACCAAGGACCGCAACATCGAGCGGGCCCGCTATCTGCGTCAGCACTTCGAATCGGGCAACGCGACGGGAGGCGCGAGCGTCAACTGACGGGGGCGACGAGCGTGCGCCGCAGCGGGGCGACGACCGGTGGCGGCACGAACTTCAGCAGCGCCTCGTCGCTGGCCAGCGGCGTGATCTGCTTGAGGAGCGAGGACGAGATGTGCGAGTACTGCGCGTCGGCCATCAGAAACACCGTTTCCACGGTCGGGTCGAGCTTGCGGTTGGCGAGCGTCATGGTGAACTCCGCGTCGATGTCGGTGAGTGAGCGGACGCCGCGCAGGAGCACATGGGCCCCCTGTTCGCGAACGAAGGCCACCGACAGGCCGCTGAACAGGGCCACCCGCACGTTGCCGAGCGGGGCGACGGAGGCCCGGACGAGTTCGACCCGCTCCTCGAGGGAGAAAATCGGCTGTTTCTCCGGATTGATGCCCACCCCGACGACCACCGCCTCGAAAATGCGGCTGGCCCGCTCGATGACGTCGAGATGGCCGAGCGTGATCGGGTCGAACGAGCCGGTGTAGACGGCGGTGCGGCACGATGAAGACGGAGACGGTGCAGACGATGGGATCACGGCTGGAATCGCTCCGGAGGGTGAGGGGCGGGACTTCCGGCCAACGTCCGCTGCCGGCCGCCTCGGGGGGCCGCGGCGGGCGATCCGGTGGCAACCTGCCGGCGAGCCGATATTGTAGGGGGCCTCGCGATCGAGCCGATGCCCGTGGGCCGGAGGAAGGGCCGCCGTGTCAAAAGTGATGCCGTTTGCCGGGATGGTGATGTCTGGTCTGGTGGGGATTCTCTTTCTCGCCGACCTGGCCGCCGGGTTTCCCTTCCAGCGGGTCAGCATCCCGACGGACGTCGGCTTTTGCGTCAGCAGCCTGATCCTCGCCTACCTCAGCTGGTCGATCATGGAACGCCCACGCGGCTGAGGCGGTCGGGGCGACGTTGCCGGGTGTCCACGACGGCGGGCCAAAGGCCCCGCCGGTCGGGCGAGGCCGTCAGGCGGCGTGTGCAGGAGGGTCAGGCGGCGCGGAGAATCGAGCCGCCCATGGGAGCCCGCCCGGCGCCCGCGATCAGGTCGGGTACGTGCGAGAGGCAGGCGAACGACGCCGGCGACGCGGTCCAGCCGCCCGCGGCCCATGACTTCCAGCGACCGAGACGTGCGCGGATCGCGGCGGCGGCGGAGCCGGCAGGGATACCGTGACCGACGTCGACGACCGTGAGCCCGCCCGCCCGCAGCGTCGCCGCGGCGCCGAGGCCGAGGATGCGTCCCAACCGCCCCGGTGGGAACGGTTCCTCTGACCGTACCACCTCCCACATGCCCCAGACGGGGCTGTGGCAGCGCCAGCCGGCGGGCGCAGGGCGACGGCTGCCACGGGCCGGCCCGTCGAGGCCGTCGCGGCAGATGATCCGGACGCCGCTGCCGGCGAGTTCCTGGCGGCACGCCGCCTCCAACGGGCCGCGCACGGCCGCCGCGTCGAGCGTGGGAACCACGCGACGCGCCCGCGCGAGCAGTTCGCGGGCCGCCGTGCGCGGGCACCGGGCCGGGATGTCGAGCGCGACGCCCCCCGGAAGGCCCTTCCTGCCGAGTTCGTCGCTCACGAAGGGCAGCGCGTCGTGCGCCGTCAGCCAGGTGACCGGAACTTCCGCCCGCCGTGCCGCGTCGAGCAGTGCCACCGTCTCGTCCGCGTCGATCCCGGCCGGCAACGAGCAGCAGATGACCACCGTGCAGGGCAGTGCCGACCCAGCCATTGCAGACCTCCTGTCTTCACCAGCCGGGCCGTGCGGCCATCCATGGCCCGCATTCCCCCGCTTTTCCTTATCGACCCGGGTTTCCGCCGTTCTGGAGTTTCCGGCGGTCGCCGCGGCACATTCAGCCCGGTCCCGAACGGTCGCGTTCCCAGGCCGCGATGGCGGCCACGAGGCTCTCCATTTCGGCGGCGGCCGCCTCGACGGTGGGTTCCACCCCGAGTCCACGCAGCGTCGCCGACGTGACGGGGCTGATGCTGGCGATCCGCCACCGCGCGACCCGTTGGCCGAAAAGCCGCAGCGACGATTCGGCATTGAAGGAACTCGTCAGCACGAGCCAGTCCACGGGCGGGCGATCGACCGCCCGCGCGGCCGCCTCGTCGAGCGACTCGACCGGTTCGCTCGAGTATGCGGGCACCTCGCTGACGAAGTGGCCGCGTGCCTCCAGCTCGCGGCGCATCAGGTCGCGGCCGCGGTTGGCCCGCACGAGGAGGAAGCGGCCGGCCGCCGGCTGACGGTCGGCGAGCGACGCGACGATCCCCTCGGAACGGTGCACGCTCGGCGTGAGGTCGCAGACGAATCCCGCCCGCTCGAGCT
>Ga0207954_1000455_pt1 | contig 13805 bp, 14 predicted proteins | sample CryBogmetaGMA0M_FD_184547 | JGI IMG/M metagenome (GOLD analysis project Ga0207954, IMG submission 184547) | Freshwater microbial communities from Crystal Bog, Wisconsin, USA - MA0M (SPAdes) | ecosystem: Environmental > Aquatic > Freshwater > Lake | place: Crystal Bog, Wisconsin, USA | collected... | reverse complement strand
CCAACATGGGCAAATTCCAGAAAATAGATCAATTCAAGACATAAACATAACAGATACAAGCCGGAAATTGGAAAAACTAGTGGTCAAATATCAAACATGAAGGTTATTTCTGATTTAAATCAACCCGCACTCGTTGATCGCAGCCTGGCTGCTGTTTGGCACCCCTGTACTCAGATGAAACACCATGAGTCTTTTCCACTCATTGCGATTACGAAGGGAAGAGGCCCTTGGCTCTATGACGACAAGGGAAATGCCTTGCTTGATTGCATCAGCTCTTGGTGGACTAACTTATTTGGCCACTCTAATCCACGTATTAATCAAGCCATCACAAATCAATTAGAAAAGATTGAACATGTGATGCTTGCAGGGTTCACTCACCCACCTGTTGTTGAGCTCTCTGAAAAACTCTCCGCGCTTACTAAGGGTAATTTAGGGCACGTATTTTATGCATCAGATGGTGCATCTGCCGTTGAGATTGCCTTGAAGATGAGCCATCACTTTTGGCAACTTAATGGGAGAACTCAAAAGAAAAAATTTGTTTGTTTACAAAATGGCTATCACGGAGAAACTCTCGGTGCACTAGCGGTGACTGATGTTGCCATTTTTCGAGAAGCATACGGATCGCTATTGCAAGATGTCCATACAGTCAGCTCACCTGATGCGCGCAAAGCAAAATCTGGTGAGAGCGCAGAAGATGTTGCGATACATGCAGCAGCTGAACTAGAAAAATTATTTGAAAAAGAACATCAACACATTGCCGCCATCATCATCGAACCATTAGTGCAGTGTGCAGGACAAATGGCGATGTATTCGCCAGAATATCTTCGCCTAGTAAGGGCCTTATGTAATCACTATGAGGTCCACCTCATAGCCGATGAAATCGCCGTTGGCTGTGGCCGCAGCGGTAAGTTCTTCGCTTGCGAGCATGCCAATATTTGGCCAGACTTTTTAACCCTATCTAAGGGCATTAGCGGCGGCTACCTTCCCCTCTCGCTGTGCATGACCACAAATACGATTTATCGTCGCTTTTATAGCGATAAAACACAGCAAGGCTTCCTACATTCTCATTCCTATACAGGAAACCCATTGGCATGCGCAGCGGCACTCGCTTGCTTAGAGATTTTTGAAACTGAAAATATTTTAGAGAAGAATCTTATTCGCTCACAAGATTTAGCGAATGCATTTGCATGGGCAAAAACAGATCCCCGCATCGAGAACTGGCGTCAACAAGGAATGATTCTTGCTTTTGATATTAAGAATGAATATCTGAAGAATAAAGGTACTTTTCCACGCGAAATGTTTGCTAAAGGCTTAGAAGAGGGAATACTCATTAGGCCAATTGGTAATACAGTCTATGTAATGCCCCCTTATATTTTGTCACCCGAAGAGACCGAGCTGATGGGCAAATCTGTGCAGCGAGCACTTGCAAAGGCGCTGGCATAACCATGTCATTTCTTGCTTTAAAACTAGCTCAACAACAGATTGCAGATTTGGACTTACAACTCCTGAAGCGCAAATTACGAGTGACACAGTCTCCCTGCGATACCCATGCAATTGTTGGCGATAGAGAGCTTAAGGCTTTTTGCAGTAATGATTATTTAGGCCTTGCTAATCACCCCGATCTGATTCAAGCACTGGCGCAAGGGGCTTCCAAATATGGTGTTGGTAGTGGCGCATCACATTTAATTAGCGGGCATAGCAGTGCCCATGAATTACTTGAAAAGAAATTAGCATCTTTTCAGGAAAAATTTATTCCTCAGGCACGCGCGCTATTTTTTAGCACCGGTTATCTAGCCAATCTTGCTGCTATTACAGGTATAGCCAAACTGGCACCACGTAGTGAACTCAGCATATATTCAGCCAAACTGAATCATGCCTCGCTAATTGATGGGGTACGTTTAGCAAGCGCTCAAAATAATGCTGCAGTTCACTTGTTTGATCACACCCAACTTACTTCATTAACTGATGTACTCAAAAAAGATACAAAAGCACTTAAGCTCATTGTGATTGATGGCGTCTTTAGCATGGATGGAGATGTAGCCCCCGTTCAAGACTTGCTCCAAATAGCAGAACAATATGATGCTTTGTTATTAATAGATGATGCACACGGTTTTGGAGTTTTAGGTAAGCAAGGCCATGGCATCTTAGAGCAAGAAAATATCCACTCTGATCGTATTATTTATATTGGCACACTTGGTAAGGCGGCCGGTGTGAGCGGAGCATTTGTCTGTGCCCAAGATTCTTTTATTGAATGGCTTATTCAAAAAGGACGTCCATATATCTACAGCACAGCCACACCGCCAGCAATTGCCCATGCTTTACTCAAGAGTCTTGACATCATCGAGAGTAGCGAAGGTAGTAAACGTCGTGCACGCTTACATCAGCTTATTCAGACCTGGCGAGAGGACATGACTTTTTCTTCATGGAAAAAAGTTTCCTCGTGTACGCCCATTCAGCCTGTCATTTTAGGCAGCAATGCTCATGCACTCATGGCTGCAAAGTTATTGGATGAAGCAGGCTATTGGATTCCAGCCATTCGCCCACCCACCGTACCCATTGGTAGTACACGCTTACGCATTACTTTCTCTGCAAACCATAGCGTTGATGATGTACGTCAGCTTATTGAGACCCTAAAAAAGATAGAGCACCAAGTTGAGCAAAAGGTAGATTCGTGAGTAAGTCGCCCGGATTTTTTGTAACTGGAACTGATACTGAAGTTGGCAAAACTTTGGTAAGTGGCGCACTGATACTGAAGTTGCATGATCAAGGGAAGAGCGTCATAGGCTTTAAGCCGGTTGTTGCTGGAACCTATCAAAATAAAGAAGGTAAAACTCTCAATGAGGATTTAGAAACCTTACGTATTGCCTCTAAACTTGCACCAGGTCAGTTGGATTTATGTCCTTATGTTTTAGACATGCCAATAGCGCCCCACCTAGCTGCTGCAGTCAAGGGAATACAACTAGAAATGAGTGTCATTATGAAAGCTCTAGGAAATCTACAAAGTAAATATGATTCCCTGGTTGTCGAAGGAGCTGGTGGTTTTTTAATTCCCTTAAATGACCAAGAAGATCTAGGTCTTTTAGCTCAGAAAATTAATTTACCAGTCATCATGGTGGTGGGAATGAAATTAGGCTGTATTAGTCATGCTCTTCTCACACAAGAAGCAATCAAATCTCGTGGATTAACAATTGCAGGCTGGGTTGCCAATACCCTATCTAGTGAAATGGCTTTATTGCCAGAAAATATTCAATCACTGCAATCCAAAATCCAGGCACCTTTTTTGGGTTGCATTCCTGCACTACCAAACTCACTACAAAAAGCAGATAACAGCCCATATTCAATTAAAGCACTTGATTTTGCTGCACAGCACATTCAAATACCAAACGATGAATGACCTATAGTTACCAGCTAAGGTGCAACTGGCTGGACTTTCAGATAAGATAAAGGAATGCATTTACTCCCTGAAATCATCGATTCCGCAGAAGCTATCCAAGAAATTCGACGCAATATTCATGCTCATCCTGAATTGCGTTTCGAAGAAAACCGCACAGCTGATTTAGTTGCAGAAGCACTTTCCAGTTGGGGAATTTCAGTTTACCGAGGTATGGGAAAAACTGGAGTAGTAGGCCGGCTAGATGGTGATTTAGGACCTGGCAAGATGATTGGTTTACGAGCCGACATGGATGCGCTTCCGCTACAAGAGCATAATAATTTTGAACACGCCTCTCGGAATGCAGGAAAGATGCATGCCTGCGGTCATGATGGTCACACTGCAATGTTATTAGGTGCTGCTCAATATCTCTCAAATCATCGGGACTTCAAAGGTACTGTGATTTTCATTTTCCAACCGGCTGAAGAGGGTGGTGCTGGCGCGAATGAAATGATTAAAGATGGTCTCTTCAAAGAGTTTCCCTGCGATGCTGTTTTTGGTTTGCATAATTGGCCTGGATTAGCTGAAGGTCACTTTGGCGTTACCCCTGGCCCGATGATGGCCTCTAGTAATACTTTTGAAATTACCATCACTGGCAAAGGGGGGCATGCCGCCTTACCTCACAACAGTGCCGATCCTGTATTGACAGGCGCTCAAGTCGTCTTGGCCATCCAAAGTATCATCACTCGTAATAAAAGACCAGTTGATGCCGCCGTGCTCTCAGTAACCCAATTTCATGCGGGGGAGACCAGCAACGTCATCCCCGATAGCGCCTTTATCGGAGGAACTATCAGAACATTTACATTGGAAGTGCTCGACTTAATGGAGCAGCGCCTACGAGAAATTTCTCATAATGTTGCAAGCGCTTTCGATTGCCAGGCGGAAATTTCTTTTTCTAGAAACTATCCACCCCTAATCAATCATGATGCTGAAGTTCATTTTGCTAGCGAGGTTATGAGCGAATTAGTGGGGAAACAAAATGTCACTACGAACATCGACCCTACAATGGGTGCGGAAGATTTTGCATTCATGCTGCTTGAGAAGCCGGGCTGCTATGTCTTTTTAGGCAATGGAGATGGTGATCATCGCTCCGTAGGTCACGGCATGGGTCCATGTCACCTCCATAACCCATCATATGATTTTAATGATGCATTAATTCCGGTGGGCGTGAGCTACTGGGTAAAACTAGCTCAACGCTACCTAGAAAAGAATTAAATTATTAAGAGTTAGTAAATTTGGCAGGGCGTTTTTCGATAAATGCTGCCATACCCTCTTTTTGATCATTTGTTCCAAAGCATGTATGGAATAGGCGACGCTCGAAATGAATACCCTGTGAAAGAGTGGTTTCGTAAGCAGTATTGACGGCTTCTTTAACCATCATTGTTGTCAGTAAAGGCATATCTGCAATTTCCTTAGCGATCGCTTTTACTTCTTGCAATAAATCTGCTTTGGGAAAGACTCGGGAGACTAATCCTGAACGCTCGGCCTCTGCTGAGTCCATCATTCGTCCAGTCAAAGCTAAATCCATTGCCTTAGCCTTAGAAATGGCACGTGGTAAACGTTGCGTACCGCCAGCACCAGGAATAATGCCCAACTTAATTTCTGGTTGCGCAAACTTCGCATTGTCGGCTGCCATAATGGTGTCGCACATCATCGCCAATTCACATCCGCCTCCTAGTGCATATCCGGATACTGCAGCTATCACAGGTTTACGAACTTTTTGCATGTGCTCCCAATTGCGAGAAATAAAATTATGGCGATACACGTCTTGTAAGTTCCGCTTCGCCATTGAAGCAATATCAGCACCAGCAGCAAATGCTTTCTCACTACCTGTCACAATGATGCAGCCAATATTGTCATCTCCATCAAATGCAAGCAATGCCTCGCCTAGCTCATCCATTAATTGATCGTTCAGCGCATTAAGCACTTCAGGACGATTTAAGGTGATAGTGGCAACCTTGCCGTCCACTTCAGTCAAAATAGTTTTGTAGTCCATGGATTTCTTTCTTGTAGGTAATCAGTTAACGCGGTAGCAATAACCACATCTTGCCATTTTGCTTCATGCGACCTGCCATTTCTCCGGCAGCCTCCCCTGAGCCCCAATAGTAATCAGCTCTGACGCCACCCACAATCGCTTTACCAGTATCTTGTGCCATTACTAGTTTTTGCAAGGACTGATTACTTAAAGGCTTAGTAGTCGCCAAGAATACGGGTGTGCCCAAGGGCATAGCTTGTAAATCTATCGCAATACTACGCTCCGCCGTTAATGGAACGCCCAGTGCACCATTAGGCCCAAGATCAGCGTCAACATTGCCGGGCAACTCTTTAAAGAAAACAAAGCGGGGATTTGAATTGAGCATTTCATTTACACGATCTGGGTTTTGTTTGGCCCATTGCGAAATTCCCTGCATACTAGCCTCGCTACGAGTAATCTCTTTGCGATCTAGCAGCCATTGGGCAAATGATTTAAAGGGTTGTTCATTGGTACCGGCAAAGCCTAAGCGCAATACGCGACCATCCTGAAGACGTATCTTTCCGGACCCTTGTATTTGCATAGAGGCAGCTGCAACTGGGTCTTGCACCCAAGCAATTTCAGAGCCCTGCAAAACACCTGAACTCATTAATTCAGCACGTGTCGGTCCAGGATTAGGTCGCGATTTTTTCCACGCATTGGGATAAGCATATAGCGGCACAGTAAACGTGCTGGTTCGGGTAAGTGAGCCATTCATTACTGGTTCGTAGTAGCCAGTAATTAAACCAGTATCACTTCCAGAGCTATTGCGTACTTCATAGGCCTGAAAGTTACTTTCAAAATATCGACGAATAGATTGAGTATCTCGAGAAGAAATACTGGCTGCTTGAGCGCACACTTGGCGCCAGTTCACTTCCCCACTACGCTTACGCAATGCATCACAACTCTTAAGCCACGCAGGCCAAGCTTGCGATAAGTCATCATCTTGCCAGCCTGGTAAGGCTTGCCATGACACAGCATTAAAGCTAGCGATCGATGAGCTGTATGATGAAGGGGGCGCACCAGAGCCACTAGATCGATATCCCGTTCCTCTGGTAGGCGGAGTTGAACATCCGATCAGAAAACTCGCAATTAAAATTGCGAATACACTTACTTGAAATAATTTAATTTTAGAAATCATGATTGCCAATTTACTCGATGAATACCCAATGCTGCTCTTTGTGATAGAAGGCGCTATTGCTTTGGGTCTGCTGTTATTTATTGTCCTATGGACTGGAAAAGGGAAAAAGTAATTTTTCCAAGGGCCTAGCCCTAATGCAGAGTTCGAGGCATTACTAAAGCAAATTCCGGGATTTGGGCCTGAAAAAACTGGGCTTCTTCAGTTACGCAAAAATACTCGCCACGCATTGTTCCGGCTGGCGTTGGCAAAGTAGCCCAGCTGGTGTACTCAAAATGCTCACCAGAACGCAATAAAGGCTGTTGTCCAACCACCCCCAGCCCCCTCACTTCCTGGACATCGTTATCCCCATCGGTAATGAACCAATGGCGGGCAATAAGCTGAATACTAGCCGCCCCCGTATTTCGAATGGTGACTGTGTAAGCAAACGCAAATTGACGGTTATCGGGGTCTGATTGCTCAGGAAGGTACTGGGCTTTGACCGTAACGCTGATTTCATGGGGATTCATGCTCGAATTCTGCTCCATCCTAAGGCCAACTGCAAGCTAGAATCTAGGGATGGAAAGCAAAAAATCATCCTCTAATCGCGAATTTGTTATCGCCCCGTCCATCCTCTCGGCTGACTTTGCCTGCCTAGGCAAGGAAGTCCAAGATGTTTTGAATGCAGGCGCTGACTGGATTCACTTTGACGTCATGGACAACCACTACGTCCCCAACCTCACAATTGGCCCGTTAGTTTGTGAGGCTATTCGGCCTCATGCGATGAAAAATGGTAAACCTGCTGTGATCGATGTTCACTTGATGATTGAGCCCGTTGATCGCATTGTTCCGGATTTTGCAAAAGCTGGCGCCAATCTCATTAGCTTTCATCCTGAGGCCAGTCCGCATGTCAATCGCACCCTAAACTTAATTCGTGACCAAGGATGTCAAGCGGGTCTCGTATTCAATCCTGCTACACCACTCGATCATTTAGACCACACTCTAGATTTACTCGACTTAGTATTACTCATGTCGGTAAATCCAGGCTTTGGAGGTCAATCATTTATCCCCAGTACCCTTAATAAGATTGAACAGGTTCGTGCACGCTTAAATCGCTATGAAGCAGAAACCGGTCGCCACATTCGCCTTGAAGTAGATGGAGGAATTAAGGTAGATAACATTGCGCAAGTTGCAAAAGCAGGCGCAGATACTTTTGTAGCAGGTTCAGCAATTTTTGGAAAAGAAAATTACACAAAAGTGATCGAGGCAATGCGCGCTGAATTAGGAAAGCCAGGAAAAGCCTAATGCAGCTTGAAAAATTTAATGCCCTAGCAAATCAGGGCTTCAATCGCATTCCTCTTGTTAAAGAGGTTCTGGCTGACTTAGAAACGCCACTTTCGCTTTACGTCAAACTCAGTCAGGCTTTTGGTAAGAAAAACACTTACCTTTTGGAGTCTGTATTGGGTGGTGAACGCTTTGGCCGCTTCTCCTTTATTGGCTTGCCTGCCAAAACTATTGTTAGAACTATAGGCACCCCAACATCACCAGTGAATGAGGTGCTCACTGATGGGAAAGTCGTAGAAAGTAACAACGATAATCCTTTAGATTTTGTAGACGCCTATTTCAAACGCTTTAAGGTTGCCCTGCAACCAGGTCTGCCTCGTTTTTGTGGTGGTCTTGCAGGTTACTTCGGTTATGACACCGTTCGCTATATTGAATCACGCTTAGCTAAACATAAATTACCAGATGAACTTGGCGTTCCTGACATTCAATTAATGCTGACTGAAGAATTAGCAGTAATTGATAACGTCGCTGGAAAAATTTACTTCATCGTCTATGCAGATCCGAGTATCTCTGACGGATTTGAAAAAGCACAAAGCCGTCTTAAGGAATTACTCACTTGCCTAGGCAAGCCTGCGAACATGCCTGCTTCATTACCCAGCACCAAGACTGAGCTAATTCGTAAATTTAAGGCTTCCGATTTTGAAAATGCAGTACGCAAAACCAAAGAGTATATTTTGGCTGGTGACTGTATGCAGGTTGTGATTGGTCAACGTATTAGCAAGCCATTTACTGACTCACCTCTCGCACTCTATAGAGCGCTACGCTCTTTAAATCCCTCTCCATACATGTACTTTTATGACTTTGGCGATATGCAGATTGTTGGCTCATCCCCTGAAATCCTGGTTCGCCAAGAAAAACGTGCTGCAGAAAAGATTGTGACAATACGACCCCTTGCTGGAACTCGTCCGCGTGGTGCAAACCCTGAAGAAGATGAGCGCCTAGCCAAAGAGCTACTTGCAGATCCCAAAGAAATTGCTGAGCACGTCATGTTGATCGATCTTGCTCGTAATGACGTTGGCAGAATCGCCAAGACAGCTTCGGTCAAAGTGACTGATTCAATGTCGATTGAGAAATACTCCCATGTGCAGCACATCGTTAGCTCAGTGGAGGGTGATCTTCTAGATAATATGAGCAATATGGATGTCTTACGTGCAACTTTCCCAGCGGGTACTCTCTCGGGCGCTCCAAAAATTCGTGCGATGGAAATTATTGACGAAATGGAAATTGTCAAGCGTGGTGTCTACGGTGGCGCCGTGGGGTATCTCTCATTCTCAGGTGATATGGATGTGGCAATTGCTATTCGTACTGGTGTTATTCGTGATGGCATGCTCCACTCTCAAGCAGGTGCTGGCGTCGTGGCCGACTCTGATCCTACGGCTGAATGGAAAGAAACTGAAGCTAAAGCACGTGCAGTATTAACGGCAGCAGAATTAGTACAAGGAGGACTCGATGCTCCTAATGATTGATAATTACGATTCCTTTACCTATAACCTCGTGCAATATTTTGCTGAATTAGGTGAAGAAGTAAAAGTATTTCGCAATGACGAAATTGCTGTCGAAGATATTGCAAAACTGAATCCTGCTCGTATTTGTATTTCTCCTGGACCATGCAGTCCAACGGAAGCTGGTATCTCTGTAGAAACAATTAAACGCTATGCAGGCCAGATTCCGATTTTGGGAGTATGCCTTGGCCATCAAGCTATTGGTGAAGCATTTGGTGGCAAGGTGATTCGCGCCCAGAAAGTGATGCATGGCAAGACTGACTCTATTCACCATACTGGTGTAGGAGTCTTCAAAAACCTACCAGATCCATTTAAAGTCACTCGCTATCACTCACTTGCTATTGAAACTAGTTCCTTACCTGCAATGCTGGAGGTGACAGCGACATCTTCTGATGGTGAGATCATGGGCGTTCGTCATCGTGAGCTCGCAGTTGAAGGCGTTCAATTCCATCCTGAATCTATTCTCTCTGAGCATGGTCATGCCCTGCTCAAGAATTTCTTACTCAATAATTAAACAGCGTTATGTCCATTACTCCACAAGAAGCTCTGCAACGATGCATTGAACATCGTGAACTATTCCACGATGAAATGGCTGCAATGATGCGACTCATCATGAGTGGTGAAATGTCACCCGAGCTAGTAGCAGGGTTATTGGTAGCTTTGCGCACCAAAAAAGAGACTGTTGGAGAAATCGCTGCTGCTGCCCAAGTCATGCGGGAGTTTGCAACATCCGTGCACGTTGATGATCGCACCCATTTAGTTGATGTAGTTGGAACTGGTGGTGATGGTGCCCATACTTTCAATATCTCGACTGCGGCTATGTTTGTTGCTGCAGCTGCTGGTGCAAAAATTGCGAAGCACGGCAATCGCAGTGTGAGCAGCAAATCTGGTAGTGCTGATGTACTCGAAGCATTAGGTGTTAACTTAAGTCTTTCTGCTGAGCAAGTCGCTAAATGTATTACCACTGTAGGTGCTGGCTTTATGTTCGCCCCAAATCATCACCCCGCTATGAAAAACGTTGTACCCATTCGCAAGCAATTAGGTGTTCGAACAATTTTCAATATTCTTGGTCCGCTCACCAATCCTGCCGATGCCAAAAGAATTCTGATGGGAGTATTTCATTCTGATCTCGTCGGCATTCAAGCACGGGTATTGCAGGCCTTAGGCATGGAGCATGCACTCGTTGTGTATGGGCGCGACGGTCTAGATGAGATTTCTCTTGAAGGTCCCACTCTTGTAGGCGAACTCAAAGATGGCATTGTGCGTGAATATGAAATACATCCGAAGGACTTTGGCTTAAATACCGCCCTTACAAATAGTTTTAAAGTCACCAATGCGGAAGAATCGAAGCGCATCGTATTGGATGTGATTGATAACAAACCAGGCGCAGCAAGTGATATTGTGTGTCTGAATGCAGGGGCGACCTTATATGTTGCTGGCGTAGCCAAAGATATTGCAACTGGTATCACAATGGCCAAAGAAGCTATTGCATCTGGAGCGGCACGGAAAAAATTAGATGCCTTTATTGCTGCATCCCAAGCTAAATAATTACTCATGAGCGATATCCTCGATAAAATTGTTGTAACCAAGAAGATTGAGATTGCTAATAACTTAAAGCAGATCTCACTTAGTAATCAGCGTGATATTGCAGAATCCAATAACAAAGATGCATTACTAAAACCGCGTGGCTTTATTAAAGCTATTGAGCGCAAAATTGCTGGTGGTGGCGCAGCAGTCATTACTGAAATCAAAAAAGCGAGCCCTAGCAAAGGAATTCTTCGGGAAAATTTTATTCCTGCTGAAATCGCCCAGTCTTATGAAAAGCATGGTGCTGCCTGTTTATCAGTGCTTACAGATGTTGACTACTTTCAAGGCTGCAACTCTTACTTAAAAGAAGCCCGTGCCGCTTGCAGTATTCCAGTTTTGCGCAAAGATTTCACAATCGAGCCATACCAAGTCTATGAAGCTCGCGCAATTGGTGCTGATGCAATTTTATTAATCGTAGCCTGCTTAGAACTCAATCAAATGAAAGAGCTTGAGGCCTGCGCACATGAATTAGGATTGGATGTTTTAGTTGAAGCTCATAACGCCCCTGAACTAGAGCAGGCTCTAGAACTTAAAACACCGTTACTGGGCATTAACAATCGAAACTTGAAGACCTTTGAGGTCACACTTCAAACAACACTTTCACTTCTATCCATGGTTCCCAGTAATAAAACTTTAGTAACTGAATCGGGCATATTAGGTCGTGCTGATGTTCAGCTCATGCGTGACAATAAAGTCAACGGTTTCTTAGTTGGCGAAGCGTTTATGCGTGCAGCTGATCCAGGTGCCGCTCTTAGTGAACTGTTTTCCTAGCTTGCTTTAGAAGGTCTAGGCTGTATTTAATAACTGAAATCAGCAACAATGAACCCAACACGTCACCAAGAAACATCACAGAAATGTGATTTACACTGCCTACATTATCAAGCCCCATAGTGGAAAACCACCACTGATGCATACCAGCACTCAGGGATGCGTATACCAAAATACAAAATATTAATTTCTGAAAATTAAGGTCGCTCAAGTCGGGTGCCAGTCGGATATTAGTTAGTACAAATACCCTTGCAAGGTAAGGGGCAAATCCAGATACCACGCCTATGCCAATACAGATGATCAAGTCATGTGGAAAGTCGCCGTAGTAACTAATCAAAAATGAGGATAACGCAATTCCGATTGCGGCCGGGAGCCCAAAAATCAAGGTTAAAAATAATCGCAGTCCTGCCGGTAAGTAAATCCAGTTAACACCCAGACTAAAAACTAACTCGCTTGTTAGCCAGTTATTTACGTAGAAAAGAAATGTGTACGCAAGCGCACTAATAATTAATCCACAGGTGGTTTCATAACATGCTGCTAATATTTTAGACATGGGATCGATTATGAATGCTTTTCATAAGCAATTGCGTTTGAAAAAACGATGATTAGGGAATACACTATGCCTAGCCCTAGAGCTAATCACCATTTATTGAATTAAATATACAGAAATTATGGCAATAACAAAGTCCCCCTCTTATCTTCGATTTTTGAACTTAGTGGATGCCTTAGATCGAATCAATCCTGGCAAGAAACTAGACTGCATTGAAGAAAGCCTACTAGACAGAATTGTCACTTGCGCACACTCCAAAGAGTCAGTATTAGTAGGTGATTTAATCTCACTCTCAAATTTGGGCTCTCAAGCAACTTTGCATGGTCGACTAAAGAATCTCATTGCCATGGGTTATATCAAAATGGTCTCTAACACTGATGGGCGCAAGAAAGAAGTAATCCCAACTAAATTAGCAACTAAGCGCTATGAAGAAATCTCTAAGTGCTTAGAAAAAGCTGTTAAACCTGCTTAGGCTTGTTTAAACCTCAATAAAAAAGCCCTTTTTGATAAGGGCTTTTTTATTATGAAGCAGCAAACAGTCTACTTAGACATTAAACAAGAAGTTCAATATATCTCCATCTTTAACGACGTACTCCTTGCCTTCAGCCCTCATCTTACCGGCCTCTTTTGCACCACCCTCACCCTTAAACTGAATGAAGTCGTCATAAGCAATCGTTTGTGCACGAATAAATCCGCGCTCAAAATCTGTATGAATAACACCTGCTGCTTGAGGAGCGGTATCACCTTGATGAATGGTCCAGGCGCGTACCTCTTTAACGCCAGCAGTGAAATAAGTTTGTAGACCAAGCAATGAATAGCCAGCCCGAATCACGCGGTCTAGGCCAGGCTCTTCCATACCCAAATCGGATAAGAATTCTGTTTTATCGGCATCCTCTAAATCAGCAATCTCAGCCTCAATCGCTGCGCAAACAGCAACTACAGGAGCCTTTTCTTTTGCAGCATGCTGCTGGACTGCTTCAAGGTGGGGGTTATTAGTAAAGCCATCTTCTTTCACATTAGCTACATACATTGCAGGTTTTGCAGTAATTAAACAGAGTGGCTTAATGAGAAGAAGTTCCTCTTCACTCAAATTTAAACTACGGACCGGCAATGCAGAATCTAAATGAGATTGCACTTTAGTCAGAACGGCAACCAAGGCTGCTGCCTCCTTATCATTTCCAGACTTGGCAGCCTTACTTGAGCGGTTCAGTGTTTTCTCAACGGTGGCCAAATCAGACAAAGCCAATTCGGTATCAATCACCCCAATATCAGCAATTGGGTCAATCTTGCCAGCAACGTGAATAACATTTGGATCCTCAAAGCAACGAACCACATGGGTGATGGCATCAGTTTCACGAATATTGGCCAAAAACTGATTCCCGAGGCCCTCACCTTTGGAGGCACCAGCAACCAGACCAGCAATGTCGACAAACTCAACAGCAGCGGGCAGGACGCGCTCAGGCTTCACTATCTCAGCCAAGGCAGCTAGACGGGGG
>Ga0207954_1000453_pt1 | contig 13823 bp, 15 predicted proteins | sample CryBogmetaGMA0M_FD_184547 | JGI IMG/M metagenome (GOLD analysis project Ga0207954, IMG submission 184547) | Freshwater microbial communities from Crystal Bog, Wisconsin, USA - MA0M (SPAdes) | ecosystem: Environmental > Aquatic > Freshwater > Lake | place: Crystal Bog, Wisconsin, USA | collected... | reverse complement strand
CCCGCAACTAGAAAAAATGAAATTCTTATGCTGCTGAGTGAAGGTTGTGAAGATTTAAGTATCTCAAGGCCTAAAGAAAAACTTTCTTGGGGAATTCCTGTACCTGGAGACGATAAGCACGTTATTTATGTATGGTTTGAGGCTTTATTGAATTATATTACTGTCTTAGGATATCCAGATGGCGCGGACTTCAAGAATTTTTGGCCAGCAGATGTTCAGATTATTGGTAAAGACGTACTTCGTTTTCATGGACTTATTTGGCCAGGTATTTTGCTTGCATTGAAACTTGAATTACCAAAAATTCTTTATGTTCATGGCCATGTTAATGTTGATGGTAAAAAAATGGGCAAAAGCCTTGGAAATGCAATTGCGCCGAGTGAAATTATTGACAAGTACGGAGTGGATGCTTTTCGCTATTACTTCATGCGTCATATACCAAGCTACAGTGATGGTGATTTTAGTTGGAAAAGAATCGAAGAAGTCTATAACAATGAACTTGCTAATGAACTTGGAAATGCCGTGGGTAGAGTAGCGGCTATGATAGTTCGCTATCAAGAAGGTGTTATAGGAGAAATTCCGGCTTCGAATCATGATACTCATCAATATGATGTTGCGCTCCAATCTTGTCGATTCGATAAAGCGCTTGATAGCGTTTGGGAACAAGTAAGGGGAGTTAATCAATACATTGATACCCAAAAGCCGTGGCAGCTCGCAAAAGATGAAAATGAAAAAGAGCATTTAAGGGAAGTTCTGGCATATGCTGTCAGTTGCCTACTCGAGATAGCTGATCTCCTGTCTCCTTTCATGCCAGTAATATCTAAAAAAATGGATGATCTTTTTTCGCAAAAGAAAGTTGCTTTACTCGATAGTTCTCTTTTCCCAAAAGAATAGAAAGATTTGAGATGCAAAACAAATCAGGTGTACAATAGTGGGCATGTTTAATTTTTTTGATACTCACTGCCACATACATGAACCAGACTTCTCTTTACCTGTAAAAGATGTTCTGGGACGAGCCAATAATGCAGGCGTATCAAAGCTTATGTGCGTCGGAACATCAGTTGAAGATAGTAAAGTTGCGATAAAATTTGCTGAAAAAAATAATAATATTTGGGTAAGTGCTGGAGTTCATCCGCATGCAGCCAAGGATCTCAGAAGCGAAACTAGTCTTGCTGAATTTGCTTCATTGATAAAAAATAAAAAAGTAAAGGCCATAGGGGAATGCGGCCTTGATTATTTCTATAACCATACTTCTAAAGAAGATCAAGAGTATGCACTAAGAAAGCAATTTGAACTAGCAGTTGAATATGATATTCCAATGATTTTTCATGTCAGAGAAGCCTTCGACGACTTTTGGAAAATATATGATGATTATCCTAAAGTCGCTGGAGTAATACACAGCTTTACTGCAACAAAAAAGGAACTTAACGAAGCCCTGGCGCGTGGTTTATTCATTGGACTCAACGGCATCATGACTTTTACTAAAATAAAGGAACAACTCGATGCTGCTTCGGAAGTTCCGCTTACAAAATTGGTGCTTGAGACAGATGCTCCATTCTTGACACCTAACCCCTTACGTGGTAAAATAAACGAGCCCAAAAATGTGGTACTGGTAGGGGATTTCTTAAGTCAACTACGAGGCGAGCACCTTGAGCAGTTAGCGATTCAGACTACAAAGAACGCAGAAGGACTTTTTAAAGTATAAATATGCAACTACATCCAGAAATTTATGAACGACAGAATCAGTCACTTGAAGAAATTCGATGCGATGTTCTTTATCGTGCTACCGAACTTGCGCTTTCAATTTTAACTAGTCAAGAAGCATCAAGTGTCGTACGTGCTCCTATTTCGCAAGAAATGTTCATTTCTCCTTTTGTTAAAGAAGTTGAAGCAAGAAGTACAGATATCTTAAGTGAAGCAGAAAATAGAGCAATTGAAGCCAGAAACCTCGTTCAATCTGCTTTTGTCGAAAATTCATTTGCCGCCCATCTCGTTCAGTCTCAGGAGCAGAAAAATGCTGCGTAAAATTATTGCACAAGTGCAGTCAAATAGCTTCACCCAAACGAGGCTTGAAGCATATCGAAATCTAATTCGTCGTGAAGCAATTCTAGGGGGATCTATTTTTGGCCAAATACCAACTGGCCATCGCCGCGAATTCTTCTGCCTTGATGAACATACCTGGGTTTGGCACGAAGAGTGGCTTGATCATGCTGGTGCCCGACAAGTCAGGAATACACGATATGATGTACGTCCAAATGGAATTGTTAAAATTCAAGACGGAAAAGGCTACCAGGCTCTTAGTCCCACGGAAGTTCGTCATCTCAAAGCCGCAATTCAAATTTATTACAAAAAAATTGTTTCTTCCGTCTATCACCAAGCTGTGTAAATTGTTAGGATAGTCTTGTAATGATACATAAACCCTTATACGGTTATTTCGATTATGCTGCAGCGACTCCGATGCTTCCTGCGGCAGCCGAAGCCATGCGTCCTTATTTGAATGATAATTTTTATAATGCCTCGGCGCTTTATCTTTCTGCTAAAAGAAATAGGCGCATAATTGAAGACGTTCGTCACGAAATCGCAAAAGGGCTTGGCGCAAAGCCACTCGAAATTGTGTTTACTGCAGGAGGAACTGAAGCTAATAATTTAGCGATTCATGGAATTATGCAAAAGTTTCCTGATGCACATATGATAGCATCGGCAATTGAGCATGATTCTGTGTTGGCGCCAGCAAGTAAATATGACCATTCGATCGTTCAGGTTGATGAAAACGGTTTCGTTTCTCTAGAGGCTATTAAAAAAGCAGTTAAGCCGAGTACGGTATTAATTAGTGTTATGTATGCAAATAATGAAATCGGTACAATTGAGCCGATCCATGAAATAAGTAAATATATTGAAAGACAAAGAAAAATTCGCAAACAAAACGGGAACACGTACCCGCTGTATTTGCACACTGACGCTTGCCAGGCAACTAATTATTTAGACCTTCAGGTATCCAGGCTAGGAGTTGATCTGTTGAGTATTAATGCTGGAAAAATGTACGGCCCAAAGCAGTGTGGTGCTTTGTTTATAAAAACAGGAATTGCTCCTATGCCATTACTACAAGGCGGCGGCCAAGAATGGAATTTGCGAAGTGGCACCGAAAATATTTCTGCCATCGTTGCATTTGGTGCCAGCTGGAAAGAAGTCCGAGGAAATTACCAACAAGAAGCCGATAGAGTTACGCAACTCAGAAACAAACTTATTCATGAGCTCTTGCAACGAATACCTGGGTGTAGCTTAAATGGCCCCAAGGAAAAAAAGCGTATCGCAAATAATGTTCACATCACTATTAAAAATATAGATAACGAACGTTTACTTATGGAGCTCGATGAATTAGGCTTTATGGTTGCTTCAGGCTCGGCGTGTAATGCGAGTAATGACGAGCCATCTCATGTGCTTAAAGCTATCGGCTTAAATGACGAACAAGCAAGAAGCAGTATTAGGATAACACTTGGTAAATATACTGAGCCCAAAGCAATACATGCTCTCGTGGATAATATTCTTCAAAATATACCTAAAAAATAAGCAAAAGCGGTATACTTATTACAAGAGGTGTCGCGCTTAATATGCCTAATTTAAATTTAAGAAAAATATTACTCACTATCGAGTCCGCAATAGCGGTTTTTTTACTTTTTAATTGTGTTGCATCAGCGCAGAGCGTAACTCAAGGATATAAGTCAGATACTTTATTACAAAATGGAATGATTGTTGGACTTGATCCGAAAGATGTGACTAAAGTTGAACCTATTAACTCAGGACAGTACAGTCTTCTTCACGGAGTTGTCGTAAATCCCAGTAGTTCAATAATTTTAGTAGGTAATAACAGCACTAATGTGTATGTGAGCACTTCTGGAAGAGTAAGCGTTATGGTCAATGATCAAAACGGAAATATTAACCCAGGTGATTACGTTGCACTTTCTTCTGTTTCAGGAATAGGTGATAAAGCGATAGTAACTGATCCACTGGTTCTTGGGAAGTCAGTCAGCGCATTCAATGCAACTGATAGCGCACAGCAGATCGGCACAGTGACCGTCAAAGATTCGACCGGCAAGACATCATCGTTGCATATCGGTTACGTAACAATAGATATAGCAATCGGAAAAAATCCTTTGATCGTCACAGATAATAGCCTTCCCAGCGTTCTAAGCCGAGCCAGCAATTTGGTTGCAGGCAAGATAGTTTCTCCAGTCAGAGTTTATGTAAGTATTTTAATACTTGCGATTACCGCTTTCGTTTCTGGAAGTCTTATATATGGAGGAGTTCGCAGTAGCATGATTTCGATTGGAAGAAATCCTTTAAGTAAAAAAGTAATAACAAGAAGTCTTACGCAGGTTGTTATTGTAAGTTTATTAGTTTTTCTGAGCGGTGTTTTTGGCGTATACTTACTACTAAAGCTTTAAAGATAAATTTGGGGGGGTGGATAAATGAATTCGTATCAGATAGCATTCGGAATAGGACTGAGTGCTGCTGTTCTTGTTATTTTATTTTATTCGCTCTGGCCTCGCCGCAAGAAAACAAACTCCGTATCCTCAGTAACGACTCCCGATCTGGCTGCTATTGCTGAAAGAAAATCGATGGAAGTTTTTAATGATACCTTCAGGGAGGAGTTAAGAAATAGGGGCAGGCTTCACTTTGAGAAAGTTATAAATGAAAATGCGCTGTTTTTACAGCAAGATCTTCGCCTAACCACCAATGAACTCAATACGTTTATGAAGGATGAAATCCAAAAGGTTCTTAAGGATGAATTTTCAAAATATGAAGCTTCCATAACAAGTGCACGAGATATTGCGCTGGAATCTATAAAAAAGACCCAAGAAGTAATCGATCAACAAAGGGCTCAGCTAGAAAAACAAATGAACGAACAGGCTGCAGAAGAAAAGCAGCGCCTTATTGATCGCTTTGAGAAAAATATGGCAGACATCCTTAATCATTATATCCTTGATGCGATTGGTGGAGAGATTGATCTCACTGATCAACTTGAGTATATATTCCAGAGCTTAGAGGAAAATAAAAAGGCAATTTTGGAGGATGTTAAAAATGGAGCTTAAGATGCCAATGACCATTGCAACAAAACAAGATGTTCTTCGGATACAAAGAGAAGTCAGAGACTACGAGGTTACAGTTGTTCAAAATAATGTTCGAAAAACAACCAATGAATCACCCTTAGCAGTATCGGCTGGATTAAGGGATTTAGTGCAGCTTAATCAAATCAATCTAAATGAAAAAAATGTTCCCAAGAAACTAATAACACAGCTTGATGAAGCACTAAGAAAAGTTATTCTTTTTCATATGAGTTTTGCTACCGAACCAACGGATGAAGTTACCCAAAAATTAGTGGCTTGGTTTCGAAAAGAAATCAACCCGAAGATACTTCTAAATATTGGTGTGCAACCTACGATTGCTGTCGGAGCAGTGCTTCGTACTCAAAGTAAGCAATATGATTTTTCACTTAGAAAACATCTTCAGAACAGCCAGCAAGATCTCGTAAAGGTGCTTAGGGGTGAATAACAAACATTTTCAAAGTTTGGTTGAAGCAAAGCACCCAGTCGGTGAAGTGATTGGTGTAAATAAGTTCATGATTAAAGTTCGTGGTCTTCAGCCGACAACACAACATACCTTAGTAATGTTCGAGGACGGCTCAAAAGGCCTTGTTCATTATATCTATGAAGATTATGTTAGCGTACTGCATTTAGGTGAACATGAGCTGAGTGGCGGCATGGGGGTAGTCGAGCAGAATAAAGATTTAATCACGAAGGTTGGAAAAGAATTTATTGGAAGAGTTGTTAATGTACTTGGTGCGCCGCTCGACGGCAAGGGCCCAATAGCTTCCGAAACAACGGGAATTGTTTTCAATGAAGCCCCGCCGTTATATATACGTAAACAATTGTCCGATCAACTGGAGACAGGGGTAACAGTTATTGATACTTTATTCCCTGTAGCCGCTGGGCAGCGAATGGCGATACTTGGAGATAGTAAAGCGGGTAAATCGACCATAATGACACAAATCGCTATAAACCAAAAAAATACCGATAAAGTAGTGATTTATGTTCTTATCGGAAAACGTAAAGCAGACGTTGATGCCCTTTTAACCAGTCTAAATGAAAGTGATGCGCTTAAAAACAGTATTGTAATTGTTTCCACTATGTTTGATTCTTTAGTATTAAGTTATCTGGCACCGTACGTCGCTTGCACTATTGCAGAATATTTTTGGATAAATTTAGGACAAGATACAGTCATTATCTATGATGACCTTACGACACATGCCATGGCCTATCGGGAAATATCATTGTTAAGTGGGAAAAGTCCTGGACGGGACTCATATCCTGGAGATATGTTCTATGCTCACAGTAGCCTCCTTGAGCGAGCAGGAAGATTATCCACGAATGCTAAAACATTGACCAGTTTTCCAGTAGTGCTTGCTAGCGGTGGTGATATAACAGCCTTCCTGCCGACAAATATTATGTCAATTACTGACGGACAGTGGATTTTAGATCTGAATATTTTCAGGGAAGGTAATAGGCCTGGACTTAATACAGGCCTTTCGGTTACACGTGTCGGAGGGGTTGGACACAATAAAAGGCAAAAAGCTATTGCTGCTAAAATTCTTAAAGCTATGGCGGCATATCGTCAATCAGCGGAATACACACGATTTGGTTCTGAATTAGCCCTCGAGGGTCAGAAAGATTTATTGCTCGGTAAGAGAATTATAGAGCTTTTTAATCAAAAGCCAACTGAAGCGTTCAGCCTTACAGCGCAACAATTAATGTTTGAAATAGTATTAGAACTCTCAGATAAAGAGTCGGTGGATATTAGTGCACTTAAAGCATTTGTATCCGATTACGCAAAACTACTCAAAGAAGACGAAAAGAGCTCAAATTTTGATGATTTAAAAAATCAATTAAAAGAAAAAGTGTTAGCAGGGGCTGGAAAATGAAAAAGCCGCAGGAATTAGCCAGGGAGCTCGAAAACATGAAAACGCTCGGAGAACTAACGAGTGTTTTTGAGGGTATCGCAAGTATGAGGATTGCTCAGATCAAGAATCAGGTTGTTCAGAGCCAAAACTTCTTTGAAACACTATGGTATATGTATACACAGATTCGAGCAGGATCCACCTTCAAGCTTGGCACGCATATCGCTGACATCGAAAAAATCAATAAAACATTATTCATAGCTATTACTGCTGAGGGCGGATTCAGTGGAGATATTGATCAGCGGCTTATTAAGTGGATGCTTAAAAGTTATGATCCTAAAAAAGTGGACATAATAGTTATCGGCCGACATGGCACCACGCAACTCACGCAACGAGGAATTAGTTTCATAAAATATTTTAAACTACCAACTAAAGACGTCGATATTAATGTATCTCCAATAATCCAAGAGGTTCAGAAATATAGGTCAACGGATGTTTTTTATCAACAATATTTATCCTTAACTACTCTTGATGTTAAGCGAATTAATTTAAGTGCTGCTGTTGAAGAAAGAGGAAAGCAATCCAAGGCAACCGGAGACGTTATAAACGAAGCGACATATATTTTTGAACCAAGCAGTTTTGCAGTGGTCGATCATCTTGAGCGATCAATGATAAACATAGCGCTCAGCCAGGTTATTCTTGAATCTAAGTTAGCCCAATATGCGAGTCGCTTTCAGGCGATGTCTCTTGCACATAATCGATCAAATGATACGGTTGATGAACTTAAGACGTCATACAGTCGATCTCGACGAGCCGTAAAAGACGAGCGTTTAAAGGAAATGATTAATGGACTAAGGAAGGTGGCATCATGAACCCAGGCCTTATTTCAACGGTTAAAGACCTTATTGTTCACGTTACATTTGATGCAAATATGCCAAATGTAGGTGAGGTGCTGGTTGTGCAAAATAAGCAGAGAAGCCCTCTCCTTGTCGACAGTCTTTTGGATGAATCAACAGCAGTCTGCATTAATATTCGTTCAAATAAAGATATTCAGAAAAAAATGCCAGTAATTAGAACGAACCGTGGAATTGAAATTCCAGTTGGGCCTGAGACTATAGGAAGAATATTCAATCCTTTGGGTGAGGTAGTGGATGGGCAAACACCACTACCTGCAAATATAAAAAAGAAAAATATCTTTTTGAATTCAAGACAGACTTCAGGTTTCACTATTCAAAAGCCAGAAATTCTTGAAACAGGAATTAAAGTAATAGACTTCTTCACCCCTTTTGTTAAAGGTAGAAAAGTTGGAGTTATTGGCGGTGCTGGAGTCGGAAAAACGGTGCTCACTATGGAGCTGATCCATAATGTAGCGAGAAATGGTAAGGGACTGGCATTTTTTGCTGGAATAGGTGAACGAATTCGAGAAGGGCATGAGTTGTTTGAGACATTGAAAGAATATGATCTTTTGAAAAATACCTGCATGTTCTTTGGCCAAATGAATGAAAATCCTGCTCAAAGAAGTCTTGTAGCAATTTCAGCCGTTGCGCTTGCAGAATACTTTCGCGACGAAGAGCATAGAGACATACTGTTTTTTGCTGACAATATGTATCGATTCGTTCAAGCTAAGAACGAACTCTCGACGATAATGGATCAAATACCGAGTGAGGGCGGCTATCAGCCGACAATTTTTTCAGATGTAAAGATATTACAGGATAGATTAAGCTCAAACGAAAATGGCTCGATAACCAGTCTTCAAACAATTTATGTTCCAGCAGATGATTTATCTGATCCAGCGGTGCAAGCAATCTCGCATGAACTTGACTCTACAATCGTACTAAGCCGTAAGGTTGCCGAACAAGGGATACGACCCGCAGTTGACCTTAATTTAACCACTTCAAGTCTCCTCTCTCCTGAAGTTGTCGGCGATAGGCATTATCTGCTTAGCGTTCAGGTTCAATCATTGCTTCAAAAATACGAACAGCTAAAAGGTATTATTGCAATAATTGGAGAAAATGAGCTTAGCCCAACCGATAGGGAAGAGTTTGCTAAAGCTAAAAAACTCATAGAGTATTTTACTCAGAATATGTTTGTCATGGAACGATTAAATGGAGTCAAAGGTGAATACTATACGAGAGAAGAGACTCTCAAGGGAATAGAAGAAATAATTATATAAATTATGGCATCTCGACAAGACGCATCTACCGGAGAAATAGTTAGCGAAAAAAATAAGCTAGCTGATGATGAATTTCATCTAAAAGTATATGCTCCATATAAAGTGTATTTTGAAGGAATAGTTAAAAGCATTACTGCACTTAATCGAACAGGAACTTTTGATGTCTTAGCTCAACACCATAACTTCATAACTTTGCTTTCACCGTATACTTTAAAAATCCACACTGCAGATAATAAAGATAGAGAAATAGAAATATCAAAAGGTATTATGCAGGTAAAGAATAATGATGTAATCGTCTTTTTAGACGTTTAGCCCATGATGACGTAATCAAAAGAGCAAGTACCGCTAGAGGGGTTGTTTGCGCCAATTGAGAAACCAGTTGTACTTCTTGTAACGTAATACCCAATTGATGCGCATGCTGACCCAACTGGGCTTATGACAACGTGTGGTGTTTGATTAAAGGCATTAGCAAAGACTATGTTGACGAGATATCCTGCTGTTGGATTATTCCCAAAATTTATATTTACAGTGCCCGAGGTGTCAGATCCTCCCACTGAGACAGTTCCTCCTGAACCTATATTGGAACCATTCGATGCGCGAGGGGTTGGCCCACCTACAGCTATATGGCGATTTATTTGCAAATCATTATTTAGGGTTAGTTGGCCAACATTTAAAGCTGCAGCTGATATAGTTCCGCCAAAAGTCGCAGAACCAGAAACAGAAAGATTTTTTTGCACCGTCAGAGTTCCCTGTACACCAGAATCTCCAGCTACATTAAGATTGTTTCCTATCTGTACATTTTGAAAATTAGATGTTCCTGATACAGTTATTCCCGGAAGATTGAGGGTTCCACCAACTCTAATCGTGCCAGCTACATTAAGATCATTCTTAACCAGTACTTGGCCATTAAATATTGAATTTGACCCGACAGTTAAGACTTGTGATGAATCGCCCACGGTAGCGTTATTATTTTTTAAATTTTGTAAATCCTTTGCACTCAAGGCTTGAGTGAAAATACTACTTTGTTTTGCTTGATTTTTACTTGATCGATAACTAGCAAATGCGGCAATACCTGATACTACTAGAAGTAAAATAAATAATAGTAGATAAATGTTGACCGCAGTAATTACTCCTCTAATTCTTTGTGCAAATGTTTTTTTCTGTTGCTCTACTGGAGGTGTATTTTGTTTTTCATTTTCCGGGGTATGGGTCGGTTCTTCTGAAATGATTGGCTGGGGGGTCGTAGTTGAATCAAGAGACTCTTGAGAATTTAGTTGAGTCTCTGGCGCTTCAAGAGAGTGTTCTTCATTGTCAGGGGTTTTATTATTATCTTCCATTATCTATAAATCTTAAGCTTTAAATTACTTTAACTATACTACAAATGCTAGTTTAAGCGCTAACAGTTTGCCTTATTACTTTTGAAAGAGTTATTATAGTAATAATTATGGGGATAATAAAAAGTAAAATAGTAAGGCTAGCGGGGTATCTTTCATTCTTGATGATTATGTCGAGCCCAATGATTTTTTCTAGTTTTGCCCAAGCGACCACTACTTCATGCGGGGGAGTGCAGTGTGTGACTCAATCCACGACTGGTCCTGGTGGGGTTGTAAATGCGTGCTCAATCAACTATTGCTTAAACGCTAGCTTAGGGGATACTGGGATTGGCAATAGCAGTAGCGCCAATTATCAAGCATACGCTGGGTATACGACAACAGCCGATCCGTATATAGAGCTTGTGACTCCTAATTCTATAACAAACGTCGGAGTACTCGATTCATCATCCACCAAGTACACAACAGCACAATTCAGCGTAAGAGCTTATCTTGCCAGTGGCTATACCGTTATCAACGGCTCTTCAGCCCCGACCGCATTATCTAATGGTATTACCCACTATCTTTCAGCTCCGTCCACACCAGCTGCATCTGCTGTCGGTACCGAACAATTTGGAATTAATCTTGCATCAAATACTGTCCCCGCATCAATAGGCGCCGTCCCTCAGCAACTTCCAAGTAATTCATATAGCTACGGGACAGCTGCGGCAGGCTACAATACATCAAATCTTTATAAATATGCTCAAGGAGACACGATAGCTCAATCTTCCAGTAGTTCGGGGTATACCACCTACACGGTGTCATATATTTTTAATATTAGCCCAGTCACCCCATCAGGATTTTATAGTTTTACACACACGCTAATCGCGACGGGTTATTATTAGCATGTGGATAACTAAGTCAACTCCTCAGTTTTTTTTTTACTTTAAATGATAAGCTTAAAAGGAATTTAAAATTAGAAAAAATATAAAAGAATGGGTCACCTTGAATAAATTAATAAAAAGAATCACTGCTAGAGCGATATATTTCGCTTCTGTTGGATTGTTAACAATCGGAGTTATCTCCCCACTTGCGCTTACTGGCAGTGCAAATGCTGCAACAGTATCAACCAGATCAATACAAATGAGCACAGCAGCTCAAGGAGCTACTGGTGTAACATATACAGTTACCTTTACTCCATCCGGTACTTCAGTGCAGAGTCTTGTTCTAGATTTCTGTGACTCAGCAAGCACACCTATCCCTGGGGCGGCCTGTGCAACAAGTGCCGGTGTCCCGGATTTCACAAATGCTACTGTATCAAGTACATTCATGACTAGTCTTACAGCCGGTACTAAGGGGCTAGGCCAAATTAAGCTTACCGGTTCCGCTGCGAGCACCGCCAGTACTGCGCAGACCATCACTCTTTCAAACGTTACTAATCCAACAAGCGCTGCCCAGACAACCTGTACTGGTACCACGGGTGCTGGTTGCACATTCTATGGCCGTATCTACACCTTTAGTGGTTCAACTTATGGAACCTACGCAAGTGCATCATCTATCGGTAATGCGGTAGATACAGGTGGATTTGCTCTTGCAACTTCTCAGTCGATTACCATTACTGCGACCGTAAAAGAATCTCTTACTTTCTGTGCATCAAAAACGCAACCATCTGTCGGTTGTACGACTGGCGTAACAGCACCCAATCTTACTTTGGGTCACGGAACCCCGACAGCCTTAGATAGCACCGCAGTTGACAGTGATACGGCGTACTTTGGTTGCTCAACAAACGCTAACGGTAACGTCGTAGTTCGAATAAAGGGAACAGTACTTACTTCACCTAGCGCAAATACTATTGCTGCTGTCAGTGCAGGAGGTTCAGCAGGGCCATACTCAATTACGGCCGGTACCGCAGCTTTCGGCATGAGAATCGGTGTTACGAGTGGAACTGACTATAGCGCATCAGGGGTCACTCCAACAGCTAAATATAGCAGCGCTACACAATACTCATGGGACACCACAAGTGCTACAAATAACACTAACTTGGGTGCAGGTGATCAGATTGCAACTGTTACACCCGCAACTGATGCTTGGGCAAAATTAAATTTCGCCGCCACAGCAGCCTTAACTACTCCTGCTGGTATCTATACTGCATCTGAAAGTCTCATAGCCACAGGTACTTTTTAGGGAAGGGTGCAACTTAAATGGGCCTTAATCATATATTGATAAGGCCTCTTCTGTTTATTTTATTAATAATTACTTTTATGTTTTTTCCCTTCAGTAGGACCAATGCTTCTGAATTAGGTAATAGGAGCCTGGAAATGTCTAATGCGCAAAGTGATGCTAGCGGAGTAACTTATAAATTAAGCTTTACTTCTAATACCGCATATAACGTAGGCTCTTTAAAATTATTATTCTGCAGCAATAGTCCTGTTGTATATGATTCTTGCACTCCACCAGAAGGTTTTAATAGCAATTCTATTGCTATTAGCGCCCTAGGGAATGCAGGGATAACGGATTTTTATTTAAATCCAGCTCCGGCTAATTCTGTATTATTAAGTCGTCCCTCAACGCAAGTACTAAACCCAACCCAAGTTAGTATTGCTTTAAATGGATTTCATAATCCATCAGAAACTGGAACTTTTTATGCTCGCGTATATTTGTATTCATCAACTGATACTTCAGGTGCCTATTTGGATGCAGGTGGTTTTGCCTTATCTACGACTGCCGATGTGACGCTAAGTTCAACGGTGCCACCTTTTTTATATTTTTGTGCAGGTTTAAGTTTTAATGGCTATGATTGTTCAACAGGCTCAGGCTTCAGTAATGATTTTGGTACGTTAAGCACTAATAAAACATCTACAGCGACTTCACAATTTATAATAGGAACTAATGCTGCTTATGGAATAAATGTTGCTGCTGAAGGCACTACTCTCACCTCTGGAAATAACGTAATAACTGGTTTGACAACACCATCAGCAAGCCAAGCGGGCATTCCTCAATTCGGTTTTAATCTTAGAGCTAACACTAATCCATCTGTCGGGCAAGATCCGGTTGGGCCTGGTGTCGCTACTATATCTAGTAATTACAATACTGTTAATTTATTTAAATTCATCAATGGTGATTCGATCGTGCATACGTCAGGCGTTATCGATGCTGAGAAATTTACTAGTAGCTTTATTGTTAATATCGGACCCAATACGCCCCCTGGTTTTTATACAACTACTGTCACGTATATTTGTTTAGGGAATTTTTAGCTTATGACCCCCTTGAATAAATTAATAAAAAGAATCACTGCTAGAGCGATATATTTCGCTTCTGTTGGATTGTTAACAATCGGAGTTATCTCCCCACTTGCGCTTACTGGCAGTGCAAATGCTGCAACAGTATCAAC
>Ga0207954_1000451_pt1 | contig 13825 bp, 8 predicted proteins | sample CryBogmetaGMA0M_FD_184547 | JGI IMG/M metagenome (GOLD analysis project Ga0207954, IMG submission 184547) | Freshwater microbial communities from Crystal Bog, Wisconsin, USA - MA0M (SPAdes) | ecosystem: Environmental > Aquatic > Freshwater > Lake | place: Crystal Bog, Wisconsin, USA | collected... | reverse complement strand
GTGACCGGCCCCGGCGGCCCGCCGCCGCGAAACCGGAGGGGCCACGGCCCGTTAAAGGTGTCGGCAGTCCACCCGGATGGCGTTTCTGCGCCCTCTGCCGTTTCCTACAATTCGGCAGCGGCGGGCGGGCATCCGCCGGCTTCGGGAACGGCTTCCCCCTTCATCCCCTCCCTTCCTCGAGAGGCTTCCATGCGCTCCATGGTGTTCGTGCGTTCGACGGTCGTCGGTGCCGTCGTCGTCTGTCTGGTCGTCGGTTCGGCCAACCTGCCGGGCGTCGCCGCGGCCGAGCCCAAGAAGCCCGTCGATCCCCAGAAGGTGTTCAGCCGCAAGGACACCAACAGCGACGGCTCCCTCTCCCTCGAGGAGTACAAGGCCGGCATGAAGCCGGAGCAGGTCGACAAGGCCGACAAGCGGTTCAAGAAGATCGACACCGACGGCGACGGCAAGCTGTCGTTCGAGGAGTTCAAGGCCGGTCTGCCCAAGCCCAAGGAGTGAGGCCCGGGAGGGTCTCGCCGCGAGCCATGACGATCCCGTTCCGACAGCCGCACCCTCAACGACACCGTCACTGGCACTTGCACCCGTCCGGCGGCGCCGTCGTGGTCGTCGTCGCCACGGTGGCGTGCGCGGTCGCGGCCTTCGAGGCCCCCGCGGCCCCCAAGGCCCCGGCCAGGTCGGCGGCCAAGTCGGCGGCCAAGCCGGCCAAGGAGCCGCCGATCCGGCTGCCCGCGGCGGTGCTCGCCGAGCCGTCGGGCACGACGATCAAGGTGGCCCCGATCGACGCGTCGGCGCGGCGGCAGGTGGCGGCGGCGGCGGCGCGGATCGACGACCTGCTCGCGAAGCACTGGCGGGAGCACAAGGTCGAGCCCAGCGATCCGCTCGGCGACGCGCCCTTCGTCCGCCGCATCTACCTCGAGCTGGCCGGCAGGATCCCCACGTTCGACGAGACCGTCGCGTTCCTCGACGACCGCGGCAAGGACAAGCGGGCCGAGCTGATCGAGCGGCTGCTCGCGTCGCCCGACTACGTCAGCCACTTCTACAACTTCTGGGCCGACATCCTCCGGCTCTGCGAGCGGCCGCAGAACGACATCTTCGCCGAGGCCTACCTCGACTGGGTGAAGCAGTCGATCGCCGCGAACCGGCCCTACGACGCGTGGGTGCACGAGATGCTCACGGCCGACGGCAAGGTGTGGGAGAACCCGGCGACCGGCTACCAGCTCCGCGACAAGGGCATGCCGCTCCCCTACGTCGACAACACGGTGCGGGTGTTCCTCGGCACGCAGATCGGCTGCGCCCAGTGCCACGACCACCCCTTCGACTCCTGGACGCAGCACCAGTTCTACGAGCTGGCGGCCTTCACCTCCGGCACGCGGATGCGGTTCTCGGGGGTCCGCGACCGGAAGGGATCGCAGTCGAAGGAGGAGGCCAAGGCCGCGGCCAAGGCGGCCCGCGAGAAGGACGCCGAGGGGCTCCGCCGCGTCAAGGAGACGATGGCCACCGCGCGGCAGAACGTGAAGGACCGCAAGGTGCCCGGTGAGTTCAACCAGTTCATCGGCGCGAACCTCACGAGCGTCAGCTACGAGCAGGCCAAGCTGCTGCTGCCGCACGACTACCAATACAAGGACGACAAGCCGCTCGCCGCGGTGCAGCCCCACGTGCTCTGGGGGGAGGTGCCGGCGGCGGCCCGCGAGCAGGACGGCCGCGAGCAGTTCGCGGCCTGGCTCACCTCCCACGACAACCGGCAGTTCGCCCGCACGATCGCCAACCGCCTCTGGCGGAAGCTGATGGGCGTGGGCCTCGTCGAGCCGGTCGACGACTTCCGCGAGGAAAACGCCCCCTCCTACCCGGCGCTCCTCGAGCACCTCACCGACGAGATGCTCAGGCTCGACTTCGACCTGCGGGAGTTCGTCCGCCTGGTCGTCTCCACGCAGGCCTACCAGCGCCGGGCGGTGCTCCACGACCCGACGTCGGGGCCCCCCTTCCGCTTCACGGGGCCGGCCCTGCGGCGGATGACGGCCGAGCAACTCTGGGATTCGATCCTCACGCTCGTGGCCCGCAACGAGATGCCCTTCCAGCGGCCCTCCGTGGCCGCCTTCGCCAAGGTCGCCGACGTCGATCTCGCGCAGACGAGCTACGCGGAGGTGGAGGCGGCCTACCGCCGCTACGCCGAGAGCTTCAGCCCCAACGCCTACCGGCGCGACATCAACAAGCAGTACGGCTACCAGGGGCAGGTGCTCGTGCGGGCCAGCGAGCTGCCCACGCCCCTGCCGCTGGGCCACTTCCTCCGGCAGTTCGGCCAGAGCGACCGGCAGGCCATCGAGGGGGGGCGGACGATCGCCACGGTGCCGCAGATTCTCGCCATGTTCAACGGGCCGATCACCCACAGCATGCTCGAGAAGGGCAGCGTGATCTACGACGAGGTCGTGTCGCACGCCCCCACGCAGGCCGTCGACGTGATCTTCATCTCGCTGCTCTCCCACCGCCCGTCGGCCGAGGATCGCAGCTTCGCGATCCGCGAGATCCGCTCGGCGGAGTCGCCGGCCGCCGGCTGCGGCAACCTCATCTGGGCGCTGCTCAACACCCGCGAGTTCATCTTCATCCAGTAGCCTGAGTCGGCGGGGTGCCGCCGGCCGCCGAGGAGACGCCGTCGATGGCCCACCAGCCGCCCGTTCACGAGCCGATCATTCACGCGGCGACGCTCCCGGATGCCGCGCCGCCGGATGCCGGCTGGCTCGACCGGCCGCAGTCCCGCCGCGCGGCCTTCGGCCGGGTCGCCCGCGCCGCGCTCGGCGTCGGCATCCTGCCCGCGCTCGGCCGGCAGCTCGAGGCCGCCGATCGCGGCGGCTTCCGGGCCAAGAACGTCATCACCCTGTTCATGCAGGGGGCGATGAGCCACATCGACACGTTCGATCCCAAGCCGGGCCGCGAGGAGCAGGGGCCGACCAAGCCGATCAAGACGAAGACGCCCGGCGTGCTTTTCGGGCAGGAGATGACGCGGCTCGCCGCCCTCTCCGACAAGCTGGCCGTCGTCCGCTCGCTCTCCACCGAGACGGGCGCCCACGAGCAGGGCCAATATTTGATGCGGACGGCCTACCCGATGATCGCCAGCATCCGCCATCCCGCCTTCGGCGCCTGGGCGCTGCAGGCGATGGGGCGGATCAGCAAGGACCTGCCCGGCTACGTGCTCGTCGGCAACGGCAACGAGCACCCCGGCGCCGGCTTCCTCGATCCCTCCTTCACCCCCGTGCCCGTGGCCGACCCGCTCAAGGGGCTCGAGAACACGAAGCGGCCCGCCTACCTCTCCGAGACGAACTTCAACCGCCGGCTCACGCTGGCCGACCGGATCGACCGCGACTTCAAGGCGCGGTACGACGGCCCGCAGCTCGCCGCCTACAACCAGCTCTACAAGGACGCGGTGCGGCTCCTCGGCAGCGTGGACCTGAAAGCCTTCGACATCGCGCAGGAGAAGCCGGAGATGCGCGAGAAGTACGGCGACTCCCGGGTGGGGCTCGGCTGCCTGCTCGCGCGGCGGCTGGTGGAATCGGGCGTGCGCTGCGTGGAGGTGGAGTTCGGCGGCTGGGACATGCACCGCGACATCGTGTCCGAGATGGCCGAGAAGGGCGCGCAGCTCGATCGGGCGCTCGCGGCGCTGCTCGAGGATCTCGAGTCCCGCGGGCTCCTCTCCTCGACGCTCGTCGTGCTGGCGACGGAGTTCGGCCGGACGCCGCGGATCAACGAGAACGCCGGCCGCGACCACCATCCGGGCGTCTTCTCCTGCGTGCTCGCGGGCGCCGGTGTGAAGGGGGGCGCGGTGCACGGCGCCAGCGACGAGAGGGGCTTCCGCCCCGACCGCGACGGCGTGTCGGTGATCGACTTCAACACGACCGTCGCCGCCGCCTGCGGCCTGCCCTACGACCGCGAGTTCCACGCGCCCAACGGCCGCCCCTTCAAGATCGGCGGCGGCGGCAAGCCGATCGCCGCGGTGCTGGCCTGATCGCGGCCACCCCCTCCGGTGGGCGCCCGTCGAGCGTCGCCACCGGTGGAATCCGCGAGGGGTCGCCCGTGTCATGGAGCCGGCGTAGCTGACCAGCGCAGCCAAGGATGGCGGAGCGCAGGCAGCTTCGAGTGAGCGCAGGCCCGGAGGGCCGCAGCGAACGTCCGGGCGACATGGCACGGGCGACCCCGATGCCCCGGTGTCCCTCGCGCGAGCCGCCGGGTCGCGTCGACTCTGCCGGCGCGGCTGGCCTTGCCCCCGCGGGCGGCGGCCGTCATCCTCCGCCCCCCGCCCGGCCGATCACTCTCCGAGTGGAACCGTTCCGGTGAGGGATCACGAGGGACTCGGGAGGCGAGGAAAGCCATGGCACGTCGGGGACGCAAGTCGAGCTACACGCAGAAGGTGGTCGGGCTGGCGACGGTGGGCATGCCGGCGCCCGTGCAGAAGGTGGCGACCTCGCGGTGGGGCTCGCGGCTGCTGATCGTGGCCGTGCCCCTGCTGATCTTCACCGGCGTGCTCACCGTCTCCTGGACCGGCCTCCTGCCGAGCTTCTCGATCAACGGCCAGCGGGCCGCCGTCGTGGGCGAGCAGGTGAAGACCGAGGCCATCAAGGCGGCCGAGCGGGTCAGGCAGTACGGCGGCAACAGCTACCGCTGACCCGGGACCGGCGGCGGGCCCCCGCGAATCCGCGGGGCCGGCGGCTTCGGCGGGACTCTTCTCCGCGACGGGGTACGATGGTGCCCTCCCCGCGGAGCCCCTCCCATGCGCCACGCGCCGATCGATCCCGCCCTGTTCGTCGCCCACCGCCGCCGGCTCGCGGCGGCCCTGCCGCCCAAGAGCGTCGCGATCGTGCACGCCGCCGATGTCCTGCCCACCAGCGGCGACGGCACGCTGCGGCTGCATCCCGCCAGCGACCTCTTCTGGCTCTCCGGCATCGAGCAGGAGGAGAGCGTGCTCGTGCTCGCCCCCGACGCGATCGATCCCGCCTTCCGCGAGCTGCTCTTCATCCGGCAGCCCAACGAGCACCTCGCGACCTGGGAGGGGGAGAAGCTCTCCAAGGAGAAGGCGCGGGAGATCTCGGGCGCGGCGCGGGTGCGGTTCACGCACGAGCTGCCGGGCGTGCTGCACGGTCTCATGTGCGAGATGGAGACCGTCTGCCTCGCCGCCAACGAGCACGAGCGGGCGGTGATCGAGGTGGAGCCGCGCGACGCGCGGATGGCCCGGCAGCTCCTCGACCGCTACCCGCTGCACCGCCCCCTGCGGCTCGCGCCGATCCTGCGGCGGCTGCGGGCGGTCAAGGATCCGGCGGAGGTGGATCTCATCCGGCAGGCGGTCGACGTCACCGCGGCGGGTCTCGACCGCCTGCTCGCGACGCTGCGGCCGGGGGTGACGGAGTTCGAGCTCGAGGCGGAGCTGTTGCGGGAGTTCACCCGCGGCCGCGCGAAGATGGCCTACGAGCCGATCATCGCCTCGGGCCGCAACGCCTGCGTGCTCCACTACCTCGCCAACGACCAGCCCTGCCGCGACGGCGACCTGCTGCTCGTCGACGTCGGCGCCTGCTACGCCAACTACAACGCCGACCTCACCCGCACCTACCCCGTCAACGGCCGCTTCACGCCCCGGCAGCGGGCGGTCTACGACGCGGTGCTGCGGGTGCTCCGCTCGTCGATCGCGCGGACCACCGCGGGCACGACGATCCGCGACTGGAAGCGGGCGGCGCAGCTGGAGATGAACGAGGAGCTGCTCGGGCTCGGCCTCGTCACGTCGGCCGACGTCGCCGCCGACACGGCCGAGGAGCCGGCCTGCCGGAAGTACTTCATGCACGGGCTCGGCCACTCGCTCGGGCTGGGCGTCCACGATCTCGCGCCGCAGAACGGGCCCTTCGCACCGGGCTGGGTGGTGACGGTGGAGCCGGGGATCTACATCCCCGACGAGGGGATCGGCGTGCGGCTCGAAAACGACATCCTCGTCACCGAGAACGGCCCGGTCGATCTCTGCGGCCACGTGCCGATCGACCCGGACGAGATCGAGGGGCTGCTCGCCCGGCCGCGGGCCTGAGCCGGTGCGCCGGCGCCGGGCGGCCGCCGGCGATCAGCCTGCCTGCTATACTGCCGCCCGCGATTTCCGCCCCGCCTTCCCCGGAGCCACCGTGATGCGCGCCCGTGATCCGCTCTCCGCCCTCCTCCGCGGCGTCGTCGCCGCGCTGGTCCTCTTCGCCTTCGCCTCTTTCACCCTGGAGTCCGTCATGGCCGCCGACGCCGTCGAGGTGCCCCATCCCGCTCTGCCCAAGGGAGCCGGCAAGATCGACGCCGACGCCCCCAAGACCTTCGCCAAGACGCCGTCGGGGCTGCAGTACCGCGTGCTCCGCAAGGGCACCGGGGCGAACCCGAAGGCCTCCGACACCGTGAAGGTGCACTACCACGGCTGGCTCGACGGCGGGAAGGTGTTCGACAGCTCCTACTCCCGCGGCGAGTCGATCGAGTTTCCGCTCAACGGCGTCATCCCCGGCTGGACCGAGGGGATGCAACTCGTGGGTGAAGAGGGCATGATCGAGCTGCTCATCCCGAGCAACCTCGGCTACGGCAAGCGCGGCGCCGGCGGCGTGATTCCGCCCGACGCCACGCTCCACTTCCTCGTCGAATTGCTCGACGTGAAGTGACGGGCGTCGCGTGACGGCCGCGACGCGCCGGGCGTGAACGGCCCGGCGTGCAGGGATCGCGGTCACGAGATCGCCGTGGCGCGAGCCGCCGGCGGCGGGCCATCCGCCGCCGTCTACTCGACTGGATTGAGGCATTCCGCGCAGGACGATCCGGGAGTTCGTCGAGTTTTCATCTGTCGTCGTCGACGTGAGGAGGGGTCGGCGAACGCTTCCCGAGTGGAGGCCGCCGCGGCCGAACGAGGAGACTTTTGCCGCCCCTCCTCGCCGTCGATGCACCAAGACGCGTGGCGCACCCGTTCGATCCCGTCACGGTCACGCCCGGGGTCGCCCGCCGTCGCGCGATGTCGCCTTCTGGCTGCCGCTGCGCGTACGCGATGTCGCCTTCTGGCTGCCGCTGCGCGCACGCCAGTGACTCGGCGGGAGGCCGTGGCGGCGGACGAAGGCGACGGTCATGTATTCCGTGTGCCGGAAGCCGCAGCGGGCCGCGATCGCCGCGAGCGGCAGGGCGGTCTCCCGCAGCAGCTGTTCCACCCGCCGGAACTGCACCCGCGCGATCTCCTCGTGCGGCGTGTGGCCGATCCGCTTCGTGAACCGGCTCTCGAGCGTCCGGCGCGAGCAGCCGACGGCCCTTGCCACGTCTGCCACCTTGATGCCGTCGCAGGCGTGGTCGCGGATGTGCCGCACCGCCGCCACCACCAGACCGTCGTCGATCGCCAGCACGTCGGTGCTCTGGCGGGCCGCGATGCCCAGCGGCGGCAGGAGCCATTCCGCGCGGTCGATGTTTCCGCCGCGCATGAGCGTGTCGAGCAGCTCGGCCGCGAGTCGCCCCGCCCCGACCGCGTCGGGGATCACGCTCGACAGGGGCGGACTCGTCAGGCCGCAGAGCACGGCGTCGTCGTCCACGCCGAGCACCGCCACCTCGTCGGGCACCCCGATCCCGAAGCGACGGCAGGCGTCGAGCGCCTGCCGGCCGCGCACGTCGTAGGCGGCGAGGAGCCCCACCGGCTTCGGGAGCGCGGCGAGCCAGGCCTCGATCGCCTCGTCGTCGTCGGCCGCGGAGGCGGGCGTGCCGAACACGGCCACGTCACGCCCGTGGGCCGCCGCCGCCGCCACGAACGCGCGGCAGCGGTTGTCGCTCCAGCGGAAGCGGGCGTCGCCGAGGAAGGCGAGATGGCGGAAGTCGCGCTCGAGGAAGTGGTCGGCGGCCAGCGCGGCGATCGCCACGTCGTCGGTCTCCACGTAGGGCACGTCGGCGAGCAGCCGGGCGGCGCTCACGTCGATCACCGGAATCCGCAGCCGCCGGGCGAGCCCCCCCACGGTCGCGGCCGTGGCCGCCGTCTCGATCCGCGCGATCACGCCGTCGCCGTGCCAGCGGGCGAGCGGCTCGAGCGGCGGGTCCCCCCGGCCGTGCTCCGGGAGGAACACGGTCCAGGGCTCGTGCACCCGCAGATGCCGCTGGATGCCCTCGAGGAGACCGCGGGCGTAGGCGTTCGAGGCCTCGATGACGACGGCCACCCGCCGGCCGCGGGCGTCGCCGGAAGTCGGGGGGCGGAGTCGGGAGGGCATCGCGGCGGCCGCCGGTTCAGGGCATCTCGGCCGTCACGGCGACGACCAGCGGCGCCGTGTCGTCGTCTCCCTTGACGAACTCCACCCGCGCGAGCGGGGCGGTTCTCCCCGGCTGGATCCGCAGGTAGCGGAGCTGCCGCCCGCCGACGTCGAAGGCGAACTCGCTCTCCGGCACGTCCACCCGCCGGATGTAGTCGGCCACGTGCTCGCCGTTGACGAGGCGATGGTCCTCCTTCGCGCCGTCGGCGTAGACCAGTCGCACGATCATCGACGTGGAGCCCTTGGGCGACGCCGGGAATCCCCAGCCGGCCACGCCCGCGAGCAGGTGCAGCCCGCGGATCTCGGCCGCCAGCGGCAGCGCCACCTGCTTCGGCATCGTCGGCGGCAGTTTCCCGATCGGTCCGTGGAGGAGCACCACGTTGGGCACGCTCTGTCCGAGCGGATCGACGAGCGTGAAGGGCACGCCGCGGAACGTCTTCGGACCCCAGTCGGGAAACACGAGCCGCTCCACCGTGCTCTCGGCGTCGTAGAACATGCCCCGCGTGCTCACGGCGGTGGCCGTCTTGTCGAGCGGCAGCGGCACGAACATGCCCCGCTTCGTCAGGAACGCGAGCAGGTCGGCGAAGCCCTCGGGCTTGATCTGCTTCTCGAAGCCGACCGGCATCAGGGAATTGGGCGACGGCCGGAACTCGTCGATCTCGTCCCGCTGCACCACCACCCGCTTCCCCTCGGCATCGACCAGCTCGATCGCCGTGCGGCTCTCGGCGGCGAGGAGGCCCGTGACCACGCGGCCGTCGTCGGTGGTGACGGTGTAGGCCCGGTAGTTGCCCTCGACGGAGCGGTTGGGATCGAGGATGTGGATCAGGAGCTCGCCCGCCGGGTGCACCGCCATGCCGGTCAGCTCGGGGCCGACCTTGCCCCCCTCGCCCGAGTGCACGTGGCACTTGCCGCACTGCTCCTTGTAGACGAGCGTCCCGCGGGCGGCGTCGCCCCCGGCGAGCACCACCGGCAGGATCTCGTCGATCACCTTCTGCCGGTCGGCGCTCGGCAGGCCGCCGCCCGCGGCGAGGATCTTTTTCGCCCGGTCGCGGATCCGCCGGTCGGGATGGTCGGTGAGCTTCGTGCGGTCCACGAGCGGGATGTCGCCGAGGCTCACCGTGCGCTTTTCGAGCCGGTCGAGCAGCCGCTCGGCCCAGTCGCGGTTGGAAAGGAGCGTGCGCACCGCCGCCTCGCGGACCGGCGGCGTGAAGCCACCGAGCCGGTCGAGGATCGCCGTCGGCGCCTCGGCCGCCGTCGACCTGCCGACCGCGGCGACCAGGCCGGCCGCGCACTCGGGGCTCGTGCGGCCGAGCGTGCGGGCGATGAGCAGCTCGACCACGGCCGGATCGGCCGGCCGCAGCGTCACGAGCCGCTCGCCGGCGGCGATCCGCTCGGCGTCGGCGGCCTTGGCGTCGTCGATGGCCGCGAGCAGCGCCGCGCTGATCCGGCCGATCCGCGAGTCGAGCGCCCGGCTGCCGGTGTGCTGCGCGAGCGTCACGACCTGCCCCTGCACGCCCGCCGGCAGCGTGTCGACGAACGTCACGAGCGCCGCGTCGGCCTCCGCCCCGAGCGCGGCGGGGGTGCCCTTGGGCCAGCCGCGGGCGAAGCCGGCGAGCGCCGCGGCGGCCACCGGCGGCGGCGCGGCGACGAGCTTCACGAGCGCCTTGGCGACGGCCGGCCCGTCGGCTCCGCGGGCGACGTGCTCGGCCACCCGCTCGACGAGCGCGAGCCGGCGCGGCTCGTCCCGCGGGCCGGCGGCCGCGGCCGAGAGGAGCGCCGGCAGGACGTCCGCCGCCTGCACGGCGGCGGCGCTCGTGGCGGCGTCGGCGAGCACGGGATCGGCGAGCGTCCGCGGATCGGCGAGCAGGGTCGTGACGATGGCGGCCGCCTGGGGCGACGCCGCGCACTCGCCGAGGGCCTCGAGCACGGCCAGCCGCACGAGCGGCGCCGGATCGTCGACCACCGGTGAGCCGGACAGCTTGACGAGCATGCCGGCATCGCGGGGCAGAGCCTTGATCGCATTCATCCGCACGCCGGCCGAGGGATGCACGAGCGCCGACTGCACCCGCGCCACCGCCAGCCCGTCGGCCGTCGGGCCGTCGAGCGCGCCCAGGAGCCGGAGCGTCCAGATCGCGTGGATCGCGGCGGGGTTGAGGCCGATCGCGTCGACCGCCGGATTCTCGACGAGCCGGAGGAGCGCCGGCACCACGTCGCGGCCGCCGTCGGGCCGCCCCGCGGCCCGCTCGACGAGCTTCCGCTGCGCCCGCTCCCGCCAGAAGAGGTTGTCGTCGCCAAGCGCGGCCACCAGCTGCTCCGGCGTCGCCCCCGCGAGCGACGTGCGGGCCGCCGTCGGGGCCTGGCCGTGCACCACCCGCCAGATGCGGCCGTGCGTCTTGTCGCGGAGGGGCGTGACGTAGGCGCCCCGCCGGCCCGTCTCGAAGCCGGCCGGCGTGGGGTTGTGCTGGACGATGAAGTTGTACCAGTCGATCACCCACACCTGCCCGTCGGGGCCCACCTCGGCCTGGATCGGCGCGGTCCACTCGTCGTCGCTGGCGACGAGGTCCCAGGCCATGCGGCTCGTGAAGGCCGCCCCCTGCGGCTCGAGGGCGAACGTCGCCACGATGTGGCCGGTGGGTTCGCAGACGAAGGCGGTGCGGTTCCAGTATTCGCGCGGGTACGCCCGGGCGGTGTAGAGCCGGTGCCCCGCCGCGGCGGTGAAGCGGCCGTGGTGGTCGACCTGGCGGATCGCCACGGTGCCGTCGCCCGCGGCGCGGGGCGCGAGCTCCATGTCGGGGCTGCCGGCGATGCCGCCGAGCGTCGTCGCGCTCCAGCCGCGCACCCGCTCGTAGACGCGGTTCGCGAGCGGCATGTGCTCGCTGGGGTTGCCGTTGGCCGTCGAGCCGAAGACGAGCCCCTCCTCACTGAAGCCGAAGCCCCAGGAGTTGTTGTTGGTGCTGCGGAGGGCCTCGAACCGCGACCCGTCGGGGGCGAAGCGGAAGAAGCCCTTGGCGAGCTGGTGCTTCTCCCCGCCGACCGAGCCCGAGAATCCGGAGTAGCCCACCATGCCGTAGACCCAGCCGTCGAGGCCCCAGGTGAGGTTGCTCGGGCCGGCGTGCGTGTCGCCGGTGCCCCAGCCGGTGAAGAGGATCTTCCGCTGGTCGGCCCGGCCGTCGCCGTCGGTGTCCTTGAGGAAGAGCGTGTGGGGCGCCTGCGTCACGATCAGGCCGCCGTCGTGGGCGAGCATGCTCGTGGGCACCGAGAGCTTCTCGGCGAACACGTCGCGCCGGTCGGCCCGGCCGTCGCCGTCGGTGTCGACGAGCCGCACGATCCGGTCATGGCCGTCGACCGGCGCCGCCGGGTCGGCCGCCGAGGGCTCGACCAGGTCGTTGGGGTAGTCGGCGCTCTCGGCGACGAACACCGTGCCGTCGGCGTCGAACGCGAAGGCCAGCGGCTTCGACGCGAGCAACGGCTCGCTCGCGAACAGCTCGACGCGGAAGCCCTCGGGCGTGATCGCACGCTTCCGCGACTCCTCGGGGTCGAGGGGCTTTTGCATCTGTGCGAGCGGCTCGTTCTTCTTCGCGGGATCGTGGCCCGGGGGGGAGTAGAAGGCCACCTTCGCCGGCTGGTAGTCGAGCGGTGCGAGGCCCGCGGGCGGCTTCGTCATCGCGGGATGATCGACGGAGGGGCCGGCGGCCGCCGGATCGCGGCCCGCGGCGAAGCGGATGCCACGCTCGACGAGGTTCTGGAAGCCGGGATGGGCCCACGTGCGCTGGTCGTGCCCCCAGGCCGTGTAGAAGACGCGGCCCGCCCCCTCCGAGCGCACCCAGGTCCAGGGCTCGTGGTGATCCCCCTCGACCCGCTCCTCGAGCACCGTCCGGCCGCGGTCGTTGTGCTTCGTGTGCACGTACGTCTCGTCCCAGCTCTTGAAGCCGCCGAAGCCCTGCATCACCGGGTGGCCGGGGGCGAGGATCGCCGTGCGAAACTCCCCCGTGCCGTGCTTCTGGAACTGGGCCCCCACGAGGTCCACCCAGGCGGGCGAATTGCGGAAGCAGTAGCTCGCGCAGTGCAGCGGCACGAGCCCCTTGCCCCCGCGGACGAACTCGAGGATCGCGGCCTCCCCCTCCGGCGGCAGCACGTCGATGTTGGCGTAGACGGCGAGCGCGTCGTAGGCCGCGAGGGTGGCCGGCGCGAGGTCGGCGAGCTTCTCGGTGTAGACGAGTTCGACGCCACGGGGCCGGAGCACCGGCTCGAGCTGCGCGAAGCGGTCGGCCGGCCGGTGGTGCCCCTGGTCGCCGAGGAAGAGCACGCGGATGGGCTGCTCCGCGGCGGCCGCCGCGCGGGAGCCGCCCGCGGCGCTGCAGAGGCAGGCGACGAGCAGGCCGGCGGCGACGCGGCCGATGACACCACGGCCGATGAGTGCGCTCACGTTCATGACGAAAAACTCCATTCCGGAAGCTTCTTGATCACGCCCCCCTGCATCGCCGACTCGTGGGCGAGGATGCCGGTGCAGGTCCAGTTGGCGCTCTGGCGGGCGTTGGGATAGGGATCGCGGCCCTCGACGAGCGCGGTCACGAACTCGTGCACGAGGTGCGGGTGGCTGCCGCCGTGGCCGCCCCCCTGCGTGAAGGAGAGGTGCTGGTGGTCGTCGGCGTCGTAGACGCCGCCGGTTGTGAACCGCCGGATCGGCTCCGGCAGGAGGTGGGCGAAGTCGGGCACCGGCACCCGGGCGGGGATCTCGGGCTCCGGCTTCTTGGCCGTGTGGAGCACCGGCTGCTCGTGCTCGCAGAGCTGCCACTCGAAGCTCTGCTTCGAGCCGTAGACGTCGAAGCTCTCGCGGTACTGCCGCGCCGTGTCGAAGAGCGAGCGGATCACGCGGGCCACGACGTCGCTCTCGCGGAGCCGCACGTGGGCCGTCTCGATCGCGAAGGGGGAGCCGTAGTGGGCGATCAGCTCCTCGCGGATCCGGCCGGAGCCGAAGCAGCTCACCTCCTCGGCGTCCTTCCGCTCGAGGGCCAGGCACGGCCCCACGCAGTGGGTGGCGTAGTGCATCGGCGGCAGGCCCGGCCAGTAATTCGGCCAGCCGTCCATGTCCTGCTGGTGGCTGGCCTGCACGAACTGGATCCGGCCGAGGTCGCCCCGGTCGGCCAATTGCTTGATGAAGAGGAACTCGCGGGCGTAGACCACCGTCTCCGCCATCATGTACTTGAGGCCCGTCTTGGCGGCGAGCTCGACGATCTTCCTGCAGTCCTCCACGCTCGTCGCCATCGGCACCGTGCACATCACGTGCTTGCCGGCCTCGAGCGCGGCGATCGCCATCGGGGCATGGTCGGGGATCGGCGAGTTGATGTGCACCGCGTCGATGTCGGGGCAGGCGAGCAGGTCGGCGTAGCGCTCATACCGCCGCTCGACGCCGAACGCCTTCCCGATCTGGTCGAGCTTCTCCCTCGACCGCTGGCAGATCGCGACGAGCTCGGCATGGGGATGCCGCTGGTGGATCGGGATGAACTCTGCGCCGAAGCCGAGGCCGACGATGGCGATGCGCACCTTGCGATCCCGGGAAACTGCGGTCG
>Ga0207954_1000450_pt1 | contig 13826 bp, 13 predicted proteins | sample CryBogmetaGMA0M_FD_184547 | JGI IMG/M metagenome (GOLD analysis project Ga0207954, IMG submission 184547) | Freshwater microbial communities from Crystal Bog, Wisconsin, USA - MA0M (SPAdes) | ecosystem: Environmental > Aquatic > Freshwater > Lake | place: Crystal Bog, Wisconsin, USA | collected... | reverse complement strand
ATCCAAGGCCATTTTTGATTCCTTTTCGCTTTATGTGGGGCTTTTTCCCGAAGTTTTATCTACTGTTTCACAACTTAGAATCTACTGTATATAAAAACAGTAGTCTTTGCAAGCAACTTTTCAAAGGAATTTACAGATTTTTTACTAGGCTACCCTCGATAGGAGTCCGATCCCAGTAAAAGAAGAGGGGTATCGCAATTGCCCACACCACCCCAAGTAGGATAAATCCAACAGTCTGACCCCCGGGACCCCATCCTCCAGCTCCCATCCGAATACCAGCCTCATAAGACAATGGGCCACAAATTCCACCTAAAACGGCCCCCAAAATAGGTCTACCACGCAACCAGGACAGGGACCCATTAATAGTGGTGGCTACTAATACCCAAAGGGTCCACATCCACAAGGGCGATAAAAATGGAGAGGGCCAATCGTCCTGAAAATTCAAATAACCCAAATGCATGACAACAGAGTCGGTCACGACTCCATAAATGAGGGCCCTGCTTAATAGTCGAGTTGACTCTTTAGGCTCATCAAGGCGCCAAATATGAAAGGCTATATAGGCCCAGGTAGCAAGAACCGCCCAAAGTACATGTTGATTAGCCGCGCCCAACACGCAGGCAAACCAGCCCAACTGGAAAAAGACGAAGTTCCAAAATTTAGCCATAGGATGATTCTAGCGAGCTTAAGAAAAAGGCCACTGCCGGTGGGCAATGGCCTTTAGATTTGGTGGCGAATCAGGGATTTGAACCCCGGACCTGCGGATTATGATTCCGTCGCTCTAACCAGCTGAGCTAATTCGCCGAAGGTGTGATTGTAGCAAATTCGCCCCATTCTGTAACGGCTTAAGCTAGAGACCGTAATATAGGGTCATGAGAAAACATCTCCTCAAATTCCTGATTTTGGCCGTTTTAAGTGGTTTTCTGTCCTTAGGCGCATCTGCGGCGCAAATCTTTATTACCAACTACCCCTCGGAAGCCAATGCCAAGGTCTTTGTTACTAAGTATCAGTCCGAGGCCAACTGCATTGTTTATGACACCCACTATTCCAGCGATAACGAGCCAGGAGTATGGTTCTATACCAAGTACAAGAGTGATGCGCGCGCCGTCATTTATTACACACAATACAAATCGGAAGCAGACCTTATTGTGTATTTCACTAAATATAAAAGCGATGCACGCTGCCGTTATTAAAGAGAGCTAGAAATTCAATGCGACTCATTTCAATTTCAGCAGGTAAGGTAGCGCCCCTATTCGGCAACCATCATCCTGATTACAAGTCCGTAGCTTCGGCAATTCATAAAAAGAGCATTAGTAATTTGCAAAATCCGAGCACTATCGAGATTACCTCCCTTGGTGTTCGTGGTGATGAACAGGCAGACTTAAGCGTACATGGTGGGATTGAAAAAGCAATCTATGTTTATCCAGTGGAGCACTACAATTTTTGGAATGAGTTGCTAACGCGTGAGACTAAAAAAACTGCCGATCTTCAGTATGGTGCTATCGGCGAGAACTTCACTATCGAAGGTTTATTAGAAACTGAAGTCTTTGTTGGCGACAAGCTATTCATTGGCGATCTCGAATTTGTAGTAGTTAAGTTACGCGAGCCCTGCTTTAAGTTCAATGCCAAGTTGGGCTACAAAGGAGCAAGTAAGGTCATGTTGCAATCTGGCTTTAGCGGCTGGTATTTGCGTGTTCTTAAGGCTGGTACTTTAGCTGCTGGTGCACAGATCAATATCATTCCTGGGACAAGAGATATCTCGATTGCCCAGCAAAATCACAAGCTACTTCATAACCGCAATCAAAAAGATTTGTGGGAATAAAAAAGCCCGATCATTTTGTGATCGGGCTTTTTAGTTACTTCAAACTATAGATGCTTTTACATCCTATTAGTCACGTGCATAGATATCTACGTCTTTAGTTTCTTTTACAAACAGTACACCGATTACCAATGTCATCGCTGCGATGATGATTGGGTACCAGAGACCGTAGTAAATATTACCGTTTTGCGCAACCAAGGCGAAGGAGATTGTTGGCAATAAGCCACCGAACCAACCATTACCAATATGGTATGGCAAGGACATAGAGGTGTACCGAATGCGGGTTGGGAACATCTCAACCAACATTGCAGCAATTGGCCCATAAACCATGGTTACCAAGATCACCAAAATTACCAAGATACCAAGAACTGCAGGTAGATTAATAGCAGCAGGATCAGCTTTGGCAGGATAACCAGCCGCATTCAATGCATCACGAATTTGCTTTTTGAACTCTGCATCTTTTGCTTTCGCATCAGCCGGAGCCATACCTTTAGCAGAATAACCTTGAATTTCTGTGTCGCCAATCTTCACAACCGCAGTACCACCAGCTGGACCGGCAATAGTTGTGTAGCTTGCAGAGTTAGAAGCCATCACTTGTTTTGCAATATCGCAAGAACTAGTGAACTTCGCAGTACCGGTTGGGTTGAACTGGAAAGTACATTCGTTCACATCAGCAGTAATGCTTGCTGGTGCGGTTGCCATTGCTTTTTCTAACGCTGGGTTAGCAAAGTGGGTTAAGCCGTTAAATAAGGAAACTGGTGTATTAGGGATGTACAAAATGATGGCAATTAACAAACCACCCATGATGATCACTTTACGGCCAATCTTGTCAGACAAGCTACCAAACACTACGAAGAATGGTGTACCGATTACCAGTGAAGCTGCAATCAATAAGTTTGCAGTCTTAGGGTCTACTTTCAATACCTGTGTGAGGTAGAACAAAGCGTAAAACTGGCCTGTGTACCAAACCACTGCCTGACCTGCAACCAGACCAAACAATGCCAAGATAACAATCTTCAAGTTTTTCCATTGACCAAATGATTCTGTCAAAGGCGCTTTAGATAGTTTGCCTTCTTCTTTCATCTTCTTGAAAGCCGGGGATTCGTTCATCGACAAACGGATATAAACGGAAACCGCTAACAATGCGATAGAAGCGATGAAAGGAACACGCCAACCCCAAACATCGAAGTCTGGACCAGTGAATTCACGTGTGAACAAAATCACGAGCAAGGAAAGGAACAAACCCAGAGTAGCAGTTGTCTGAATCCATGATGTGTAGGCGCCGCGCTTGCCATTAGGAGCATGTTCTGCCACATAAGTAGCAGCACCGCCGTACTCACCACCCAAAGCCAAACCTTGCAACATGCGTAATGCAATCAAGATGACTGGAGCAGCAACGCCGATAGTTGCGTAGTTAGGCAAAATACCAACGATGAAGGTTGCACCACCCATCAAAAGGATAGTGACCAAGAAGGTATATTTACGACCGATCAAATCGCCTAAGCGACCGAACACCAATGCACCGAATGGACGCACGATGAAACCAGCAGCAAAAGCTAACAAAGCGAAAATGAAGGCAGAGCCAGCATCTAAGCCCGAGAAGAACTGCTTGGCAATAACGGCAGCCAAAGAACCGTAAAGATAAAAGTCGTACCACTCAAAAACCGTACCTAAAGAAGAAGCAAAAATAACTTTGCGCTCTTCGGCGGTCATTGGGGCTGCTTTAATTGATGTTGACATCAGTAGCTCCTAACTATTTTTATTAAATAAAAAACAACCCGCCGATTATGCTGTGTAAAAAGCCAAAGAAATCCATTACTTAGGGTAATTCCTCATCGATTTGACTCGGGGTTTTCCCGAAAAGCGTAGGCTTTGTGCAACTTAAAAAACTCTGAAAAAAAATGTAAATTAACTCTTTTTTTTTAACTGTATGCACAAATAGGGTGCATATTCTTGTATCCAGGTGCAAACTACCTGTAGCACTAAACTTAGAGTTCGATCTAATAGCAGCAGAAGTGAATAAAAAGGCATTACTAAAAATGCCACCTCATAAATACTCAATAAGGAGCAATTCAAATGAAAAGACGTGACTTTTTAGGTAAGACCGCACTTGGTGCTGCAGCAGGCGTATTGGCTGCACCGGCGATTGCCCAATCCATGCCGGAAGTGAAGTGGCGCTGCGCCTCTAGCTTCCCAAAAAGCTTAGATACGATCTATGGTGGCGGTGAATATATTTCCAAGCGCGTTGCCGCACTAACTGATGGCAAATTCCAGATTCGTATTTTTGGTGCAGGTGAAATTGTTCCAGCCTTCGGCACAGTTGATGCAGTGCAGCAAGGAACAGTAGAGTGCACCCACACAGCTGGTTATTACTTTGTAGGCAAAAACAAGACTTTTGCGTTTGATACAACCGTGCCATTTGGCATGAATCAGCGTCAACAAAATGCCTGGATGTATTGGGGTGGTGGCTTAAAGCTCCAACGCGAATTCTTGCGTGACTACAACATTATTTCTTTCCCAGCTGGCAACACTGGAACCCAAATGGGTGGCTGGTTTAAAAAGCCAGTAAAAACAGTTGCCGACCTCAAGGGCCTCAAGATGCGTATTGCTGGTCTTGGTGGCGAAGTGATGTCCCGTCTTGGCGCAATCCCACAACAAATCGCTGGTGGTGATATTTACCCAGCGCTTGAAAAAGGTGTGATTGATGCAGCTGAGTGGGTAGGTCCATACGATGATGAAAAGTTGGGCTTTTACAAAATTGCCCCTTACTACTATTACCCAGGATGGTGGGAAGCATGTTCAATGTACTCCATGTATGTCAACATCAAAGAATGGGAAAAGTTACCTAAGCAATATCAAGAAGCTTTTATCTCTGCATGCGCAGAATGCAACATCGACATGATGGCTGAGTACGATTACAAAAACCCAATCGCTTTGCAAAGCTTAATCAAGAATGGTGTTAAGTTGCAGTCTTATTCCACAGAAATTATGAAAGCCGCATCGAATGCAGCCTTCGAAATGTATGAGGAAGAAGCTGCTAAGAATCCATCATTCAAGAAGATTTACGAGCCTTGGAAAAAATTCCGCAACGATCAAATGTTGTGGAACAAAGTTGCTGAGCAAACTCTCATGAGCTTCATGTTGACTAACCCAGTCAAATAAACCCTTATTGAGAATCTGATATGCCAAAACAATTTTTAGTTTTTGCAAGTTTCGTTGATCGCTTAAATGACCGTTTTGGTGTATTGGCGAGTTGGATGGTATTGATCGCCGTACTGGTCAGCACAGGAAATGCGCTGATTCGGTATGGCTTCAATGTCAGCTCCAACGGTTGGCTGGAAGCGCAGTGGTATTTATTTGCCGGTATGGTGATGTTTGGTGCCTCCACCACTCTTCGCCTCAATGAACACGTGCGTGTAGATGTCCTTTATGCAATGTACCCCAATCGAGCTCGTCTTTGGTTAGACTTTTGGGGAGGCATTGTTTTCTTATTGCCAATGACCATCATTATTGGTTACTACTCTTGGGAATTTTTTATTACTTCGGTAATACAAAGTGAAACTTCAAGCAATCCAGGCGGTCTCATTCGTTGGCCAGTGCGCGGCATTATTACCCTGGGATTTTTCTTGCTAACACTCCAAGGTCTTTCTGAAATCATTAAGCGCTATGCAGCATTGACTGGCATGATTCAAATCGATCCTAAATACGAAAGACCCCTCCAATGATTAGCCAAGATTTAATGGCCCCCATCATGTTTGGGGGTCTGATTGTATTTTTATTAATTGGATACCCTGCCGCATTTTCACTTGGTGCAGTTGGCCTATTCTTTTCTTTTATTGGTATCGAGATGGGCATGTTTCAGCCCACCTTCTTGCAAGCACTACCTGATCGTGTTTTCGGCATCTTGTCGAATGACCTATTACTCTCCATCCCGTTCTTTACTTTCATGGGTGCCATTTTGGAGAAGTGTGGACTAGCCGAAGATATGCTGGAAGGTTTGGGGCAGTTATTTGGCCCTATCCGTGGTGGCCTGGCTTATGCAGTCATTATTGTTGGCGCAATTCTGGGTGCAATTACTGGAACAGTTGCTGCTTCCGTCATTGCGATGGGCTTAATCTCCCTACCTATCATGTTGCGCTACGGTTATAACCCCCGCGTCGCAACGGGTGTAATTGCCGCCTCAGGAACGATTACCCAACTGATTCCGCCATCACTCGTATTAATTGTGTTGGCTGACCAATTGGGTAAATCCGTTGGCGATATGTATGCCGGCGCTATTGGACCTTCAATCATTCAGGTAGTGCTGTTCTGTTTATTTATTTTCTTCTTGTCAATTTTTAGACCTCAAGACGTTCCAGCACTACCGCCAGAAGCACGCCCAACAATTGATTGGAAGTTATTCAAGAAAATTCTTTGGGGCATTGTTCCATCCATCGCGTTAATCTTCTTGGTACTCGGAACTATCTTGATGGGTCTAGCAACACCGACTGAAGGTGGTGCTATGGGCTCTGTAGGAGCATTGGTTCTCGCAGCAATGAACAAGCGTCTCCATAAGCCTTTGGTATGGGAAGCAATGACTTCCACTATGCGTATTAATGCCATGGTGATTTTCATTCTGATTGGGTCGACCGTGTTTGGTTTAGCCTTCCGTGGCGTCGATGGCGACCTCTGGATTGAGCACCTCTTGTCTGGCCTACCCGGTGGTCAAGTCGGCTTCTTGATTGTGGTGAACTTATTTGTTTTCTTCTTAGCCTTCTTCCTAGACTATTTTGAAATCGCATTCATCATCATTCCATTGCTAGCTCCCGTTGCAGACAAGCTTGGCATTGATCTAATTTGGTTTGGCGTGCTACTTGGCGCAAATATGCAAACCTCATTTATGCATCCGCCATTTGGATTTGCACTGTTTTACCTGCGAGGGGTAGCACCAAAATCACTGAAGAGCTCCGATATTTACTATGGAGCCCTTCCGTGGGTTGGTTTACAACTCATTCTGGTAGCGATCATCATCTTTATTCCAGAAACAGTTACCTACTTTGTTGATAAGCCTGCTGTCGCAATGGATGTCAATGCAATCTCAGTCGATCCATTAGAGGGTGTGCAGCAAAATGAGGTCACTGTAGACTCTAGTTCAGAGATCGAGCGTCAATTGCGAGAAAATAAATAAAACTAAAAAAGCAGGATAAAAATAGAGGGGTTTTGCAATGCAAGCAAAGTGGGGTATTCGAGGGATGGCGGTTGCACCGCACTCCCTTGCTTCTGAATCAGCATTAGCAGTTCTAAGAGAAGGTGGAAATGCATTAGAGGCAATGGTGGCTGCAGCGGCTACCATTGCCGTTGTTTACCCACATATGAACTCCATTGGCGGCGACTCTTTTTGGGTGATCCATTCACCAGGTAAGGCCATGGGTGGTATTGATGCTTGTGGTGCTGCCGCTGGTCTAGCAAACAAACAATGGTACGCAGAGCGTGGTATTACTAAAGCAATTCCATTTCGTGGGCCAGTTGCAGCAAATACAGTTGCTGGAACCATCTCCGGTTGGGGCGCAGCACATAAGCTATCCAAACGAGGTTTGGGCGGCAAGATTCCTTTATCCCGCTTGCTAGCTGATGCGATTCATTATGCAGAGGCGGGCATACCAGTCACTTACAGTCAGTCGAGCTTGACCGCAAAGAAGCGTGAAGAACTGAGTCCTATTCCAGGTTTTTCCAAGACCTTCTTGGTAAACGGTAAAGCACCTACTGTTGGCAGCATCTTTAAGCAAGAGCGCCTTGCCAAAACATTGCGCCAGATTGCAAGTAAAGGGACTGATGACTATTACCGCGGCGATCTCGCTGACTTACTAGCAAAAGAACTGACTGATATTGGGAGCCCACTCAGATTAAACGATCTACATCGTCATCACGCTAAGCTGATAGACCCGCTTGAACTCAAACATAGTGTTGGTAATGTCTACAACATGGTGCCACCTACTCAAGGCGTTGTTTCTTTAATGATCATTGGCATCTTGGATCATTTGAATTTAAAACGCTTTAAGGTCGATAGCGCTGAGTACGTCCATCATTGTGTTGAGGCAACCAAGCAAGCATTTAAGATTCGTGATCAATTTGTAACAGACCCTGCTTACATGACAAAAAATGCGCAATCCTTTTTATCTCCTGCATTCCTAAAAAAACTAGCGAAGAACATTAACCCAAATAAAGCGTTGCCTTGGGGGCAAGGTAAAGGTCCAGCAGATACGATTTGGATGGGAGTGATTGATGGCAATGGAAACTGCGTCTCCTTCATTCAGAGTATTTATCACGAGTTTGGCGCCGGCATTGTTCTACCGAAGTCAGGTGTGAATTGGCAGAACCGTGGCTGCAGCTTCTCCCTGGATCCGAAGACGCTTAATCACCTTGAGCCTTATCGCAAGCCATTCCACACACTTAATCCGGCAATGGCCTTATTTAAAGATGGTCGCTCAATGGTGTATGGCACCATGGGTGGAGATGGCCAACCACAAACGCAATGTGCCGTATTTACTCGTACTGCTACTTATGGACTCGACCCACAAGATGCCATCAGTCGACCACGCTGGCTACTTGGACGTACTTGGGGTCAGACCAGTGATAGCTTGAAATTAGAATCTCGCTTTAGCCCATGGGTTGCAAAAGAGTTGCACGCTCTGGGTCATGAGATTGAGATGCTAGATGCATTTGATGAGACCGTCGGTCATGCTGGTTGCATTATTCGCGATCCATCTGGCACATTACGTGGTGGCTGGGATCCTCGCAGCGACGGAGCTGTTAGCGCGTTTTAGTAATCAATATTTTGGGTACGCGTAGATCCCAATGAATGGCAGCTGCGCGTATTAAAAATATCCCCAGCATGCATACAACCGATCCTTCAAGTGCGTATTGAGGAAGAAAATTCAAGACCAGCACATAAGCACAGCATCCCATGGTTACCGGAATAGCATAAAGCTCGTGAGACATAATGAGTGTTTTCCTGCCAGCTAATATGTCTCGTATTAAGCCGCCGCCAATAGCGGTAATGACCCCTAGAATGACTGGTGCAACGGGTAAACCAAAATCCATACCCCATGCCTTATTGGCACCTTGAATACCAAATAGGGCGGCGCCAAATCCATCGATATACAACATCCACCGATATATCTGCGGTTGAGTAAAAAAAGATTCCGCAAGAAATGCCAACACACTTGCACCTAAGGCTAACCATACATATATTTGATTTTCAGACCAAAAGATAGGGGCTTCCAAAATGATATCCCGAATCGTTCCACCGCCGATTGCAGTAATTAAACCAAGCACTAAAACACCAAAAAGATCAACGCCGCGATCAGCAATCGCAAGGACTCCAGTAACCGCAAAGGCCATTGTTGCAATTATTCCAATCCAGAAATTAATATTTTCCATGGCCTTAGTCTAAAGCAATTGAAAGGCCCTTCTCTGAAATTTACTTCCTCAATATACTGATAGCAATGAGTTCAAAGAAAGTGCTGATATGAAACCTAAGCTCTATAGTTACTGGCGCAGTTCTGCTGCCTTCCGTGTCCGCATCGCCCTGAATCTTAAGGGCATAGATTACAAAGTGATACCTGTACATCTCAATAAAAATGGTGGCGAACAACTTTCTGAGGCTTATACAAATAAAAACCCAACTCGCTTGGTACCCTTATTTGATGATGGAACAAATAGGATTCACCAGTCGCTTGCCATCATTGAATACTTAGATGAGATGCAAGTTGAGCCTGCCCTATTACCAGCTTCAACTATAGATCGTGCATGGGTGCGCTCAATAGCAATGGATATGGCCATTGATATTCATCCCATTAGTAATTTGCGCGTATTACGTTACTTATTAAAGCAGGCGGGCGCAAGCAATGAAGCAAAGGATGCTTGGTATCAACATTGGATTAAGCTAGGTCTAGCCAGTGTTGAAAAACAACTCCACCCCGATGTACGCCGTGGACGCTTTGCCTTTGGTGATCAACCTGGTCTGATTGATGTTTGTTTAGTGCCTCAACTATTTAATGCCTTAAGTACCAAAATGGATATGAGCCCCTACCCTACGCTGATGAAAATCTTCAATCAGTGCATGAAGTTACCGGCATTTATTGACGCCTCATGGGAAAAACAAGTGGATGCTGAAGGCCCAAACCCCTCTATTTAATTTGGGATTCCATCATTTTGACTAAGGCATGAACTGATTCGTTATAGGGCGTGGCAACCCCGTACTGTTTACCTAATTGAACAATATAGCCATTCAGAAAATCAATTTCTGTCACTTTTCCTTTAGCTAAATCTTGAGCAGTTGAGGAAACTTGAGTCACCATCGTAGTTGCTATGGAATTATTTGCAGCAAGGGCCTCTGACATAGTGATAGTGACATTCTCAAGAGCAGCAATAGCCAGAAACTCTTTTGTTATTTCTTCAATGAGCTTAACAATGCCAGGAGACTTTACCATCTCACCATAAGAGATCTGACCAATACCTGAGACAGCATTAAAAGAACAGTTCACCAGAAATTTAAGCCACATATCTCTTTTAATTTGTGAGGCAAGCGTACATGGAACACCTACTTCCTCAAAGAGCTTACAAAGATCTTTGAGGTTTTCCTCATCAGAGGATGATGCAGCGCTGAGGCTACCAACTAAAAGCTCGCCGCGACCATGATGTTTCATAGTTCTTTGACCAATCATTCCCGCAGCAACATAGACCACTGCAGCATAAATAGGATTGCGAATAACCTTGGTAGCAATCTCGATATTTGCTACTCCATTTTGCAAACTAAGAATCACGGCCTTGCTTGGCAATATAGATTTGATTTCAGTAAGGGTACGTTCTGTATCAAGCGACTTCACACTTAGCAAAACCAAGTCGGCATCCTTCAGAATAGAAAGATCCGAGCTGGCCTTCACTTTCACGACTTCATGAAATGCTTTGCAATCCATCTCTAAGCCAGACTCATTCAGCGCCTCAGCACGTTTAGGCCTTGCGATGAATGTGACATCATGCTGAGCTCGAGCTAGCATACCTCCAAAAAAGCAACCGACCGCACCCGCACCTAATACGTATATTTTTTTATAGATCAAGGACTAATGTTCCGCCTTTGATATGCGAGACACAAGGAGTTAAGTACTCCTGATGCTCCTCATCGCTCAAAATACAGTCCCCATGATCAACCTCGCCGCTGATATATCTTGTCTTGCAAGTTCCACACAAACCGGATTGGCATGAGGTTGGCACTTCAATACCAATACCTGCCAAAGCATCAATTACTGACTCGGCTCTCGTGAGAGTCACTTTTTGCCCAGTGCTCAAAATCTCAATCACTAACTCTTCAGGGCTCTTGGTAGAAATATTATTCACTTTTTGTCTCACTCCACAAAAAGAATGGGCTGCAATCGCAGCCCACGTCTTCTGCTATCTAGATTAATGTTTAAATTGTGCTTTTGCAGTTTGCTCAAGTTCTTCCATTTTTTGCTTTACGAAGTCAGAGCGCTCTTTACCTTTGTGCTGCTCGCTTTCTGTAAGGATGGCAATCACACCTTTAGCAACAAAGCGTCGTTGCGCCACTTCTTCTTCGGTAGTTGCTCCAATCGGTAACTCGAATACATTGCCCGAGCAATAGCTATTAGGTGCGCCGTTGAATTCTTTGAGCCACTCAGAAAATGCTTCTGCACTAGCCGCTGGATTGGAACCACGCACAGCGTCACGCAACATCTTTCTAAATAAATAAGGACCCGCATCAAACTTTGTTGGATTCTCTAGCGCATGAATAGCTATTGGTCTTTGGCTAATAATCGCCTCGTAATCACCAGGAGCATATTGAGCCATCTTGTAATTTGATCTAGCTCTATGATCGGTTGGAATCTCAACAATATCGTTAATCGTGTGGTTAGCAAAACGTTCTGCCCTTCTCAAGGCAACTTGACCATCCAAGAAATCGATAGATTCATATCCAACCAACTCTTTTTTTCCAATGCCCCGAGTATCAATACCAGGACCCATCACACGCCAACCAATCATCTTGCTATTAAAGTCATCAACTGGAACTGTCCAGCGAATGATGTGAAAGCGGCTGAATAATTTCTTATTAGAACCATCTTCAGAAGTGTAGGCATGTAAGCTAAGGTTTGGTAGCACTTGGTGCTGAACACGAATAAACAATTTATCGTTATTCACGCGACGCGCTCCAGAGCAGGCTAAGCCTCGGCCTCCATGAATCGGAACAAACTGCATATCGGGGTGGACTTCCATGGTTGGTGAACCAACTTCATCAAATGTAGTTCCCTGAAAATGACCGCCCACCACATTTTTAGAGGCATGCAACTCAGCTGTGTGGAAGTTATCTGCAGCATTGTCTTGAACTTGCAACCAATTACAGTGCTGAAAATTACTATAAGGAACAAGCTCATCGCCTGGAGCTACAGTGAAATCAGATTCCCATTCTGGGAACGGCGGCTCTTTATCCGGAGCACCCATATATGCAAACACTAAGCCATTCTTTTCAAATGCTTTGTAAGCACCCTGCTGAATTGAGCATGCATACTTTTGTGCCTCAGCCTCTTCTCCTTTAGGGAATGGCGCATTCAAACAAGTACCATCTACATCAAATACCATGCCGTGATAACAACACTTGATACCATGTTCCTGAATCAAACCATACTCAAGTGATGCTCCACGATGTACACAGTGAGCATGCAACACACCAACACTACCGCTGCCATCACGAAACGCGACTAACTCTTCACCTAATATAGTTAAAAACTTTGGCGTGTCAGTTAACTCAATTGACATGCAAACCGGATGCCAAAAGCCACGCATGTACTCGCCCATTGGGGTACCTGGACCTACTTCTGTGAGCTCTGGATCATGACCAGGAACTTTATTGGTGTAGTAGCCTCCGTAGGGTACTAATTTCTTTGGCGTTGTAGATCCAGCGGATGCGCCGACCTTTTTTTCTGCCTGTTCCTGTTTACTTGTCATTACTACTGCTCCTATTAATTAACTAGCTATATCTTAAAACTGCTTGATTACTCAAACATATCTGGCTGGTTTTCTTTTAGGTAACCCCAGATTGGCTGGAAATGCAGCCAGCCAATGTACTCGCTACCCACGTGCTCACGGCTATAGCGCGCAACCTCAGGAGATAGTAGATTAGGCTTGATACCAGTTGCCTCAACCAACATCTGCTGCTTACAGCAACGCTCTAAAGCAATAAACCAAAATGCTGCGGCCTCAATACTGTGGCGACTAACTGTTAACAAGCCATGATTACGGTGAATAATAGCCTTCACTTTTTTCAGCGAGCCTGCTACGTTATATCCTGAATTATCCTCTACGGCCACTTGGCCTGCTTGTTCGGCCAAAACCATATGATCTTCGAAGAATGCAGCGGCATCTTGCGAGATTGGATCTAATGGCTTACCTAGTGCTGCAAATGCCGTTCCATATACTGTATGGGCATGACACATAGCAACGATATCAGGATGTTTTTCATGAACTGCTGCGTGTAATACAAACCCAGCACGATTTAATGCGTGCTTACCTTCTAAAATATTACCTTCATGATCAGCCAAAATTAAGTTAGAAACTTTAACTTGATCAAAATGTACCGCCATTGGATTAGTCCAATATAGATGTGGATGCTCTGGATCACGAACCGTTAAATGCCCTGCAAATCCATAGTCAAACTTTTCAAGAGCAAATGCTCTGCATGCAGCAACTAATCGCTCTTTAAGATGCTGACGCTCCTCAGCAAAACTGGCAAATTTTGGCTGATAAGGAAAAATTTGAGATTTGTCTTCAGGTTGATAAATTGACTCTCTATCGCCTAAGTCCAATTTACGTTCTTTCTCCATTACTTCAGCCATATAAATTCCTTTTTCCAATATGTAAGTAAATTTAATATTTTGAGAACATTCAAAATATAACTAAGCCGTAATCATGGGCTTTCCTAAAGGTTTTGACAAACGATAACTATTCATAGATAGATGAATAT
>Ga0207954_1000448_pt1 | contig 13894 bp, 10 predicted proteins | sample CryBogmetaGMA0M_FD_184547 | JGI IMG/M metagenome (GOLD analysis project Ga0207954, IMG submission 184547) | Freshwater microbial communities from Crystal Bog, Wisconsin, USA - MA0M (SPAdes) | ecosystem: Environmental > Aquatic > Freshwater > Lake | place: Crystal Bog, Wisconsin, USA | collected... | reverse complement strand
CTCGTGGAGGCCGTGGTCTCCCCGTCCTGCCCGCTCGCGGGCCGGACGATCCGGGACGGGAACTTCCGCTCGACATACGGCGCGGTCGTGATCGCGGTGGCCCGCGACGGCGAACGGCTGCGGCAGAAGATCGGCGACATCGAGCTTCTGCCCGGAGACACGCTGCTCCTGGAGGCGGGGCCGGCCTTCGTCGAGCGGCAGCGGTCGAGCCGACACTTCTACCTCGTGAGCGAGGTGAGCGGCGCCACCCCTCCGCGGCACGACAAGGCCTGGATCGCCTGCACGGTGCTGGCGGCGATGGTGCTGGCCGCGGCCCTGGAACTGGTCCCGATGGTGGCGGCGGCCCTCGTGGCGGCCTGCGCCGTGGTGGCGCTGCGGTGCATCTCGTCGACCGAGGCCCGGCGGGCGATCGAGTGGGAGTCGCTTCTCCTGATCGCCGCGAGCTTCGGCCTCGCCCGCGCGATGGAGAAGACCGGTCTCGCCGAGGCGGTGGCACGCTCGACGATCGGTGCCGCCGGCGACCAGCCGCACGTCGTGCTCGCCGCGATCTACCTGGTGACGATGCTCTTCACGGAGCTCATGAGCAACAACGCCGCGGCGGTCCTCACCTTCCCCATCGCCTGGCAGACCGCGCAGGACCTGGGTGTCAACCCCATGCCGTTCGTCATGGCGGTGACCGTGGCGGCGAGCTGCGGTTTCGCCACGCCGATGGGCTACCAGACGAATCTCATGATCTACGGCCCCGGAGGCTACAAGTTCAGCGACTACGTGCGGTTCGGCGGTCCGCTGAACGTGATCGTGATGGCCGTCACGATCGCGCTGGCCCCGCTGATCTGGCCGTTCCGGCCGTAGAGCAGGCGCCGCCGGCGCTTTCCTTTCGAACCCGCCGGCCATACGCTAAGGCTTTGCGGCGCAGGTGGTTCCGGAACGGACCGGCATGAGCGACATCCTCTTCCAGTACCACCGCGTCAACCCCACGACGTGGTTCTACTTCGCCTCGCTCCTGTCGATCGCGCTGTTCTTCAAGTTCAACCGGCTCCTGAGCGTCCGGAACCTCGACGTCCTCGGGCTCGTGTTGCTCGCCCCGGGCCTTCTGGCGGTGGAGTACGGGGGCTACAAGGCCAACGTCGCCGACCAGCAGCTCGGCTTCGTGTGGGTCTTCGCGGTCTCGGGCTGGTTCCTCGTGCGCATGCTCTGCGACTCGATGATGGTCCGCCGGCCGATGCTCGAGCCGAACCTCACCACGGGGGGCCTCGTCTTCCTCGGAGCGTCGCTCCTCGTCTTCCTGATCGCGCACGTCGTGACGACGCGGCCCCAGCGAGACGACGTGGCCGGCGCCGCGGCGGCCGACCGGCTCGAGGCCCGCGAGGCGAAGGTCGACGCCGACCAGCTCGCCAGGCTCGGCCCCGGCTATCCCCTCCTCTTCCTCCTGCCGCAGATCTCGACGCAGCGGATCTTCTTCGCCCCAGACGCCGCCGACGAGCCGCCCGAGCCGGGCGAGGCCAGCCGTCGCGTCGTGCACGAGACGACCGCGCGGATCATGGCGATCGTCTCGCAGCTGGCCATCGTGATCGGCATGGTGGTGATCGGCTGGCGGCACTTCGAGAACGCGCGGCTGGGCATCGCGGCGGCCGTCCTCTACCTGATGCTGCCGTACACCGCGACGATGACGGGCCGCGTGGATCACGTGATGCCGGGGGCCCTCATGCTCTGGGCCGTCGCGGCCTACCGCCGGCCGTTCATCGCCGGGGCGCTCATCGGGCTGGCGATCGGCACGATCTACTATCCCGTCTTCCTCCTGCCGCTGTGGTGCAGCTTCTACTGGGAGCGGGGCGTCCGCCGCTTCGCACTGGGGGTGGCCTCGTCGCTCACCGCGCTCGTCGTGGCGCTCTGGTTCACGTCGCCCGACACGACGGTGTTCCTCGGTCAGCTCCGGCAGATGTTCGGCTGGATCTTCCCCAACGAAGTCTCGCTCGAGGGCTTCTGGGCCCTGCCGGCTCAGGACGCCGTGTTCCGGCTGCCCGTGCTCGCGGCCTTCGTGGCGATGATGGCTACGCTCGCGATCTGGCCGGCCCCCAAGAATCTCGGCACCCTCATGAGTTGCACGGCGGCCGTGCTCCTCGGCAGCCAGTTCTGGAAGGCGCACGATGGCGGCCTGTTCATGGCCTGGTATCTGCCCTTGCTGCTGCTCGTGGTCTTCCGGCCGAACCTCGAGAACCGCGTGGCGATCCTGATGCTCACGCCCGAATGGTTCCCGCGGCGCCGCGCGGCGTGAAAAGGGTGACGGCCACCACATCTGGGCAGGCGAGGCCGACCGATCCTCCAAGCCTGACCGCATGGGGTGGCCGTCGCCTTTGGCTTTCCCCGCGGCGCGGGTCGAACCCGGCGGGCGGCGACTGGCGATTGGCGAACCAGGCCCGCCAGGCGTGGGCGTCCCATTCGAAGTTGACGCCCGTGAGCGCGACGAGGGCCTCGAGCACCCGCTCGTTGCGCACGGCCATGGTTCTCCGCTTGGGTCCGCTCCCCATCGACAGGCCGCCACCGCCCGGCGTGAACGTGGCCGTCGTCGAGCCCTCGGGCCCCCCCTGCCCCGTCATGACGATGTGCGTGGTCTCGAGCGCGTCGATCAGCGGGCCCACCGCCGAGGGCACCCCCAGCCGGCCGAGCGCCTCGGCGGCCCGGTTCACCTGGGCGTTGTCGGCACTGCTGAGCGCCGACACGAGCGTGGGGACGGCGATGTGCGGGCCGATCACCACGAGCCGCTCGACCGCCGCGATCCGCGTCTCGGGATCGGCGTGGTCGAGCGCCACCGCCACGAGCGCGGCGATCGCGTCGGGCGACCGGATGCGCGAGAGCGCCTCGACGTACCAGCCGCGGATGCGGAACACCCGTTCCTTTCCCAACGCGGCGGTGAGCGCCGGCACGGCGAAGGGGTCGGAAATCTCGCGGATCTCCTCCGCCGCCCGGTCGGCGAGCGACGGCTGATCGACCTGCCGGCGGAGCCTTTCGAGCTTCGCGTTCCACTCCTTCTGCGCGAGCGTGGCCCGCTCCGCCCGCTCGATGAGCTCGATCTCCTGCACCGTCCGCCACGCGCCGCGGTAGCGCACGAACCCGCGCTCCGCCATGAGCTCCTGCTGCGTGGGCCTGGACGGCTCGATCACGCCCTCCTCCGCCCCCCGCGCGGCGGCGACCACCGCGACCGCGGCGACGACGAACCATCCGGCGGACGGACCATGACGGAGATGTGGCGACACGACCATGACACCCCTCTCGTCGACACGGGCGCGGCCGCCGCTTGACGCTTCCGTTCACGGCGACCCGGCGGCAGCCTGAATGATACCGGCATAGGCCGTCATCACGCGGATCACGAGCACCGCCACGAGGGCGGCAACGGCGGCCCAGACCCCGTATCCCACCGCCTGGATGACGGCCGCGAAGCCGCGGCGGGCGGCCTCGTCGAGCCGGTCCGACACGCGATCGAGGGTCTCGGCGGTCGTGCCCGTGACCTCGCCCACCGCGACCGCCTCGATCACCTCGCGGGGCAGATGGCCGCAGGCCGCGAGCGCCGCGGCGAGGTCGTCCCCCCGACGGAGCCGCGCCTCGACCGCCGCCGGATCGATCGCGAGCCCGGGTGCCGCCACCGCCGCGAGGCTCACCGCCTCGCCAACGCCCACACCCGCATGGGCGCCGAGCGACGCGGCGCGGCACCAGGCCGCCGCCTCCGCGTCCCGCGCCGCACCGCCGAGCCACGGAATCCGCGCGCCGATCACCCGCGCCCAGCCGCGGCCCCGCCAGCTGCGGAGCACGACGGGCACGAGTGCCGCCGCCGTCACCGCCACGGCGAGCACCGCCGCCAGGAACGCGACGGCGCCCCCCGGCCCGGTGAGCCCGAGGCCGAGGAAGTCGACGCCCCCGTCGCCGCGACCGCCGGACGCTCCCGACGCGAGGATGATCGCGGCGACCGCGAGCGTCGCCACTCCGAGTTGCACGGCAGGACCGACGAGCGCCCCTCGCAGCGCCCGCCGTCCGCGGATCGTGCATTCGAGATGCCGCGCCGTGTCGCCGAGCACCTCCGCGAGCCGGCCGGTGCGGTCGCCGACACCGACCATGCCGCACACGCCCGCCGGAAACGCCCCGTCGGTCCGCGCGAGGGCCGCCGCGAGGTCGTCGCCGGCCCGCAGACCGTTGCCCGCAGCGTCCATGGCGGCTCGCCAGCGACGCGGCACGCGGGACGTTTCCGAGCGCCATGCCCGACGGAGATCCACGCCCGCCGCGAGGGCGATCGAGAGCCGGCCGAAGAGGTCGGCGAGCACCGTGTCGGGGATCGGTCGGCGGCCCGCCATCGTCCGCTCCGCAGCGCGTCTTCACGACCACCAGCCGGGCTGCCGGCAGGTTCTAACACAGGCTTCCGGCATCTGGTAAAAACGCCTCCTCCGCCCGTCCACCCGTCGCGCCCATGCCCATGAAAGCCCAGTGGCCCTCCGTCGCGATCGTGGGGGTGGGGATGATCGGCGGCTCGGTGGGCCAGGCGCTCCTGTCGCGGCGGCTCGCGACGCGGGTGATCGGCATCGGCCGGTCGGCAGCGTCGCTCGCGGCGGCGAAGAAGGCCGGCGCCGTGACAGACACATCGCTCGACATGGCGGCCGTCGCCGGGGCCGATCTCGTCGTCGTGGCGGCCGGCGTCGCCGCGATCCCGGATCTGCTCGAGGAGGTCGACGTCGCGGTGCGGCCCGGCACGCTCGTCACCGACACGGGCAGCACGAAGGCGTCGATCGTCGCGGCCTGGGAGCGGAGGCGACGCAGCCGACACGGCCGGTTCGTGGGCAGCCACCCGATCGCCGGCAGCCACCGCCGCGGCCCCGCGGCCGCCAACGCGGAGCTCTTCGCCGGTCGCGTGACCGTCGTCACCCCCGTCGCCGCCACGCCCGGCCGCGATGCGGAGGAGGTCGGCGGCCTCTGGGCGGCACTCGGCTCCACCGTCTACATGATGCCGCCCCGCGAGCACGACCGGATGCTCGCGACGACGAGCCACGCGCCGCATCTCGTGGCGGCCGCCGTCGCCGCGGCGACGCCTCCCGCCTCCCGGGCCTTCACCGCCGGCGGCTGGCGCGACACCACCCGCATCGCCGCCGGCGACCCCGATCTCTGGGCCGACATCCTCCTCGACAACGCCGCCGAGACCGCCAACGCCCTGAAGCGGTTCGCGGGGCAGGTCGAGCGGCTCCTCTCGGCGATCGAGGCCGGCGACCGCCGCCGGCTGGTGACCCTGCTCAAGCGTGCCAAGGACAACCGCGATGCTGTGGGAAGTTGACGTCGCCCTCGTCGACGCGGCCGGCGACCACGCGGCCCGCGACGTCGTGGCCGCGGCCGCCGAACTCGGGATCGCCGGCTGCGACCGCGCCCGCACCGCGGCGGGCTGGCTCATCGAGGCGGGGCTCACCCGTGCCGAGGTGGAGCGGCTCGCCGCCGAACTCTTCGCCGATCCCGTGACGGAGGCGTTCGTCGTCGACGAGGCGACCGCACCGCGGCTCACCGCCCCCGCCGACGGGCTCACGACGGTGGTGCACGTCCTCCCGCGGGCGGGCGTCACCGACCCGGCCGGCCTCACCGCGCAGGAGGCGCTCGCCCGCATGGGGCATGCACACGCGACGGTGCGCAGCCTGCGGAAGTACTGGTTGCCCGCGCTCGACCCGGCCGACGTCGGCCGGCTGGCCGCGAAGACGCTCGCCAACGACGCGATCCAGGACGTGGTCGTGGGGCCCCTGGCGATCCGCTCGCTGGCCGGCGGCCGGACGTGGTCGTTCACGCAGGAGACCGTCCGCCTGGCGGGGCTCGATGACGCGTCGCTCGCGCGGACGAGCCGGGAACGCTGCCTGGCGCTCTCCGTGCGCGAGCTCCACGCCGTCCGCGACCACTTCGCCGCGCTCGGCCGCGACCCGTTCGAGATCGAGCTCGAGACGATCGCCCAGACCTGGAGCGAGCACTGCTGCCACAAGACGCTCTCGAGCGCGGTGGACCACGTCGGCCCCGCGGGCGCGGAGCGCCACGACAACCTGCTGAAGGAAACGGTCTTCGCCGCGACGCGGAAGATCCGCGAGGCGCTCGGGCCCCGCGACTGGTGCGTGAGCGTGTTCCGCGACAACTCGGGCGTGGTGCGGTTCGACGGCGACCACGACATCTGCGTGAAGGTGGAGACGCACAACCATCCCTCGGCCATCGAGCCCTACGGCGGCGCGGCCACGGGCCTCGGAGGCGTGATCCGTGACGTGCTCGGCACCGGACTGGGCGCCAAGCCGATCGCCAACCTCGACGTGTTCTGCGTGGCGCCGCCCGACACGCCGGCTGACGCGATCCCGCCGGGCGTGATCCATCCGCGGCGGCTGCTTGCCGGCGTGGCGGCGGGCGTGCGCGACTACGGCAACCGCATGGGCATCCCCACGATCGCCGGCGCCGTCGCCTTCGACCCCGGCTACCTCGGCAACCCGCTCGTGTTCTGCGGCACCGTCGGAATCATGCCGCGCGGCAGCGCCGAGGGGGCGGTGCGGGCCGGCGACCTCGTCGTGGTCGCCGGCGGCCGCACGGGCCGCGACGGCATTCACGGCGCCACGTTCTCGAGCATCGAACTGTCGAGCGCGAGCGAGACCGAAAGCGGCGGCGCCGTGCAGATCGGCCACGCCATTCACGAGAAGGTGCTCGCCGACTTCGTGCTCGAGGCGTCGCGGCAGCGGCTCTTCCACGCGATCACCGACTGCGGTGCCGGCGGCCTTTCGAGCGCCGTCGGCGAGATGGCCGCCACGCTCGGGGCCGACGTCGACCTCGACCGCGCGCCGCTCAAGTACGAGGGGCTCTCGGCGACCGAGGTCTGGATCTCGGAGGCGCAGGAGCGGATGGTGCTCGCCGTCGCCCCGGCCGACTGGCCGGCCCTCGCGCGGGTCGCGGCCGACGAGGGTGTGGAAGCCACGGCCATCGGCACGTTCACGGGGTCGGGACGGATCTCGCTGCGGTGGCAGGGCCGCGTGGCGGGGGAGCTCGACTGCCACTTCCTCCACGAGGGGCGGCCGAAGCAGCGGCTCGTCTCGCGGCACGCGTCCGCGGCGCCCGTGCCCGCCGCGTGGTCCGCGCCGCGACCGCTCGCCGACGCGCTCGTCGCCATCCTCGCCCTGCCCGACGTCGCCAGCAAGGAACGGATCGTCCGCCAGTACGACCACGAGGTGCAGGGCTGCTCGGTGGTCAAACCGTTCCTGGGACCGGGCGAAGGCCCCGCCGACGGCACCGTGATCCGCGGCGTGCTCGGCCGGCACCGCGGCATCGTGCTCGGGGTCGGCCTCAAGCACCGGCTCGGCCGGCTCGATCCCTACCAGATGGCGGCCGGGGCGATCGTGGAGGCGATCACGAACGTCGTCGCCGCCGGCGCCGATCCCGACCGCATCGCGCTGCTCGACAACTTCTGCTGGGGCGACACGCGGCGGGAGGAGTCGCTCGGCACGCTCGTCGAGGCCTGCCGGGCCTGCCACGACATGGCGCTCGCCTTCATGGCCCCGTTCGTGAGCGGCAAGGACAGCCTCAACAACGTCTTCGCGTGGACCGACGCGACGGGCACGCCGCGCGAGATCTCGATTCCGCCCACGCTCCTGGCGACGGCGCTCGGCCAGGTCGACGACGTCCGCCGCACCGTCACGCCCGACCTCAAGTCGCCGGGCGACCGTCTGGCGGTCGTCGGCGCGTCGCGGGCCGACGTCGCCGGCAGTCAGCTCGAGCTCGCCGGCCTCGTCCGCGGCGGCGACGTGCCCTCGGTCGATGCGGCCGCCTGCCGCGCGGCCTGCCGCGGCGTGGCGGCGGCCCAGAAGGCGGGCCTCGTGGCGGCGTGCCACGACGTCTCCGACGGCGGCCTCGCCGTGGCCGTGGCCGAGATGGCGATCGGTGGCGCGCTCGGCGCGCGGCTCGACCTGACCGCCGTGCCCGCCGCGGGCGCGGCGGCGGGCCACGGCCTCGCGCTGGCGTTCGGCGAGACGCCGGGGAGGTTCGTGTGCGCGGTGCGGCCGGAGCACGCCGCCGCGTTCGCACGGGCGCTCGCGGACGTTCCGTGCGCGTGGGTCGGCGAGGTGACGGCCGAACCGGTGCTCGAGATCGTCACCGCCGCGGGGGCGACGGAACGCATTCCCGTCGCGCGGCTGGCGCACGCCTGGCGCGGGGAGGCCGTCTGACATGCTCTCGCCCCGCGCCCTCGTCCTGCGTGCCCCCGGCACCAACTGCGACCACGAGACCGCGCACGCCTTCGAGCGCGCCGGTGGCATCGCGCGGCGGGTGCACGTGCGGGCGCTGGCGGAGCGGCCGGCACTCGCCGACGACTGCCAGATCCTCTGCATCCCCGGCGGCTTCTCGTATGGCGACGACATCGCCAGCGGCCGCATCCTCGCCCTCGAACTCCGCACGCGGCTCGGCGACGCGCTGGTGCGGTTCCGCGACCGCGGCGGTCTCGTGCTCGGCATCTGCAACGGCTTCCAGGTGCTGCTCCAGACGGGCCTGCTGCTCGCCGATCCCGCGACCGGACGACCGGAGGCGACGCTCGCGCACAACGAGTCCGGCCGGTTCGTCGACCGCTGGGTCCGTCTGCGGTGCGGCCCCGGGCCGTGCGTGTTCCTCCGCGGTCTCGACACGCTCGAACTTCCGGTCGCGCATGGCGAGGGACGGTTCGTGCTCCGCGATCCCGCGCGGCTGGAGCCGTTGCGGGCCGCCGGTCAGGTGCCGCTCACCTATGCGTCCGACGACGCGGGCCGGCCGACGAATCCCAACGGCGCGCTCGGCGACGTGGCGGGAGCCTGCGATCCGACGGGCCGCGTGTTCGGGCTCATGCCCCATCCGGAGCGGTTCATCGACGCCACGCAGCACCCGTCGTGGAGCGGTCGCCTCGATCCCACGGCCCCGGGCGGCGGGCTCGCGGTGTTCGCGAACGCCGTGAAGGCGACGGCGTAAGCGGGGCGGCCCCGGCAAGCTTCCCGCGGCACGGCCCCACCGGCCTGCGCGGGTTCACGCCGGCGGCGGGGCGGGACGTCGGTTGACCCCCCGGCGGCCGTTCTCTACCTACCCACCTTCCCATCTCCCCGTGCCGACCCGCGGCGAATCTCCGCATCATGCAGCCCTTCCCGGCGAGTGCCCCGCGCTGGCTGCCGTTCCTGGGCTGCAGCCTCCTGCTGACGGGCTGCCGGCTCCTCGGCACGTCGGCCATCGTCGCCGACGCCCTGACCGACGCGCCCCTCGCGGCGCCGCGGCCGAAGCCCGCGCCTCGGACGATGCACCTGGAGGTGCTGTTCGTCCGCTGCGACGAACACGACGCCGCCCTGGAGGAGACGCTCTGGGGCTTCGTCGACGAGCAGGCCGTCGGCGACGGTGTCCGGCGCCGGCTCAACGCCAACGGCCTCCGCGCCGGCATCGTCACCGGCGACCTGCCGCAGCCCCTGGCGGAACGATTCGCCACGGCCGGGAGCGAGACGACCACCACCGACATCGCCGGCGTCGACGCCGCGCTCGCCCGCCAACTGCTGCAGGTTCTCCCGGGCAAACGGTCCGAGCTCGTCACCGCCGCGCACCTTCCGAGCCTCGTCGTCATGGAGCAGTGCGAGGGGGAGGTGTGCGGCGCGACCTACCACGATGCGACGCCCCAACTGGCCCTCGAGGCGCGGCCCGCCGCCGACGGCCGCATCCGGATCGCCGTGGTGCCCGAGATCCGCCACGGTCCCGTGGAGAAGTCGTGGGTGGGCGAGGAAGGGATGTTCCGTCTCGAGACCGGCCAGCGACGGCACCGCATGGAGCATCTCGCGGTCGACGTCACGCTCCCGCCCGGCGGCATGCTCCTCATCGGATGCGGCGGCGAGGCCGCGGCGAGCGTGGGCGACGGCCTGCTCCGCGACCAGGGCGGTGCGGAACGCACCACCGCGCGGCTGCTCGCCATCCGACCACTGGCACGGGGCGTCGATCCGGTCTTCGCGGCCCCCGGCCCCGCGGCGGCGGATCCGGACGAGCCGGGCCTGTCGCCCGGGCGGTGATGCCGGGGCAATCTGCGGCGAGCCTGTCGGTGGCGGCGGGCACACAGGCTGGGTGCCCGTGGAACGCTGGCGGACACAGGACGGCCGGCCGGCCGCGGGTGTCCGTGCCGCCGGGCCGCAGCCGATCTTGGAGGTGACTCGTCTTCCCCGAGGATCAAGCGACCCATGTCCGCCGCGACACCCACTGGCCCCGCGCCGTCCCGCCATCGGCCGAAGTCGTTCACCGTGTTCGCCGCGGCGTTCCTGGCGGGGGCCGCCGCCGCCGTCGGCGTCAACCGCGTGCTCGACGTGCAACTCGCCCAGCGGAAGCCGCAGGTCGAGTGCGAGCCGATCTTCGTGGCGCTGCGGTCGATGCCGCAGGGTGCCCCCGTGACGGTGTGGGACGTGGCCCTCAAGGACTGGCCGAAGGCGATGCTCCCGGCGTCCGCGCTGCGGGCGAGCGATTCGTTCGAGGGCTTCGTGTTGCGTCACGCGCTGCGGGAGGGACAGCCGCTCCTCGCGGTGCAGCTCGTCCGCGGCGAACCGGCCGACGCCTTCCAGCAACCTCGCTCCGCCGATGAATCCTTCGTCGCGCCGGTGCCGGCGGCAGCCGCATCGACCGCGCAGGCCGACCTCTGGACGCCGGCCGAGCCGATCGGCCGGGCGACGCTGCCGCCCCCTGCGACGACCGCCACGGCCGCTCCGGTCGAGCCGAAGACGCCCGCCGCGTCGGTCGAGACCGTCACCCCGGCGCCGCCGGAGCGGCAGGCCGAGACCGCGCGGGCCGCGGATGCCACGCCGACCGTCGAACCCGCGTCCCAGGCGCCGGCTTCGGAGTCCGTCGCCTCGACTGCCGCCGTGCCGTCGACCCCGTCGACCCCGACGACCCCGGCGACCCCGGTGTCCGAGGCGGTTCCGGAGCCGACGGTCGCCGGGCCGACTCCGGGCGAGGAGCCGCAGCGGGCCGAACTGCCGCACGGTGAACCGACGGTCGCCGCCTCCGCGTCCGACATCGAACCGCTCGTGCGCGAGCCGCTCCTGCGGCAGCGGCCGACGGTCGCGGAGCCGGACGACGACCTCACCGACGCGGTCCCCCCCGACGTGGCGTCGATACCGTCGGTGATGGCGTCGTCCGACAAGCCCGCTGCCGCGCCGACACGGGCGTCCGGAAAGCAGTCGAATCGATACCTCGTCGTCCCGGAACGCGTCGCCATCCAGGCCGACACCTCGTTCACCACGCCGCGGCCGCAGCCGCCCGGACCGCCGCCCGTCGCCGGTGCCGTGGGGACCGCCGTGGCGCAGCAAAACCAGCCGCAGCGTCCGCAGGCCGGCGCGGGCCAGCGTCAGCAGCAGCCTGCCGTGACCGTGGGGCGGAATCCCGCCCGCCGCGATCAACAGGGCCGCGCCCAGCAGCCGCAACCGCAGCAGTCCCGCGGGCGGCAGCCGGCTGCGCCGCAGCAGCCGCAGCAGCAGCGCACCTGGGGCGGACTCTTCCCGAACGTGGCAGCCGGCATCGACTCGGTGAGCGGCCCGTGGCAGAAGGCCCGGTCGGGCTCGACGCAGCAGCCCGCGGGCGGTCAGCCGCCGGCGCGGCGGTGACGCCCGCCGCCGCCACGGTCGGAGCCGGTCACGGATCCTTCCGCGCGGGCGGTCATTCGGTCGCCGGATCGACCACCTTGTAGTCGCCTCCCGACTCGGTCGCGAGCCGCGCCAGCCGCGGAGAGCGGCGGCCCTCGCCGCCGCCGAACTGCACGACCATGATCCGTGCGCGGCCGAGCGACCGCGACAGCCGGCGCAGTTCGTCCTCGGCAAGGTCGTCCTTCTCGTCGGCGTCGGTGAGCAGGAAGATCGCGTCGGGGGCCAGCTTGAGGGCGGCGGCGACGGCCTCGAAGTGCCGCGTGCCCCCATCGGCGTCGACATCCTCGACGAACCTGCGAACGAGCCGCTTGTTGTCGTCGTCGGCGAAAATGGGCCGGCCCCGATGCCCGGAGGGCGCGAACACCGTGAGCCGGTCGTTGTAGAAGATGACGTGAAACTGCCGCGACTCGCCGAGGGCGTCGATGCTCGCGAGCAGTTCCTCCTTCGCCCGCGCGAGCGGCCGGCCCGCGGGTTCGCTCATGCTCGCCGAGCGGTCGAACACGTAGACGAACCGGTTGCCCGACGCCTCGAGGCCGAAGATGCCGGTGCGGCTTTCCCCGGGGGAGGGCGGCGCCGCCACGAGCCGACCGGCGGCCACCGCGAGCGGCCCCGCGGCGAGCAGGGCCACGATCGTGCGCCGGCGGGGCATGGTCATGGCTCCAGCACGATCTTGCCGACGAGCCCCCCCGAACGGCCGAGCGTGGCGCCTTCCTGCAGGGCGTGGGCCTCGGCGGCGCGTTCGAGGGGAAGCACGCGGTCGATCGGCACCCGCAACCGGCCCGTCGCGAGCCAGCGGCCGATGTCGACGGCGGCGGCGGCCTGCTCCTGCGCCGAGGCCTTGAACATCACGAAGCCGAGGAGCGTGCATCCCTTCACGTAGAACGGGCCGACGGGAAACGCCGGCCGTGCCTCGCGGCCCGCCATGAGCACCATCCGTCCTCCCTCGGCGAGCATCGCCACCGCGCGGTCGAAATCGGGCTCCCGCTGCGTCTCCCAGTGGACGTCCACGCCGGTGGCGGCCGCGGCCCGCACCTGATCGACGAGATCCGCCGCGCGGTAGTCGAGCACGACGTCGGCCCCGAGCGCGCAGACGCGCTCGCGCTTCGCTGCCGACCCCGCCGTGGCAATCACCCGAGCGCCGAGGATCTTCGCGATCTGCACGACCGCCGACCCGACCGCGCCCGAACCGCCGTTGACGAACACCGTCTCGCCGGGCCGCACGGCGGCGCGTCCGACGAGCCCGAGGTGCGCCGTGATCGACACGAGGGCCGCGGCCGCCGCCTCGCGGTCGGTCACACCGTCCGGCGTCGGGAAGAGCCACTGCTCGTCCACCGCGGCATACTCGGCGAACGTGCCCTGCCGCCCGAGGAGCCCCTGATTCGATCCCCAGACCCGCATGCCGGGACGCAGCCGATCGACGTCGGTTCCGACCGCGACCACTTCGCCGGCCAGATCGCAGCCGACGACGAAGGGCAGCGGCAGGGGCATGGCCACGGTGCCGGCGCGGACGTAGGTGTCGATCGGATTGACGGCACAGGCCCGCACGCGCACGAGCGCCTGCCGCGGGCCCGGCACCGGATCGGGCAGGACGCCGCAGGTGATCACGTCGGGCGGACCGGTCCGCTCGATGAAGGCCGCCCTCATGCGGAGCCCGCCGGGGGCGGCCGCCGCGTGGCCGTGAGGAGGCCGCCGGCGACGGCCACGGCGGCGGCGATGCCCGCGGCCGCCCAGAGCGCCGAGGCGAAGCCCCGTGCCGAACGGGTGAACTGCTGGAGCCGCACCTCTTCTTCCGTGGGCGGGCGGCGGACGCCAGCGGTCGCGAGCACCCGCCACGCGGCGTGCACGTCGACGGCGCTGGCCGCATGCACCGCCGACCGGATGCCATCGGTATCGGGAGGCCGCGTGAAGAACCTCGCGCCGATCCGATCCATATTCAGTGCCAGGGCCGCCGCCACCAGCGCGATCGTGCCACCCACGAGAACAAGTCCCCGCCCGAGGTCCCACCCCGGAACGGCGGCCACGTGCTCGCGGGCCACCTCGAGCCGGGCGAGATCGCGGAACCTCGGCACGACGACGCCACGACCGCACGCGGCGCAGACGAGTTGCTCGCCCGCCTGGCCCGCCGTGGCGGGGACGGTGGCGGAGCACTCACAGGGAACCAGGAACGTCCTCTCCATGGTGACCATCGGGTGGACATCGGGACGGTCGTGCAACGACTTCGCTCGGCTCCGCCG
>Ga0207954_1000447_pt1 | contig 13905 bp, 9 predicted proteins | sample CryBogmetaGMA0M_FD_184547 | JGI IMG/M metagenome (GOLD analysis project Ga0207954, IMG submission 184547) | Freshwater microbial communities from Crystal Bog, Wisconsin, USA - MA0M (SPAdes) | ecosystem: Environmental > Aquatic > Freshwater > Lake | place: Crystal Bog, Wisconsin, USA | collected... | reverse complement strand
TGGAGACCGTCTGCTCCTCGGCGAAGTGCCCCAACCGCCTCGAATGCTGGTCGCAGCGAACGGCCACGTTCATGATCCTCGGCAACGTCTGCACGCGGCCCTGCGGCTTCTGCTCGGTGCCCAAGGGAAAGACCGAGGAACTCGAACTCGACGAGCCCGATCGCGTGGCCGAAGCGGCGCGGCGTCTCGGCCTGAAGCATGTCGTGATCACGAGCGTCACCCGCGACGACCTCGCCGATGGCGGCGCGGAGCACTTCAAGCAGACCGTCGACGCGGTCCGCGCGGCGACGGGTGCCACAATCGAGGTGCTCGTGCCCGACTTCATCGGCAAGGAAGGGGCCCTCGAGCGGCTGATGGAGTCGAAGCCCGACGTCTTCAATCACAACACCGAGACGGTGCCGCGGCTCTATCGCACCGTCCGGGGTCGCAAGAGTGTCTATGCGTGGACACTCCGCCTACTCGCCGAAGCCAAGCGGTTGAGCTCCGAGGTGAAGACCAAGAGCGGCCTGATGCTCGGCCTCGGCGAAACGCGGGACGAACTCCTCGACGTGTTCGCCGACCTCGTCGACCATGGCGTGGATTATCTCACGCTCGGCCAGTACCTCCAGCCGACGCTCGACGCGCTGCCGGTCGAGCGGTACGTGCCCCCCGAAGAGTTCGTCGAGCTCGGCGAGATCGCGACAAGCATGGGCTTCAGGAAGGTGGCCAGCGGCCCACTCGTGCGATCGAGCTACCACGCCCGCGACATGGCCGAAGACGGCCGCGTTTCCTGAGCAGGCTTCGTTCCTATACGGGTCACACGTGATTCTCCCCTCACCACGACCCTCGGGGCACCGGGGCCCAATCGTATAAGCCCAACGCCGTAAGGCGTGGGGTGCGGCCACAACAAACTCGGCATCCTCTCGACCGCGCCCGCGGCCTCACGGCCGGTCGGCTTTCACTCGCCGCGGACTCGAGTGGGAGGCCCACGGGTGACGCACATCAGGGCGGTCCTTCGGCGGACGCCGTGGGCCACGAGTCGAGCCCCACGATTGGCAGGGCGAAGGCGAATGCGTCCTCCTCGTTTGGCGTGTCGGCGGCGCGGAAGCATTCGTGGATGGGCTTGGGCCGGTCTGGCGTTGAGATGGTGTCGGGCCGGCGGGTCCACACGCCCAGCCGCAGGCCGCCTTCGCCTGCATGATCGACGTGACGGTGCAGGATGAATGCATCGATGCCGGGCTGGTCGCGGACAAGCCGATGGGCGAGGCAGTAAGCCGCCGCCTGCACTGTCTCGCCAGCCGGGCGAACTCCTCGAGAAATGGCCGGGCCGCAAAAGCCTGGCCGTCGTCGGCCGCCTCGTACCGGATGTTCCAGTGATGCTCGAGCGACAGGTAGACCCTCGCCCAGGCCGCGTGTCGCCGTACAGACTCGTGCACAATGCGGACGGCGGGCTCGTAGTCGGCCGCGAACTCGGCCAGCGATGTCCGTCCGCGGTTGCTCCAGAACCAGTGCGAGTTCACCTCGTTGCCGACGATGTAGCCCACGGCGCGGCCATGCAGCGCGGCGGGATCGCTCCAGCGGCTGGCGAGGAAGTCGCAGGTGGCCGCCAGCCAGCGGCGTCCATCGGCCGTCACCGTATTGAACGCCCCGAGACGGTTGGGGGCCGATGCGTCGTACCCCGGGTGGATCATCAGCCGGTTCACGGTTTCGTCGGGATGCCGATACACCAGCAGGATCAGGTAGACCAGCATGCCGTGGTCGGACAGGCCACGGATCCGGCGGTCGTGCTCTTCGACGACACGGCGGCAAAGGGATCGACCGCAGCCGGTGAACCGTGGGGATCAGCCGGCGGATCGGCCGCCATGGCCGGGGCGAATCGCACGGTGGGGTCGGCCGCGGCCGCCGCGATGCCGTGCAGCGTTAGGGCCTGGAGGAGCGTGCGGCGGTTCACGCCTCGCCCTCTTCGAGGCCGTGCTCGAGGAGTTTCTTGCGGAGCGTGTTGCGATTGATGCCGAGCCGGGCCGCCGCCTTCAGCTGAACGCCGTTGCAGGCGGCGAGCATCTGGGCGATCAGTTCCCGCTCCACGCGGCTGACGATCCGGTCGAAGAGCGTGTCGTCGTCGGGAGCCGCCGTCGCCATGCCCTGCTCGACGAGTTCGCGGGCGAGGCTGTCGAGGTCGCCACCGCGGCCGGGCATGGGGGCGGCCAGCCGATCGCCGCGGATCGTCGGCGGAAGCAGGTCGAGCGTGAGCTCGTCGCCGCCGCCCATCACCACGCATCGCTCGATCACGTTCTGGAGTTCGCGGACGTTGCCGGGCCAGTGGTATTTCACCATTGCCTCAAGTGCGTCCTTGTGGATGTGGACGACGTAGCGGTCGTTTTCCTCGTTGTAGTGCGCGAGGAAGTGGGCGGCGAGCAGCGGGATGTCGTCACGCCGGCCCCGGAGCGGCGGCAGCACGATCGGCACCACGTTGAGCCGGTAGTAGAGGTCCTCGCGGAAACTCTCCTTGGCCACCTCGTCGAGCAGGTCGCGGTTGCTCGCCGCGATCACGCGGGTGTCGACGCTGATCGTCTCGGTGTCGCCCACTCGCTCGAACTCCCGTTCCTGGAGGACGCGGAGGAGCTTCACCTGGAGTTTGGGCGTCGTGGAGTTGATCTCATCGAGGAAGATCGTGCCGGTGTGGGCCGCCTCGAACCGGCCGGCCCGGTTGGCAACGGCGCCCGTAAAGGCTCCCCGGACGTGGCCGAAGAGCTCGCTCTCCAGCAGGCTCTCCGAGAGGGCGCCGCAGTTGACGCGAACGAAGGGACCGGTGCCGCGGGGTGAGAGCTCGTGGATCGCCCGCGCGATCAGCTCCTTACCCGTGCCGGTCTCGCCAAGGAGCAGCACCGAGGCGTTGGTGGCCGCCACCCGGCGCGTGGTGGCGTAGACCTCGAGCATGGCTGCACTCGAGCCGATCAGGCCTGCAAGGGGTGCAGCCGTTGGCTCGTCAGCGGGTTGGCCAGGTGTGCGGAGCATCGGGACGGGCGGCGCGGTGGGCCCGATTGGCCGTGTCCAGCACCTCGAGGATGTCGCCGGCGGCGTCGCGCGACGCTCCGGCGGCCAGATTGTACCTCGTCGCCACCGCCCGCACGTGGCCGCAGCCGAGCAGCACCCCGTAGCGGTCGACGCTCGTGGCGAATGCCGCCAAGGCTGCGGTTCGCAGGTCGGCGGGCAAGTCGGCTCGTTCGGTCTCGTTGGCCAGGGCTTCCTGCGCCTCCGGTCGCCCGAGGGTTCCGAGCAGCATCACGGCAGGCTCGTAGAGTTCGGCGGTGCCGAGGGCCGCCAGTGCCGTGGCCGTGGCGGGTCGGATGTCCCACCCCCTGCGGGAGAGGGTGGCGAGGAGCGTGAGCGCCTCGCGGGACCGTCCAAGCCGTTCGAGCCGCGCCTGCTCGCGGCTCGCCGGATCGACCGCCATCGGTCCGGCCGCCTGGGCGACCGCATCGGGAAAGCGTGGCAGCGCGACCACGTCGCCAGTCGCCTCGTCGACGACCGGCTTGAAGAAGCTGTCGAGCCGGTCGACGATCGCGACGCCGTGGAGATCGGCGAACTTCATGATGAGCTGCGACAGGAAACAGCCGCGGCCATCGTCATCGAGCGGATCGACGACGACGAGTACCGGCGGAGCATCGCCGATGCCCTGCTGCTGGAGCAGTTGTGTCGTCTCGAGGGCGGACGGTGTCGCGAGCCGAGCGGCGAGCAGCACCATCACGGTGTCGGCCTGCTCGCGGGCGGCGAAGATCGCCTCCCGTCCGGTCGAGACGCGGACCGGCTCGTACCCAAACCGCGACACGTCGGTCGCGAGCGCATCGACCACCGCGGTGTCGGGATGGGCCACGACCACCCGATCGACACCCGTGGCGGTGGCGGCATGCGTAAGGATGTCGAGCACTCGGCTTGATCCCGGATACGGCGGGTCGCCGGCGGACAGCGCGAGCGTGCGGGCCGCCGCAAACTGCAGCCCCGCATCGGGGACGGCAAGAGCCCGCACGAGGGCCTTGCGGACGGCGGGCGCGAGCGGCGCCGTGGCGGAGGAACCGCGGGGCGGCGCGAGTGCCGCGGCCACGCCGGCGGCGGCCTCTCCCATGCCGCGCTCGATGGCCGCATCGAGAACGTCGGCCGCAGTCTCCGGCGCGAAGCCGTCGGGGCCGGCGAGCGGCTGCTGCAGGTCCTTGGGGGCCAGACCGGCAGGGTTGCCCGAGGTGACCAGCAGCGATTCCAGCCGAGACAACAGCACCAGATTCACGGCTGCTGGATCGCGAGTGTCGATGGCGGCAAGGTCGCGGGCGAGGTGGAGCGCCGCGCGGGCTCGGGCGGCGCGGGGCGAGAGGCGAAGCCGAACGAATCGCCGGGCTTCGATGTCCCAGACGGGTCGTTCGACGAGCCCGGTGACGCTGCCTCCAAACGCTGCAGCCGCTGCGGCCGGATCGCGGACTGGTTCGAGGAGCATGTGGTCGACTTCCGGCAGGCCGGCGAGGCAGAGAACCTTGTCGAGCCGCGCAGCCAGGATTCGCCCGGCCGCGGCCCGCGACGGTGCCTCAGGGGCTGCGCCGCGTCGCGCCGCCCGCCTCGCGAGCACGCGGAGGGCCGATTCGCGCACGGCTGGCGGCACGTCGGTGGCCAAGGCAGGAGCCAAAAGGTAGGCGTCGATGTCGGAGGCACCGCTTGCGTCGAGGGCCTCGACGACACCCGGCCAGGAGGCCACATCCTCGGAGGCGAGCCAGTCGAGCAGCGGTTCGCGGGCCTCGTCGCCGAGCATCGCCACCAGGTCGCGAGCCTGGCGGCTCACGGCTGCGTCGCCTGGATTGCCGGGCGAGAGGAGCGGCACGAGCACCGGCAGGGCGTCAACGCCAGCGCGGGCTAGTTCGTCGGCCGCGCTGAGTCGGGTGGCTGCGGACGGGCTGGCGAGCGCTTCGGCGGCGGCGGCGAGCCGCTTGGGATCGCGCCGCCGTAGGCGTGACGCCTCGCGGATGGCGGCCACAGCCTTTGCCGTAGCAGGGTCACGGACCGCGAGCACTCGCCCGAGTCTGCTCAAGGCGGCCGGATCGACGGTGTCGCCGAGATCGGCGAGCACGTCGAGCTTGCCGTCGCCGAGCGCATCGACAGCGGCGGCGAACGAGGTGAACCATTCACCGGCGGCGTCGGTCGCATCAACGTCGGCCGCTCGGATCGCGGCATCGAGGAGTTCCGCCGGCGTCTCGCGCGGCGTGGCAGAGAGCGACTCCACCACCGCCTGCTGCAAGGGGTCGAGGGGTTGGTCGGCGGGAGTCTGCGCCCGCGCGGCGAGTGCCACGAGCATCAGGGCGGCGCAGGCCACGGCCGATGGGCGACGACGTGCTTTCCACGGGCATCCTGCCATGGCGGGTGAGACTGCCTCGAGCTACGGCGTGGCCGCGGCTCCCAGCCGCCGTCGCCATCCGGCAATCTGTTCGGCCACCGACGCGGGGGCGGTGGAGCCGAAACTCACCATCCGCTCAACTGCCCGAGAGGCCCCCAAGGCGCCGCGCAGGGCGGCGTTCCAGCCGGCGTATTCGCGAGAGAACTCCTCATCGGCAAGGTCTGCCAGGGCCACGCCCCGCGTCATCGCCAGGCGGACGAGCCGGCCGACCGTTTCATGGGCGGTCCGCTGCGGCACGCCCTGGGCAATGAGCGCCTCCATGAGGCTCGTGGCGTCGAGGTGCCCCTGCTCAATGGTGGCGGAGATCCGCGCGTGGTCGAACGACGTGCCCGCAACGAGCGGCGCGGCCACGCCAAGCGCAGCCTCGAGCGTGTCGATCGAATCGAAGAGTGTCTCCTTGTCTTCCTGGAGATCGCGATTGTAGGCGGTGGGCAAACCCTTCAGCAGCACGAGCAACGCCTGCGCGTTGCCGATCGTTCGGGCGCTCTTGCCACGGATGAGCTCCAGCACATCGGGATTGATCTTCTGCGGCATGATCGAGCTGCCGGTGCAGAAGCCCTCGGGCAGTTTCAGGAAACCAAACTCCTGCGTGCTGTAGAGGATCCACTCCTCGGCCCACTGCGAAAGGTGGACCATCGTCAACGCGATCACGAAGGCGAGTTCGCAGGCGAAGTCGCGGTCGCTGGCGCCGTCGAGGCTGTTGGCGGCGACGGCCTCGAAGCTGAGCGACTCTCTCACGTGTTCGCGGTCGATCGGCAGGCTCGACCCTGCCACGGCGCCCGAGCCGAGGGGCAGCACGTTCGTCCGCCGTCGGCAGTCAGCGAGCCGATCGCGGTCGCGGGCGAACCGCTCGCACCAGGCGAGCAGTTGGTGGCTGGCGAGCACCGGCTGGGCCCGCCGCATGTGGGTGTAGGCAGGAATCACCAGGCCGTGCTCGCGCTCCGCGAAGCCGAGGAAGGCTTGCTGGAGTTCGGTGAGGCCGTGGTCGAGCCGGTCGATCGCCCGGCGCGAGAAGAGGCGGAGGTCCGTCGCCACCTGGTCGTTGCGACTGCGGGCGGTGTGGAGCTTGCGGCCCGTGTCGCCGAGCCGTGCCGTGAGCGCCGATTCGATGTGGAGGTGGATATCTTCCTTCGACACGCTGTACTCGAACCGGCCGGCGTGGATCTCGCCGCGGATCTCCTCGAGCACGTGCGCGATCGAGTCGGCCTCGTGCACGGTCATCAGCCCGCAGTCGGCGAGCATCCGGGCATGGGCGATCGAGCCGTCGATGTCGTCGTCGGCGAGCCGCCGGTCAAACGACACGCTCTCCGAAAAGAGTTCCACCCGCTTGTCGGTCGGCTCGCGGAACACGCCGCCCCAGGCCTTGTCCTGTCGGGTCGATGACTGCGGACCTTCTGCGTTCGACACGGCGGTGTTCCTTACGGGGATCGTGACCGGTGAAACCTTACCTTCTGGCCCCGCCGCCATGAAACGCCACCCCGGCGGTTGCCCGCTACACTTCACCACATGACGACTACCGAGGAGTTTCTGGCGCCCGGCGGGCGGCTCGCCGCGCGGCTGGCCGGATGGGAGTCGCGGCCGCAGCAGATCGAGATGGCGAACCTCGTGGCCGAGGCGATCGCTGCGCGGAAGCACGCGATCGTCGAGGCGGGCACCGGCGTGGGGAAGAGCCTGGCCTACCTTGTGCCGGCGGTCCTCGCCGCCACGGCCGACCAGGCAGAGCCCGTGGAGCCGGTTGAGCCCGACTGGGACGACGAGCCGGCGGCCGAGACCCGCCCGCGCGGCTCCCGTCGTGTCGTGATCTCGACCCACACGATCGCACTGCAGGAGCAGCTCGTCGACAAGGACATTCCCCTCGTCGCCGCGGTGATGCCACGGGAGTTTTCCGCGGTGCTCGTCAAGGGTCGAAGCAACTACGTGAGCCTGCGGCGGCTGGAGCTCGCCATCGAACGCTCCGGCAGCCTCTTTCCCGAGGAAGGGGAGCGGGCCGAACTGCTCGAGCTCGCCGCGTGGGCCCGGCGGACGGGCGACGGATCGCTCGCCGATCTCCCGACGCTGCCGAGCGACGCCGTGTGGGACGAAGTGGCCAGCGACTCGGGCAACTGCATGGGCCGCGCCTGCCCATACAACGCTCGCTGCCACTACTACGCCGCCAGACGGCGGATGGCGCACGCGCAGGTGCTGATCGTCAACCATGCGCTCTACTTCGCCGACCTTGCCGTTCGCCGGTCTGGCGCGAGCCTGCTGCCGCCGCACGACATCGTGATCTTCGACGAGGCCCATACCGTCGAGGCGGTGGCCAGCGAGCACCTCGGGATTGGCGTGTCGAGCGGTGGAGTCGAGCGGGTGCTCTCGAAGCTCCACAGCGAGCGAACCCACCGCGGGCTCCTCACCCACTACAAGATGCACCACCTAGAACTCGACGTCCGCCGCTGCCGGCGGGCTGCCGAGGCTTTCTTCATGGAGGTTCGCGAGGCGGTGGGCGATCGCAACGGTCCGCCCTGGCGGATCGCGGCGGCCGGGCTTGTGCCCAACTCGCTCGGCGAGCACCTCCAGTCCCTGTCGAGAAAACTCCGCGCGGCGGCCGACGGCATCGGCAATCCGGCCGAGCGGCTCGACTTCACATCACTGGCTGATCGGCTCGACGCCCATGCCGGCGCCGTGGCCACCTGGCTTGGCCAGAAGGAGCCCGGAAGTGTCTGGTGGGTGGACGCCCAGCGGTCTCGCCGCGGCCGCGAACGGATCACGCTTTCGAGCGCTCCCATCGACGTGGGCGAGACGCTCCGCCGCGAACTCTTCGGCCGCGTGGGCACCGTGGTGCTCACGAGCGCGACGCTCGCGGTGCAGGCGCCCAAGGTCCGCCGCAGCGACGACGAATGGAGCGATGAAGGCACTCGGGCAACCGCGTCAACTGCCGACGGCTTCGCGTTTCAGCGGCGGCGACTTGGGCTGGGCGACACGGCCCTCTCACGCCAGCTCGGCAGCCCGTTCGACTATCCCCGGCAGGCGAAGCTCGTGCTCATCGACCGGCTTCCCGATCCGGCGAGCCGCGACGCCTACGACGCGGCTGTCGTGAAGATGATTCGCCGCCACGTGGCGCGGAGCGAGGGCCGGGCGATGGTGCTCTTCACGAGCCACGCGTCGCTTGCCAAGGCGTCGGCAGAGCTGGCCGGCTGGTGCGTGCGGCGGAACTACCGGCTCGTCAGCCAGGCCGACGGCCTGCCGCGGTCGCGGATGCTGGAGATGTTTCGCGAAGGGCCGGCGAGCGTGCTCTTGGGCACCGACGGCTTCTGGCAGGGGATCGACCTGCCGGGCGACCAGCTTGTGACGGTGATCATCACGAAGCTGCCGTTCGCGGTGCCCGACCGGCCGCTGGTAGCCGCGCGGATCGAGGCCATCAACCAGGCCGGTGGCAACGCCTTCGCGGAGTATCAGCTGCCCGAGGCCGTGCTCAAGCTCAAGCAGGGCTTTGGGAGGCTGATCCGCACGCACACCGACCGGGGTTCCGTGGTGATTCTTGACCCGCGGATGCTGACGAAGCCCTATGGAAAGGTCTTCATCGAAAGCCTGCCGCCGGCAACGCTCGAGATCGAGCCCTTCGCCGACGAGGAGTGAGGGCTCGGGGCTGCCCGTGCCCCGTCGCCGGACGTTCGCGGATGCCATCGTGGCATCCACTCACTGCATGTCCGCTGCGCTTCGCCATCGTGGCTACGCTTGCTCCCATAGCCCGGCTCTCGGGGCACGGGCAGCCCCTCGCTGCATCCGTTTCGGAGTAGCACAGGTTTTCAACCTGTGCCTGTCCGCTCCGCGTGGCCCGGCGTCTGCGGTCCGTGGCACTCGTGCCTCATCACAGCTTCAATCCCCAGATCGGCCCTGTGGTGCGGTTTCTCTGAATCGGCCGGAGCCGCTCGAGCATGGCGGCCTGCGGCGGAACCGTTACGGGCGTGAAGGTGCCACCGTGGGCCGTGGCGATGGCGACGAGATTCCGATCGAACTCCTGCTGCCTGAGCAGTTTGTCGGGGTCGACCTGCCCCGTCCGCCGGTCCAACACCCCCTGCTGCATGCCGAAGGTGTGGACCACGGCACCGCCGAAATCGGCGCGGGTGACCCGATCGATGACGCTTCCGGCATGCTCGCCGTCCGACAGGAAGTACACCACATCGGCACCAACTTTTCCGGCGAGCCTCACCGCCTCGTCGATCCCTTGGCCCCCGCCACACATCTCCACCGTGGCCAGCCAGGCCCGAAGCCGCTGCTTGTTGTCGGGCGATGCCGGCTGGAGAGCGTCCACGCGCTCGGGATGAAACATCGGATAGGCCGCGTCACTGAAGAAGATGACGAAGAAGGACTGGTCGGGCCGGAGCGAATCGACCGCCCGGGCCACCTCGTCCAGAACCGTGTGGAAGCCGCCATCCCGATAACTGTTGGAGTTGTCGCAGATGAAGCAGACCGTCTTCCCCTGGCCCGGGCGGCCGAAGAAGGAGCCGGCCCCAGGTTGACCTCCACCGGCCGGTCCGCCTCCGCGACCCGATCCTGCGGCCTCGCCACCGGTACCGCCCATGGCCGCCATCGCGTCGGCCGAATCGAACGACACGGGCATCACCGCTGACGGGTCGGTGGCGAGGGCCGCCGGGTCAAACGCCACTTCGTCAATCGCGACGGCATCGACTGCGAGGGCATTGAGTTCCGGGGGTTGGTCTGCGGCCTGTTCAACCTCTACCGGCGCCTCAGCGCTGGCTTCAAACTCGACTGGGGTCATCTCGTCGACGAAGCTCTCCTCGGCGGCACCGAGCGTGAGCACGGGACGGTTTGGCTTGGCTTCGGCAGCGACGAAGATCAACGCCAGCAGGAGGATTGCCACGACGTTCACCCCGGCACTTACCAGGGCAGGCATGAACGGCCGGAACCGACGTCCGCAGTCCGGAAGGCTCGGAAGGCGGGCAGCCACCGCCGCCTTGGACGCTTGCGGCCGCTTGCGCTTCGGCCGTTGGGAGACCGGCTTGTGCTGGGCCACCTGAATCGCCTGCGAGGCCCTGACTCTGGTGCGAGTCGCAGCGGCCTTGGCACGCGGCTTGTGTTCGGCGGTCTCGGTGGCTGCGGTCACGACCGCCGTAGCGGCGGCGAGATCGGCTGTCGATGTCCTGACATCGGCCAGACGGTCGGCGAGTTCCGGAGGAACCGGGTCGCCACCTTCGCCCATGAGTCCGGCTAGTTCTGCGGCCCGGTCCGAAATTCGCCGGCCCAGGTCCGCCAGTTCGCCCAGCACCGACGCCAACCGTGAGTCATCGCGAGACATCGTTCCTTTCCTCGAGGCTCTCCCTGCCGGCGTTCTGGAGAGGCTCCTGGCAGGTGACGCTTCCCACCGTATCAAGGGGCTCGTCCCTCCTCAAGCAACGGGCGCGACGCGGCACGGGCCGTCCCGAGCCGATGCCGGAAAGGGTCTTTCACCCGGTGAGATCGAGTTCCGCCCACGTCGTGGGGTCGCCGTCCCATGGGTACTCGGGAGGGGCGAAGCAGGGGACTTTTCCGAGGCGTCGATCGACGACCGCGGCAAAGAAGCCGAGCGTTGAAACTTCGGAGGGATCCCAGCCGGGAAGCGCTGCGGCACCGATGAAGGCGTCGATGCGCCAGCCGTCGGCTGTGGGCGTGGATTCAATCGAGATCGCACCGGCCGGGAGTTCGGCCGGCACTTCACTCGTTCGCGGGATCGTCGCCACCACGGCGGCCGGCTTGTCGGCAAGTTTGCCGCCGCCGGTGGGCAAGAGCGCGAGCCGGCGGCAGAAGCGGCCTGCGCGGTGGCTCTCGCCGGTCGGCCGCGTGGCGATCCAGAGATGCAGGCCGTCGCTGTCCTCGGGCCGCGTGGTGTGGCACCACCGCGATGTGCCCACGCCCCGTGCCACGGCCCGTACGGCGAGGCCGTCGGGGTTCCAAGCGGTCCAGAGGTCGAGCACATCGGGCACCCCAGCCACGTCGGTAAAGGACGGCAGCCGGCAGGCGTCGTCGAGGCCGGATTTCGCGGGCGGCCAGAGCACGTCGCGGCGGGGGCATCGCAGCCGGATCTTGAAGAGCGCGGCGGGGTTGACGAGCGGGCTCATACGGAAATGTGAAATGTCCGGTTATGCGGATTGGGAAACGCCGAAGGGCGCGCCAGAATGTCCTATAGTAGCAGTGCCGGAGGACTGGCCATCCCCTGCACCCTGGTCTGAATCTGTCGAATGAGAGTGCTCGAAATCGCCAGCGAGGCCGTTCCCTTCGCCAAGACCGGTGGTCTGGCCGACGTTGCCGGGGCGTTGCCCGAGGCACTGGCCGAGCTGGGCTGCGACGTGACGCTCATGGTTCCCGCCTACGCCGATGCCCTCGGCAAGGGCCTGCCGATCGAGCCGGCCGGGATCGAGTTTGACGTGCCGATCGGCACGGGCTCGCGGCGGGCGCGGATCCTGCGGTGCCGCCGCGAGGGGCAGCGGGCCGATGTCTACCTGATCGCCAACGACGACCTCTTCGACCGGCCCACGCTCTACGGTGGCGCCAGCGACTATCACGACAACGCCGAGCGGTTCATCTTCTTCTCACGGGCCGCGGTGGAACTCGCCTGCCGGCTCGGTGGGCCATGGGACATTCTCCACTGCCACGACTGGCAGACGGGTCTCGTGCCGGCGTACCGCCGGTTGCTGTACGGCTCGAACCCCGCGGTGGCCAACGCCCGCACCGTGATGACGATCCACAACATGGCCTACCAGGGGCTCTTCTGGCACTGGGACATGCTGCTGACTGGGATCGACTGGGGCCACTTCAACTGGCGGGAGATGGAGTTCTACAGCCAACTCAACCTCCTGAAGACGGGCATCGTGTTCGCAGACGCCGTGAGCACCGTGAGCCCGACCTACGCGAAGGAGATTCAGTCGGCGCCGGGCGGCTGCGGCCTTGAGGGTCTGCTCGCATCACGACGTGAATCACTCGCGGGCATCGTCAACGGCATCGATACGTCGCTCTGGAATCCGGCGGCTGATCCACACCTGCCGCGGGGCTTTGGCGATGCCGACGTCGAGCAGGGTAAGTATGCGGCCCGCGTCGCGCTTGCCGCCCGTCTGGGCCACGCCGCCCCCGACGCACGGCCGCTGGCGGCCTTCGTTGGCCGGCTTGTGGAACAGAAGGGCGTCGAACTGGTTCTTGATGCGATCATGAAACTCGCGGGCACGGGCCGCGTGCACTTCATGATTCTGGGCACGGGTGGCCGCGGCGAGGAAGACGCCCTGCGGGAGATCGCGGCCGCGTATCCAGGGACGGTCGACGTGGTCATCGGCTTCGACGAAGGGCTCGCCCATCTCGTGCAGGCGGCCGCCGACATCACGCTCGTGCCGAGCCGGTTCGAGCCCTGCGGCCTCACGCAGCTCTACGCCCAGCGATACGGCTCGATTCCAGTCGTCCGCGCCACGGGGGGACTCGTCGACACCGTGGTCGATGCGACACCGGAGACGATTCGCGACGGTTCCGCGACGGGGTTTGTGTTCAAGGGTTTTGATGCAGCCGGTTTGGAACACGCCCTGGGTCGAGCCCTGGCGGCCTACGACGACAAGCCTGTCTGGAAGAGACTCGTCGGCAACGCGATGCGGCAGGATTGGTCGTGGCAGGCGAGCGGCCGCGAGTACATGCGGCTGTTCGAGCGGACCCGGGCGAGGACGTAGCTCAGGTTGTCAACCTGAGTAGAAACCACGCCCGATATCTCTCGGCACAGGTTGCCAACCTGTGCTACTTCGACGCAGGTTGAAAACCTACGCTACTCGGGCACAGGTTGGAAACCTGTGCGACTTCGAAACAGGTTGAAAACCTGTGCTACGGGGTGGCAAACGGGGCAAGCTGCGCTTGACCGTGTGAGGCATGCGGTCGCGTTCGCGGCCGGCCGACCGGCGTTACCGATACATCTGGCATGAGTCGCATCATCTATGGCTTCGTGATCGTGTCGTTGCTCTCCGTCGCCCATGCCGGCGAACCGCGCGGGCACTGCAGCCACTGCAAGAGGACGGCGGCAGGCAACGAAACGCCTTACGGCGACACCGGCTGCGGCCCGCGGTACTGCGGGGCCAAGCATGATGAATGCTGGGCGCCCGATCCGTGCGACGCCTGTGCGCGGTGGAAGGGGTGCAACGGCACCCGCCAGATGCCTGAGAAACTCGCGCCCTGGCAACTGCCGCCGGGCCGCGGTTTCCAGAGCGGGCAGGATGTCGGCTACCGATCGGCGCCCTGCGGCACCTGTAACCCCTGCGGGCCTCAGTTTCCCTGGATTTTCTGACGCTCCGCCACGAGCGTGGCCGCGAACGTGATCTCATCACCGCGGTCTCGGCAGGCGCGGCGGAGGAGTTCCCACTCGCCCGCCGCTGCGGCAAGATCGACGAGCGAGGGTAGTGCTGCCGCAGCCTGAAGTGGGCTCGGCATGCCGCGGTCGTCGCGAGGCCGTGAGATAGCCACGTGCAAGGCCTCCGCGGGCCGGCCCAGCC
>Ga0207954_1000446_pt1 | contig 13913 bp, 13 predicted proteins | sample CryBogmetaGMA0M_FD_184547 | JGI IMG/M metagenome (GOLD analysis project Ga0207954, IMG submission 184547) | Freshwater microbial communities from Crystal Bog, Wisconsin, USA - MA0M (SPAdes) | ecosystem: Environmental > Aquatic > Freshwater > Lake | place: Crystal Bog, Wisconsin, USA | collected... | reverse complement strand
ATGCTGATCTTCTTCCAGGAGGTCGAGGCCGACGAGCGGACGGGAGTAGTCACGGTCTACAACCTGGGCATCGCCGTGGCCACCGTCGCCGGTGCGGCCACGGGCGGCCTGATCCTTCGCTCCCTCGGCGAGACCTGGCAGGCCTATGCCACGGTGTTCGCAACGTCGTGCCTCGCCCGGCTGGTGGTGATTCCGATCCTCCACCACGCTCGACGGCAGACCTGACGTCAGCCCGCGGGCATCGACGCTTCGCGGGACAGACTGTCGAGGAACGTGCGGGCCTTGCCGTATTCGCCCGCCGGGTAGTCCGTGACGCGCTGCTTGAGGGCGTCGATGAACGTCGAGATCGTCTGCTGGATCGCCTGGTAGTCGGAGAACTGGATGCTGCCGCCGGCCGCGGCGCGATGGGCGAAGAGCGGGTCGAGCCGATCGCGGTAGGGCTTGAAGCCGTCGTCGGTCAGGACGAGCGGATACTGGATGTGGCCCGTCACCGGATCGAGCTGCGTCGAGCCGAGCCGCGGAGCCGCGGCCGACTTCGCCATCCGGATCGCCTGCTCCTGCGTGACCCGCGGACCCGCCGCCTCGGCCCGCTTCTCGCGGTTGTCTTTCCGCATCTCGAAGTAGGTCTCGGTCCAGCGGAGGCGGTTCTGGATCTCGAGCGTCTTGGCGTCTTCCCAGTTCTTGGCGGCCTCCGAGTTCTGCAGGTTCTGGTAGCCCTGGGCCCGCAGCACCTCCGACATGCCGTAGTCGGCCGCCTGGCCCGCGGTCGAGGCGTAGCCGCCGCGGTTGTAGCCCATGCCGCCCCACTGGGCGGCGGCGACGCCGACGCTCAGGCAGCAGCACGTGGCGAGAAGGAGGCGGAAGGCTGGGGTCGTCGCGCGGGTCATGGCAGGAGCCTCGAGGGACAGGGCGGATCGAGTGCGTTGCGGCTGGAGAAAACTCACGATGCCGAAAAACCGGGCCCAAGTATACTCTCACCCCGTCCGATGAGCGATGGAGATTTGACCGGGCGCGACGGCATGGGGCCGGTCGCGGACCGCGCGACGAGACTCGTTTCCGGGAGCATCAGCCAGCATGATCCGCCAGCTTCATTCGTTCGTGTCGGCCGCGTTCACCGTCGCGTTGGCTGCCCTGTTTGCCGCGGGATGCGCCGAAACCAAGCAGGCTCCCCGCCCGGGTGTGAAGGCCGAGGCTGCGGCGAAGGCCAAGGCGGATGCGATCGTCGGCAAGACCCTCGCGCCCGCCGCGGAGCCGGCGGCGCCAGCGCCAGCTGCTGCGAAGGCGGCCGCCCCGGCCGCGACGGCGGCCACGAGCGGTGAATCGGCCCCGGCGACGGCGGTCGCCGACCTCGTGAAGAAGCTCGGCGGCGCCACGGCGGCCGACGACCGCGTGACCGTCATCGACGAGCTCGGGGCCATCGGCCAAAACGCCCGCCCGGCGCTCGACGTCCTGGTCGCGGCCTTCGCCGACACCGACGCGCGCGTCCGCTGGCGTGCCGCGCGGGCCGTCGGCTTGATCGGCGAAGATGCCCGGGCGGCGATCCCGGGGCTCGTCAAGCTCTTGGACGACGCCGACCCGATCGTGGTCACGCAGGCCGCCGCGGCGCTCGGCTCGATCCGCGAAGACGATGGCCGCGCGCAGATTCCGGACGCTGATGCCGCGGTCTATGCGACGGTGATCGACCCGCTCGCCGAGACGGCAGTGCATCCCGACGGTCGTGCCCGGCGGTCGGCGGTGCGGGCCCTCCGCCGCTATAAGTCGCTCACCGACCTGGGGCCGATCGTCTCGAAGCAGCTCGCCGATGCCGATCCGGGCGTGATCATGGCGGCATTGCAGACACTGGCCGACATGGGCGACGACGCCGTGCCGTTCCTGATGGAGGCGCTCAAGGACCCGAAGTCGAAGTACTGGGCGGAGATCGCCCTGGCGGAGATCGGCCCTGACGCGGCCCCGGCCACGGCGGCGCTCGCCGCCGCTGCCGACGAGGGGCCGACCGAAGAGCGGCTGCAGGCCCTGCTGTCGCTGGCCGCCATCGGCGACCGAGCGGCCGCGGCGGCGCCGGCGGCCGTCAAGGCGCTCGAGTCCGACGATGCCGCCCTTCGCCTGCCCGCCGCGTTCGCGCTCGGTCGGATGAAGGCAGCCGCCGGCGACGAGAGCCTGAAGAAGGTGGCGGCCGGAGACGATCCGTTTCTCGGCGGCGTGGCGGCATGGGCGCTTGCCCGCATCCACCCCGACGACCAGGCCCTGGTGGCCGACGCCGTCGTCCGGCTCCGTCAAGGTCTCGCCAATGCCGATCCCGACGCCCGGGCTGCCTGCATCAACGGGCTTTCCGATCTCGCGGGCTCGCTGGGCGACGATGCACGCACGGAGCTCGCCGGCGAGTTCACGGGCCTGCTCGCCGACACCGATCCGGTGACGGGCCGGTCGGCCGGTGCCGCCCTGATCCGGCTGGGCGGCCCGGCGGTGGCGGCGCTGCGGGCCAAGTTCGCCGACCCCGCGGTGCGGCTGAATGTGATCGAGATCCTGTCGGCGATGGGCTCGGCCGCGAAGCCGGCGCTCGGCGAACTCGTGACCGCTCTCGGCGACGCCGATCCGCAGTGCCGAGGCGACGCCGCGGTGGCGATCGCGGCCCTCGGTGCCGACGGGGCGGAGGCCGTGCCGCAGTTGCAGAAGCTGCTGGCCGATCCGTCAGCCTCGGCTGGCGAGCGGTACGCCACGGCCTACGCCCTCGGCAAGATCGGTCCGGCGGCCGCCGCCGCGACGCCGGTGCTCCGCGAGTTGGCCCAGTCGGAGGATGAGATGCTAGCCACGGTGGCGACGTGGGCGGGCCTGAAGATCAAGCCCGACGACGCGTCGCAGTTCGATGCCGCCATTCCGCTCCTCCGCCGGGCGCTCCGCGGCGACCGCGACATGGTGCGGCTCGAGGCGGCCGTGGCGCTTGGCGACATCGGCCCTGCCGCCTCCTCGGCCATCCCGATCCTGGAACTGGTCTCCGAGGAAGACTCCGCGAAGGAGGTTCGGCTCGCTGCCGCGGCGGCGCTCGCGAAGATTCGCGCGGGCCGCTGACGCACCGGCCGCACTCAGCCGGCGCGGGAGAGAACGGCCTTCGCCGCCATGTCGTCGATCTTGGCCTTGGGCAGCAAGACCCAACTCCGGCCTGACTCGATGAACACCGTGGTTTGAGGCCCGGTGACCCGCTGCAGGAAGAACCAGCACCGCGAGAGGTGCCGCTCGTCGTTGGCGGCGGAGATCACCACGAGGTCGAACACCCCGAGGTGGTTGCAGACGCGGGCCAGCGCCGAGTCGACGTTGCCGGGCACCAGCTGCACGCGGGCCTTGCCGTGGAGCCGCTGATGGGCCTCCTTGAGCGACACCCCGGGGGGATCGCCGGGGCCGCGGCTCTCGAAGCGATCGAGACCCACGTAGGTCACATCGGTCGCGGGCAGGGCCGAGGTCGCCACCTCGAGCAGCCGCTCGGTGCGGGCGAGCAGACCGACGCCGAGTTCCAGAATGCGGCGGGGAGGCGTCGTGAGGGCGTGCCGGTAGATGGGCCGCTCTCCAGCCGGCTGGGAGAGCCGCGTGAGCCAGAGCGAACGGATCATCCCCAGCCGTCCCATTGGAAGCCTCCTGCGTGCCGCGCGATCGAGAGCGTCCATGCCCTCCCCGGGTGCATCGGCGTCCGCGGGGGTGGTGCTGGAAGGGCGGCGGAGCCTTCCGTCAGACCTTGCCGAACCGCCACGCCAGTGAAAACCGGCCCCTCCGTTTCCGCCGGCCTGTGTCTGGTAAAGTACGAGGCCCGGTGACGACGTTTCCCTCCGACTCATTCCCGCCATGCCCACCGCACGCACGCTGCTCGACAAGATCTGGGACGATCACGTGGTCTGCTCGCCCGCAGGCGAGCTGCCGCTCCTCTACATCGACCGCCATCTGGTCCACGAGGTGACCAGCCCGCAGGCCTTCGAGGGTCTGAGGCTCGCCGGCCGCAAGGTTCGCCGGCCCGAGGCGACGTTCGCGACGCCCGATCACAACGTGCCCACGAGCGACCGCCGGCTGCCGATTGCCGACCCGATCTCGAAGCAGCAGATCGACACGCTGCGGGCCAACTGCCGCGAGTTCGGCGTGCGGCTCTTCGACCTCGACGATGCCGACCAGGGGATCGTGCACGTGATCGGGCCGGAACTCGGGATCACGCAGCCCGGCATGACGATCGTGTGCGGCGACAGCCACACGGCCACCCACGGCGCCCTCGGGTCGCTGGCCTTCGGCATCGGCACGAGCGAGGTGGAGCACGTGCTGGCCACGCAGACGCTCCGTCAGGCGAAGCCGAAGTCGCTCGAACTCCGCGTCGAGGGGCGACTGCCTCCCGGCGTGACCGCGAAGGACATCGTGCTCTACCTGATCGGGCGGATCTCCACCGAAGGGGGCGTCGGGCACGTCATCGAATACACCGGCGAGTGCATCCGCAGCCTCGGCATGGAGCAGCGGATGACCGTCTGCAACATGTCGATCGAGGCCGGGGCGCGGGCCGGGATGATCGCCCCCGACGCGATCACCTTCGACTACCTCCGCGGCCGCGATCTTGCTCCGCAGGGAGCCGCCTTCGACGCCGCGGTGGCCCGCTGGGAGAAACTGCCGAGCGATCCCGGCGCCGCGTACGACCGCGTGGAAATCTTCCAGGCGGCCGACGTGGTGCCGCAGGTGACCTGGGGCACCAACCCCGCGCAGGTGACCGGCGTGGACGCCACGGTGCCCGATCCCGGCCGGTTCGCCGACCCCAACGACCGTTCGAGCGCCGAGCGGGCGCTGGAATACATGGGCCTCGCAGGGGGTACGCGGATCGTCGACATCCCGCTCGACCGAGTGTTCATCGGTTCCTGCACGAACAGCCGGATCGAGGACCTGCGGGCCGCGGCGAGTGTCGTCCGTGGCTACCGGGTGGCGGCGACCGTGCGGGCGATGGTCGTGCCGGGCAGCGGTCGCGTGAAGCGGCAGGCCGAGGCGGAGGGGCTCGACCGCGTGTTTCGCGACGCCGGCTTCGATTGGCGGGAAGCGGGTTGCAGCATGTGCCTGGGCATGAACCCCGACACGCTCGCCCCGCAGGAGCGGTGTGCCTCGACGAGCAACCGCAACTTCGAGGGGCGGCAGGGGAAGGGGGGCCGTACCCATCTCGTGTCACCGGCGATGGCCGCGGCCGCCGCCGTGCGGGGCCACTTCGTCGACATCCGCGATTGGCAGTTCAAGTAGGAGCCCGACCCATGCAGCCGTTCACCACCCACACCGGCATCGTCGCCGCGCTCGACCGGGCCAACGTCGACACCGACCAGATCATCCCCAAGCAGTTCCTCAAGCGGATCGAGCGGACCGGCTTCGGCCAGTTCCTGTTCTTCGACTGGCGGTTCCTCGCCGACGGTGGGCTCGACCCCGATTTCGAACTCAACCGTCCCGCGGCCGCCGGAGCGAGCGTGCTGCTGGCCCGCCGCAATTTCGGCTGCGGCTCGAGCCGGGAGCATGCCCCGTGGGCCCTGGCCGACTACGGCTTCCGCGCGGTGATCGCCCCGACGTTCGCCGACATCTTCTTCAACAACTGCTTTCAGAACGGCATGGTGCCGATCCGCCTCGACGAGGCCGACGTGGACGAACTGTTCCGGCGGGCCGCCGCCGCGGCGGCGGCCGGCGGTCAGTACCGGATGACGGTCGATCTCCAGGCCTGCACGGTGTCGGACGACGCCGGCTTCTCCAGGTCGTTCACGGTCGATCCCTTCCGGCGGCAGTGCCTGCTCGAAGGTCTCGACGACATCGGCCTCTCGCTTCGCCACACCGACGAGATCGGGGCCTGGGAAGCGGCCCACGGCCTCCCGGCCGTGTCGGGCTGACACCGATGCGAAGCGGCGGTCTCGTCGCCTGGCTCGGGGCTGCCTCCCTGATGGTCGCCGGGTTCGCCGCGGCGGCCGGGGCCGCAGTCGCCCGCGGGCCTGATCGCGTCATCCCGCTCGGCATCGAGGCCGACGGGATCACCCGGCTCGCGGCCTCGCCCAACGGGCAGACCGTCTACGCGGTGGACGAGTCGCGGAGGAGCGTCGTGGCGATCGATCCGTCTGCCGATGGCCGCCGGCGGGACGTCGTCGCGGCCGTGGCCGATGAGGGAACGTTTCGACCGGTGGCGCTGGCCGCGCTGCCCGGCGACATCGTGGCCGTGATCAGCCACGTTGGCGACGAGTGGTCGCTCATGACCTACCGGCTGCGCCCCGGAGAGCCGGTCGATGCGGGGCGACCATTGCAAGAGCTTTCGCTCGGACGCGGCGCTGGGCCCGCGGCGGCGGCCATGGCCGTGAGCCGGAGCCGCGGCTGGTGTGTGGTGGCGGGCCTACCGGCTCCGCTGCCACCGGTGATTCGGCTGGCCTTCGCCGGGCCGGGCGTGCGGCGGCGGCCCGATGATCCGCAGGCGGCCGATGCTTCCGGCCGCCCCGTCGCGGTGGCGATCGGCCCGGCCGATGAACTCGTCACGATCGAACCGGCTGCGGCCACCGGGGGGGCTACGCTCGTGTTCACGGGGCCCAGCGGTCGCAAACTGCTTCGGCTCGACACCGGGCTGGCCGACGTCCGCGGCGTGGCCTTCACCCGCGACGGCTCGGCGCTGTGGGCGATCGCCGGCGACGTGCCCGGCCGCAAGGCGCAGCCCGCCGGACTCTGGCGGCTCGATGCGGTGTTTCGCGAGGGCCGGCAGGCCGTGCGACCCACGTGCGTGGTCCCGCTCGCCGATCCGCAGGCGTTGGCCGCGGTCTCGGACCGGAGCTTGGTCGTCGTGCACGGCGTCGGGCCTCGCTCGCTGAGCCGCATCGATGTCACCGATGCCGATCTGGCCGACGGGGCCGCTGGGACAGAGGAACGCCACCAGGAGGAACCGCGATGAGCGTGACGAGGCGCGAGAAGATCGAGGCGCTGCTGAAGGACGAGCCGCAGGACGTGTTTCTGCGGTATAGCCTGGCGCTGGAACTCGAGTCGGCGGGGGAGTGGGAGGCGGGGCTCGAAATCCTCGAGCAGCTCGCCCGGGAATCGCCCCCCTACGTGCCCGCCTTCCACATGGCTGGGCAGCACCTCGTGCGGCACGGCCGTATCGACGATGCGCGGCGGGCGCTTCGCGAGGGGATCGATGTGGCCCGCGCTGCCGGCGAGGCGCATGCCGCCGCCGAGATGGCCGAACTACTCACGAGCCTTGGCACGGCGGGCGAGGGCTGAGCGGCCGCTGGACCCAGGTGGGTGCCGGTCGTGAGAAGTGGGTGCAGGTGTTCCAAAGTGGGTGCAGGTTTTTAACCTGCACAAGCAGCGAAACCGGCGCCTGGTCCCGCAGGTTGAAAACCTGCGGCCACTTTCAGACCTGCGGCCACTCTGTTCAGCCGAGGGCCGGGGCCGGTTCGGCGGCTTCGGATCCGCGGGTGATCGTGAAGCCCAGATCCTCGATCATCCGGTAGTCGGCTTCGGGGAGCTGGCCCTTCGTGGTCAGGTAGTCGCCCACGAAGATCGAGTTCGCGGCGTAGAGGCCGAGGGCCTGCAGGCTGCCGAGGTGGATCTCGCGGCCGCCGGCGATGCGGATCTCGGCCGAGGGATTCACCAGCCGCATCATGGCGAGGCCGCGGAGGCAGTCGCGGGGCGTGAGCCGGTTGACGTGTTCCAGCGGCGTGCCATCGATCGAGTTGAGGAAGTTGAGCGGGATCGACTCCACCTGCAGGGACCGCAGCTCGAAGGCCATGTCGATGAGATCGTCGTTCCGCTCCCCCATCCCCATGATGCCGCCGCTGCAGAGCTCGAGGCCTGCCGACCGGCAGGCGGCGAGGGTGGCGACACGATCGGCGTAGGTGTGGGTCGTGCAGACTTCGCCGTAGTAGCGCTCGCTGGTGTTGAGGTTGTGGTTGACCTTGTCCACGCCGGCCGCGGCGAGCTGCTTGGCCTGGTCGGGGGTGAGCAGCCCGAGGCAGGCGCAGATGTTGAGGCCGTAGGCCTGCTTGATGCGGGGCGTGATCTCGCAGACGAACTCGATCTCCCGCTGGGTCGGCCCGCGGGCGGAGATCACGATGCAGAAGGTCTTCGACTGCCGCTCGGCGGCCAGCTTCGCCGCCTCCATCAGCTTGGGGGCGGAGAGCAGGTTGTACCGCGGAATCTCGGCGTCGGAGACCTTCGACTGCGAGCAGTAGCCGCAGTCCTCCGGGCAGAGGCCGCTCTTGGCGTTCATCAGGAAGAACAGCTGCACGGTGGAGCCGAAGTGCCGGTGCCGCACGCGGTAGGTGGCGGCCAGCAGGTCGAGGAGTTCCACGTCGGCCGAATCGAGGATCGCCCGGGCGTCGTCGCGGTCGATCGAACCGCCGGCGAGCACGCGGTCGGCGAGGGCCTGCCAGCGGCCGGGGGTGGTGTCACGGGAGACTTCGGCGAGGGACATGCGGCGTTTCCTTCAGAGACGGAAGTGCCGCCGCGGGCTGCCGCGCCGGCGAGCCCAGAATGTACGCGATTCCCGGCCCACGCGGGAAATACCCCCGGATCCTCCGGCCAAGCGACCGCCGGAAGAGTGGCCGCAGGTTTTCAACCTGCGGAGAGTCGGGGAGGCATCATGGGCAGGTTGCAAACCTGCCCCCACGCGGCGTCAGCCGCCGGCGTAGAAGATGGCCCGTGAGCTGAGCGCCTTCTGCCGACGACGAAGCCGCGGCGTGGCGATCATGCGCGACTCGATCGCGTCGGCGACCAGCTCCTCGTCGATCTCGGCGCCCGCGGCGGCGAGGTCGCCGAACGCCTCGTCGAAGCCGAGCACCTCGGCGATCGGCCAGACCGGGGTCGCGCGAACCGTGCAGGACTCGCCGGCAACCTGCGTGGCGAGCAGGATCGTCGTGCGGGATGACTGCGGGGCGGGGCGGGTGGTCGTGGCGTTCATGGCGGTGCTCCTGAAGGGAGGGCAACGACGCGTCGCGTCGTCGGTGATTCTTCCTGCATACGGCGTGCCACGATCGGGTGTTCGCCGAAAAAGCGGCGCCGAACCCCGCCAGCCCGCACGCCTTTCCCAGCTTGAAACCCGGTCCGGGCGGCTAGGGAACCGGTGCCGTCCAGGAAGGATGGAGCGTTGCAGGCGGCCGGTAAGTTTTTCAGACCCGAGGGCCGGGGATGCGTCGAACGTTCAACGATCGCTCGAGTCGACAGCGTCGCCCGCGCCGTCGGTTCCCACCTTCTCGCCGTTGCGGATCCGGTCGCGGATCTTCGCCGCGAGCTCGTAGTCCTCCGCCTTCACGGCATCGGCGAGCTGCTCGCTGAGCGTTCGGCCGACCTCGTACCGCTGCCGCACGCTCTCCCGCATCTCGCGAAGTCGCTTCACGAGTTCGTCGTCCTCGAACTGCTCGTTGGCGTCGTAGCGGGCGAAGAGGTCGCGGAAGGTGGCCAGCCCGGCGTTGATCTCGCCGATCGCCGCCTCCGCGCCGTGCTCCTCCAAGGCGGCCAGCGCCGACGCCTGCACGCGGTGGAAGAGCACGAACGGGCGATACTGCTCATGCGACAGCGTCCACTCCTCGTCGGCCGAGTGCTGCCGAACGAAGTCCATGAAGGCCAGGCTGTGGTCGGCGTCGCGGGCGGCCCGGCGGTACTCCCGCAGCGAGAGCCAACAGAGCCGCCGCTGGTAGTACTGGGCGAACTCGCGGTCGGCCTCCGCGCACTGCTCCTTGGTGAGCCGGAAGGCGTCGCCCTCGCGGATCACCTCGCTGACGAGGTAGTCGTAATACGTCTCGGCGCCGTTGGGACGCTGGCCGTCGGGCCGCAGGTCGGTCTCCATCTGCACGACCCCCATGTCAATCCGCATCTGGAGCACTTCGCGTCCCGCCCGGGTCTTGATCAGCCGGGCGTTGACCTCGCCGGGGCGGAACTGCCAGGCGCGGAGCAGCGATTCGATGTCGCGGGGAGACGGCATGGTGAATCCTTCGGGAAGCGGAGGCGAGCCTCGCTGCCCGCCGCCCGATTATACCGCCGTCTGCAGCCGAAGGAGCGAGCCTGACACGGCGTCCGTTGGGCCATCGCTCGTCGTGGCCGGAGCAGCCGGCCGGAGGCATGCTCGCCGCCGGCGGCACGTGTGATTTCAACGCACCAACGGACGATCGACTTCCGGCGTGCGGATGAGCGAGGATCGCGCGAGCCGGATCAGGCATCCGGCCGCTGCCGCATCTGCTTGGTCTGCGACCGGCGTTTCTTGACGTCGAGGCGCTTCGCCACCGCCGACCGCGGCGTGCGGGTCGGCCGCCGCCGTTTGGGCGGCGTGAGGGCGCCGCGGATCACGTCGGACAGTCGGTCGAGGCAGTCGGCGACGTTCCGTGACTGGTCGCGGTGCACCTGGCTGGCGATCACGAGCGTGCCGGTGCCGGCGAGCCGCGATTTCTCACGGGCGAGGACCCGGTGGCGGACGTCGTCGGGCAGGTGCGGCGAGCCCGCCACATCGAATCGCAGCATCGCCTTGCTGCTCGTGCGGTTGACGTGCTGGCCGCCGGGGCCGCCGGATCGGGCGAACTGCCACTCCAGGGCATCGGCCGGGATCACCACCTCGCGGCGGCCGTCGCTGACGTGCAGGGATTTCGAGCGGGGCATGGGGCCGTGTCTCCGCGACGAGTATGCGCCAGCCGCGGGTCGCGACGATAGCGGGCGGCAGGCCACGGAGTTGTCAAGAGGGTTTCGCATGGGCGGTGCTGTCAGCGGTGGCACGGTCGGGAAATGCGCGGCGCACGCTCGTGGCGCTCGGGGCAGACGCTTCTCTGGACAGTCCGCGCAGACCCCTCCCATACTTCCGACCCATGAGGCGGGCGTTCACGCCGTCGCTGCGGACGGCGCCACCCGGAGGAAGCACGACCATGTTTGATGTTGCGGTCAGCGAACTGACCAGCCCCCGCTGGGATCTTCAGGACGAGGTGGAGCGGGCGGCCGCGCGCGGGTTCGACGCGATCTCGCTCTGGCGGCCCAAGGTGTCGGACGTCGGGGCTGCCGCGGCTGCCACGCTGGTCGCGATGGCGGGGTTGCGGGTGTCGAGCCTCCAGTGGGCGGGCGGATTCACGGGGGCCGATGGCCGCTCGTTCGCCGAAAGCATCGACGACGCCGTCGAGGCGATCGCGACGGCCGCCACGCTCGCCGCTCCCGTGCTCATCCTCCACAGCGGCTGTCGCGGCGGCCACACCCGGAGCCATGCGGCGCGGCTGCTCGTGCAGGCTCTGGAAACCCTGGCCCCGATCGCGGGCCGTGCCGGGGTGACGCTGGCCCTCAAGCCCACCCATCCTGCGGGGGCTGTCGGGTGCAGTTTCCTCGCCGATCTCGCCGAGGCGGTCGACCTCGTGGACCGTTTCCCCGCCCCGGCGGTCCGTTTGGCGCTCGACCTGTGGCACTTCGGCGACACCCCCGAACTTCTCCCTCTCGTGCCTCGGCTGGCCGAAGCGGCCGCGGTGGTGCACGTTGCCGATCGCTGTGGTCCGCCGTCCACCGCTGCCGACCGCATGCCCGCCGGGCACGGCATCCTCCCACTCGAGCGAATCGTGGGCGACCTGATCGCCCTCGGATACCGCGGGGCGGTGGAGTTCGATCCCGTCGGCGAGGCAGTGGAAATCCTCGGGTACGACGGTGTGTGGCAGGAAACGCGGCTCGTGGCGGACACGTGGAGCGACCGGCTGGCGCTCGTCCGGAGCGGTCCGGTCGGGGCGGGCCGCCGACCGCTGGCAGGTCATTTCCGGGCCGCTGCCGCCACTGGCTCCCGCAGATCCCATGCCTCCAGCCACACCGGCTCGGCGGGCTGAAGGCCGAAGTCCTCGCGAAGCTGCGTGTCGAAGTCGTCCATGTGCGCGGCGCCGTAGAAGATGGCGATCCGGCGCCGCCCCTTGGTGATCTCGTCCCGGAGCACGTCGAGGGCGGCGGCGTTGCGGTCGGTGATCAGCGTGGAGCCTTCCTCTCCGCCGAAGGCCGCGGTCAGCACATCCATGTCGGTGAACTGCTCGGCCATCATCCTGCGGAGCCGCACCTGCCGCTCGGGCCCGGAGCCGAAGAGAATCCCGAAGAGTTCGCCGACGCTCACGTCGCTCCCGCCGGCTCCACGGTCCGCGCGGGCCATGCTCTCCCGCATCAGCCGCGTGAACATGCTCCACCAGCTCTCGCCACGCTTGGCCATCGCCGCATCGAACTCCTTCGGCGAGAGGTCGGCATGGACGAAGTTGGCCGCCGTGTAATCGATGCTCTCGAGCTGGAACTCGAGGCCGAGTGCCGCCTTCAGGCTCTGCTGGGCGGAGCCGATCGCGCCGGCCGGCTTGCGGCCCGGCTTCGGGACGCGGGCATGGGGTGGGGCCACGAGTTCGTAGAGCACCGCATCGTAGTCGGTGAAGAGTCGGTCGAGCGTCTCGTAATAGTCGGCCCCGCCGACGTGCACGGCCGCCACGAGGTCGACCTGGAGCGGCGTCCGGCGTCCGGCCCGAGCGGCGTCGGCGACCGACTCCCGGTATTCGACGATCGCCGTGTCGAGCGAGATGGGCGTGGCGTCGTCAGCGCGGGTGAGACGGAGAAACTCGACATCTGGAGGGACCTCGCGGGGGGCGTCCGCGGCGGGGCGATCCGCACCCATGGACGAGGTGGCAAGGAGGGCAAGGAGGGCGACGGCGGCGGGAAGGCGCATCGTTCCGGGCTCCGGGCAGGGACGGGAGGGAGGGCGGCTGGGGCCGCGGACTCTCGCAGGATAACCGAGCCGTCCCAGTCTGCCACGCATCGGGCGGGACCGACCCCGGAAAACCGGCACAGGCGTCAGGGTCTGCCAAGTTTCGTCAACCCGATCGACCCGTACGACCGATACCTCAGGAGAATCCGCAGTGGCGGACGATGGCTCCTGCTCCACAGGACACTGAAGCGATGGCTACGACAAACGGTTTCCGGCGGCTGAAGGCGATCCTCACCACCGCGGCGGCGCTGGTCGCGACGGCCCTGCCGGCGTTGGCCGGGCAGAACTGGATGCCGCTCGTGCCGGATCAGGACTTCTACGACTTCCAGCTGTTCGCGCCGCCGGATCTCCAGGAGTATGCCATCCGCCAAGATCCCCGCGAGGGCATCTTCTTCACCTACGACCGCACCTTCTGGGCGTTCACGCCCGCGCAGTCGCGGCCGATCCTCAACGACTTCTTCATTCCCGTGCAGCCGCTGAGCCCGTACTCCGTCGCCCAGCTCAACAACGACCTCATCCGCTCGGGCAATCCGGCCTCCGGGATGTACATCTTCGGGTCCGACCCCCTGCGGCTCGACCTCAACACGAACTGGATGAGGACCGTGATGTCGTGGGGCAACCGCTTCGAGGGCGGCTGGATCTACGACGACTACGGCATGCTGTTCACCTACTACAACTCGGGTCCGCAGAGCCAGGCGTTCGTGACGACCAACGAGTTCGCCGTCAACTCACCCTTCACGACGTTTAGTCAGCAGGTCTCCCAAGGCGGAGGAAACGGCGGAGTGAACAATGTGGTTCTACCGCTTGTTGTGACGACTATTACGTCGGAGAGCCCGCCGCCCGACCACATCATCACGCAGACGCTGACCCAGAAGAACACCACCGAACTCACCTCGGCCGGCTTCGCCTGGGCGGTGCGTCGGAACCTCTCGTCGGCCGGCTCCGGCGAGCTGCGGACGGCCCGGTTCACGTTCGGCCCCCGCTATCTCCAGGTGGCCGATCGGTACAGCATCAACTACGCGAGCAACCAGCAGTCCTTCATCAACGGCTGTCCGCAGGGCGACTTTTGCCCCCTGCAGAGCGGCGGCTGGGACACGTCGGCCTACAACAACATCGCGGGCCCCGAGTTCGGGTTGAACTACGTGGTCGAGAAGGGCCGCTGGTCGATCGAGACCGACCTCCGGTTTACCGCCGGCATGAACTGGCAGAACAC
>Ga0207954_1000444_pt1 | contig 13938 bp, 9 predicted proteins | sample CryBogmetaGMA0M_FD_184547 | JGI IMG/M metagenome (GOLD analysis project Ga0207954, IMG submission 184547) | Freshwater microbial communities from Crystal Bog, Wisconsin, USA - MA0M (SPAdes) | ecosystem: Environmental > Aquatic > Freshwater > Lake | place: Crystal Bog, Wisconsin, USA | collected... | reverse complement strand
CCCGAAGGGCGTCAGGCCCCGCCCGCCGCTGTTTCGCGCCCTCGGGCAAGTCGAGCCACCGGAGGCGGTGGAGATCGGCGGAGAGAAGTACCGGCGGATCGAGGTCCTCAAGCACGACTCCTGGGCAGCGACGGCGATCTACGCGTCGGCTACCGGCAAGGCCCTGTGCAAGTTCAACCGCCGACAGCCGATTCTCCACATCCCGATGGCCTGGCTCGGCCAGCGTCTCGCCGCCCGGGAACGGCACTTCCACACCCGACTCGCCGGGGTCGTGGGCATCCCGGCCCACCTCGGCACTGTCTCGGTTGATGGCGTTGAACTCCCCAATGCCTTCAGTCGAGAGTTCATCGAAGGGCATGTCCTCGACCGCCACCAGCGCGTCGACGACGACTTCTTCCCCGACTTCATCCGTCTCTTGGCCGACGTCCACGCTCGCGACGTCGCCCATGTCGATCTCCACAAACGGGAGAACGTCCTCGTCGATCGCGACGGCCGCCCATGGCTGATCGACTTCCAGATCTCGTTCTCGCTGCCGAGCGACGCTCCACTGCTCGGCTTGCCGTTGCGGAGCCTGCTGCGGATTCTCCAGCAGTGCGACGACTACCACCTCCTCAAGCACCACCTCCATCACCGCCCCGACCAGGCTGGCCTCGAGGCCAACGAGATCGACCGCCGGCGACCGTGGTGGATCCGGCTTCACCGGCGCTTCGCCGTCCCGTTTCGCACCCTCCGCCGCCAGCTCCTCGTGGGCTTGGGCATTCGCGGCCGCAGCGGGCAGGTCTCGACCGAGGCCTTCCCCGAGGTAGCCCACCGGCGCCGCGCCGCCTAGCCTCTGGCGATCAGTCGTGCCAGAAAGTCGATTCGCGCGGGGCCCGGTAGGAAATTCCCATCTGCGGCGTCGCGTAAGACGTCTCCCCGGCGGCGAGCGATTCAACGCCGCCGATCACCATCCCGGAGGTGAGGAGCGTCCGCTCGACCGGATAAGGCTCCCGGTTTTCGAGGACACACGTCTCGATGTGGCGAGTGAGGGGATGGAAGAAGTCGGCCGTCGTCGCCCCGTACTGCGGCATCGGTAGGTGCATCAAGCAACTGACGATCTCGCCCGAGTCAGTCCGCAGGCCGGCGTAGGTGAAATCGCGTAAGGGGGCCATGATCATCGTTGTCCGGAAGCCATCGCGGTGCTCGATGAGATACCCGGTCGAGTCGGCGAGGGCCTTGCGGGCCCAGTCAAACGTCACCGGGCCCGTCATCCAGCCCCCCTCGACCGGGAGATTGTGGCTGCGATTGAGGGCCGCGACGATTAACCGGCGCGTGACCTCGCGATCGGCGCCGGCGAGCGTCTCCCAGAGCTTCTCGCCGCGGAGGGCATGAATCGAGCGGATCCCCACCTCGCCGCCACGGCGCCGCTCCGACATGCACTGCGCCGTCTCCAGGCCATGGAAGTCATAGCTGTCGACGCCGCCGTAACACATGCAGACGCTCTCGAGGAGTGGGACATCGAGCGGCATGTCGATCGCGGGCTGCCGGACGGTGATCGGCAGCGACGAGCCGGCGAGGAAGGGAAACCCGAGCCGACGCGCATCGGCGACCATCTCGGCGCACTCGCCCCATTCCGTGGAGAGATGCTTGTCGTTGAACACCGGCACCGAGCGGCCGGAGTCCTCGAACACCTTCACGCATTCCTTGAACCACTCGTAGCGCGGGTAGCGAGTCTGCCCCTTCTCGTTCTTTGGGTAATCGCCATGCTCGGCGATGATCACGACGCCATCGACGGCGAGCTTGTCGGTGCCGAGCGTGAGCGCTTCGCGGACGGAGGGAAAGTCGCGGAGGCCGTAGCGGGCGATCCGCTCCCTGCCGAGGTCGGGCTTTTTCTCCTTGCCATCCCCCTCCGGGAACTGCGCGATGTGGACCGCCGCCACGTCGAGCCTCGGCTCCTGCCAGCGCCCCTGCCAGGAATAGCCGCTGGCCAGCCGGTCGAGGATGTGCTGCGTGTGGGAGTGCTCGAAGATCACCGTGCCGAGGAGGGCAATTTTCTTGCGGGCGCCGGCGGTGACGGCATCCGCTGCCACGATGCTGCGGGGGGCGACGCCAGCCACGAGGCCGGCCGCTCCGGCAGCGAGGAGATCACGGCGGGAGACTCGCGACGGCAACGGCTGACCCATGCGGCACCTCGGGGAGAGGGGGACAAAGAACGGGAACGAACCTCGGCTGTCAGACGACGGGCTCCGCCGCGGCGGCCGATGCGTCGGCCCGATCTTCCGGCCAGAGCAAGGCCCAGGCCGCGAGGGCGACGAGCGTCACGGCGCCTGCGGCGGCGATGCCGACCGAATAGGAATGCGTCTCGTCGGCGAGCCACCCGAAGAGTTTCTGGAAGCGGGCCGACGCCACCCAGCCGAAGAAGCTCGCGATTCCGGTGACCAGGCCGATGTGGTGACGCGAGACATCCTGCGTGAAGGAATAGTAGATGGGGAACAGGCCGAGAGTCCCGGCCCCGGCAACGAGGAACAGGGTCAGGAGCAGCGGCCCCGCGGAAATCCAGGGCACCGCCGCCAGAGCCAAACAGAGGACGCAGCAACACGCCACGGTCGCCACGCGCGACCACTTCACCGTCCAACCCTTCCCGGCCAGCCGCCATGACAGCCAGCCGGCGGCGAGGCAGCCAACGTCGGCGACGGCGAACCAGGCAGCGTTGAACCACAGCGTCGTCGTCTCGCCGTAGCCGTACTGCTTTTGAAGGATGAGAGGAATCCAGGCCCGGAGGATCTGCCACACGGTGTTGATGACCACCACCACCAGGAGCACGGCCGCCCAACGGCGGATGGTGTCGAGACCTGAGTCGACCGCTTCCCCGTTCCCATCCGCATCCCCTCGGCGGACGACGTGAAAATCCTCGTTCCGCGTCGCGGCGAGCCAGCCGACGATCCAGACGACCCCCACCAGACCGACGACCTGGAAGCCGATCCGCCAACTCAACCCCTGCTGGACCATGATCCACCACATGAAGACCGGCGTGAGGATCGATCCCACCGATGTGCCGCTCTGGAGGACACCGTTGCCCATCGCCCTGCCGCGGGCCGTGAGCAGAAGCTGCGTCGTCTTGAGCGCACAGGGCCAGTGGGCCGCCTCGAAGAATCCGAGGACGGTCCGCAGGCGCAGCAGTTCGTCGTAGTCACGGGCCCAACCGGTGGCGAATCCGACGAGCGACCAGGCAAGGAGTGCCGCCGGATAGAGCCAGCGGACGTTGACCCGGTCGGCGAGGAAACCGAAGAGGAGTGAACCGGCGGCGAAGGCGTATCCGAAGGAGGCCTCGATGGTGCCGTATTGCTCGTTCGTGAGGGAGAACTCCTCCATGACGCGCTTCGAGACGCTCGTCAGCGTCTGCCGGTCCATGTAATTGATCGCTGAGGCCGCCAGCAGCAGCCCGGCGATCAGCACGACCCGGCGGGGCAGTTGCCCATCGCCTGTTCCGAGCCCGAGCATGCGTCAGCCCTCCCAGGAACGGCCGTCCCAGCGGAGCACTCGCTCGAGCCAGGCCTCCAGGTCGGCGGCGAACAGCGAAAACAGGAGTTCCCCCTTGGCAGCCGTGGCCAACTGCGGCGATCCGATGTGCCCCGGCACCGTCCGCTCCTTGGTGATCCAGCCCCGCGAGCCGGGGAGGAAGGCGTTGCCGAACGGGACCGTCTCGAGGCGCTCGTGCGACTTGACGAGGTGCGGGCTTGCCCGCAGCACCATCGATGTCTCCCATTCGCAGGCGTGCCCCATCTCACGCTGCTCGAAATCCCCGTCATGCTCCCAGGGACGGGTGCCGAGCCCCCAGTAGGTCGTCATGAGGAGGAGGAGATCGTTCCGCGTGCGGTGGCGCTGCCGGACCTCGAAGATCGCCTGCTTGGCAGGGATGTCGTTGCCGCCGTGGCCGTTGACGAGAACGATCCGTCGGAATCCGTGGACCAGGAAACACTCGACGAGGTCGTTGAGGAGATCGAGATAGACCCGTGGCGAGGCCGAGACGGTGCCGGCGAAGTCGAGGTGATGGTGCGAATTGCCGAGCCACTGGAGCGGCGCGAAGAGGATCCGGTCGGACATCCTGCCAGAGACGCGAGCGATGATCTCCCCGAGGAGGAGGCTATCGGTGACCACGGGAAGATGATGCCCGTGCTGCTCGATCGCCGCCACCGGGATCACGACGGGAGTGTCCTTGGAAAGGGCCGACACCTCGGGCCAGGTCATCTCGACGAGGTTCATGATCGTGCTCGCATTCGAGGGGATGACTGCGGAGTCGTATCAGGATTCATTTCGCCGCGGCGGGGAGTTCGCGGATGAAGATGTTTCGCCAGCGGATCTCGCCGCCGTGGGTCTGGAGTTGGATCGGCCCCTTCTCCGGCACCGCCACGGCGCGGTCGTAGTAATTCTCCATCCGGGCGTCGTCGACGACCTTTTGGTCGTTGAGCGACACCGACACCTTGTCGCCGCGCATCACGATCCGGAAGCGGTTCCACTCGCCGAGCGGCTTGTCGGCCTTGACGAGCGGATCCTTGCCGGGAGCGCCGGGGGAATTGTTCCACAGCCCCCCCGAGCCCTTCGCGAGACCGAGATTTTGCGGGTCGGGGAGACTCGAATCCCAGATCTGCACTTGGGGAACGCCGCGGAGATAGATCCCTGAATCGGCCTTCGGGACTGTCTTGTAGTCGACGAGGAGTTCGAAGTCGCCGTAGTCCTTCTCGGTGGTGGCATACGCCCCGAAGCCATCGTTGACCAGTTCGCCGTTCTCGACGTACCAGTGCGGCTTCTTGGTCGCGTCACTCACTTCGAGCATCGAGTTTTTCTGATCGGCAGCGGTCCACTTGCGGATCTGCTCCTTCCGCTCGTCGGCCGACATCGCCAGGAGCTTCCGGTGGTCGAAGGTCTCACCGCCACGCCAGCCGGCGAGATCCTTGCCGTTGAACAGCGCCGTGAATCCGGCCGGCGGCTCATCGGCGCTCACCGCGCCACCCGCCACAAACACCGACGCCGCCAGGACGACGCCTCGCAGGAGCCCGAAAACACGCCGACGCATGGCCACCCCCTTCGACATCTCAAGAGACCCTCGCGGCCCCGGGCCGGTCCCGGAAGCTCCGCAATCCGGGGATTCTGCCACGGCGGGCGGCTCCACGGAAGGACGCCCCCCACGAACCGGGTTTCCCCCCGACCGACGATCGAGGGATAATGTCCTTCCCACCGGAACCATCCGGGGTGCCGCTCCCCGCCGAGAGCCCAGGGCCGATCATGCCGGGACACCATTCGCGCTCTTCGATTCCCTCTGGCCTCCTCCTTGCCCTCGGCTGGGTGGTGACCGCTGGTCAGGCCCAGGCCGCGGACGCCCCCCTCTCCTTCGAACGCGACATCCGTCCGATTCTCAGGGCCCACTGCCTCGACTGCCACGGGGCCGAGGATGCCTTCGAGGGAAACCTCGATCTCCGCCAGGTGCGCTCCATGGAGCGCGGCGGCGACTCCGGGCCAGCGATCGCGCGGGGGCACGCCGAGGCGAGCCTGATCGTCGCGCGGATCCGCTCCGGCGAGATGCCCCCCTCGACGCTGAAAGTAAAGCCTGAGGAACTGGCCCTCCTCGAACGCTGGGTGGCTGCCGGGGCGCCGACGACGCGTCCCGAGCCGGAGACGATTCCCCCCGGCCTCGGCATCACGCCAGAAGAGCGGGAGTGGTGGTCGTTTCGTCCCCTCGTCCGCCCCCCGCTTCCGGCCGTGGCCCACCCCGAACTCGTCGCGCAGCCGATCGACGCCTTCCTCCTCGCCCGCCTCGAGCGTGACGGACTCTCCTTCTCTCCACCGGCTGACCGGGCGACGCTCATCCGGCGGGCATCGTTCGATCTCCTCGGGCTCCCCCCCAGCGCCGAGGAGGTCGATGCCTTCATCGCCGATCCCGATCCGGCGGCCTACGAGCATCTCGTCGATCGGCTCCTCGCCTCCCCCCGCTACGGCGAGCGGTGGGCCCGCCATTGGCTTGACGTTGCCGGCTACGCCGATTCCGCCGGCGCCACGCAGGACGATCCTCCCCGTCCCTACGCCTGGAAATACCGCGACTGGATCGTGCGGGCCCTCAACGCCGACCTGCCTTTCGATCGCTTCCTCGTCGAGCAGCTCGCCGGTGACGAGCTCGTTCCGCCCCCCCATGCGCAGCTCCCGCCGGAGTCGATCGACCGGCTCACGGCCACCGGATACTTGAGGATGGCGGCCGACGGGACGGCCGGTGGCGGGGATCCCGAGAGCCGCAATCGGGTCGTGACCGACACGCTCACGATTCTGTCCAGTTCACTCCTCGGGCTCACCGTCGGCTGTGCCCAATGCCACGACCATCGCTACGATCCGATCCCGCAATCCGATTACTACGCCCTTCGCGCCCTCTTCGAGCCGGCCCTCGACCCGCAGGCGTGGAAAGCGCCGAACGAACGGCTCGTGTCGCTGTTCACCGATGCCGATCGGGCCCGCTCGGCGGAGATCGAGGCCGAGGCGGTGGCAGCTTCGCAGGAGCTCGAGGCGAAGCAGGCCGCGGCGATCGCTGCCGCGCTCGAGAAGGAGCTGCTCAAGCACCCGGAGGAGCTCAGGGAGCAGCTCAGCTTGGCAGCGCGGACCGCCGAGAAGGACCGCACACCAGAGCAGCAGCAGCTCCTCAAGGAGCGGCCGAGCGTCAACATTTCCCCCGGCGTGCTCTACCAATACGATCAGGCGGCCGCTGACGAGCTCAAGGCCCTGGGGGAAAAGATCGCGGCGATCCGGGCGCGGAAGCCGGTCGAGGATTTCCTTTTTTGTTTCGAGGAGCCGCCCGGCCATCTCCCCGTCACGCGTGTCTTCCACCGCGGCGACTACCGGCAGCCGAGGGGAGAGGTCGGCCCAGCCGATCTCCAGGTGACGGGCCCCGAGGGGGAAACGGCGATTGCGGTCGATGATTCGACCCTCCCCACGAGCGGCCGCCGCCTCGCCTGGGCGCGGCGGCTCACCTCCGGGCGGCATCCGCTCCTCGGCCGCGTGATCGTCAACCGCCTCTGGATGCACCACTTCGGCCGCGGCATCGTCGGCACCCCCGCCGACTTCGGCCGGCTCGGCGAGCGTCCCACCCATCCCGACCTGCTCGACTGGATGGCGGTCGAGTTCGCCGACTCAGGGTGGAGCCTGAAGCGATTCCACCGCATGCTCCTCCTCTCCACCGCCTGGCGGCAGGCCTCGATGCGGCGCCCGGAGCTCGACAGCATCGACGCCGACAACCGGCTCGTCGGCCGGATGCCAGTGCGCCGGCTCGAAGCCGAGGCGGTCCGCGACCGGATCCTCGCCGCCTCAGGCACGCTCGATGCCTCCCCCTTCGGCCCAGCGGTACCGGTCATCGCCGATGACGCCGGGGAGTTCGTCGTCAAGGATTCGATCCCACGTCGGAGCCTGTGGCTGGAGCAGCGGCGGAGCATGCCGATGCAGTTCCTCGCCACGTTCGATGCGCCCACCATGCAAACCAACTGCGACCGGCGCATCCACGCCACGGCCGCCGGGCAGGCGCTGCTCCTCATGAATGGCGACTTTGCCCTCACTCAAGCACGGCGGATGGCCGACGCCGTCCTCGCTGCCGCAGGCGCGTCCATCGCCGACGACACCCCGGCCGACGCCGAGGCTCAGGCCCTCGCCCCGGCCGTCACGCTCGCGTGGAGACGGGCCTACGGCCGCTCGCCCGAAGCCGACGAAGCCGCCGAAAACATCGGCTTCCTCACCGATGAACTGACGATCCTCCGCGGCGCGGCAGCGGAGATCGCGGCCCCGGCCGAACGCCGCGCCCGGGCCATGGCCAATCTCTGCCAACAGCTCCTCTCGAGCAACGAGTTTCTCCATGTCGACTGAACACTCCCCCGACTCTTGCGATGACCTCGGCTATCGGCATCCGCACTGCAGGCCCGGCCACGCCCTCGACCGTCGCGGCTTCCTTGCCCACACCGGCTTCGGCTTGGGCGCGATGGCGCTGGCCGACCTCCTCGGTCAGGAAGGGCTCCTTGCCAATCCCGCCAAGCCCTCGTTCGAACCGGCCTTCAGCGACCTCCGCGCCCGGGCCCCGAATGTTCCACCGCGGGCCACCGCGATGATCTCGCTGTTCATGCACGGCGGCCCGGCCCACATGGACCTCACCGATCCCAAGCCGGAGCTCCAGAAGCTCGACGGCATGGATTACGGCGGTGAGGTCGCCTACAGCTTCGTCAACCGGGCGAGCAAGCGTCTCTTGGGGAGCCCGTGGAAGTTCAAGTCCTGCGGACAGTCGGGCACGCAGATCAGCGAACTGCTCCCCCATCTCCAGCGGATCACCGACGACATCTGCCTCGTCCGTTCGATGCACACCGGGCACAACGGCCACGAGGTCTCGATCCGTTACTTCCACGGCGGCATCCCCGCCGCGCTCGGCCGGCCGACGCTCGGCAGCTGGCTCACCTACGCCCTCGGCAGCGAAACCCGCAACCTCCCCTCCTACATGGTGCTCGTCGATCCGGAGGGGCACCCCGTCGACGGCGTCTCGAACTGGTCGAGCGGCTTCATCCCGCCCCTCTTTCAAGGCACCGCGCTCCGCGCCAAGGAACCTCGGATCCCGAATCTCGTTCCCCCTCCGTGGCTTGCAGGACCACTCCAGACCAGAAACCTCGCCTACCTCGATCGACTCAATCGCCGCCACGGCCAGCGTCATCCCGGCGAGAAGGATCTCGAGGCCCGGATCGCCAGCTATGAACTGGCCGCTCGGATGCAGCTCTCGGCCACCGACGCGCTCGACATCTCTCAGGAGACGGAGGCCACCCACCGCCTCTACGGCCTCGACGACCCGGTCACGAAGGAATACGGCACGCGCTGCCTGATCGCCCGGCGGCTCGTGGAACGGGGCGTGCGTTTCGTGCAGCTGTTCCTCGGCGGACAACCCTGGGACAACCACACGAACATCCGCGAGGGGCTCCCCGCCATCTGCCGCCGAACCGACAAGCCGGCCGCGGCCCTCGTCACCGATCTGAAGTCTCGCGGCCTCCTCGACACGACCCTCGTCCACTGGGGCGGGGAGATCGGCAGGCTTCCGGTCACGGAGGGGGAGGGAAGCGGCTGCGGTCGCGACCACAACGGCCAGGGCTTCAGCATCTGGATGGCCGGAGGGGGCGTGAAGCCGGGGATCGCGTTCGGCGAGACCGACGAGGTCGGTCATCGGGCCGTCACCGACATCGTTACCCCGAACGACTGGCAGGCCACCGTCCTGCGCCTCTTCGGCCTCGACCACGAGCGGCTCGTCTACCGGCACGACGGCGTCGAGCAGCGGCTCACTGCCGGCCGCCCGGCCCGGATCGTCGACGGCATCCTCGCCTGAGCGGCCGGGGCGTCGCGGCGGGTGAAGCAGGGCAAGCCGGGGGATTCCTGGCGATCGCGGCAAGGGCATCGGGAGCGGCTCCCCCCCGGCGGTCGATCCTTGAGGATGACATCCCCTCTCGGCAGCCCCATGCGTCGCCACCGCCCGTCGCCGCGCCGATTTCCTCGGCCTTGCCGTGGATGTCTGGCGGTCTGGCTCGGTGTCGCCCTGACGCTCGTCGTCGCCCCGTTCGCGCCCCCCGACAGCGCTCGTGCCGAGGAGGTGTCAGGGTTGGATCTCGGCACCGACCGCGATGCGTTCACCCCGTCGACGAAGACGGTCGCCCCGGGCACGCTCCTCTCCGAGGGGTCGTATGTCTACATCGACAACCGATTCGGTCAGGCGACCAACAACGTTCCCGAATACCTGCTCCGTATCGGCGCAACCGACTGGCTCGAGTGGCGGATCGGGGCGAACTACGCCGACAATCCCCGGGGGAACGTCGTCACGAGCGTCGAGGTGGGAGAGGGGCGTATCGGGAGGTTCAATCTCTACGAGGCCGATATCCTCTACGGACTCAAGGCCGACCTCTCCGATCAGCACGGCCTCCTTCCGGAGAGTTGCTTCATCGCGGAGGCATGCACACCCACCAGCGGCGACCTGTGGGGCACCGTTCCGGTGGCCACGGCCGTGGCCGGATGGGAGTTGCCGGGCGAATGGCGGCTCGACACATCGCTCCGCTACTCCCATGCCGAGTGGTTGCGGGGATGGTTCAGCCGGTGGGCGCCGACGGTGATCCTCCGCGTTCCCGTCACCGAGCGGTGGGAGCTCCATGCCGAGTGGTTCGAGACCGTCACCCACGGGCTGCCAATCGACACCACACGTCCGTTTTTCAGCCCCGGCACCCACTATCTCCTCACCGAAAATCTCGAGGTGGGAATTCGCATCGGCTGGGGCCTCAACGACATTGCCGCCGGCTTCTTCTCCGACACCGGCATCGCGTGGCGCTACTGAGCCGGCGATCGGGCGAAACTCGGTTTCCGCCGGCCTGCCGAATCAGGCGTGGATGGCGTTGCCCGACACGGCCATCGCCGCTTCTTTGAGGGCTTCGGGCAGCGTCGGATGGGCGTGGCAGACGCGGGCGATGTCCTCGGCGGTGGCGCCGAAGGCCATCGAGGCCGCTGCCTCGCCGATGATGTCGCCGGCGGCCGGACCGATGATGTGGATTCCGAGCACCCGATCGGACGCTGCATCGGCCAAGACCTTCACCTTGCCGATCGTGTCGTTGATCGTCCGCGCCCGGCCGTTGGCCCGGAACGGAAACACGCCCTTGCGGAACTTCCGCCCCTCGGCGTTGAGCTGTTCCTCCGTCTTGCCGACGGCGGCGATCTCCGGATGGGTAAACACGACCGCCGGCACGAGGTCGTAATCGACATGGGCATGGCCGGTCTTCATCCCCTCGACGCAGGCGACGCCATCCTCCTCCGCCTTGTGGGCGAGCATCGGCCCGGGGATGCAGTCGCCGATCGCCCACACGCCGGCGGCCGACGTGCGGAACAAGCCGTCCACCGGAACATATCCGCGCTTGTCGGGCTGGATGCCGACGGAGTCGAGGCCGATGTCGGTGGTGGCCGGGCGCCGCCCCGTGGCAGCGAGCACGCGGTCGCAGTGGATCGGCTCGAGCCCCTCGCACTCCACCACCGCGCCGCCGGACTTTTGCGCACGGGCACCTTTCACCTTGGCGCCGAGATGGATGTCGAGCCCCTGCTTGCGGAATTGCACGAGCGCCTCCGAAGCGATGTCAGCATCGATTCCGGCGAGGATCCGATCGGCGTACTCAAGCACCGTCACCTTGGCACCGAGGCGGCGCCAGACACTGCCGAGTTCGAGGCCGATGTACCCGCCGCCGATGACGACCAGATGACCGGGGACGGTGTCGTACGAGAGCGCCTCGGTGCTCGTTCCCACGACACCACCGTCGACTTCGACGCCGGGGAGAACGATGCTCGAGCTCCCCACCGCGAGGATGATCCGGGGGGACTCGAGGAGCGTCTTCGTGCCGTCGGCCCCGGTCACTTCGACGCGCCCCGGCCCGGCGAGCCGGCCGGTGCCGCGGATCCGGGCGATCTTGTTCTTCGCAAGGAGACCGTCGATCCCCTTGCAGAGCGTGGCGACAACCTCTTCCTTGCGCTTGAGCATCGCGGCGAGGTCGAGGGCCACCGAGCCGACCTGGATCCCGTGGAGGGCGAGCTCACCCCGGGCCTCCTCGTACTTGTGGCTCGACTCGAGGAGGGCCTTGGAAGGGATGCAGCCCACCCGCAGGCAGGTCCCACCGAGACGATCCTCCTTCTCGACCACCGCGGCAGAGAAACCGAGTTGGGCGGCACGAATGGCAGCCACATAGCCGCCGGGACCGGCGCCGATCACCAGCACGTCATACGCTTGCATCGGCCAGCCCGCTCCTCTCCGCTCACTCACCATCGGCCGGGGACCTTCCCCGACCATCCGCCACGGCATTCCCTGGATGGGGTGTGCCGGCCAGTGAATCACCCCGTTGACGACCGCACGGCTCAGACTTCGAGGATCAGACGGGTCGGATCCTCGATCGTGTCCTTGATCTTCTTGAGGAATGTCACCGCCTCGCGACCATCGACGAGGCGATGGTCGTACGTCAGCGCCAGGTACATCATCGGCCGGATCACCACTTGCCCATCGATCGCCACGGGGCGGTCGGTGATCGCGTGGAGGCCGAGGATGCCGCTCTGCGGCGGGTTGATGATCGGCGTGCTCATCATCGATCCATAGACGCCGCCGTTGGAGATCGTGAACGTCCCACCCTGCAGTTCATCGAGCTTGAGCTTGTTGTCGGACGCGCGCTTGGCGAAGTCGGCGATGCCGAGCTCGATCTGGGCAAACGAGAGCGTTTCCGCATTCCGCAGCACGGGCACGACGAGCCCCTTGCCACCGCCGACAGCGATGCCGATGTCGGCGTAGTCGCGGTAGACGATGTGCGGGTCGCGAAATTCGGCGTTGACCTGGGGAACGGCCCGCAGCGCCTCGACGGCAGCCCGCACGAAGAACGACATGAAGCCGAGCTTCACGCCGTAGCGCTGCAGGAACACATCCTTGAACTTGTTGCGCAGCGCCATCACGGCGCTCATGTCGACCTCGTTGAAAGTCGTGAGGAGCGCCGCCTGCTGCTGGGCCTCGACGAGTCGTTCGGCGATCCGCCGACGGATCGGGCTGATGAGCACCGCCCGCTCCTCCCGGGCCCCAGGGATCCTGGCCGGCACGGAGGCCGCGGCGATCACAGGGGCCGGCTTGGCGACCGCTGCGGGGGCCTTCGCGGCAGCCACAGCCCCGATCGCATCCTCCTTCGTCACCCGGCCGCCGGGACCTGTGCCCGTGGCCGCCGACGCAGCGACGCCGGCTTCACCGAGCACGCGTGCCGCGGCGGGCATGACCCTCGCGCCGTCGTTGGGCGACATCTGGACCGAGCCGATGTCGACCCGACTGCCCGTGCGCTTCACGTCGACGACAGGCTGGCCGCCGGGGGCCGCCGAAGGAGCCGGGGCCGCCGCGGCCGATCCAGCCGGTTCGAGATACCCGATCACCTCGCCGACGCGGGCCTTCTCGCCGCTCGCCTTGAGGATCTTCGTGACGGTTCCGGCGGCAGGCGCCGGGAGATCGACGGTCGCCTTGTCACTCTCGATCTCCACGATGGAGTCATCCATCGCGACCCCTTCCCCCTCGCGCTTCTTCCAGGTGCCGATCTGCACCTCGGTGATCGATTCGCCGACTTCGGGGACCTTGAGTTCGATGGGCATGATGGCAGTGCCGGGGAGGAAGTTGATGGTGGACGGGGAAGGACGGGGAGTGGGGCCGCGCCCACTCAAGACTGGAACGCAGCGGTGAGCAGTTCGTTCTGCTCCATGTCGTGGCTCTTCTTCGATCCGGTCGCGGGGCTCGCGGCACTCTGTCGGCAGACCCCCGAGAAGGGGAAGCGATCGAGGAGCTTCTCACCGAAGTGAATGCGGTAGAACCGCCACGCCCCCATGTTCTCCGGCTCCTCCTGCACCCACACCGCCGGCGTGCCGACGGAATAGGCGCCGATCGCCGCCTCGATGTCGGCCTTGGGGAGAGGGTAGAGCTGCTCGACGCGCACGATGGCGACGTCGTGGCGGCCGAGATCCTGACGGCGCTTCTCGAGCTCGTAGGCGATCTTCCCCGAACAGAGCAGAATCCGCCGGACGTCGCGGGCCTGGACCCCGGAGGCATCGGGGATCACGCGTTGGAAGGTGCCCGACGTGAGATCCGCAAGCGGCGACACGCACCCGGGATGCCGGAGGAGACTCTTCGGGGTCATCACCACCAGCGGCTTCCGCCAGGTGCGGAGCATTTGGCGGCGGAGGAGGTGGAACATCTGCGCCGGCGTCGTCGGCGTGACGACCTGGATGTTGTCCTTGGCCGCCAGCGACAGGAAGCGCTCGAGGCGGGCGCTCGAATGCTCCGGCCCCTGCCCCTCGAAGCCGTGCGGCAGGAGCATCACGAGCCCCGAGAGCCGGTTCCACTTGTCCTCGGCGCTGACGATGAATTGG
>Ga0207954_1000441_pt1 | contig 14002 bp, 21 predicted proteins | sample CryBogmetaGMA0M_FD_184547 | JGI IMG/M metagenome (GOLD analysis project Ga0207954, IMG submission 184547) | Freshwater microbial communities from Crystal Bog, Wisconsin, USA - MA0M (SPAdes) | ecosystem: Environmental > Aquatic > Freshwater > Lake | place: Crystal Bog, Wisconsin, USA | collected... | reverse complement strand
GGTTCCAAAGACCTTGGTGGTTCGATCCCACTCTCAGGGGCCAAGTTTTTGCGGTAAGTTAGGTTGACAGGCCCTTGCCTGTATGTGAGTAGGAACTGATCATCCGAGGGGCATACAGCGGCAGAGAGTAATTACTCTGTTGTAAAATGAGACGGCCAGGCAGGTTCGAATCCTGTTTACTACACCAAGTTAAGCAGAGCCTGACTGAAACGGGCATGAGAGTACTGGCGAGTAGGGAAAGGGGTTCGAATCCTCCACTCTTATTTCAGTCTGCTTATTAATTTATAGGCCGAGTGGACCAACAGTTTGATCATCCCGCATAAGCCGGACTCACGCTGCCACTTTGCTTTAATTTATGCGCTAGTAGCCCGTAAGGTAAGGGCAGCTGATTCTAAACCAGAGTGTATCAGGTTCGATTCCTGTCTGGCGCACCAAGTTTTATCCTTGAGTTAAGCGGGGTGGCATGCGCCCTTGCCAATGTTAGTAACGTACTATGCGATGAGTACCTCAAGGGCCCATTAGAAAGCAATCTAAATCTTGTAGAAATACCGGATCAGGTTTGGCATCCCAGGTAAACTCTCCCGCAAGGGACTCGCCCGAATACGCCTTGATTGCTTTCTAGTGGTCCATCAGTAAGCACTTTAGGTGCCAAGCAGTTTAGTTATAGGGGAAATATCTGTCGCTTCAGGCACGGTCAACGCCCCAATATCTCTGCCGCAGTAAAAGTGCTTTCTAATGGGTTGTCAAGGATGGTCTCATGCACGGTGAATAGCCGTAGGAGCATTATCGAGTGTGCGCCATCACACTCTTGGTCTGACAAGGGTTCAAGTCCCTTACAATCCACCAATTTTATGGGCTCTCAACGTGAGATGCGTTGGTTCAGAAGTAACGTTACTGAACTAAGAGTGCGGCGAAGTACCGACGGGGTCCACCAAGTTTTAATATGAAGAATGTAGCTCAGACGGTAGAGCAGGGATTCTCAGAGTCCGGACTCTGACCTGTGTCACTGGTTCGATTCCAGTCATTCTTCCACCAAGTTTTGTTAGAGTGTTAGCAAGAGAAAGACTCGCTGGGAAGATTCTTCGAAGGTCAACTCAGTGAAAAAGTAGGACGGGTTCAAGTCCCGTAAACGCAGTGGAGCACCTATGTCAAGTATCCCAAGTAACGTACCGAATCCCGTCCGGACTTGTTAATTCGGGTGAATGGTTCCTATAATGTGGGGAACAACTTTAACAAATTCAATTTATGTCAGTAAGTAAAAGCTGGTCTTCAATGACCTTGTGGCAAGCGTGAGATTATGACCCCTCACTACTTCAGTTCTAGGAACACTGACGCCAATTATAAACTAAAAAACTTAAATGACAATATTTAAGATGCTAAATATGTAATAATGATTACAATTGATAGATTTTCTGCATATTATGCTAACGCACTAAAATCGTGCCACTCTGAGTGGCAATTAACACAACCGTATCGCCCCGATACTCCTTGGTTTTCAGGTTGGCTTCAAAAATACGGGGGAAGATTGGTTCAGGGCTACTGCATTGAGTTTGATAACGATGAAGATGCTTCCGCATTTATCTTAAAATTTGGTTGACTAATTTTTTTACTGTGCTATACTTGTGCAACGGTACCAAAAATGAACATTGTAGATAAAGCAAGAACATTTGCTATAGCAGCACATTCAGCAGTGAAACAAGTACGTAAGTACACAGGCGAGCCATACTGGGTTCATCCAGTTGAAGTATCAACCATACTGCGCGAGTTTGGAGCAACTGATGAAATGTTAGCAGCTAGTTTGCTGCACGACACCATCGAAGACACAGGAATCACTTACGATCTCATCTTTGAAGAATTTGGAGAAGTTATTGCAACATACGTCGATTGGCTCACAGATAAAAGCAAACCAAGCGATGGTAACAGAGAACTGAGAAAGAAAATAGATGCAGATCGTCTGGCTCAGGCACCATACGAAGTGCAAACAATTAAGTACGCTGATCTTCAAAGTAATACAAAAAGCATTGTACATCACGATTTGGGCTTTGCACGCACTTACCTAAAAGAAAAACGGTATTTGCTTAGTGTGATGGATAAAGGCAACAAAGATCTTTACATTCAAGTACAGCAGCTCTTGGAAAATTCTGAAAAATTGTTGCAAAGTTAATGTAAAATTGTTGAATCTGTGTTATACTATGTATATAGCAAGGAGTTTAGTATGTCCTACAATAACGGAAATTCTTACAACAAGGAAACTGAATATGCAAAGAAAACTCTAAGTGAGTTGATTGCTATTCGTAATCAATTTGAATTGGCAGTGGTCAAACATCCGGATGTTAAAATGTTTAATGAACATCTTCAGTGGATTAAAATGAAGATTGCAGAACGCATTGGAAAAAAGTAATATGAAATCAAAATATATCATTGTCAAGCAAGGCAACACTGAACTGCCTTTTATTTTTAGTGAGCTTTCTGTACATAACGATATTGCACGCGCAGTAGGCGGCACGGTACTAGGTGCAGGATTTTGTTTTATTTCCGATGATCGGTATCACTGTTATGGCGAAAGCATTAGCTGTAAGGTTAAGAGCCGCGGCCATATAGATGAAAATATTCTTAATAGTTTACTTAACCAGGTCTAAAGACGAAGAAAATATGACCAAACATGAAGAACAGATTCGTGTGCGTATTGCTAAAAAAGGCATCTACGCAGAGGACATTAACACAAAGGTCGGCTGACTGATGATGAAATTGCCAATCTTTCTGTTGATAAAGTGTATTCTTGGGTACGGCAAGGTGCATGGAAACCCAAAGACTTTAATATATGGTTGAAGATTATGCGTGTAATTGAATAAGAAAATAAAATGACATACCAACTTATTGAAGAAAACCCGCGCACTCTCAAAAAGTTGATGTCACTAAAGTAGTTAAATTAGTGAATTAAGCATTGACAATAGGCATACACTGCTTTATAATAAACACATAGCAAACAAACTTAGGTGATATATGAAGTTATCTGAATTGATTAAAACTGCCCAAGTAACAATGTCAATTTATGGTGATATCGATGTTGTTACAAACGACGGTTGGGAAGTTGCTGGCATTGTGGGCTCCCCAATCACTCCTCAAGAGTCAGCGGAGTGGGATATCAACTGAGGTGGGATTTTTGCTCGCATCCTTACTTTGGAATAAAAATGACATACCAACTTATTAAAGAAATTGCTTCCGATAACTCCAAGCTGCACAAAGAAGCAGTGCTTCGTAGAGAAGCACTTGCCAACAACAATGACTTCTTTGCAGGTCTTAGACTTGCCCTTGACAATATTGATACCTTTGGTGTGAAGAAGGTGCCGGGTAAGTTTACAACAACTGGTGCAGGACTGGCATTTAGAGAGTTCAAAATCCTTGCAGATAAACTTATCAAGCGCGAAGTCACCGGTGGTGCTGCTACCGCAGCAATTGAATCTGCAATGGCTCAAGCAACTGCACCCGAGTGGAATGGTTGGTATAAGCTTATCTTGGAAAAAGACCTCAAGTCTGGATTTTCAGAAAACACAGTAAACAAGGCGGTCAAAGATGTGAATGCTGACTATGTTGTGCCAACCACACCGTATATGCGCTGCACACTGCCGGCCAAGTCCAATATGGAAGACTGGGATTGGAGCAAAGGTATCTACAGTCAAAACAAGGCCGATGGCATGTTTGCAAATGTAAATGTGCGCGAAGATGGTTATGTGTGGGTTACAAGTCGCGGCGGCACATTGTTTCCAGACGGTGTGTTGGGCATCGAAGATCAGCTGGTCGCAGCACTGGACAAAGGCACACAAACACACGGTGAGCTCACAATCTATATTGATGGTGTGATGCAAGCACGCGAAATTGGAAATGGTATTTTTAACAGCTTGCTCAAAGGTGGTTCACTGGAGCCAGGTCAGCAAGTTGTGTATGATTGCTGGGATCAGATTCCACTTTCTGCTGCAATTCCTAAAGGTAAGTATGATGTTGCATACCAAAACAGGTTTCTGGGTCTAACAACGCAGGTTCATGCTGCTAACCAACTGCATGTTCGTCTTACTGAAACACGCATTGTGTTTTCTATGGCAGAAGCTGTAGTGCATTACAAGGAACATCGTGCTCGCAAGCTGGAAGGCACTATCCTTAAGGCACCTACTACTATTTGGAAGGACGGCACTTCCAAAGACCAAGTTAAGATGAAGGAAGAGATTGATGTTGAGTTGCGTGTCAAAGGGTTCAATCCGGGCAAAGGCAAGAATGCAAACACATTTGGTTCTATCCAATGCGAAAGTGAATGCGGGTTGCTGGAAGTAAATGTATCTGGTATGCCCGATGATATGCGTGCTGCTATCCACGCGGATCGCGCTAACTGGCCAGGTAAGATTATCACAGCACGTTCCAACTCACTGCTGGCACCAAGCAAGGGTAAGAAGAATGGGTTGTGGTCTATGTTCCTACCACGCTTGATTGAAGAGCGCATGGATAAGACTGTTGCAGATACACTGGAACAAATCCAAGATCAATTTGCTGCTGCCGAATCTGCTGTTAAGGTTAGCGATGACGAAAGCGAAGAATGAAAATTTCCACAGCCAATCAACGCATCTATGATGCTATCAACGCAGACGATTTTGTTACAGCCGCCAAGCTGCTGAAGAAGTATCAGCGCATGTTTGGACATCGTAAGTTCACTTACTGGACTCGCTGTATGATATCAAACGGATTGTGGATAGTATCTGCAGAGTTGAAGAATGATTTGCAACAAGTGAAGGAGATTAAATGATTCTTACTTTTATTATCTGCGGAATTGCTGCTCTTTTTGCAATGTCTATATTGCCTATAGGAGAAGAAAAAAGATCAAGAAATGATTTATTTTTTATTTGGTTAGCATTTTTTGTATCGTGCTGTATTGTAGTAATTCCTTTACGTTGGTTTATAATTTGTTTATTTTTCTAATAAATACTTTACTGAGCCAAACTAGACACAACTGATGAGAAGGCGGACCTTTGAAACAGTAGAATTGATGATTAAGTCGGGAACTTTTTAACTCGCTGCGCCAACAGTTGAGACTAAGATGGGCAATCCTCTTCTACTGTATTGTGTTAGACATTACGATCTTTAATCTACGCAAGCTTGCTAGATATTACGATACTCTATAGTGTGAAAAAAGATCAGAGGTAACTGTGCGCTTATCCAACGCAGGGAGAATATATCCAGACGACGCTTAAAAATTTAGCCAAACAGCCCTTATGGCGGACTAAACCTCTTATACTACTGCCTTCGTGTGTAATGTTTTTAAAATAGCAGATATGAAAGCCCATTTGATTATGGGCTTTTGTTTGATCTAAAAGATAATACTTTTGGTTGACATTTCCTAAATTGTCTAATATAATAATTTTATGTATACCAAATATCAACAATCAGTTATTATGTCCGGCGATATTTTATCTCAACCGGAAGACAAAAGGTTATCATTTTATAACAAGATGATTGACTATATGCTTGATAATTTTGAATATACGCCGCACACAGATGAAGATGTTGCTATCTTGCGTACGGTACTTAAAAATTATCAAGCATATAAAAAAATATTTGTAGAATCTCTTTTGTCAACACCAATGATTTATTCTGAAAATGTGTGGCCAATAATTCTATTTAAAATTACAATTACGAATTATTCCCCAAATTCGCATTCAAAGTCCCAAAATAAGTTTATCAGTAGGTATTCTAAACTAATCAATGAATCCATAAAATACTAAAAACTACTATTGTCTATGCTATAATAAACTTAGCAACAAGGAATTATTATGTCTTATTATATTGTAAATGTTGGAACCGGCCGTGCGTGGGGTAAAATGAATTGGCTCAAACAACGATATGAAACTGAGCGCGGTGCTAAAATTGCTTGTACCAAGATGAACAAAGCCCACGGTAATACAGCACAATGGAAAATTATGCCAATCTCTGAATTTGAGGCACAGCCTGTTAAAATGGTTGAGCGTGTCAATCTTATGTCAGGACAAAAATATATGGAAGCAGAAGATACTCCTATCTTTTGCAGTCCTGCATCTGAGTCATACTGGTCAGCATAAATGTAACTGGAGTTGAAAAATGAGACTAATGCTAGGCACAAAAGACTGTCCAAGTTTGTTAGTCAATATTCATCAAGAATATAGTTCCACGCACTTTGACTTCTATGTGGTAAATGGTTGCTGGTATGGCACGTATTACAATGGATATATTACTATACATGACTGTCCTGGTGGCGACTACTCTAGCTTGGAGAAAGTTGAAATACTTTCTGACAATCAAGATAGGTTGCGTTGCGGGGGCTGGAATGGAGAATATCAAGATGTGTTTAATAACTTCCACGACCCCAACTATGTTGCACCCAAACATGAGTCAGTAATATTTGACGATATGGATGATATCTCTTTTTAAGGAGTAAAAGAATGAACGAACGAATCAAAACCTTGCGTAGATTGGCTATTGATGAATTAAACCAGCACTTCTTTTCTTGTCCAAATAACTGGGACGAGTTGGTTCAAGAGAAGGTCGCCGAATTGATTGTGAAAGAATGTATGACTATCTGTGAAGATGTTACAGAAAGAAATGATCCATTAATTGCTTGCTATTATGAAATCAAAAGAACATTTTGGAGTTGATTGATGAGACCAAAAATTTGGACATTTTGGGTACCCGCTATTAACAGTACAGGGACCTCAACGTATATTAAGTTTGTTTGGAAAAGCGAATATGACAAACTAGCTAAGGAGCTCGCTGAACTAAAGAGGATTAGCCAAACTTAGTGCTACTAAAAAAGAATTATGTAGACTATTATAACAACTTAGGTTTCTAAATATACTTTACACTTGTACTAAATGCATGTATACTTGTATCAATACTGCATTTAATTATAAATTATTTATAATTTTTCACATTTATCTTAACATATGAACACTGAACTTTTGAACAAAGTAATGCCCATAGCAAAGAGTGTAAGAGCATGGACGCAAGCAAAGGCCAACCGGGCAAACTATAACCCGGACAATCTTTGCGGTTGGTGCGCCATTTCAGCTGCGCATTTGTTTCGACAGCTCAGCAAAGCAGGTATCAAGTCTGAGTTGCATTACGTTCCGGGTCACTGTTTTGTTGTTGTTGAAGACCATGTAGTTGATGTTACAGCTACACAGTTTCGATACTACGAGCGCACAGAAATTATGATTGCACACATCAAGGAAGTTGACCATAATTGGTATTATCAAACTAGTAAAATATTTGACAATCCAAGCAAACTACGAGATCACCAACTTAAAAATAACTGGCCTAGGCGGGAAATTGCTTATACAAGGTGATTAAAGCATACCAGGTACCCACCCAGGTCCCGGGGATTTTTTTTGGCGGCATTGTATTACACCGTTATTCCACCATGCACTTGATCCGGGCAATCTACCGGGGCACCATTCTGTATTTGGTCGATCTAATGCCATTTTTTGAATAGTACCATTATTCCACCATTTTTTACCATTAACAGTTTTATTTAGGCCACCCCTTACCCAACCTTCACCGGGCGATTCATTACAAACTTGTTGCACAAGTCCATTGTTCCAGTAATGTCCCTTAGTCAGCATGCCGGGCACCCAATCGGGCCCGGGGCGTGTATTTGATTTTGTATCTTTTATACCATTATTCCACCAAGGCATTGATCCTGTTTTCTTTCCAGCGGCTTTCTGTGCACGCTTTAGTTCTGTCGATGGATCTGTTATCCAATGTTTTTTCTTTGTGTGCAACCCTACTTGTTGTTCAACTGATGCTTTGCCACCAAGTGATGCATACTCAGATTTTTTTAACATCTGCTCATCCGAGTGTATACCTTTCTTATCTCTTTTGCAGTTGGCACCACCAATTTGCCCGCCCTTCCTACCAAATTCGTTTCCTATAGATTTTACATCGGATTTGTTAAGATAATTGGGCCATTGTTTGGTAAATTTATTAACTCGACCTTCCCAGTTAATAGCTTCTGCCGGTGTATTAAATATTTTTCTTATTTCTGTTACGAAATTTTCTTTACCGTGCATTTTTATTAAATCTTTAACTGTTTTAGATGATGTGAAATATGTTACCCATAAGTCGGATGGATCACAATTTTTAGAATGGCGAACACCATAATAATATTCGTTTGTTTTTGTGAATTTTATTCTGTATGTATATGGTCTCATATATTTCCTTACACCAAGTTGAACACTGTTAAATTATTTATCATCTTTTCGTAAACCTGTTGACTTATTTCCTGCATATGCTATAATAAGGCATACATTAACTAATTGGAGTCTATCATGGCATCATTGAAAAAGCGTTTAGAACTTTTTTGCAAAAGCTGCACTTATGATCATACACAAAGCGGAAGTTGGAGATCACAAGTCGAAGCGTGCACTGTTAAGAGTTGTGTGTGGTGGGAGGTGAGGCCAGTTACAATGGAAACAATGTTGCGTAATCGCAAAGAGAAGGGTGACAACAAGCTGGATCTTGACGCATTGGTCGATAATATGGAAGATGACGATGAACCTGTAATGGTGATAGCGTGACCTTCTTAGGAAAAACTATTCGCCTAAAGGGTAAAACCCAAAAAGGCAAGAATAGAGTCCGAGAGAATGGTGAAACATGGACAGTGTTTGCCGAAACAGATCGCGTTCTGTTTGCACCAAACAATGTTGGCCCGTGGCTTTTTATTTCTCCTGACGGAAAGAATCAGGATGATAAAACATCCAGATGGATCAACGGCTTAAATGATGTTGATTTCGAGATTGTTATCCAGGTTGACAATACCTAAATAACAAACTAAACTAAGGTAAGAGTTAAGAGGAATAGTTCACTAAACTCTAAAAACATTTTAACACACACAAAGGAAATGAAATATGAAATCCGTAGAAACTACTGCATCCGCTACTGAAGCCGCTGTGACCACTGCAACAACTGAATCTGCTGTTGTGGTTGAAAAAGCACCCAAGGCACCTTCCAAGAAGAGTTTGGCAACGGCAATTTTTGCTGCAAAAATGGTTGAACGTTCGCAAGGACTGTTTGGCACGAACAAGGAGTTTCGCTCCGCAGTTTTGCGTGCAATTGAAACCGATCTTGGCGTGAGCACTGCTTCTGCTGCTACCATGTACAACTCTTGCAAGGATGAAGCTGAAAAGGCTGATGCTGCTGTTGGCCTGGGCCGTGACCCCAAGAAGGTTAAGGTCAAGTCCGAAACCGGCAAACGCGGACGGCCGGCCGGCAGCAAGAACAAGGCTGCAGAAGTCGTGGTTGTTGCTGATGCAACCGCTGCTCCTGCTGACATCGCTGGCGTGCCCAACGCAGAAGCTGCCGCAGTTTAATACTGTGCTGGCTCTTCACAAAAAGGCCCTAAGGGCCTTTTTTGTTGACTATTTGGTTGACCGCTGTCATTCTTTGCATTATAATTAATACATAGCAACAAAGGCTTATATGAAATTGCATACAAAATTACGTAAATATCAAAAAATTCTTAATGCGGCGGTGCTTGTATTTTTAGAATCAAACACTGTAAGAGGGCAGGTTTACGCACCGACTGGTTCTGGTAAGACTGTCTGTTTTATCAAAATTATAGAACATGCTATTGCTAATGGAGCAAAAAATATAGCCGTCATACACCCTCGTATTGCTCTAAGCCAAGATCAATTGCGCCGATTCCAATCGGCATTTGGCTCAAGTGTACATTTTACAAGTTTTCATAGTGGCGGACATATTGCAGGACAAGGCTCTATTAAAGAAATACATACCTGTGATGCAGATAAACTAATAACTATACTTGAACAGACTACACGCCCACATATCACATTCTCTAGTTATAAGAGTTTTGGAAAGTTAACTGAAATTGAATTTGATATGGTTATTGCAGATGAGGCCCATAATTTTGTAGAGCCACAATTCGGTGCATACTTACCCAATATTAAATCAAAGAAAATTCTGTTCTATACGGCAACACCGGTAACCGATGAGATGTATGAAACAGAATATATGATGGATTACTCTCTGTTCGGCAAGGTCATAGCAAGCGTTGATCCCCGAGAATTGATTGCAGGTGCGTATATCGTGGCACCGCTCATTCATACACTCGAGTTGACAACTAACGAAAAGGCCGATATGGCAGATCCGGTTAGTTTAATTGCTAGGGCGTTTGTTGAGCAATATAAAGAAATCACATCACACGGAATGAAGTTTGCACAAATGCTGGTCGCAGCTCGCGGACTTCCAGATCTTAGAAAAGTTGAATCAGATTTGCCGACATTATGGAAAATATTAGATATAGAATCTGATGGCCTGCTAGGCAATGTCGATGTTTATACTATCGACGGCGGTGCAGCATACCATAATGGTAAGCTTCTCAAAGATCGTGATACAGCACTACAGCGCATTAAGAAAAGCGGAAAAAATGCTATAGTAATACATTACGATACATTAGCCGAAGGAATCGATATTGATTCGCTGACCGGTGCATTAATTATGCGAAGGCTTAGTAAATCTAAATTTCTACAAACAATTGGCCGATGTGGCAGACCGTTTGCCGAAGATATGGGTCCCGATGGTGAGCCACTAAAAGACAGGTTTGATCCTGAAAATAATATCGATGCACGGGTAAAACCGAGGTGCATTATTACTATACCTGTAGTTGATGGTTCGTTTATCGGAAATGACGAAGGCGTTGACTATAGTAAAGCATTTATTGCTGGCGGCTATGGAGATCTATGGTCGTATGTTCATCATCCAGCCGATGATCCTACAGGATGGGGAGGCGGCAAAAAAGGAGATGAACCACCGTTGTTATCATCTATTTTAGATCATTCAATACAACGCGAAATCGTTGATCTACAAGAATTATTCAACCGTATGGCAGCGAGTACTTAATATGAAAACTCACGTATTTGTAAATCATTGTATTGGTTTCGGAGAAATATTACAAGAAACTAAATTAGAAGATATGCTCAAGGTAGTGGCTAAACAGGCTAAAACAGAAGAAGCAAAGATGCGTGTTGATTTTGCAAACTATAAAGATTATGGAACAGATCAATGGTGCCCGACATATTTTGGTATGTTCGTTGAATGGCTTGCACAATATTGGCTTAACCATTATGGCCCAACTCACCACAACATTCACGGTGTTAACATGAGCAACTCAGTTGGCGAACTAGACGAAGATTACGGCACTGATGGTGAAGGCTTTTCTGTAAAAAGAAAACTACTTAAATCCACAGGAAGAGTAGCTGAGCCAAATAGTAAAATTTATATACAGGTAAAAGGTACACTTAAAAGAACAAAAGAATATAAACCAAACGATGGATCTAGATTACCTAATTTTGGAATGAACGCAATGTCTGCATCCATCGTGGAGGGTGTATCATATCAAGCAAGGTATATAGTGTTTACTACAGGTAAAGGTTTGCACTATTCTATGAATAAAATGTGCCATAATCTACTAGAAGTCATTGCGTATGATGATATTAAGATTATGGATAATGATACGGTATTCCTGAATGTATTGCGTGGTGGAGTTGGATTGTCACTGCTGCCCGTTACTGTGCATAAAATGGATGCAGAGGCAGAGTTTATACATAATAATGATTGACGCAGGATAGGCGTAGTGCTATAATACATTATGAACATTAACACTTATCACTATCGTTCGTGGATAGGACTGGTACAGAAACAACGCACTCAGGGAGTGTTTTCTGATAAAAAGATACCGTATATGAATTCGGATCTTATCCACGATATCACACAGAAACTCAATCAGGTTGACAAGGCTGGGCGCATTGCTGTATTATACACAATCGGCTGGGCTATATACCTGCTGCATCAGGGATTTACTGATGTGTGCATGATGACCGATAAGTATGATAAGAGTATCGATGTATGGTGTAAAATGCTAGGCATCGACTATATGCTTGTAGATGATGCTGTGAAAAAAATAAAAGAAAATAAAATGAAGAAATTTAATGTAGTGGCCGGCAACCCTCCATATCTTAGCGGCGTATGGATAGATTTTATGAAGAAATCTATGTTACTAACAGACGAATACATTGCGATGGTTTCCCCGTCTGCTAATTCCGATGTGTCGTCCAAGTATAAAGACTTTAGAGAAGAGCTTATAGCCGGCGGGCTGCAATCAATGACTGAGTGCCATAATCCGCACTTTAAAGATGTAACAACCAGCACACCCATATCTTATTATATTATCGATAGACGCCTGCCGGGCGATGCTACTATTTTTGCAAAAGAAAATAACATAATCAATAATATATGCGATAAAGTGTTGGCATTTACTTCTGTAAACGGTGGATTGGAACAGGTATCTGGCCAACACGGATATAAAAACAAGAAGTCTGTAGGGTCAATAGAGACAATCATGTCAATCGGCCAAAGTGGTGCTACTTTGGAAATTCAACCAAGATCTGCAGTAAGATTAATGGATAATGCAACTAACTATTTTTTTGTTAATCAAATTATAGGAAGAGATGCGAATTCTTTTATATATGAAACAAACTTACGTTCGATAGGACTTAATAGCACAGTATTTACTATAGTTAAGCCATCTGGGTACACTGCCAGTAAGTTCAAAGAAGTGTACTTATCGAAGCTAATGCGTGGTGTACTTGCTACATTCCGCGGTACAAGAATTACTCAAGGATGGCAATTGGCTAAAATGCCCATTGTCCCATCATCGATTACTGATCTGTATGCCTATTTTGGACTTACACAAGAAGAAAAAGATTACATAGAGGAAACAATAAAATGAATCATAGAGATCAGGTATGGATCAATCCAATAACACACGTTTGGACAGAAATTATGAATGGGACATACGAAGAAATGTGGGATCCTAAGAAATTTAATAGCGATGCTCAATTAGCAAAAGAAGTCCCTATTATTACAGCAGAAACAATAAACGGCAAAGTCCGCGGACGTCCTCAGGGATCTGTTAACAAAAAGAAAGAAGTGGTTGTGACCGACGCTGTTGCTGCTACCACTGAAGCTGTCGCAGCCTAAGGTGTGCGAGCAATCGTAAAAAAGGCCTTAATTGGCCTTTTTTACTGACTGTTTTGGTTGACTGCAATCAATATTTGCATTATAATTAAAACATAGCAACACATAATATTATGACAATTCGACTTATTCACCCATTTCGTTTTACTGCAGACTGGTCTTCATTGCTGAAGGATGTGGACACACTCCAAAAGTTTGAGAACCGTATAAAGAAGCATTGTAACGATAATACTGATCACCTCAACGAAAATGAGTCAGTACAGAAGGTACGCTCATACCTTGGGGATGCATTTGAAGTTTTTGTTGAATTTCTTATTAAGGCTCATCCTTTTGATAGGCGGATTGGTGTAAGTTCATACGTTCCTAATCACCCATCACTAGGCCAAGCCGATCATGGTGTAGATGGTCGAGGTACAGGAACTAACAACAATCCTGCAACGGTTCAAGCGAAATTCCGCAGTGACCCGCGTGCTGAACTTACAGCAAATGGCTCGCACCTTGTTAACTTTAAGAACTCCAGTCACGAGGAATACGGTGTGTTGACAACAGATGTCGATAACATGCTTATTATTACTAATTGTAAAGGGTTGCATCATTACACAGCCTCATCTATGCTCAACGGCAAGGTTCGTTACATAGGCCGAGATGGACTTAAGGACCTTGTGGACAACAATCTCCCGTTCTGGGACGAATTCCGCAAGATCACCGCACCTTTACAAATTCCAGTTAGTGTAAATTAATGGTCGACACGGTGGTATCTATCTACTATAATAAACACATACACAAACAAGGGCAGATATGAAATTACGCAAATACCAACTTGATGCAACAACCGCAGTTATTCAGTCTGCAATCGGCCAAGTTATTGCACCCACCGGCACAGGCAAGAGCGTTATACAGGGAGCGGTGTTTGAGCAACAGATTAGGGCCT
>Ga0207954_1000440_pt1 | contig 14005 bp, 8 predicted proteins | sample CryBogmetaGMA0M_FD_184547 | JGI IMG/M metagenome (GOLD analysis project Ga0207954, IMG submission 184547) | Freshwater microbial communities from Crystal Bog, Wisconsin, USA - MA0M (SPAdes) | ecosystem: Environmental > Aquatic > Freshwater > Lake | place: Crystal Bog, Wisconsin, USA | collected... | reverse complement strand
CTCCGGAACTATGCTCCAAGAAAGGGTGTTTTCGCCGGCTTGCCCTCCCCTTCCGCCCACCGTTTCGAGTGCCCCCGATGCCTGTCGCCGACCGCTACATCAGCCCGTCGGCCTGGGGCGATTGGTGGCAGGGCACCTGCCAGGTTCGCCTCTGGTGGACGCTGGCCTCGAAGGACATCGTCGATCGCTACCGCCGGTCGATGCTCGGCCCATTGTGGCTGACCGTGAGCGTGGCCGCGATGCTGGCCGCGATGGGGCCGTTGTATTCGCAGCTCTTCAACGTGCCGCTCGGAAAGTTCTTCCCGAACCTCGCCCTGGGGATCATCCTCTGGGGATTCATCAACACGACGCTCATCGAAGCGGCCAACACGTTCGTCGCGGCTTCGACCTTCCTCAAGAGCAGCCCCTTTCCCCTGAGCATGTTCATCTGGCGGACGCTCGCCCGCAACGTGATCACGCTGGCCCACCAGCTGATCGTCTACGTGCCGGTGGCGCTGTTCTGCTCCATCCCGATCTCCCCGATCCAACTGCTCGCCATCCCCGGCTTGCTCATGTTGTTCGTCTGCCTGCACGTCATGTCGATCTCGGTGGCGGTCGTCTGCACGCGGTTTCGGGACGTGGCCCAGGTGCTCACCACCTGCATGCAGATGGTGATCTTCGTCACGCCGGTGCTCTGGATGCCCAGCAGCGTGCCGGCACGGGCGAAGCTGCTCCTCTACCTGAACCCCTTCTTCCACATGATCGACGTGGTGCGGGCGCCGCTGCAGGGGCTGTTTCCCCAGCGGTATTCCTGGCCCGGGCTCATCCTCTGGACGGCCGCGTGCGCGATCCTGGCGATGGTGCTCTTCTCCCGCTCGCGGCGGCAGGTCATCTACTGGCTCTGATCCGCCGGACCCGTTCCCGTCCAGGAGTTCGTCTCGCGCACCCATGGCGTCGCTCTCGCTCACCAACGCCTGCATCGACTACCCGGTCTTCGGCGCCCACGCGACGTCGCTGAAGCGCACCGTCGTCGCCGCCGTCACCGGCGGGATGATCGGCCGGGAGACGGGCGTGACCACGATCCACGCCCTGCAGGACATCAACCTCACGCTGCGCAAGGGGGATCGGCTGGGCATCATGGGCCACAACGGGGCGGGGAAAACCACGCTCCTGCGCACGCTGGCCGGCGTCTATCCGCCCACCAAGGGCCGCTACCGCCGCCAGGGATCGCTGTCGAGCCTGATCGATCCGATGCTCGGCGTGGAGATGGAGTTCAGCGGCTACGAGAACATCCGGCTCTGCGGCATCCTCAAGGGGCTCACGCCCCAGGAGATCACGACGCTGACCCCGGAGATCGCGGAGTTCAGCGGGCTCGGCGAATACCTCGACATGCCGGTGCGCACCTACTCCACCGGCATGCTCATGCGGCTGGCCTTCTCCATCGCCACGACGGTCCGGGCCGACATCCTCATCATGGACGAATGGCTCTCCGTGGGCGACGCCTCGTTCCGACAGAAGTCGGAGCAGCGCATCCGCGACGTCGTCGACGCCGCCGGCATCCTCGTGCTGGCCTCGCAGTCGCGGCACCTCATCGAGAAGGAGTGCAACCGCCTCGTGGAACTCGCGCACGGCCGGATCGTCAAGGACGAGCCGATCGGCCCGGCACCGGATGCGGCGCCGGCAGCAGCGGCTTCGCCGGCAGCAGCGGCTTCGCCGGTGGCAGCAACGCAGCCCGCGCCGGTGCAGAAGCTGCAGCCGGGCGTCGAGCCGCCGTCTCCGCCGAAGATTCAGCCGGCGCTCGAACCCCAGCCGGCCGGTCGGGGCTGAACCGCCGCCGGGGCGGGTTCGAGAGGAGCATCCCGGGGGCGGGCGCATGGGTGACTCGTCCGCGAATGCCGACGCCGACGTCCGCGACGGGGCGGCCGCGTCGCCCATCACGCCCGCGATGCTGGTCGTGTGGCACGCCCGTCGCGACCTGCAACGCGCCTTCGACATCGCCACGCTCCGCGGCCGGCGCGACTTCGCCGAGTGGTTCGCGATCGAGACCGCCGCGGCCGCGGCCGGCCGCCGCGGAGCCCCGGCCCGCCGCGGTGTCTCCACCCCGCTCGCGGCGGCGCGGCGCCGGATCGCCCGGGCGGTCGCCCGGATGCCGGCATCGGTCCGCCGCTCCGCCGAGGCCGTGCGGCAGGCGGCCATGGCCGCCCGCGCCGTGTGGAGGCTGCGGAGCGGCCGCCTCCTCGGCCGCCGCCGTCAGGCCGACGATGCGACGGCGGTCGCCCCGGCGGCGCCGGCTCCCACGGCGCCGGGCGTGCGGATCGTGGGAAGCATCCGGGGCGAATCGGGCATGGGACACAGCCTGCGGTCCTTCGCGGCCGCCTGCGAGGCCGCCGCCGTGCCGGTCGCGCTCGTCGAATCGGGGGTGCGGAACCCCTCGCGCACCGTGGCGACGACGGGCGTCGCGTCGTCGCACGACGCCGACGCGCTGCGGGGCAACGTCCTCTACATGCCGGCCGCGCAGCTCGGCCACGCGATCCTCTCCCTCGGCGAGCATTCGTTCAGCTGCCGGCCGAACATCCTCGTGCCGTTCTGGGAGTTGTCCCGATGCCCCGACGAGTGGCGGCACGCCGCCCGCTTCGTCGACGAGATCTGGGCGCCGACGCGGTTCGTCGCCGAGGCGTTCTCGGCGCTCACGCCGCGCGTGATCCACATGCCCCCCTGTGTGCCGGAGCCGGCGCCCGCCCCGCCGGACCGGGCCCGCGCCGGCCTGCCGCCCGACGCCTTCGTCTTCTTCTTCAGCTTCGACTTCCACTCCTTTCCGGAGCGGAAAAATCCGCTGGCGGCCGTCGCCGCCTTCCGCGAGGCCTTTCCGACGCGCAACGCGGGCGTCATGCTCGTGATCCACGCCATGAACGCCGATCTTCGCTCGCCCGCTTGGCGCCGGCTGCGGGAAGCGGCCGCGGCCGACCCGCGGATCCACCTCTCGACCGCCCCGATGACCCACGCCGAGGTGCTCGGGCTCTGCGCCGCTTGCGACTGCTACGTGTCGCTGCACCGGGCGGAGGGCTTCGGCTACGGACCGGCGGAGGCGATGCTGCTGGGCAAGCCCGCGATCCTCACCGGTTACTCGGGCCCCTGCGACTACGCCCGCGCCGACACCGCCTGCCTGGTCGACTTCGCCCTGGTGGACGTCCGACCCGACCAGTACGTGCACCATGAGGGCTGCGTCTGGGCCGAGCCCGACGTCGGCCACGCGGCCTGGCACATGCGGCGACTCGCCGAGAGTCCGTCGCTGGCGGCGGACGTCGGCCGGCGGGGCCGGGAGGCGGTCAGTTCGCTGCACGCGGCCGACGTTGTCGGCGCAGCCTACAGACGGCGGTTCCGCGAACTCGGGATCGTGGACGACATGCCGCGCTAGCAGGCTGTGGATAACCAGCCTGCGGCACGTCAGGGATGACGTGCCGGACGCGCAGCGTCCGCGAAAACCGGAGGTTTTCATCCGTGGAAAAACGTCCGGAGGACTTTTTCCACCGGCTCGTTGCCCGGCCGCCGCGCTGGTCGGCGCCGCCGCCGCAGGGTATTCTGGAAAATGTCGATCCCGCCGATCGATCCGTCAGGCTCGTCCGACGGGTCCGCGACGCGACAGGCGACCTGTTCGTGTCGGCGACGCGGGTAACCCCTCCGCCGGAACCGGTTCCATGGGTTGCTCGTCCCCGCGGCTGGCCGCCGCGCTCCTCGCCTGTCTGGCGACCTTCCGCTCCGCGATCGCGGGGCCCCCGGCCGCGGACATCGATTTCAACCGGGACATCCGGCCGATCCTCGCCGAGAATTGTCTCTACTGCCACGGTCAGGACGGCAACAAACGGCAGGCCGACCTGCGGCTCGACGTGCGCGACGCCGCTGTCGCCGCCCGGGTGATCGTGCCGGGAAATCCGGCCGCGAGCGGGCTCTTGGAACGGATCCGGTCGACCGATCCCGACGTGCTCATGCCCCCCCCCGACTCCAATCGTCGGCTTTCCGAGGAGCAGAAGGCGCTGCTCGACCGGTGGATCGCCGCCGGCGCCGAATACCGTCCGCATTGGGCGTTCGTGACGCCCGAGCGGCCGCAACCGCCGGCCGTGTCCCGCGGCGAATGGGTGCGCAATCCCGTCGATCGCTTCATCCTCGGAAAGCTCGAGCAGACGGGCCTCGCACCGTCGCCCGAGGCCGATCGGCCGACGCTCATCCGCCGGCTCCACGCCGACCTCGTCGGTCTGCCGCCGACCCCGGAGGAGGTCGACGCCTTCGTCGCCGACACGGATCCGCAGGCCTATGAAAAACTCGTCGACCGGCTGCTGGCCAGCCCGCACTATGGCGAGCGGATGGCGCTGCCCTGGCTCGACGCCGCCCGCTACGCCGACTCCAACGGCTTCCAGCAGGACGGCGACACCTGGCAGTGGATGTGGCGTGACTGGGTCGTGAGGGCCCTCAACGCCGACATGCCCTTCGACCGCTTCTCGACGGAGCAACTCGCCGGCGACCTCCTGCCCGACGCGACCACCGAGCAGAAGATCGCCACCGGCTTCAACCGCAATCACCTGTTGAACGGCGAGGGAGGCGCGATCGCCGAGGAGCAGCGGTTCAACAACCTCTTCGACCGCGTGGACACCACGAGCACGACATGGCTCGGGCTGACGATGGCCTGCGCCCAGTGCCACGACCACAAATACGACCCCCTCACGCAGCGCGACTACTACGCGCTCCTCGACGCCTTCAATCGCGTGCCCGAGTCGGGCGCGCCGACCCGCTTCTCGGCCCGCATCCGCGTGGCCCCGCCGGTGCTCGAGCTGCCGTCCACGGAGAACACGGCCCGGCTCGGGGAGCTCGAGTCGCGGCTGAAGGCGGAGGAGGGGGCCGCCCGGCCGGTGATTGACGCGGCCTTCGCCGCGTGGCGGGCGGGCATCTTCGCCGACGGCCAGCCGGCCGACGCCGCCGACCTGCCGCGGAACCTCACGCCCCTCCTGCGGAAGCCGGAGGCGGAGCGGACGGCCGACGAGAAGAAGTCGATCGAGAGCCAGCTCCGCGGCCACTTCGACGCCAAGGTCAAGGCCGACGTGGTCAAGGCGCTGCCGCAGGTCGTCGCCTACGAGGCGGCGAAGCGGGAGTTCGACGAATACAGGGGGGACCAGCTGCCCCGCCCGATGGTGATGAGCGACGAGCGGCCCCGTGAGACGAGGATCCTCGATCGCGGCGAATACCTCGCGCCGAAGGGGGACAGGCTCGCCTTCGCGGCCCCCGCCTTCCTGCCGCCCCTGCCCGCCGACGCCCCGGCCAACCGGCTCGGGCTCGCGCGGTGGCTCTTCCTGCCGGAGCATCCGCTCACGGCCCGGGTGCAGGTCAACCGGATGTGGCAGCACTTCTTCGGCACGGGACTCGTGAAGACCGTCGAGGACATGGGGGTGCAGGGGGAGTATCCGCTCCACCTGCCGCTGCTCGACTGGCTCGCGGTCGAGTTCCGCGCGGGGGACTGGAGCCAGAAGCGGATGCACCGCCTGCTCGTCACGTCGGCCACCTACCGGCAGTCGAGCCGCGTCACGCCGGAGCAGCTGGCCCTCGATCCCGAGAACCGGCTCCACGGCCGGGCCGGCCGGTTCCGCATGCCGTCGATGATCCTCCGTGACGCCGCCCTCGCGGCGGCGGGCCTGCTCGATCCGCGGCTCGGCGGTCAGCCCGTCTACCCCTACCAGCCCGACCAGATCTGGGAGGCCCTGGCGATCACGAAGGAGCGCGATTTCACCTACCCGGCCTCGCACGGCGCCGACCTCCGCCGCCGCAGCCTCTACACCTTCTGGCGGCGGACCGTGAGCCCGGCCAACATGTTCGACACCGCGAACCGCCAGACCTGCAGCGTGCGGGCGAGCCGCACCTGCACGCCGCTGCACGCCCTGACGACGCTCAACGATCCCACCTGGGTCGAGGCGGCCCGCGTGCTCGCCGAGCGGGCGATGAACGCCGCGCCGACCGCCGACGAACGGCTCGCGTTCGCCTTCCGCCGCGTGCTCGGCCGCCGGCCGACCGACTACGACCTGCAGGCCCTCGGGCGGATGCACGCGCGGCAGCTGGCCGTCTACCGGGCCGACGTCGACGCCGCGAAACAGCTCGTGAGCGCGGGCGAGAGTCCGCGGGACGCCGCCCTCGACCCCGCCGAGCACGCCGCGCTCGCCGCCACCTGCCTGGGCATCTTCAACATCGACGAGGCGCTGACGCGGGAATGATGCTCATCCTTCCGATCACAGAGCCCCACCGCCGCCAGCCTGCACGACGGCAGCCGCCCCGCGCGAACGAGCATCCGCCGAGCACGCGGTCCCCCGACGACCGTCCTCAGTGAGAGCCACGCCCCCATGAACCCCATCCAGCTCGAAAACGTGCAGCGCGTCACCCGCCGTCAGCTCTTCGGCTCCGCGGGGATCGGCATCGGTGCGGTGGCGCTCGGCGCGATGCTCGGCCGCGACACGGCGTCCGCCGCGGGCCGCGACACGGCCGCGCTGCCGGGCCTGCCCCACCACCCGCCGACGGCCAAGCGGGTGGTGATGCTCTGGCAGGGGGGCGGCCCGTCGCACGTCGACCTCTTCGACCCCAAGCCCGTGATGCGGGAGCAGGCGGGCCAGGACATCCCCGAGAGCGTCCGCGGCGGCACGCGGCTCTCCACGATGTCGAGCGGCTACGCGAAGTGGCCCGTCGTGCCGGCGATCAAGCCGTTCCGCCGCTGGGGCACGGCGGGCATCGAGCTCAGCGAGATGCTGCCGAACGTGGGCCGGATCGCCGACGAGATCTGCCTCGTGCGGAGCATGCACACGGAGGCCGTCAACCATGCGCCGGGCGTGACGTTCTTCATGACGGGCGCGCAGGTGCCGGGCCGGCCGAGCATGGGATCGTGGCTGACCTACGGGCTCGGCTGCGACACCGACGAGCTGCCCGCGTTCGTGGTCATGACCTCGTCCGACAAGGGCAAGACCTGCGGGCAGCTGTTCTTCGACTACTACTGGGGCAGCGGCTTCCTGCCGAGCCGCTTCCAGGGGGTGAAGTTCCGCAACGTCGGCGAGCCGGTGCCCTACCTCACGAACCCCGCGGGCGTGAGCCGGGCGGCCCGCCGGGCGCTGCTCGACGACGTCGCCGCGATGAACGCGGCCCACCTGGCCGACTACGGCGACCCCGAGATCGACACGCGGATCGCACAGTACGAGATGGCCTTCCGCATGCAGTCGAGCGTGCCCGAGCTGGTGGACTTCTCCGACGAGCCGCAGCACGTGCTCGACCGCTACGGGCCCGACGTGCGCGTGAAGGGCACCTTCGCCTCCAACTGCCTCATCGCCCGGCGGCTGCTCGAGCGGGGCACCCGGTTCGTGCAGCTGATGCACGCCGGCTGGGACCAGCACGGCAACCTCTTCACGCAGCTCGAGGAGCAGTGCCGCGACACCGAGCGGCCCTCGGCGGCGCTCGTGCAGGATCTGAAGGAGCGGGGCCTGCTCGCCGACACGCTCGTGGCCTGGGGGGGCGAGTTCGGCCGCACCCCCTTCGGCCAGGGCGACCCGGCGGCGCCGAAGGGCCGCGACCATTTCGGCAAGGCCTACTCCTGGTGGCTCGCCGGCGGCGGCGTGAAGGGGGGCCACGTGCACGGCTCGACCGACGACTTCGCCTGGAACATCACCGCCGACCCGGTGCACGTCCACGACATGCAGGCCACGATCATGCACCTCGCGGGCGTCGACCACACGCGGCTCACCTACCGCTACCAGGGACGCCAGTTCCGGCTCACCGACGTCCACGGCCACGTCGTCCGCGACCTGCTCGCCTGACGACGCCGCGGGTGCGGCCACGCGTGAAGCGCCGCGTCGTCACGTGACGCCCGGGGGTGCCCGTCGGCACCTTCGCCGGACGCTCGCTTCCGCCCTCCGGGCTCCAGCTCGCTCGGAGATGGCTGCGCTGCGGCATCCTGCCTCCGCTGGCCATCGACGCCGGCTCAGATGCCGACGGGCACCCCCTCCACCGGATTGCCGGCAGGCGACACATCCGCCGGGGAGCCGGGCAATCCATGCCAAAGAACGACGAGGCCGCGGGGGTCGGCGAACGCTTCCCGAGTGGAGACCGCAGGCCGCCGGACAGGGAGCACGGGCGGCCCGGCCTGTCAGCCGTTACGCTCCCAGTCCCAGCCGGTCGCGGGTGTAGCCGCCGCTCGAGATGTTCTCCACCCACGCTGCGTTCTCCACGTACCAGGCGACGGTCTGCTCGATCCCCTCGTCGAAGGTGAACCGCGGCCGCCAGCCGAGCTCGGACTCGATCTTGCCGAAGTCGATCGCGTAGCGGCGGTCGTGCCCCGGACGGTCCTTCACCGACGTGATGAGCGACGTGCAGGGGGCGTGGGGCAGCCCCGGCCGGATCGCGTCCACGGCGGCGCAGATGGCCCGCACGACGTCGATGTTGCGGCGCTCGCTGTCGCCGCCGACGTTGTAGACCTCCCCCAACCGCCCGGCCTCGAGCACCCGGCGGATCGCCCGGCAGTGGTCCGAGACATGGAGCCAGTCGCGCACCTGCGCGCCGTCGCCGTAGACCGGCAGCGGCCGGCCCGAGAGGCAGTTGAGGATCATCAGCGGGATGAGCTTCTCGGGAAACTGGCAGGGGCCGTAGTTGTTGGAGCAGTTGGTCGTGAGCGTCGGCAGCCCGTAGGTGTGGTGGTAGGCGCGGACGAAGTGGTCGCTGGCCGCCTTGGAGGCCGAATAGGGGGAGTTCGGCGCGTAGGGCGTCGTCTCGGTGAACTTCCCGGTGGGGCCGAGCGATCCGTAGACCTCGTCGGTGGAGACGTGGAGGAAGCGGAAGTCGCGTCGCTCGGCCTCCGGCAGGGCGTGCCAGTGCCGGCGCACGGTGTCGAGGAGGCGGAAGGTGCCCGCGACGTTCGTCTCGACGAACGCGGCCGGGCCGTCGATCGAGCGGTCGACGTGGCTTTCGGCCGCGAAGTTGACCACCGCCCGCGGGCGGTGCCGCTCGAGGAGCTCCTGCACGAGGGCCGGGTCACCGATGTCGCCCCGCACGAACACGTGCCGCGGATCGCCGGCGATCGCCGCGAGGGAATCGAGGTTGCCCGCGTAGGTCAGCTTGTCGAGGTTGACGACGGACGACCGCTCCTCGGCGATCCACTGCCGCACGAACTCGCCGCCGATGAATCCGGCGCCGCCGGTGACCAGAATGGGCTGCATCGATGCTCCGCTGTCGAGGGTGTCGTTCGGGGGTACGGGGAAAGGAGGAAGGGGGATGCCGGCGGCGTCACCACCGCTGGTGGACGAGGGGACGGATGGAATCGTCGTAGATCTCCTGCACGGCGGCGAGGGTCGCGGGCGGGAGCGGCGGCAGGTCGGAGGCGCGGGCGTTGTCCTCCACCTGGGCGGGCCGGCGCGCCCCGGGGATCACGCACGACACGGCCTCGAAGGAGAGGATCCACTTGAGCGCGAATTGCGCCAGCGTGGCCCCCGGGGGCACGAGCGGCCGCAGCCGCTCGACGGCGGACAGGCCCGTCTCGTAGTCGACCCCCGAGAAGGTCTCGCCCCGGTCGAAGCGGGCCCCCTCGCGGTTGAAGTGGCGGTGGTCGTCGGCGGGAAACGTCGTGCGGGGCCCGAGCCTGCCGCCGAGCAGCCCGCTGGCCAGCGGCACCCGCGCGATCACGGCCACCCGCCTCCGCCAGGCCGCCTCGAAGAAGATCTCGGCGGGCCGCAGCCGGAAGACGTTGAAGATGATCTGCACCGAATGCACGCCCGGATACTCGATCGCCTTGATCGCCTCCTCCACCCGCTCCACGCTCACGCCGCAGTGGGCCACCTTGCCGGCGGCCACGAGGTCGTCGAGGGCGGCGAACACCTCGGGCCGGTAGTAGACGTCGGTCGGCGGGCAGTGCAACTGGAGCAGGTCGATCCGCTCGACGCGGAGGTTCGCGAGGCTGCGATCGACGAACCCGCGGAGGTTGGCGGCGTTGTAGCCGTCGGCCGTGTGCGGCTGGAGGCGGCGGCCCGCCTTGGTGGCCACGTAGAACGGCTCCGACCGCTCGGCGCGGAGCCGGGCGATGAGCCGCTCGCTGAGGCCGTCGCCGTAGACGTCGGCGGTGTCGAAGAAGTTGATGCCGCAGTCGAGGGCCTTGTGCAACGCGGCCATCGAGTCCGACTCGTCGGCGCCCCCCCACTGGCCTCCGCCGATGCCCCAGCCGCCGAAGCCGATCTCAGAAACCCGCCAGCCCGTCCGTCCGAAGGTGCGCGTGTGCATGATGGGCCAGTGTCGCCGGGCCGCGTCGCCCGCTCAAGGGGCGGCCGCCGGGCGCGGGCGACGGACGTTTGCACGCCCCGCCGCAGGGTCGACACAATGAAGGTCGACGCACACTCCCCCTCGTCCGTCGCGGCTCCACGTCGCGCCGCCCCTCCAGGAGTCCCCGCCATGCCCAGGCCCCCGTTCCGGCAGCCCCGTGTGATCGGCCGCTCCGCTCCCGGACGGTCGTCCGCGATGGGGGGTGGGCTCTGCCTCCCCGTACTGCTCGTGGCCGCGGCGCTGGCGACGATCCCCGCCTCCCCCGGGCGGGCCGCGTCGGTGCTCGTCGAGGCGGAGCGCTGCGACTCCCCCGGCGGCTGGACGCTCGACACGCAGTTCATCGAGCAGATGGGCTCGCCCTACCTGCTCGCCCACGGGCTCGGGCGTCCGGTGGCCGACGCGGTGACGAAGGCGACCTTCCCGGCGGCCGGCGCCTACCGCGTGTTCGTGCGCACGAAGGACTGGGTGGCGCGGTGGAACGCGCCGGGCACGCCCGGACGCTTCCAGGTGGTCGTCAACGGCACGCCGCTCGCGGAGACCTTCGGCACGAAGGGGGCCGAGTGGGGCTGGCAGCCCGGAGGCACCGTGACGCTGCCCGCGGGGGAGGCGACGATCGCCCTGCACGACCTGACCGGGTTCGACGGCCGCTGCGACTGCATCCTCTTCACCACCGACGCGGAGCCGCCGCCGGAGGATACCGCCGTGCTCGCCGGCTGGCGGCGCCGGCTCCTCGGCCTGCCGGCCGTTCCCGAGAAGAAGGGGCCCTACGACCTGGTGGTGATCGGCGGCGGCTACGCCGGCATGGGCGCGGCGATCTCCGGCGCCCGCATGGGCCTCAAGGTGGCGCTCGTGCAGGACCGGCCGGTGCTCGGCGGCAACGGTTCGAGCGAGGTGCGCGTGTGGGCGCAGGGGCTGATCCGCCGCGGCCGCTACCCGCGGATCGGGGAGATCGTCGAGGAGTTCTGCGACCACGCCACGAAGAGCCCGGGCACGGAGGAGGAGTTCGAGGACGCCAAGAAGGAACGGATCGTCCGCGCGGAGCCCAACATCGACCTCTTCCTGGGCGTCCATGCCTTCGCGGTGGCCCGCGACGGCGGCCGGATCGTGTCGGTCACCGGCCTCGACACCCGCACCAGCCGCGAGCTCGAGTTCACCGGCCGCTTCTTCTGCGACGCCACCGGGCACGCCACGGTCGGCCACCTCGCCGGCGCCTCCACGGTGATGGAGCCGAAGGGCCGGATGGGCATGAGCAACATGTGGGCCTGGGACGAGCGCGACGCCCCGCAGTCGTTCCCGGAGACCCCCTGGGCGCTGCCGCTGACGATGGCCGACTTCCCCTACCCGCGCGACCACCACGGCCAGTGGTTCTGGGAGAGCGGCTTCGACAAGGATCCGCTGGCCGACGCCGAGGGCATCCGTGACTGGAATCTCCGCGCGGTCTACGGCGCCTTCAACGCCATGAAGAACGGCGACGGCGCGGAGAAGCACAAGACCGCCGTGCTCACCTGGGTGGCCGCCATCGGCGGCCCGCGGGAGAGCCGCCGCATCCTCGGCGACGTCGTGCTCGCGCAGGACGACGTCGTGACGAAGCGTGACTTTCCCGACGGCTGCGTCCCCTCCACCTGGTCGATCGACCTCCACTACCCGAAGCAGGAGTTCGCGAAGAAGTTTCCCGACAACCCCTTCATCTCGATCGCCAAGTTCGACGACCGCATCGACCGCGCCTACGGCTACCCCGTGCCCTACCGTTGCTTCTACTCCAAGGACGTCGACAACCTCTTCATGGCCGGCCGCTGCATCTCCGTGACGCACGAGGCGCTCGGCACGGTGCGGGTGATGAAGACCTGCGGCATGATGGGGGAGGTGGTGGGCAAGGCGGCGAGCGTGGCGGTGCGGCACGACACCACGCCCCGCGGCGTCTACGAGAAGCACTGGGGGGAGATGAACGAACTGCTCGGTCTGCCGGGCAAGGCCCGCCGCGCGAGCCTGTCGGCGACGCTCGAGATCCCGGCCGACAGCCTGCCGCTCGCCGGGCCGCACGGCCCCCCCACCGGCATCGACCCCGCGCGGCTCGCCGCCGAGAAGAAGGCCGTCGTGCAGGACGACCGCGAGGCGAAGCGCGAGGGGAACTGGACCGAGGGCACCGGGCTCAAGGGCTACGTCGGCTACGGCTATCACTACGCCGCGGCCGACTCCGGGGCGACGATCCGCTACGAGCTCGCGGCGCCGGTCGCGGGCACCTTCGAGGTGCTCGTCGCCTGGCAGCCGCATGAAAACCGGGGCGCCGCGGTGCCGGTGCTCGTGGAGACGGCGGCGGGCAGGTCGAGCGTGCGGTTCGACATGCGGAAGCCGGCGCCGAAGGACGGCCTCTTCGGATCGGCCGGGAGGGTGACGCTCGGCGCGGGGGACACCTGCGTGGTGCTCATCGGCACCGACGCCGCGCAGGGAAACGCCCACGCCGACGCGGTGCTCCTGGTGCCGGTGAACAGGTAGCCCCGTGACACGGCCGGCCGATCCCCACGCAGGACGCGCCCTCGTCGTCCACGCCGCCCGCGTGGCGGTCGTGGCGGCGATCGCCTGGCTCGTCCACGCAGAGCACGTCCGGCACGTCGAGCGGCTGGCGGCGGCCGATCGCGTCGCGGATGGCCTCGGGAGGGTTTCGCTGGATGCCGTGCGGCGGCACCTGCCGGCGGCGGCGGCGCTCGGCGGCCCCTCCGACGCCGTGGCGGGCGGCCGCGATCTCCTCGATGCCGCCGGCGGCCGCGTGGGCACGGCGTTGCGGACGAGTCCGGCCGGCGACGTGGCGATCGGCTTCTCGGGGCCGACCGACGTGCTCGTCGTCTGCGACGCGGAGCTGCGGGTCGCGGGCATGGAGGTGCTCTCGAGCCGCGACACCCGCGACCACGTGCGGGCCGTCGAGCGCGACGCCGCCTTCTGGCGGGCCTTCACGGGCCGCGCGCTCGCGGAGATCGCCGCCGCGCCCCCCGACCGTGGCCACGCGGTCGCCGGCGCGACGTTGACGAGCCTGGCGATCGCCGAGGCGGTGGCCCGCCGGCTCGGCGGCACGGCGGGGCCCGGCCGCTTCGACGCCGCGCCCATGCTCGACGACCTGCGGATCCTCTTTCCCGCCGCCACGACGATCGCGACCGATCCGGGCGATCCATCCGTGATCCGCGTCGCGGCGGCCGACGACACGCCCCTGGGCTGGGCCTTGCGCACGAGTCCGGCGGCCGACCGGATCATCGGCTACCAGGGGCCGACCGACGCCCTCGTCGGCTTCGACGCGGAGGGACGGGTGTGCGGCGTGGCCGTGCTCACCAGCTACGACAACGAGCCCTACGTGGGCTACGTCCGCGACGACGCCGGCTTCCGCGGCATCTACCGGGGGATGTCGTTCGCGGAGCTCGCCGGCGTCCCGGCCGAGAACACGGGGGTCGAGGGGGTGAGCGGCGCCACGATGACGAGCCAGGCGGTGGCGACGGGGATCGTCCGCGCCGCCGGGGAGCGGCGGGACCGGCGGGCGAAGGCCGCGGCCGAGCGCGGGCCGGCCGCGTGGGCGGGCGTCGTCGATGCGGCCCGGCGGGCCGTCGCCCGGATCGAAGGCCCGCAGTGGGGGGCGATCGGGATCATCGCGGCGGGGCTCGTGACGGCGTTCACGCGGCTTAAGGGGGGCTGGTTCGGCAGGGTCGCGCTGCCGGTCGCGGTG